>Ga0308163_10002365_pt1 | contig 17439 bp, 12 predicted proteins | sample PhyTR1_FD_201037 | JGI IMG/M metagenome (GOLD analysis project Ga0308163, IMG submission 201037) | Phyllosphere microbial communities from UC Gill Tract Community Farm, Albany, California, United States - DLSLT.R1 | ecosystem: Host-associated > Plants > Phyllosphere > Unclassified | place: USA...
CGGACGAACCACGCCTGCGGGATCCCGAGGACCGCGGCGGCGAACGACGCCCACGGGGCGACGAGTGTGTTGGTGACGACGAGGTCCGGGCGCTCGCGCTCGTACTTCCGGATGATCGCGTTGACGGCGGCGTAGTCGACGGTCGCGAAGGCGGCGCGTTCGGCAGCCGGTGCGGGCTGTGGACTCGGCAGGGCCCAGCCGCGGAACCGCAGCGCGTCGTACGACCAGCCACGCTCGTCGAGGGCATCGATGAACTTGCCGCGCGGGGCCTTGGTGATGAAGGTCGGCGTCATGGCCGGGTCCTGCGCCTGCCAGTCCTCCACGAAGCGGATGAGTGACCGTTCCGCCCCGCCGAGGTTCACCGGCGCGGTGGAGTGGTTGGCGAAGCTGACGATCACCTATCAAGCTTACTGAGGTTTCGCCGAGTGTTCGTCACTTCGTCGACGCGAACGATTCCCTCGTGACGGTGGCCGCGAGTATCGAACATGCAGAAGGCAACGCCTGTGCGAGAATACCTCGACCCCCATCCCTGTGAGGAGCGCTCCGTTGCGCCCCGGAGGAGCCAGCACCCGAAGCATGACGTACCTGAACGAGCTCATGTCGTCGCGCGAGCTGCTGGCGAACCTCACTGCGCGCGAGGTCAAGGGCAAGTACCGCCGCACGGTCTTCGGGCAGCTGTGGTCCCTGATCAACCCGCTCGCGACGATGCTGATCTACACGATCGTGTACTCGTTCATCTTCCGGGCGCGTCTCGAGGTCGGTGACCCCAGCGGACTGAACATCTACCCGCTGTGGTTGATGTGCGGCCTGCTTCCGTGGATATTCGCGCGCAACGTCATCAACTCCGGCATGACGTCGATCGTCGCCAACGGGTCGCTGATCAAGAAGGTCTATTTCCCCCGGATGGCGTTGCCCATCGCGGCGGTCGGTTCGTTCGGGTTCACCTGGCTGGTCGAGATGGGCGTGCTCCTCATCGCCCTCGCCATCGCCGGCTCGAACTTCTGGATCTACCTCCCGGTCATCGTCGGCACGATGCTCCTGCTTGCCATGTTCTCCTGCGGCGTCGGCCTCGTCCTCGCCATCGTCAACGTGCACTTCCGGGACATGCAGCACCTGGTCGGCATCGCGCTGCAGATGTGGATGTACCTGTCGCCGATCATCTACCCGATCTCGCTCGTCGAGGACGCCGCGAACAAGGCGGGGCATCCGTGGATACTCACGCTGTACCGGCTCAACCCGATCGAGCGCTTCTCGACCGTGTTCCGGAACCTCATGTACGACAACAGACTGCCGGAATGGGGCGACCTGCTCGCCTGCCTGGTGTGGGCGTGCGCGAGCCTCGCGATCGGCTACGGGGTGTTCTCCCGAAACGAGAAGAAGTTGGCGGAACTGCTGTGAACGACGTCGCCGTCTCCGTGGAACACCTCGCCAAGCGGTTCCGCATGTACCACGAGCAGAACAACACGCTCAAGAGTGCGGTCATGCGCGGAAAGAAGTCGGTCCACGAAGACTTCTGGGCCCTCAAGGACGTGTCGTTCGAAGTTCCTCGGGGAAGTACCTTCGGACTCATCGGCCGCAACGGCAGCGGAAAGTCGACGCTGCTCAAGTGCCTCGCAAAGATCCTCTACCCGGATCAAGGGCGCATCCAGGTACACGGTCGCCAAGCGTCACTCCTCGAGGTCGGCTCTGGCTTCCACCCAGAACTGTCGGGGCGCGAGAACGTGTTCCTGAACGGCTCGATCCTCGGGATGACGAAGAAGGAAGTCACCCGGAAGTTCGACGAGATCGTTTCCTTCGCGGGCGTCGGCGACTTCATCGATCAGCCGGTGAAGAACTACTCGTCCGGCATGTACGTGCGGCTCGGCTTCTCGGTCGCCGTGGCTGGGACCCCCGACGTCCTCGTCGTCGACGAAGTGCTCGCAGTCGGCGACGCGACGTTCCAGAAGCGATGCCGCACGAAGTTCCGCGAGATGCGTGAAGAGGGTCGCACGGTGATCCTCGTGTCGCACTCGCTGAGCACGGTCCGCGACATGTGCGATCAGGTTGCCTGGCTGGACGCCGGACAGCTGCGCGGGGCTGGCGACGCGACCCCGGTGATCGAGGCGTACAACGCGACCGTCTGATCGGCCGGTGTCCCTTGTTCGGGTCCTCGATCCGGAGTTGACGCAGAATCACCTATGATCTTGCCGAGTTAGATTGTTCCCTGCTGAAACGAGTCTGTCCTGAACACCCGTCTCTCCGAGGAACCGGCCGCCGTTCGATCTCGGATGCTCCGTGTCCTCACTGCCTTTGCGCTGCTCTCGATCGTTTCGATGATCGTCGGGGGGAGTGGCAATGCCGCCTACGCCGCCGCGCCCACCGCGCGAGTGACCGCCAGCGCGAGCGCCAGCGGCGTCGCTTTCGGCAAGAGTGTGACCATCAGCGGGTCCGTGTCCGTCTCGAACCGCCCGGTCGCGGAGAACGTGCGCATCGTCGGCATACCGTCCGGAAAGACGACCTGGGTGCTGATCGGGACGACACGTTCGTCGAGCGCCGGGAAGTGGACGTTCGCGTTCACCCCGACCACGAGCTACAAGCTGAAGGCCGAGGTGGTCAAGACCTCCGGCCACGGCGCAGCTGCAAGCGCCTACGTGCCGATGGCCGTGCAGGCGCAGATCTACTCGTCGGTGCCGGCCGCGCGTTCGTACGCAGTTGCCGGAGCAGAGAAGTCCGCGAGTGCTGCGGTCTACGCGCAGCTCGCCGGCCAGCGCGTCAAGCTCGTCGTCCTCCGGGGCGGGATGTGGGTCGACTCGACGGTCTCGCGTGTCGCCGCGGGCGGAACGATCGTCCTGCCGTTCCGCGTCGCTGCCGGGGACACGGCGATGCGCGTCTACCTCCCGGCCGCCGGCGGACTCATCTCGAAGCTCGGTCCGGTCCAACAGCTCACGACCGTCGCTTCCGTGGACGCCCTGTCCGCCAAGACGACGTGCGTCGGAGCCGCGGCCGCGCCGGCGACTTGCATCAACCGCGGACTCGACGGACTCGCGCTGCCGACGACGGACGCTGCGGGGCTCTCGGCCGACACCGGCGGAGCGTTCGCGAAGGGGTGCTGGACTGCGGACGGCACCGCTCTGATCCCGAGCTGCAGCTACGGCTCGACGCAGAAGACTGCGTACCGGGTCGCGCTGGTGGGTGATTCCCATGCAGCTGGCTACGTCGCGGGCATCCGCGATCGCCTCCGCGCGCGCAACTGGCACCTCGACACGTACCTCGGAGTCACGTGTCGGTGGTTGGGACAACCCGCCGGTGACTCCTGCGCGCCACGATCGGCAGACATCGAGCGACGACTCATGGCCGGCGACTACGACATGGTGGTCGTCGCCGGGCTCCGTCAGCCCCGCAGTACCGCGGGGAGCGCGGGGGCCGCAGCCACGTCGGAGGGCTACCGGCGGGCCTGGGCGCCCGTGCTGGCATCCGGGGCAAAGGTCGTGGCCATCGCAGACCAGCCCTACCTCACCGACGAGCTGGTCGCCTGCACCACGTCCGGGGGTGCGTTCGCAGCGCAGCAGTGCTCGACCTCACGCACGTTCGCGCTCGGAGGGATCGACCCTCTCGTGGCCGCCGTGCAGGGCTCTCCGGGCTCGTCGCTGGTCGACCTGACATCGCACTACTGCACGGCTGACGCCTGCCCGCTCGTCATCGGCGGCGTCATCGTCTTCCGAGATCGCCATCACATCTCGGGAACGTGGAGTGCCACACTCGGACCGTACGTGCTGAACGCACTCGACCAGATCAGACGAGGGGCCTGACAATGCTGAAGCGTGCTCGAGGACGTTCCACGGTCCTGTTGACGGCTGCAGCCGTGGTGTTGGCGGGTCTCGGGCTCGCTTCGCCTGCGACCGCAGCGAGCACGTCGGCGGTGTCGCTCCGGTCGTCGACGACAGGTGCCCCCTACGGGCAGACCATCACCTTCTCGGGCACGGTGCGCAGCGCCAGCGCACCCGTCGCTGCAGCGGTCACGGTCGAGTCGCGTGACCTCTCCAGCACGGGGTCGTGGCACGCAGTCGCTGCTGTCAAGTCCACGGCGACCGGCACCTGGTCGACTGCGCTGAAGGCGCTCAAGGGCGGTCAGTTCAGGGCACGGGCCGTCGTCGGCTCGGCAACGGCCGCGAGTTCGGTCGTGCGGGTCCAGGTCCAGCCGCAACTCTACGATGCGGCCGCGGCGGGGACCGCGGACCTCGCAGTCGGTGGTGTGCGCGAGTTCACTGGCCGGCTCCACGGCGGTCTGGCAGGCAAACGGGTCAAGGTCGAGCAGTGGACCCCGACGGGTTGGACGTTCGCCGGGCAGTCCTACGCGAAGGCCGGAGGTGGAGTCTCCATCCCGGTCAAGGTCACTCGCTGGGGTGCCGGCGCCTACCGCATGGTCGTCCCGTCCGGCGACGGCCTCATCGTCAAGGCGAGCGGCGTGATGCGGACTGGTGCCTACGGGGCCGCGACGACGAAGCTCGACGACGGCAAGCAGTGCTGGGGTGCGGACGCAGGGGTGACTCCGACGTGCGACGGGTCCCGCTGGGGCAACTCCGTCTCGCCCAAGCCCGCCGAATCCGAGAAGGACACGCAGGGCGCCTTCTCCTGCTACACCTCGGACGTCGCCGTGCCCGTGCCGTCATGCCGGTACGGTTCGTCCCGCGGGGATGCGCTCCGGGTGGCGGTGACCGGGGACTCGCACGGCGCGATGCTCTTGTCGGGTCTGAAGGCGACAGCGGCCACGCTGAACTGGAGGGTGGACTCCTTCGTCGGTCGGGGCTGCGTCCTCGCGTCGACGAGTGCAGGGGACCCGTGCCAGAAACGGCGGACCGATCTCGCGAAGCGGCTTGCGGCAGGCGGCTACGACGTCGTCGTCGTGACTGCGCTGCGAAGTGACTCCGTCGACCCCGCGTCGTTCGCTGCCGCGTGGAAACCGCTCATCGCGAAGGGCACGAAGGTGATCGCAGTTGCCGACGACCCGATGCAGTCCGACGCTGCCATCGCCTGCGCAGTGGGCTCGAAGAGCGCTGAGGCCGCGATGAAGTGTGCGACCACGAAGTCGTCGGCCTTCGCGGTACAGGACCCGCTGCGCGCGGCCGTCGCATCGACGCCGGGCGCGAAGCTCGTCGACCAGACCGGCCGCATGTGCGACGCCACTCGGTGCCCCGTGGTCATCGGTCACGTGATGGCCTACCGTGACCGGCACCACATGTCGGCGACCTTCGTTCGAACGCTGGTCCCGTACCTCGTCCAGGAGATGGCAGGCTCGCTGTGAACCGCTTCCCGATGGTCCTCGCATTGGTCACCGCACTCGTCGTGAGCGCGGCGACCGCGATCGACATCACACCGGCGAGCGCGGCCAGCGCCGTTCAGTACGGCGTCGGCTCGACATCGCTGGCCAGTCCGTCGACAGGCGGACGCTACCTGTACGTGGCAACCACCGGCACCGACTCGTACAAGCAGTACTCCCGTGTGCCCTGCCTCAGGGACCCGTCTTCGAGGCCGCCGTACCAGGACGCGTGCCCTGAGCCGACTGCGAGTGCTCCGCTCCGGACGGTGCAGGCGGCTGTGCGGTCCGCCCACGCCGGTGACGTGATCGTCGTTCGATCCGGAACGTACGCGGAGGCGATCGGCTGGGGGATCGAGCGGGGTACCAGTGCCCGACCGATCGTGCTGCAGGCGGCTCCGGGCGAGCGGGTCCAGATCAGCGGCACACTCATCATGACCTCACCCGACTACTGGACCGTGCAAGGGATCCGGTTCGTTCACAACGCAGCTGTCCAGAAGGACGGTCAGGCAGTCGTGCTCGTCTCCGGCGGAGTCGGTTGGACCTTCCGGAACAACGAGGTGACCGGATCGACCGGGGTCGCGAACCTCCTCGTCAACGCGACCACGACTTCCGGGACGACCAGCGCGCTTCGCGCCGCGGCGCCACGTGACTTCGAGATCGCCGGCAACTGCATCCACGACAACCGAGCGACCGGCACCCAGGGCACCGACCACAACATCTACCTCATGTCGAGCATCTACTCGACCGGCGGCGTGATCGAGAGGAACCTCATCGCGGGCGCCCCGCGTGGGTCGAACATCAAGGCGGCCGGAAGCACGCCGAGTACCGCCAACGGGAGCCCGCGCAACGTGTCGATCCGGTACAACACGATGCTCGCCGCAGCCTCTGGACTCACCATCGGACTCAAGGCACAGGGCGTCGTCGCCCAGCGCAACGTGATCGCGCTGCCAGCCGGTTCAGGTCCGTACGACGGCGCGGTGAAGACCTACCAGCTCGCAACTCCGGCAAAGAACGCGGCGACGGACTCGCTCTTGTCGGGCTACGCGAGGCCGGTTTCCGAGGACTACGGAGTGAGCGCGCACTTGTTCACGGCGAGGAACAACACGAAGACGGTGTTCTCGTACACCGGCTCCATAGCCAACTGCACCGCGCGCGCGTCGTCGGCGACCGTGCTCGCGAACTACGGGCAGTACGCAGGATGAGCGCCGCCGAGGGCTCGACGTCCGCCAGGCCAGAAGACCAGCGTGCCGCTCCTCATCAGGGGAGCGATGCTCCGCCGTCCGCCGCAGAGCTCCGAGCCATGGTCGCTCGGCTCGAGCGGGAAGTCGCGCGTCTCCGGAACGAGTTGTTCCCCTCGTCGACGTTCGCTTCGTCCGTCCTTCGAGGGGAGCGCGTCCGCGTGGACGAGCGCGTCCGGATGCACAGCTCCGACGAGGCTCCCATCGAGCTTGCGGACGATGTGAACATCTACCGCGGTGCGGAACTCTTCGGGCCGCTCACGATCGGTCGCGGCACGTTCCTCAACCGCGACGTGTACGTCAAGCCGGGGGTCACGTTCGGTGTGCGGGTGGCCGTCGGTCCGTTCACTCGGTTCCTCACCGAGGGACACGAGATCGGGGTTCGAGCGTCGCGAGCCGGCAAGAAGAACTCGAAGCCGATCAGGGTGGAGGACGGCGCCTGGATCGGCGGAGACGTCACCGTGCTCGGCGGGGTGACGATCGGCGCAGGTTCGGTGGTGGCGTCCGGTTCCTTGGTCAACCGGGACGTACCGCCGAACGCAGTGGTCGCCGGGGTTCCTGCCCGGCTGGTTCGCACGATCGGCGCCGAAGCGAATCCGGTTCCGCCAGAAGACGAACAAGCTGTGCCGGACGGCCGCATCCGGCGCTGGCTCTCGCTGGGTCGGTGAACCAATAGGCTTGTCTGTCGTGGAGAACGACTACGCGGAGGACGTCCACGGTGTCCGGGTCGTCCGATGGAACCCTTCTGCCGATGGCGGCGCGCGGGTCGACAACTTCGGAGACCTCCTCGGGCCTCTTCTGACTCGACGTCTCGTGACGAGCGCGGCGGAGCACGACGCGCGCCTGCCGTCCTTGCTCACCATCGGTTCGATCATGCAGTTCGCTGAGCCGGGCGACGTCGTCTGGGGTACTGGTGTGAATGCCAAGCTGAAGCCCCGCCGCCTGGACCCACGACGGGTGTTCGATGTCCGAGCCGTTCGAGGTCCACTGACCGCGGTCGCTCTCGAGTCGGAGGGCAGCAGCGTCCCGCACTGCTTCGGCGACCCTGGTGTTCTCCTGCCGGCACTGTTCCCGGAGACCGTCGTGATGGCATCGCCCGAGCGCAAACGACATTCCGTCGTCGTCGTCCCGAACGTGAACGACGTCGGACTCGATGCTGCTGGCGAGCACGTGGTGCGGCCGACCGGGGAACCTTGGCAGGTCATCGAGCAGCTGCTCGCTGGTGAGCTCGTCGTGGGGACGTCCCTGCACGCGATCATCACGGCTGAGGCGTACGGCGTCCCGGCCCGAGCCGTCCGGTCGTCGACGGAGAGTCCGGTCAAGTACGTCGACTACTACGAGGGCACTGGTCGCACCGACGTCGTGATAGCGGAGAGCGTCGAGGAAGCGATCGCACTCGGAGGGGTCGAGGCGCCGGACGTACGGCATCGGACCGCGCTGCTCGACGCGTTCCCGAGCGAGCTCTGGACGGGTGATCCGTCCCCGGCGTCGATTCCGGTTCGGTCCCTTGCAACCGTGGTGTCCGAGCTGACCGAACGTGCACTGACCATTCGGCCCGGGGCCACTCGCGATTCCTGGAGAGAGATGGCGCGGAGGATTGCTGTCCCCGTGCTTCGGGACCGAGCCATGGTGCTGGACGATGACGAACTCGAGAGTGTCGTCGTCGACGTCCGTCGACTCGACGCAGCCGGCATGCTCCAGGACGTCGACGAGCGTTGGAATCGGACTCGCGAGCTCGCGAAGTACCGGCTCGGCGACTCGCTCCGTCGAAGTGCGATCCTGAACGTCAGGGGCGCGGACTCGGTGCTCGACCGTGTCCAGCGGGCCGGGGAGGACGGGCGTCTCCTCGTCGGTGGGATCCTGCAGTTGCCCGACGGCGGACTCGACGCCTTCACCGTGTCCCTCTTGCTCGCGAACGACCAGCTCCTCGACCGGCATCCGGTCGACAGCGTCACCTGGGACGAGGTCCAGCCCACTCTCGGCACCGTCCGGTGGTCGGCAGAGGTACCCCTCTCGGAGATGAGGAACGGTGACTGGGTCCTCGCCGTGCACATCGATGGTCCTGGCGGACCGCGCGACGTCGTGGTCAGATCGGCACCCACGATGACGTTCCCGCGCTGGTGGCACGACGGCTCGCCCTACCGGGTCGACCGGACAGCGCGAGGGGTCGCCGTCATCCACAAGGAGATCGAAGCATCTTGAGTACGCCGCTCCCGGCACAGGGCAACCGAGTGCGTCTCGACACGGAACTGCTCCTGTCGGTCGTGATCCCGACCCACAACGTCGAACCGTGGATCGACGAGCTCCTCGGAAGCGTTCTCGAGTGCGCACTCACCTCGATGGAGGTCGTCGTCGTCGATGATCATTCATCCGACGGCACTTTCGAGCGTCTGACCGACTTCGCGTCGGCGGATCCTCGCGTCCGGGTCTTCCGGGCGCACAAGCGAGGCGGCGCAGGCGCTCGCAACGTGGGACTGGGGGTCTCCCGCGGCAGGTACATCGCCTTCGCGGATGGCGACGACATCGTGCCCCCGGGAGCGTACGAGCGCCTCGTCGAATCGCTTGAGCAGTCGGGCTCGGACATCGCATTCGGCGATTGGCTCAAGTTCTCCTCGGTGCGGACCTGGCAGCCGTCGAAGAACTGGCGCGTGTTCGACGAGCCGAGAACCGAAGCCACGATCGCAGACGAGCCAGCGCTGATCCGAGGGCGAGCGGTGTGGAACAAGGTGTTCCGCCGAACCTTCCTGAATGAGATCGGGCTCACGTTCCCAGAGGTCCCACGTTCGAACGACATCGTGCCGATGACACGCGCATACCTATCCGCGCGGACGATCGATGTGATGCCGGACTGTGTCTACCTCTACCGTGACCGGCCCGGCACCGGATCCATGACCTCGCGAGCAGGCGCCGATGCGGCGGCAGTGAGCTACTTCACGCAAGAAGCGGCGTGTGCCGAGCTCATCTCTGCGCACGGTGACCCCGGGCTCGCGAAGACCTACTCATCGCTCGTGTTCGATGCGGACGCTTGGCTCCACCTGAGCCGGTTCCTCAGTGCGGTCTCATCCGATCGTGTTCGGGCAAGCGGAGCGCTCGCGGCGCTCGAACACCTGGTCAAAGCCACGCCGCACTGGTCTCTACCGGTTGCGACCCCGCACAAGCAGGTGTTGTGGTGCCTGGTCATGGCCGGGGAGCTCGATCTCGCGATCCGCTTCAATCGCCTCGAGGAAGACGCCCGGCAACGAGATGCCTACGATCCAGAAACGTTGGAGGTCTGGGTCACCGCTCTCGAAGTCATCGCCGGGCGGCCCGATGTCCTGCCGAAGGTTCCTCGCGAACGACTCGTGACGAACGGCCTGGCGACCGTACTGCTGCACCACGCGCGGGATGTCGGACGCGACGTCGTCGATGCACTGACCGAGCGGGTGGCCCGTGCTGGCCTGGCCGAATCGGTCGACCTCGCCGCGGTGAAGCGCGGCCCGGTACGTCAGATCGTCCGTGCTCTGCAACTCCGCGAGCCAGGAGCGGTTTGGCTGATCTCCACCAGCATCCGCACGCGACTCGTCGTCGATGACGTTCGCTTGGATCGAACCGGCGCAGTTCTGAGTGGACCAGCTGAGCTCCTGGGCGACGACGTTCGCTTGACGGTCATCGCGCGCGCACAGGGCACGGCGGGGACGTTCCGGATCCGACCGGAGGCCGCTGCTGCGCGGTGGTCCGTGGCCGTTCCGTCGCATCGGGTCGCTCTGGGACGCTGGGATCTGGTGGGCGAGTACGCGATCGGGGCCGCGACGGTCGAGGTCCCCGTGGTCACGGCACGCATGCAGCTTCCGCTGCCCGAACGTTTCGACACGCTCCGAGTACTCGGGGACCGGTCTCGCAACTGGAGGGTGGTCCTGGAACGTCGTCGCGCTGCGGCCTCGCGGGCGGCGTTGAGGGTCGTTCGCCGGGCGGTGCCGCGGCGCTGATCCCGCCGGCCGGCTGGACGCACGACTCCACGTCTTCGGTCAAGGACCCGTCGTTGCTTGCGAGCGACCTGCGCGTGCCGAGACAGCGGCTTCGAGTGCGTTAGCGAAGCGGACCGACACGTTCCACGGAGAGAGGCGCCGTGAGAAGGCATCGTGCGTCGTGACCGGCGCATAGGTGTCCGGTGACGCCAGAGCCGCAGCGATGCCAGACTCTGGGTCTTCGGGGTCGTAGAACGCAATCCAGTCCTCGCCTTCGAACTCATCGCGGAGGTGGGGCTCACCCGGCAGGAGCGCTCGGACTCCGAACGTCGCGGCGAGGTGGAGGCTCCCCGAGTTCAAGATCGCACGGTAGGGGTACACAGCGACGTCGGCAGCTCGGAACCACCGGTCCACGTCCTCGTCGCGGATGAACGAGTGGTCCCGAATGACACGGACCCGGCTGGGGAGCGAGTCCTCGACCACCGCGAGGTCTTCGGGGCGCGTCCGGCCTGCGAGGAGCAGAACCGTCCTGCTGGACTCGTCGTCCGGAAGTGCGTCGACGGCTGCGAAGAGTGCGTCGAGTCCCTTGTACGGACGCATCTGGCCGAAGAAGAGCACTGCGCGGTCCGTCGGCGCGATGCCGAGTTCACGGCGAGCAGACCGCCGATCCGAAGTGTTCGAGTACACCCCTTGGTAGCTCGGGTGTGGAATCTGCACGACCCGCTCGGAGGGGAGCGCGTAGTACTCACCGGTCATGGCCACGGTCGCTGGCGACAGCGCGTGGATGACGTCGGCCCGGGCTGCAAGCTGTCGGCAGAGCTCGATCTCGGAGTCGCGGAACTTCGCATCGTGGGGCAGGACGTTGTGGATCGTCCAGACCAGCAACACCCCGCGTTGCTGCGCGTCATCGACGGCAGTGACGAACCGGGCAAGACGGGAGCGAGCGTCCTCCGCGTCCTCTGCGCGCTGCACGATCGGTGCAGTCCAGTGCAGGTGGAACACGTCACCGGCCTCGAGTCGTTCGAGGAGTGCAACGCCGCTCGCGAAGGCAGTCGCGTGCAACATGTCGAAGCCACGGGTGCGAGGCGCGAGGTACAGGTAGTTCAGGTACGGGTTGTCCTCCCACGCGGGGAAGACGCCGATCCGGCGGGTGCTCAGCATTGCGCTCCTCGGGTGGACTTCAGTTGGCGAACAGGACGAGCGACAGCAGTCTGCCGACACTGGGGCCGGCAGCCGCCATCGATTCTCGTCTGTCGACCAGGTGCCACCGCGCGTTCGCCAAGAGTGGTTCGTACGACGGCAGCAGTTCTTCGGGGAGGACGCCGACCAGGTCTCGCATGAGCTCGACGAGGACATCGCGGTCCTCGATCGAGGCCCCGAGGCCCCGGGCAGCCGCGATGCCGACAGAGAGTTCGGTCGACGCCGTGGTCGGGAGACCGCTCCCCAAAACACTGAGAGCGGGGACTTCAGAGTCCTGCAACGGACCACCGAGTTCCGTGAGCGTGAGCGCGGCACGCCCTGCCTCAGCGGCATCGGTCGTCCGCACGGCACGCGAGCGGAGCACCGTTTCGAGGACGTCGAGTCCGTCGGCACCGTCGAAGTGTGCGCTCGTGGTCGCCACGGCAGCTGAACTCAGCGTGTGCAACGGATGGACGGCGGGACGGCCTGAACGCGCGGCTGAGACGTAGCGAGGGGCACGGAAAGCGACGTAGTGCTGCTGCGACGACGACGGGGAAGACGGATCACCACCGATCGATCGCAGCCCTTTCGTCACCTGCGCAACGTAGGCCTCTGCAGCTGCACCCTCCAGACCTGAATCGGCCCGCATGCCCTCAGCTGACGCTGATCCCCAGATTCGTCGAGCGATCGCGTTGCCGGCTGCGTCCACCGTCACCGTCCTTGCTCCGTGCGCGGCCTGCTCCGACGTCGCCACCACGTCGTACAGTCCCAAGCCGCTGGCCGCCCAGCCCGACACCGCCGCAGCATCCGAGATGGCCGGCACAGCCTCGATCGCGCTGCCGCCTGCCCTGCCGCGCAGCTGCTCGACTGCATCCGCGTCGGCTTGCAGAGAGACTGCGCCTTCGGAGTGCGCCAGGTCGAGTGCGCCTCGCAGCACGGCGTCGCCGTCCGGGGACAGGTGGACGGACGTCGGCAGGGTACGGGGGACCTCACGGAGCACCGCGGCGAGGAACCCAGCGGATCGTCGGGCCGCTTCGACAGGCGCGGAACCTGACTCGATGAGCGTACCGAGCGACGTCTCGTCCGTATCGACGAGGAGCGGGCGGCGGCACTGCACTGTCACGCCGCGGCCAGGGGCGACCATCGTGATCTCGCGCACGACCGTCTCGGTGGACAAGTTCTGGGCTGTCCGCCAGGACAGGCCGGTTCGGGCGAGCAGTGCCTCACTATTTGGCGAGTTGACGAGCCCGAAGCGATCCCTCAAGTCGCTGAGGACCAACAGCGAGTCCGAGAACGCGACGAATCCGGGCCCGTGCGCCTGGAGGATCGGGACGGCCCCGAAGAGGTCATTCCCGACGCGCAACTCGTGACGAGTCCAAGAGGCCTGGATGAACGAGCCGGACGGGGGCACCCCGTCGCGTGGTCGCACGCGGTCCGATCGCTGCCAGCCGGCACTGCCGAACGCAACGAACGAGGCTGCCTCGGACATCGCGACACCCGAGAAGAAAGACTTACCTCGAACGGCTTCGGCGACGTCCGGGCTCACGATCTGCACGGAGAACGTTCCGTTCAAGCGTGTCGACCACTGCTCCGATGCGGAGGACTTCCGGAGTCTCAGCCAATCGTCGATCGAAGCTGTGGCTGAGTCGTCGTGCACGACGATGAGGTATCTCGACACCAGACGATCCTACGGGCCGCCGGGGGACGGAAGTGGCGGATGCCATCAGGACCTGAGCAATGCGCTATTCTCGCGCAGTGTCGCATCGTCGTTCTGTGAGGATCGAGATTCAGGCCCTCCGCGCGGCGGCAGTGCTCTCGGTCGTCCTCTACCACCTCTGGCCGAACCGACTCCCGGGGGGTTTCGTCGGCGTCGACGTGTTCTTCGCGATCTCGGGATTCTTGATCACCGGGCATCTCCTCAGCGAGGTAGACCGCACCGGCCGGATCGCCGTCGGCACCTTCTGGGCGCGTCGGGTTCGACGGCTGTTGCCTGCCTCATTGCTCGTGCTCCTCGTGACGGCTGTGGCCGTCCTCCTCGTCGTGCCGAGGACGTACTGGACACAGTTCTCCGAGGCGATCCTGGGCAGCACGCTCTACGCCGAGAACTGGGTCCTTGCATCTCAAGCAGTTGACTACCTCGCCGCGGACAACGCCGTCACGCCCGTCCAGCACTTCTGGTCCCTCGGGGTTGAAGAGCAGTTCTACCTCGTGTGGCCGGTACTGCTGCTCCTGACGATCCTCTTCGCGCGCCGCCACGCACACCAGGGCGTTGTGGTGGTGCTCTCGGTGCTATTCGCCGGCTCGCTCGCACTCTCGGTGTACACGACGGCGACCAACCCGAGCCTGGCGTACTTCGGGACGCACATCCGGGTGTGGGAGTTCGCCGCCGGTGGGCTCGTGGCAGCGGTGCAACCCGGGGTGTTGCGTGTCGACGTCCGCGTGCGTTCGGCGCTCTCGTGGTTGGGCTGGGCGGGGATTGCCGCGACCCTGTTGCTGTTCACCGGGGAAACCCCGTTCCCGAGCGCCACTGCGCTGCTCCCGGTCCTGGCGACCTTGGCAGTGATCGTCGCGGGTGCGCCCGCCGCCGGAGACGAACGGATCGACCGTTGGACGCCGACCGGGTTCATGGGCTTCGGACCCGTGCAGGTGCTCGGCGACCTGTCGTACTCCTTGTATCTCTGGCACTGGCCCTTGATCGTCATTGTCCCGTTCGCGACCGGCCGTCCGCTCGGCTTCGTCGACAAGGTCGTGATCCTCGTCACCGGGGTGCTCCTCGCGGCACTCACGAAGCGGTTCATCGAGGACACGACCCGGAACGCGATGCCGAGGGTGCACCGCCGCAACGCGTTCACGTTCGGCGGAGCAGCCCTTGCCATGGCGCTCGTCGCTGCAGTTCCGCTCGGGACCGTTCAGTACACGCAGACCGTTCAAGCTCGGAGTGCGGCAGCGGCCAGCAAGCTGGCTTCGAGCGGTTCAGATTGCTTCGGCGCACCCGCGATGCTGTCGTCCAACACCTGCGACGAGCGCCCCGATGCCGCTGCGCTGCTGCCGGACCGGGCAAGCCTGTTCGACGACACCGGGGGCGCATTTTCTTGCTACCGTCCAGCGGGCCAAGCAACCCTCCAACGCTGTTCCTTCGGAGCGGCGACGACCGACGCGAAGAAGGTTGCGCTGGTCGGTGACTCCCATGCAGCGATGCTCATCCCCGGGCTCCGCGACCGCGCCGTCCGAGCTGGTTGGCACGTGGACACGTTCGTCGGGAACGGCGGGGTCTGGCGCCAACCTGACTCGGTTCCGGCCGGCAGCGACCGGGACTACCTCCAGGCGCTCCAAGACGCTCTGGTGGGAGGCGGGTACGACGTGATCCTGACCACCGCTCATCGGGACCTGCAGACGACCGACTCTCGACAGCGCACGATCGTCCCGGCGATCGACGGCGCTTGGAAGGTCGCGCAGGAAGCCGGGAGCAAGGTCGTCCCGATCCTCGACAACCCCGAGATCACGACGGCAGCGCTGTCGTGTGCCTCGGATGCTCCGGCTGATCAACGGACGTTCGACTCGTGCTCTGTTGCCGAGCAGCAGGGACTCGGCGGCGCCGACTACAACGGCCTCGCGGCCGACGCGGCGGGGATCGCAGCTGTGGATCTGCACCAGTACTTCTGTGCTGACGACACCTGCCCTGTCGTCATCGGAGGAGTCATCGTCTACCGTGATGCCCACCACATGACGGCCACGTACAGCAAGACGCTCGCGCCGTTCCTCGTGAAGGCCGTGGAGCGGGACGTCGAGTAGTGCGTGTTCGTTTCGTGGTCGCTGGCCTCGTGGTGCTCGTCCTGGCAGCTGCGGCCGTCATCGCCATCCCGATCGTCCTGGCCGCCACGCCGCAGGGTTCGGACGGGCGGATCGACGCTACGACGAATGCCTCGTCCGTGCCGTCCACTGCAGATCCGACGAGCACACCGACGGGCGAAGCGACGGACGGTCCGATCCGAGTCGCGGTGGTCGGAGACTCGCTCAGCGCCGGCACGTCGGGGTACCTTGGCAACGGCCTCGACGCGGGCACATGGATGACCTACGCGCAAGGCGGTCGGATCGAGTACGCCGGCGGCTGGGCCCATGCCGGAGCAACTCCTGAAGAGATGGCAGCTGCCGTCAGACCGCTGCGCAACGTGGACGTCTTGGTGATCATCGCGGGGACCAACGCAGTTCGGGTCGGAGTGTCGTTCGAGCAGGAGTGGTCTGCGTACGACCAAATCGTCAGGACGATCGGTCCTCGGCGGGTGATCGTCTCATCGATCCCGCCCTACGTCCCGAATCCGAGTGGCGGAGTCCGGTACAACCGGGAGCTCCGCGCGTACGTGCAGACCAGGGGTTGGAACTGGTTCGACGCGTGGGACTTCGCGCGTGACGGCAACGGATGGAAAGCCGGGTTCTCGCTCGACGGCGTCCACCCCGGTTCGATCGACGGCTACCGCGCTCTCGGTCGCAACCTCAGATGGCACATCCTCGACACCGCGGGCTGACCGACGGCGTCAGATGCTCCGGACAGCGTGCTCGACCTCGTGCAGGACGCAGCAGAACGACTCACCATCGACAACGAAGGCATCACGTCGGGGAATCGGCGCCCCGCACTCGGCGCAGTGCGCAACGGAGCGATGTGCGATGCGTCCGAGGTGATCGATGAGTGACACGCCGTGACCGTACGCCTCGACTCAGTGCTCACGCCCCGGACGGCCTGACAGAACGGTCAGACACAATCGTGAGCCGACGCGGGTTCAGCCCACCGCCCGGACGACCTGATCGGCACCGGCGCCGGCCAGCACCACCTCGGCGAAGTCCCCGTCCGTCACGACCTGCCCCACCGCGAGCCACACGACGTTCCGCGCGCCCGGCTGCGGCACGAACGACGAGACGTCCGATCCCGCGCCGCCGCTGACCAGCACCGTGACGTCGTCGAGTCCGCTCGACCCTCTGTACCACGACGTCGGAACATCGACCTGCACGGCGTGACCGACTGCCTCCAGCGCTGTCACGAGCGCGGTGACGTCTGCCACCCGAGTCCCGTCGTGCTTCACCGCGACCCGCAGACCGGCAGCACCGGAACCGCCGGCAGCGCCGGCAGCACCGGCCGCGCCGGCAGGACCAGCAGCGCCGGGAGCACCTGCAGCCCCCTCCTCCCGGACGACGACCGGTCGCGAGGACCGCACCATCACGCCGTGGCCCTTGGGGAGCCCGGGGGCCACTCCGAGGTAGCGCAGTCCGGCTGCGTCGTACCGGGCGTCGGCGTCGGCGTCGGGGTACCGCCCGCGCCACCGCTCGTCGAAGACGCGGCGGTTGTCGACGCGGGCGTCGTCCCGGCCCGGCGTGCGGCTCTCGTGGTGGACGACGACCGACGACGGGACGACGACGAAGGCGGAGCCCGCCGGTGACGTCGACAGCGCGCGGAGACACAGGTCCACGTCCTCCAGCCCGTTGGCGTACACGGGGTCGAACCCGTGCCAGCGGATCAGGTCGGCGGCACGGAACGCCGCGGCGGCTGCGGTGATCGCCGAGAACCGCACTGCGCCGGCGGAGCCCGACCCGAACACGCGGTCGGCGTCGTGTCGCGGGTGGTCGCCGAGGAAGTGCCAGGGGAGCACCTTGTCCCCGCCGAAGACCGTGCCGGCGGCCTGCACGACGCCGTCCGGGTACACGAGCAGGGGCTGCGCGCCGAGGACCGACGGGTCGTCCAGCGCGCCGACGAGCGGCCGCAGCCAGCCGGTGGTGACCTCGGTGTCGTTGT
>Ga0308163_10002366_pt1 | contig 17438 bp, 13 predicted proteins | sample PhyTR1_FD_201037 | JGI IMG/M metagenome (GOLD analysis project Ga0308163, IMG submission 201037) | Phyllosphere microbial communities from UC Gill Tract Community Farm, Albany, California, United States - DLSLT.R1 | ecosystem: Host-associated > Plants > Phyllosphere > Unclassified | place: USA...
ACGCCACCTGCATGCCAAATGCGCAGCCGCGAACGCTCCATCCGCCAGCCGGCAGCCAACGGTGCAGAACCTTGAGGCTGTCCACCGCAAGCAAGACGTAAGCTGTGACGTTTGCCTCCTCACGCTCAAGCAGCGCAGCGAGCACAAAATCCGCGCCACTTGCCTGCGCCGGGATGAGCCAGCCCTCGGCGGTACCCTTGCTGCGACAGTGCACCACAGCCAGGCGCACCGTAACGTCCTCGATACGCAGAACCGACGCTCTCGCGGTCGGCGCAAATCTGCCGCCAGCCTGGACAACGCAGCGTTCGACTTCCAGCCGGAGCGCTACCTGCGCCGCATGCAGAGCCAACGATCGTGGACACCCTGTGCCACGCCCCAGCGCCAGGCTGCAGGCCTCGGCGAAGCTGCCGAACAACCGCGTCAGCCGGCCCATGTGCGGAAGCCCCGGCTCGGCATCGATGAGCCGCGTCGTCAAAAGTCCGTGACGCGCATGCATCGCCCGCAAAGCCCGCAGCACCGCCTCCTTATCGCTGCCGTCCTTCACCCTTGCCTGGCGCTGGGCAGCCAGGAACACGGCACGCGACATCACTGCCTCATGGGCATCGTCATGCCGCAACCACACAGCGGCGTCGTTGGCACGCCGGGGCCGACCCAGCCGCGCTGTCGTCCGGTTATAGAGCAGCACTCCACAGTACTTTTCGTTGGTGAGGACCGCTTTTACACGGGCCTCGGTCCAGGGTGCGCCACCGGTGGCAGCGCAACCGTCGAACGCAAGCCTGCGGGCCAGCGCCCGGTATCCGAGCTTGTCCTCGATAAACAGGCGATAGATGCGACGCACGACGTCGATTTCCGCCGCCGGCCCGGGGGCCAGCACCACGCGGTCGGTAGGATGGCCCTTGCGCTCGCCGGCGCACAGCTGGCGGCGCACGCTGCCATCGGCCTTCAGGCACACGCGCCGCAAGCCATACCCGGCCACGCCGCCCGGCTTGAAGCCACGCGCCAGCAAAAAGGCATGCGCTTCAAAGGTTCGCACCGACAAGGTCCGGCTGTATTCCGCGGCCATGGTGCGCTTGACGCTCTTGATGATGTGCGACAGCGGCGAACCGTCATTGGAAAAATGTTCGCCGCAGTAAATCACCGCGACGCCGTGCTGGCGGCACCAGTACTCGTAGTAAGAACTCTCGTCGACATCCTGGAAGCGCCCAAAGCGGCTGACGTCGTACACCAGCACATGCTCGAAGCCCGGGTTCCCGGCGCCGATATCGGCCAGCATCTGCAACAATCCCGGACGCCGCCGGGCGCTGAGGCCGCTCTTGCCTTCATCGCGGTACACCTTCACCACGGTGGACTGCGTTGCCGCAGCATAGCGCCCGATGAAATCGAGCTGCTGCGGCACCGACTGGTCCTGCCAGACAGTCGACATGCGGACGTATGCAGCTACCCGCCTGGGTGCGGTGACGTCGTGGGTGGGGCCGCACACTTGCGTCATCACGGTGCCGGCGCCGGCAATCCGAACACCTCTTCCAAGGAAGCATGCAGCACGCGACGCGACTTGGCGTAGCGGCCACTGCTGACATACATGGCGCTCCCACCACCTTGTACAACCGGGATTAATGCGTAACGTTCGACGCGGTCATTGCATGCATCGAGCAGTCCGGCCAACAGGAAGTCCACATTCGCTCTCCCCGGCACGTGCTGCGGCAGCGCCAAGCACCAGCGCGAGCCCGCGGTACGCCGTCGACAGGCCGCCACAGTTACCCGCACTATGTATTTGCCGTTCAGCAGAAACCGGTCCGCAAAGCCCGCCACCGGCTGTGCCGCCGCGTCCGCCGCTCGCGCCATCGCGCAGGCACGCACTGCCAGCGCGTTGCGCATGGCTGCCTGCGCACCAGCGTCAAGTTCGGGCGGAAGCCGGAGGGGTACCGCAACACCAGCCGCTGCGCAGGCATTGCTTAAGGAGCCGAATAGCCGCAGCAGGCGCCGCGCACCCGGCATGCCCGGTACTGCCGACAGCAATGCATGCGTTACCGTGCCATGGCGCGCGTACACCAGCCGCATCGCATCGAGAATGGCCGGCACATCGTCACCGCTGCGCATCCCTCGCACGCGGTCGGCCTCCAGACCATGGGCAGGAGATACCATTGCCGGCAGCGCGCCCTCACTCTGAATCCATAGCTCAGGCGGATTACGGCGCACGGGCGTTGCCAGTCTCGACGTGGACACGTTATAGACGGCGGCGCCGCGATACTGGCCCCGACGTAATATTCCAGCCACGGCGTCATCGCTCCAGCGCAGGCCACCCCGCGGTATGCCTTCCGCCATCAGCAAGCGTGCAATGGCCGCGATGGTCAGGCCATCGTCCACGTACAGCCGGAAGATGCGGCGCACCACCGCAATCTCATCGGGCTCACCGAGCCCATGACGAACATGGTCAGTGCGAAACGGCTTGCGTTCGCCGTGGTCAAGCACATCGCCGCCGCTGCCGTCGGCACGCACCGCGATGCGGCGTAGACCATAGACGGCCGAGCCGCCCTGCTTGAAACCAAGCGCCGCCAGCCGTCGCTGCGCCGCAAACACCTTGCTGGACAACTCCCGGCTGTACTCGGCCGCCATCGAGCGCTTGATATTTTTCAGCAGTTGAGACAAGGGGTCGCCATCATTAGCGAACTGCTCGGCGCAATAAATCAGCCGGATCCCCGCACTGCGGCAGATGAACTCGTAAAATCCCGCTTCGTCGACGTCCTGATAGCGGCCCCAGCGTGAGACGTCATACAGCAGCAATACCTCGAAACCGGCATCGCCTTGCGCCACGTCCGCCAGCAACTGCACCAGCCCCGCCCGGCCAGTGGCAGTCAGGCCACTCTGGCCCGCATCGAGATATACCCGCACTACGTTCATGGCATTGGACGCCGCGTAACGTCTCAGGTACGACTCCTGCACCTGGGGTGACAATACCTGGCTTGCCGTCGACATCCGCACATAGAGTGCTGCCTTCACATCGGCGTCAGCACCAGCCAATTGCGCATCCCGCCCCATCGTGCCCTCCTGGTCGCAATGGGACGCAGTGCACCAGTAGCGCCTCAGTCCCTGACTCAAGATAGGACGCCACGCCGCGCCTGGCAAGCCACATTTAGCCGCCGCGCCGCCGACCTGCCAGGTGATATCAGCTGCACAAGGAGCGGGAAGAATGATCAAGGCAAATAAGAAGAAGAATTCGGAATAATAAGAAGAATGAGCCCGGGCACGAACCATCATATTCTTCTGCTTCTTCTGCGTCAGCGCAGAACGGCATTCCCTCAACGGCGTAAATTGAAACCACCATTTAACCGTGCCCCCTTCCCATGCCAGCGTACGACGATATCGATGCCGAAATAGTTCGGCGCATTACGGATGCAGCCGACGAGCTGTACGCCGAGGGAGGCAGCACTGCGGCACCGAGCGTTGACGCCGTGCGGCGCCGCGCGCGTGCAAACATGAACCACGCCTCGCTGGTCATGCGTGACTGGCGCCAAAGGCTCAAGGCGCAGCCGGGTGCCGCCGCGGATGCGATGCCCGAAGCGATGAGACACCTCGGAAGTCAGCTGACGCAGGCGGTCTGGCGTGAAGCGAACAGGATCGCAACTGGCCATTTAACCAGCGCGAAGGCGGCGTGGGAGGCGGAGCGCACAGAACTGGAGGAATTGGGGCGCCAGCTTTCCACGGCATTCGATATCCAGTCGGCCGAATTGGAGCAGGCAAAGTGCACCCTAGGCCAACTGCAGGCCGATCTGGCAGCGCAAGCAACCATCGCGGAAACGCTCGAACAGCGTGCCGCGGAGGCAGAAGCGGCCCACGTCGGGAGGGAAAACGTCATGCGCCACGCGCAGGAGGAAATCAATGAACTGCGCAGCCTGTTGCGTGCATCGCAGGTCAGCCAAGAACGGACGACTTTGCAGTTGCAGCAGTACCTGGCGGCACAAGCTGAAGCTGCAGAGCGTAATCTGATGGAGCAGAGGCGGCTGTACGAACAGATAGATCAGTTAAGAAGGGAGAGTGAACAGCTGCGCGCGCAGCTGGGCCGGAAGCCAATCGGGCCTGCACGCGTCACCGCCACAGGCCGCAAGAAACCGCAGGGACGCGATTCAACCATGCGGGCGAAGCCCGCCAACCCCGAAGGAGAATGATCATGGAAACACCCATGCTGCACCTGGTAGGACCTTGCCGCGACGGCAGCCCCGGCATGATTGCTGGCGATGCCGCTGCGCTCATGCGTCTGCGCGCCGCCCTCGACAATGCGATCGCCAACGGCATTGGCAGCGCAGAACTGTTCAGCTCGGACTACGAGCCTTACGATCTGCTGGTCGTGGCGCCGCCCAACATGTGGAATGTCTGCACCGCCTACGCGGGTGAAGTCGCCCCGGAGCGATCAAAGCGTGAAACACTGGCGCTCCACCAACTATGGGACCTCTATAATGCCCGCACGCTCCGCCGCGACCACGGCACGGTTACGCTGGAGCCGCCGCGCTCCGCAAGTGGCATCGGCCACCGTCATCCGGTGGAAAGAAGAAAATTAACCCGCAACGATACCCAGCCCCGTGATCGATAAGCCTCCACGAAAAGAGCATCTTCGCTGGCAGAACGAGGCGAAAGCGCTACAGCTTTGGGTGGCTGCCCACGCCAGCGTGCAGCGTTTATCCGCTCTTGATGTCGTTCATGAATCGCCCCGGAAATTTAGGAGGCCGATTGGTGTGAGTCAGGCGACCTAGCCTGCTCGGAAAGTTGTCGATAGTAGGCTGCCTCAGCTTCGACCGGCGGTATATAGCCAAGCGGTTCGAGTAAGCGATGATGATTGAACCAGGACACCCATTCCAGGGTCGCCAACTCGACGCCCTCGCGCGTCTTCCAGGGAGCGCTGCGATGTATCAGCTCTGCCTTGTACAGGCTGTTGATGGTCTCGGCCAGCGCATTGTCATAGCTGTCGCCCTTACTACCCACAGAGGGCTCAACGCCTGCTTCAGCAAGACGCTCGCTGTAGCGGATGGAAACATATTGCGAGCCTATGTCGCTATGGTGAATAAGGCGTCGTTGCGCTCAGGCTGACGGGCGTATAGCGCCTGTCCCAATGCATCCAAGACGAAGTCGTTGCGCATCGAACTGCTGACGCGCCAGCCTACGATGCGTCGGGCAAAATACATCAATCACAAAGGCCACATAGACAAAGCCTTGCCAGGTCGAGACATAGGTAAAGTCGGACACCCAGAGCTGATTGGGCCGCTGTGCCTTGAACTGGCGATGGACCCGGTCCAACGGGCACGGTGCGGCTGCGTTGCCATTGGTTACCTTCACGACCTTGCCCCGCCTCACACCACACAAGCCGGCGCCGCCCATCAAGCGTTCGACGGTGCAGCGGGCGGCCTTGAAGCCCTCGCGCCGCAACTGGCGCCAGACCTTTTCCGCGCCATACACTTGCATATTGGGTTGCCAAACACGTTCAATTTGAGGGGCCAGCACCTCATCACTCTTGGCACGGGCGCAGCGCAACGCCGGATTGCGCTGCTGCGCAGCGTAACGCCAGTAGCCGGACGGGGCGACCTATAAGACTTTGCAAATCGACTCGACCCCATACGCCTGGCGGTGCTGATCGATGAACGTTCTCACGACTTGAAGCGACGGTCGAGCTCCGCCTGGGCGAAAAACGCGCTGGCCAGGCGCAGAATTTCATTTGCCTTGCGCAGCTCTTTAACTTCTCGCTCCAGCGCTTTGAGGCGCTCGTTCTCGACGGTGGTGGCGCCCTCGCGCTGGCCAGTGTCACGCTCACGTTGGCGGACCCAGCGACGCAAAGTTTCGGCGGTGTAGCCTATCTTGCCTGCAATGGACGTAATAGCGGCCCACTGCGACTCGTACTCGCTGCCGGCCTCTTGGACCATGCACACGGCGCGCTCCATCACTTTAGGGGAATATTGGACTGATTTTTTCATGTGGCTCCATTTTCTCAAATGTTGGAGCCTCCTTCAAACCCGGAGCGATTCAAATGGAGCAGGACAGTTGCTGCTCCCATACCCATCGTTTTGCGTGAGACCATATTCGACATATATCTTGATGTCACCTCATCACCTCGGACGTCTTTCACTGATGCGTCGTCGCCCTATCGCTCATCGGAGGCAAACGGCAAGTTGGTCACTTGCTGTTGCAATTGTGTGGACCAGATAACGTCAGGATTGGGTGCGCCGACCAGGTACACCTCGCGATAAACTTCCACTGGCCGCAGGCCCTTCCCTTGCACACCCTCTTGCGCCCACCGCCGCAGCGCGCTCCAGGTTTTTCCGCTGGACGTCAGGTTGCCACGCTGGAGAATAGAGGCCATTTGCACCGCCGGCAGATCAACGACCTCAAACCCCTCACCGGCATGCAGATCGGCGTCCACCTCGCAGGCGCTGTGACACGCCACCGGTAACCTGCCGTATGGTCGACCATTTCGTACGTTGCAAACGGCGTGGACAGTATCGCCGGATCGGTATTGAGCAGCCCCCGGTAGAGCTGCTGGAACATCTGGTCAAGCACCTCACCGGCCTGCTTGAAGTTTTTGACCAGGGCCGTGACACTGGCTACCCGCATCGCAGGGACGGACGTCAGCATTGGCGGTGCCGATGCCAGCGCGGGCTTCCTGCGCGGATTGCGCCGACGCCGTTGTTCGGTGCAGTCCTGCGCCAGGTATTGCGCTGCCGCGGGAGCATGGGTGCGCACCACATGCAGCAGTTCATCGATCACGACGGATTCGTTCGCCGCGCTACAGTTGCTGCCATCCGGCCCGTATCAGTATGCCGGGATGCCGCGATAGCGCCAGTAACGGCAATCGGACATGGCAATCCCCGGAGTCATATCAGGAGGCTTTCCCCGCAAGCGCTCCACGCAGCCTTGCAGGATCCTGCCTGGCGGCATGGCCGAACGCGCCACGCTGCCCACGGGCTCGCTGTACGCGGGTGCGCACCGCATGCTGCGCACGCGGCTGGTGCCGCTCGACCTGCCCGAGGGCAGCGCCATGCGCGCACCGGGCGAAGCGCCGGGCCTGATGGCGTTCGATGTGGCGATGGACGAACTGGCCGAGCAATTGGAACTCGACCCGGTGCAGCTGCGCATCGTGAACGACACCCAAACCGATCCGGTCAAACCCCAGCGGCAGTTTTCCACCCGCCACCTGATCGCGTGTCTGCACACGGGCGCGGAGCAATTCGGCTGGGCGCGCCGCATCGCCCGTCCGGCCAGCGTGCGCGATGGCCGCTGGCTGGTGGGCATGCGCGTGGCAGCAGCGATTCGCGGAGACAATACCAAGGCGTCGGGCGCGCGCGTGCGGCTTGACCCGCGCGGCATCGTCACGGTGGAAACCGACATGACCGACATCGGCACCGGCAGCTACACCATCCTGGGCCAGACCGCCGCCGAAATGCTCGGGGTAGCAATGGACCGCGTGGTGGTCAGGGTAGCACAAGCCGAAGCCCCAGCTACGCTGGCTGGTGGTCAAGGCGTACCAGCCAGTCGGCGATGATCTCGTTTTCCGCGTTCAGCTTGGCCTCGTAGCGATAGCACGTTTGGATGATGCCGAAAGCCAGCCAGGCCGCTTTGACGCTCAGGCAACCTGCGTCCACGTAGTGCTGCTCCATCTCACGTCGGCGAGATGGCTTCACCACCATTTTGCCAGAGCCTCCGCAACGATCTCGGCCTTCAGGCGATCCTCGGCGTACATCTTTTTCAGGCGACGATTTTCGTCTTCCCGCTCCTTATGCGGGCCATCAGCGAGGTGTCCATACCGCCGAACTTGGAGCGCCACTTGTAGAACGTGGCGTTGCTGATGCCATGCTCGCGACACAGTTCAGGGACAGGTGATCCACCCTCGGCTTGCTTGAGGATGGCAATGATCTGGCTATCGGTAAAACGGGACGTCTTCATGCAGAATTTCCTAAAAATCTGAGTTGAAAAATTCTACTTTTAAACGCGAGCATTTGCTGGGGGTATTACCATCCTCGGTAGTGCTGCACCGGGCTTAAACCGGCCTGCGACAACCAACGACAATACCTCCTCATAAGATTTCCCTCATAACCTCTCCCGGCAAGCACTCAGATATTCGCCTAATTTCTGTAGGGGCATAATTTATGAAGTGAATTATTGCCTAATTATAGGACAAATCATTGAGAATAGAAGAAAAATTATCTAATCCATTCTTTTCTAACTTTTTCCTTAACTCAATACGTAAATTAGACGCTTTGACATGAAATTCGATAGGGTGTAGAAGACGCTCTTTGATTAAATCAACAAAATCCAACATGCCACCACCTGTAGTTTCCTGAGGAAATTCTCCTGTGACATGGAAAGAACCAACTAAATGAGTCAATCCGAATTCATTTAGCAACGAATATACCCCACTATTATCAGACACTATTACCGGAATTCCAAGAGAGATAGCCTCCCATGCAACCAGCCCGAAACCCTCATGGAACGACGGCATAACAACAAGACTGCTATCTCTAATATGTTTAAGCGCGACGGATCGATTGGTTATATAATTTATATAAGAGAACGAAACTGGCCTTTTTGCAATATCTGAAAGAAGAATGCGCATTTCCGACTCTTCTTTATTTCCTGGTATCGCGCCGACGAACTGAACGCAGACATCACGAAGTTGGGACTTTATTTGCTGAATGGCATTCCCTATTGCTATTATAGTCGACCGACTTTGCTTTATTATATCTTTGTCCGCTTCAATTCTTCCAATAAACGTGATTTTTGGAGTGTTGCGATGTCCCGCGACGGGTTGCTCATCTAAAAGAGGAGGCCGATATTCAGATATCCTTACATCCCCACCAGTTGCCCTAACGCAGTCTTGAACGTATTCGGTTAATTTGGGCCCAACACCCAATACGTAGTTCGCAGATCTAAAAATATTCTGCTGATCTTCAATTTTCATTTGCGACTTAAAAGTATCAGAAACTAAAGGATAATAATTATCATAAGCCATGTGGCAAAATATAATTTTAGCCTTTGCATCTAATAAATCACCTATACTGTTGGAAATTTTTCCAGTTTTAACATCATGACCAACGATGATTAGATCTTTAGCGTGACGAAGTCTGCCCACAATTTTTGGAACATCTGATTCGTCGAAATCATCATTCTCATCATCACGAACAGCGAAAATCTCAATATCAGCTGTCTTTTCAGTTATTGAGGAGCTATTAGGAATGATGCAAATAATCTCATAGCTTGCTCCGACTTTTTTCCGTAAAGATCGACAAAATTCAGCATTAAAAGAATTTATTCCACCAAATTTCGGGCCCCACGCTGTAGCCAATACTGCAACAGTGACGACGGTAGTCACTCCAATATCGGAGTGTTCTTTATCCGCTGAAAGAGATGTCGCATTGTCCAGTTGCGATACAGCACTTCTAACGTAATTTCCAATAATACTTGATCTAATTTTCTTATTTCGATTATCAATCAAGAAACTAGACCATTCATGCCTTGAAAAAGACAAACCTTTTATATCTTTTTCCGGATATTGATCTAAAAGATTGAGCCAAATTTTCTTATTTGGTGCATCAAGCCACTTTAGCAGTCGCTTAGACAGCTCATATGATTCATCAGTAGCCTTTTTTTCTAACTCGGATTCTTCGAGATGAGCGGATTCACGCACACACCAGTGAACTAGAGTGGGAACTCCACCTGTCAATTTAAATATTTCTTCCGCTCTGTCTTCGGATACGTTGAAGGAAGTTAAGACTTTAGATATTTCAGAAAATTCGTAGCAACCTAGTATAGTTGTACTGTGCCCCTGTCCAAAATTTGAAGCCAAAAAGGGAATTCCTGGTTTAAATGAATCCCATCGATCATTCAGACTGCTTAGCCTGATTGGTAATGCAACAACCGTGCGCAGGCCAAATTCATGTTCAAGATTTCTCAAGCTAGCGCCAATATCCCAGCTTAGCTTCTCTATAGCTTGGTGGAAACCATTTATGATTATTATTGGCTTGCGATTCGTATCGCAAACTTTCCCTATCGCGTAATTTAAAATTTCACCACCATCGTCAAAGCTTTCGTCTGCGAGCGAAATCTTCCATTTCTTTGCGACGGCTGTCGCAAAACTAATCGGATCTAAAAAGTCGCTCGAACCGAAATAGGCGATCGCGAGAGCATCTACGCCAAACCCGAGTTTCGAGTGCAACTCAGTAGAATTTAGTGACAGCATGAACTCATCCCCCCAACTAAGCGGGGGGCATACTACTATGTAATTACTAGATGGAGTTTTCCAAGAATTAATAATTTCAGTAAGAATATTCGTATTAAATTCGGGTCGCGATATCTTTAATTGACTCATTTTGAAAGTAACTCCAACTTATCTTCAATTCCAGACCACAAAACAGAATTTCTGTGACGAATGGATTCGCCAAGAATGGGTATAGTAAATTCTATTTCGAAGCCATTTATTCTTCGCAGGTATCCGAGATCCGTACAGATTGCTATGCCACGGTCAATATTCTCACGTGAAATTCGATACCGAGATACCAAAGGGGACCTATCACCTCGCAGTTCGCCAATTCTTACCGCGCGAAAATCAAGAGGGCTACGCAATTCAGCCATTGAGAACAAGACGGCCTTTGCAAGCGTTCTTTCAGTCTCAGAATTGGCATACAGGGTACGAAGTTCATCTTCTCCAGGATTATCAAGGGAATCGATACGAGTAATTCCAGTATCTTTACTAAAGATTGATTGGAGACCCCGATTCACATCAGTGGGAAGAATAGTTGACTGGCGTGCAACGCTATATGTCGCCCCAGCCACAAGTTTCATATAATAAGGTATACCCGCAGTTATACCTAACAAATGATTAAGACTCGGGTTGGGTAATTTATACTGTCCTTTTAAACGGGTGGGGGAAACTATCCTTCTCGAGATATTTTCCTCCTCTTCGGAAGCGCAACTAAATGGAGTAAGTTCGAGTCGCGGAATACTGTTATAGAAAGCCGCACCAGATGCTTCGACGAAAAATTTCCTGGCCAAAGAGGAACCAGCAAATAGGAAACCAATCTCTGCGCTGGAGCTCAGTACGTGCCGGAGTTGCCACATAAGCTGCATAACCACTTTCCCCAAATTTCCTTCTGCCAACTGCATTTCTGCAAGTCGATCAACTTCGTCGAAGAGAAAATACACCCGATTTATGTTACAAATCTTATTTCGTATAAGGTCGGAAACAGCTTGAATAAAATCGTTGGCGCCTGCACTAAACGGGAGATTCTCACCAAGACGGGTTAAACCTTCGATGCTTCGTCGCACTGCCTCATTGTCTTTTCCAGAGCGTAATGTGCTCCACAACCACTGGTTAAATTTCTCAACAGACTCAAAATGTCTGTCGAAGGTGAAGTACAAAATAACATTGTCGCGTCCGGCGCTATGCGAATAGGCATCTAATATCCTGAAGAGCATTGACGTCTTACCAGATCGTCTTGGACTTGCCAACCAGAGACTTCCTGCATCGTTGCCGCTGAAGAGAATTTTCTCAATCCTTTCTTCGTCATTTGGTCGCTCAATGAATTCTATTCCTCGCATATGTCTCGATGGGAATGAAGCAAAGGCATCGTCAATTTGGTCTGATGTGGCACCTTTGAATTCCGGCATGTCACTAAGCTCCGTATCTACTGCGAACGATGAAGTTACAGTACTTCCATCTACAGTAGTGAATGCACATTCGACTTCCAGATCAAAGCGCTGAAGATCTGGCAGGCGCACATCGAGATGTAATTCAAGCGTCTGACTTTCAAAGAAGGGACCATGTATGACAAACCGGTCCCGACCACCGCTAAGGGCTAAGAAGGATGAGTTCCCAAATCTAATGGTAATATCTAAAGGTGGATTTATTAGTCGGGGAACAACCTCAAGCATGCCCCGCCACCGAGATTTTTCGGCCGTCCGTTCCAAAGGCCCTGCCCAACGGATCACTGCTGGTAAACCGACGCTACGAGCGAGCTCAGATACGATTTTGTCTGCAAAGATCGCATATGCCTTAGCGCTTGATGCTCGACGCAAATTTTCAATCGCTTCGGCAGACAGTCCTTCGCCCGATTCCTTCACCAAGCGCACGTAACCTTTCGCTAACCGTGGATCAAGATCGATCGGTGTTAATCGAAGGCATTCGGCCAGGCAATTAAACAGTCGCAATCTCCATAAAACAATGAGCAACCTTCCTCTCACCTCTGCCTGGGTCTTTTCCCCAGAAAACTCCTCCCATAGAGCACGAATAAGGGAGCCGTCTGCCGCTACCGCGAGATCGAATGTGGTTAAATTTTCATTGACTATAGATGATATTTCAGAAACCTTTTCCGAAAGACGGTGAATTTCGCTAAGCTGGCGGATGACTGCCGCGAGTAGAACTCGCCGATCAGCATCGTCGCGTCCTTCCTTCACTTGACCTAATAAGTTAGAAAACAATGCGTGGAACCAATTTGCAAAAGGACCGGCCTCCGGACGCATTGCTTTTACCAAGGCTAGAGAGGTTAGATTTCCCTTCATGGCCAAGAAGCACAAACCGGCCGCGACTATTCCTGAAGGTGGTGAATAGATAGAAAATGCACAAACAACCGCACTTGCAAGTCTCTCATCATCTCCTTCTATCACTGGTAACGAGAGCCGTAAGCCTCTTTGCCACTGCCGGTTTTTGATACATAAATTTCGTTCTTCGCGCGACCCAATTTCTTCGTTTCCTAACCCTAAATTGGCGAGCCAACCGGACAGTTGAATAATTATCGAATTCAGGCTCTTTTCATCCAACTCATGGATAGGCGGATTAGACTCGATTATTTCCACAACATCTTTTACCACCAAGGGCTGATCATTTTTGAAGCTTCGGTTATCGTTGGACGGGAGCTCGGCGGCGATAAGTTGGCCTGACTCTGTATAATCAGAAATTATTTTGTCGATATCAGTCGCGCTATCAATCTCGACCAACCTCTCACCGATCAGCATGCAAGCTTCCGCAAAAGGTGAATCAATCCCTGGCACTCCCGGTTCAGCTTGGATGTTTCTAAGTAACCAGACGACCAATCGTTCCAGCGCAGAACGATAGTTAGGAACCAGCAGAGCCGGCCGACGCAATTGTTCAATAGTGGGCGTTAAAATACCTCCCCAAACCTCAGCGTAGAATTCTGAAACTTGCTCGGATGGCAAATTTTCAAGCTGCGCTAGATGCGCTGTAACTTGTAGCGACAAATCATGTATATCTGCCCCGATTCCAGACGTTGTCGAGATTTTTTCTATTGACTTGAGGTGAGCCTTTCTCTTCTCCGCAAGAGTAAGAAGTCTACTATGTTCATTGACGAGTTGGTCGTAATTTAATTGTTCGTCGCAGCTTCCTTGCAAAACAGAAATCTCATGTCTAAATCTAATTTCGTTATTATCACGCTCTTTTCTTTTCCTTGAGTCATCAGCAGCTAATTCCAAAAGAGCCAACGCGGATATCAATTTGTTCCATCTACGACGGGCGAAGAAATTCTGGCACTCCTCTAATAGAGCCGCATCGCTAGGAGAAGGCTTGCTTTCTAAAATTGCAGTTTTTAGGTCACTGAGTCTAACCGCATATTTTAGCGTCGCTAGCTCAATTTCTGCATCGGTCGCAGATATCTCCTCTTTCGATAGCGACTCTGCATGCTGAAGGCACAGGTTTTCTAAAGCCTCAAAATTTCTTTCCTCACGATATTTTGCTAGTAAGTCGATAGCAGTTGGTGGAGCAAAGAAGTTAATTAGTTCATCTGTGAAAACTACGCTCCAAGCCGGGCTATCGCCGGCGAGTTCCTTGATGTAAGAACGCGGCATAAGTGGCGAAAGTTTGCCTGGTTTATTCGAAGAAGGCAAGGCGAAAGCCGGCGTTTCGTCAGCGGCGGGTGCGATCCTTTTAATTGCTTCCAGCCAGTCAGCGATATACTTCGATTCAATGTTATTTCGCTTTAGTATGACTTCAACCGCGATGCTTAGAGGAGTATTCTTTTTCGGCAAAACAGATGTCTTTAACGCCCAGCTGTTACACCAGCTGAGGATTTGCGAAATTCTAGAATTTACGTATACTTTTGTTACTTTTTCGTATTGTGATTCTTGAGCCGCATGCGAAGAAAGATTTTTTAGCCATGTTCTATACAGATCATCCACATCGGTTACCTGCAGGCTCTGTACAATCAACGACACTGCACTTTCGATCTTGTGCTGATTAAGAGCTTCCGCAAGAGGCTCGAAAATAGATTGATGCGCCAAGCGCCAAAGAGCGGCGTATGTCCCGGCTCCGTGTGGACGGTAGGCCAAAAGTGCCACTAGTTCTTTCTGATCGCGCCCCCAAAAATCGCCGGACTCTATGTTCTTATAATCAAATTCGTTGCTTAAGTTTGCAAGAGCCTTAAATATATCGATTCCATCAGTGCTCGCCTCATTATATATTGCAGTGAAGAATCGATTTGCCGGTATATATGGCACTGCATCATCTAGCGGTTTGGCAAATCGAGATAAAGGCGCGCGTGACCACCACCTAAACGAATTTGCATTATCAAAATTACTTTCGACGAAAAAATTCTGAAGTTGAGCCAGTGCAACTACCACTTCGATTTCCGGGCAACTCAAATAAAGCTGTTCTACTTGTTCGTAGTCAAGTTGCGCGACAGCGCAAACTAAGTCAAATATAGATTTTTGGTTGCTCTCTCCTAGCTGAGATAGTATTTTTTTCGCGAAATTGGTAGAAGACGAATCGAACGTATTTCTTTCGAGTAAAACACATAATGTGCTAAATTGATTTTCTTTACAAACTAACTCGCTTATCGCATGCCATTCATCTGAGTTTATATTGTTATCTTTGCTCGCATCCCAATCCCAATTTTGTGCGTTATCAAATATTTTCTCTCGTACACCGGCAATCATATTCTCTTTTTTCAAGCGTAAACGGGCATCGCTTAGCAGATCGAAGACATATTTATTCAGGTCAGCTATATCTTCACACTTCAAATTTTCTAGATGTGTTCTTGCCGCTGCTTCAACGGAAACGCTATTTAGCTGGTTGAGAGCATAGATATTCGTACCTAAAATGCGCAATTGTGCTAGCTCGCTCTCTGCTATGAAAATCCATCGTTCATCATTGAGGGCTAGGAAAGCTGGAATGGTTGGTTGCGCGATAGTCCAGCCAGAAATAATTTTAGAGTAAGCGCTAACGAAACTTGCCCCGAGTTGCTCACAGGAGCGGGCCACTGATTGAGAAGCGGTAACTAGCGATTCACTTGTCAATAATAATCTTTCACAATGGTCTGTCGTAGCAGTGAAAGAATTAACTTGAGCAACTATAGTTGCAGCGTTAGACGCGATTTTTGCGAAATTCGTTCGTTCGTGTTTAGTAGCCCGGATCGCTTGCTCGACCTCAATAAGAAAATGACCGAGCTTAGGAGCTTCCTCTCTTTCAGCTAAGGCGTCATGGTCAAAGACGTTAGTGTTTTTCTTATTTTTTGTTTTTTTCTCCTCCGACTTTTTTTGTATTTCAAGTAAAGGTAGAAAGTGGCCAGATGCTTTTCTTTCAAGACTTGCGGTTAATAGTTTCGGGAATTTTGTCAATAAATCGCGATGAATTCCCGTCGCGTGCAGAGAATGAAAATTACATGATTCAATTAAAGCCCAAGTAAATAGAGCTGATTCGAGGGGCATCGTGCACTCAGAACATAAGTGCTCTGCTAAAGATTCAATTTCATCCAGTTTCGGGTAGCGCTTTCCGTCAACTTGAGTGAAATTCGATTTTAGCTGAGGATTATTCCAGTCCAATAATTTTGAATAGCTTGCTGTATATTTGAATACCATGTAAAAGAAAGACGTGACATTGTTTTTTCGTCTCGCATGGCAGTCTTCATACCATCTTCTTCTGAAATCGGGATCCTCCAGCTTCTTTGCCAAATCGATTGAACGATCATCTCCTTTTTCGCTTCCGATAAGAAGTTTCAACTTCCGAGTGCTGATTACATGGGTTTGCAAGCAGTCGTTAATTAATTTTGAATTAATTTCACCATCCGGAAGATAGAATGCCATAGGTAGAAAATCTAAACGATGCTGCCTTTTTCGGATATTCATATTAAAATCTATTCTAATTTTAGACTTGGCTACCGAGCTTTTCGGTATTTCCTATGTACACGCAGCACATCTACATAGCTGAGAGTTGCCCATGCGTCACGCTACTTTAATTGTAACAATTTGCCATTCCAAAGGGGATAATTTCTTTCATACCTCAAGCAGACCATAAATGTGATAGTAGGACGGGGATGGGATTTGGCGGCGGAGGCCGCTAGAATCGGTTATCCCATCATCATCTAGACGTATAAATTCGGTGTGAAGATCGTTCGCGCGTATCCACCTGATATGAAAGCTGTGAGGCATCCCTCGATTGATTTGCAAGAGAGCGGAGGTTGGTATTACCGCGCAGTAGCGGTGTGACTGCAATTTGCGATGGTTCCCTGTCGGGCGGCGTGGTGTCGCCGGAGGGCCGGTTGTCGCGAGCATAGGTCCACATGTGCGCGGTTTTGGTCTAGCCGTTGCCGGGCGCGAGCACCGGAATCGGCGTGTCGTCGGCGTGCAGTTTCGATGCGGCCAGTACATGGCGTCGCACAGCTTCGACGACGAGCTGTACGCCGAGGGAGGCAGCACTGCGGCACCGAGCGTTGACGCCGTGCGGCGCCGTGCGCGTGCAAACATGAACCACGCCTCGCTGGTCATGCGTGACTGGCACCAAAGGCTCAAGGCGCAGCCGGGTGCCGCCGCGGATGCGATGCCCGAAGCGATGAGACACCTCGGGAGTCAGCTGACGCAGGCGGTGTGGCGTGAAGCGAACAGGATCGCAACTGGCCATTTAACCAGCGCGAAGGCGGCGTGGAAGGCGGAGCGCACAGAACTGGAGGAATTGGGGCGCCAGCTTTCCACGGCATTCGATATCCAGTCGGCCGAATTGGAGCAGGCGAAGTGCACCCTAGGCCAACTGCAGGCCGATCTGGCAGCGCAAGCAACCATCGCGGAAACGCTCGAACAGCGTGCCGCGGAGGCAGAAGCGGCCCACGTCGGGAGGGAAAACGTCATGCGCCACGCGCAGGAGGAAATCAATGAACTGCGCAGCCTGTTGCGTGCATCGCAGGTCAGCCAAGAACGGACGACTTTGCAGTTGCAGCAGTACCTGGCGGCACAAGCTGAAGCTGCAGAGCGTAATCTGATGGAGCAGAGGCGGCTGTACGAACAGATAGATCAGTTAAGAAGGGAGAGTGAACAGCTGCGCGCGCAGCTGGGCCGGAAGCCAATCGGGCCTGCACGCGTCACCGCCACAGGCCGCAAGAAACCGCAGGGACGCGATTCAACCATGCGGGCGAAGCCCGCCAACCCCGAAGGAGAATGATCATGGAAACACCCATGCTGCACCT
>Ga0308163_10002367_pt1 | contig 17430 bp, 19 predicted proteins | sample PhyTR1_FD_201037 | JGI IMG/M metagenome (GOLD analysis project Ga0308163, IMG submission 201037) | Phyllosphere microbial communities from UC Gill Tract Community Farm, Albany, California, United States - DLSLT.R1 | ecosystem: Host-associated > Plants > Phyllosphere > Unclassified | place: USA...
ACTGAAAAACTGTACTTTTGAAATAAGCGGGCAAGCGAAGACGTTCACAGTGTAAAGCCTCGCACGAGAAAAACCGGAGTAGGCAAATCCTGAAAAGTTGAGCGGGATTGTAGAACTACAAGTACAACGGAAAGGAACTACAGGAGACAGGAATGTACGACTACGGCGCAAGGATGTATATGCCGGATATCGGGAGATGGGGCGTGATTGACCCTCTAGCTGAAACTTCGAGAAGATGGTCGCCTTATAATTACGCCTACAACAATCCTATAAGATTTATCGACCCGGATGGAAGACAAAATGAAGATATTATTTTTAGAGGAACAGATAAGAAAGAGTTAAGGGTCATAGCTGCAGGACCTGATAAAGTTGTCAATGTTCCCTTTGCTCTTAATAAAAATACAACAGTAGATGTTGGTATGGGAAATGTAGACCCTGGCAGATTAGCAATTGGTTTTACGGCGCAAGGAGATTTAGGCGCAGGATTAGGAATTGGTGCTGGAGGCGGTGTGCAAATGTCGGTAGTTCAATTTACAGATAAAACATATAGCGGGTATAATTATGTCTATGCAGGAGCACAGGAGAGTTTTTCTGCGGGAGCACAAGCTACTATTTCTGGAAGCGTTGGAGGAAGTGTATCTGTTGCCTATAATACTTCTAAAGATAAAATAGATCCTACCACCTATGCTGGAGTGACAACATCTGCAGGAGTTTCTGCAGATGCTAAATTTGTTGTTGGAGGCGGTGTTAATGTCAATGTGTTTTCCGGTTCAGGAAAAGAAGCGGGTTGGAAAGGAGTTTCCATAGGAGCAAGTGTAGGAGTTGGAGCCGGTGCAAATGTAGGTTCAGGAAATGTAACCTTATCCAAAACGTGGTTAATTAATGATGTAAAACCGACAGCACAAAGAAGTGTGATAGATAGGGTTACCAATGCGGTAAATCCGGTAGCGTCTGCAATTGCAACGGGCACAATAGATAAAATAAAAAACTAAATCTAAAATTATGTTAAAGTATTTACGGTATGTTATTCTATTGGGGCTTCTTGTAGCAATTGTAATCTATTATAATAGAAGTTCAGATGTTGCGATGAAAAAATCATCAGAATATCTTCATAATAATGTAGAATTTGAAGGCTATGTAACAGGATTTGAACAATCAGATAATCACGCTTTCGGGGTTATTCATTTAAAATTGACCAAAAGTAATACACCTGAATTTAATAAAATTATAAAGAATGGTATTTATCCTTACAGAATTAAGGGAGATATAGCTGAATTATATTGTACAGTTTCTGTTGAAAGAAAAAAAGGAGATATTGTTAAATTAGTATCAAACGAACAAACAATATATTATAATCCTCAGAATAGTAAAGAAGAAGGAAGTTTATTTATCATAACAGATACTTATAATATTGCCTTTGTGAAAGAAAATACAATGTTTAAATAATAATCTGACCTTGCGGATTTATAACTAAAAACAAAAGCCAACTCAATTGAGTTGGCTTTGTTGTTTTTTTATTCAAACTGGTTATCCACGAGGTCAAGAAAGCCTTGCGCCAGTTCATCGAGGATGGTAAGGTGTTCCTCTCTAAGATAAATGAAGTTCCTGTATAGGTTTTTGGAAGGGTTCAGGAACTCGAAGAAGTCGAACGGCAGTTTTTGGATAAGGTAGTCAAGGTTCTTGACCTTGGGGTCGATATGTTCGCACAGCTTCCAGAGGATGCGGATGTTGATTTGATTGGGATGGTATCGCAGGGCTACATAGATAAATATGACGCAGGCTCTGTAGAAGAATCCGCTCAGTAGTAATCCCAACCCCTCACTTACGGTCTGGTCTTCCTGTGAGCGTAGCAGTTTATAGTTTTTGTACAGCTCACTGCAAAGCCTGTAATAAATCCCCTCGTCAGTGTCCCCGTTTGCATCTATTGTAATCCAATGCATTATCGTTGGAACATCCGCTCGAAATATTGAATTTTCCGGAATCATCACTTTTTTAAAGAAATCCTGATGCACAAAGAGCCTTTCCTGTATCCACGCCTTTTGGTGTGCAATGGGAACGATATTGAATCTTCCCTCGGTCTGTTGTGAGACGACCTGCATCATATCGAAATGGTCTTGATTGCTGATTTTATTGCTTATCAGCAGAAGATATAAAACAGTGGTCTTTTGGTCGGCAGAATAGACTTCCTGCTGATTGAAAAGGAAAATCTCCTCAATACTGAAATGCCTGGTGAGTATTTTAATGACAGGTTCGTAAGGAGAAACCGTTTTGTTCTCAATCAATATTGGCTTTTGTCCGGGCTTTTTGACCGCCTTTTTCGTCTCTCTGAAAATGTGGTCTACCAGATAGTAGAACTTCTGTTCCGTATCGGTAATAGCATCCCCAAACTCATCTTTGATATGCATATAGTCGTCGTGGTCGTCTGCTTTTTGAGCGCTGTTCAGCGCTTCGGTAATAAAAAAGGTCGTCTCCGTTTTTTTTAGCATCAATGTTTTAATCTCGGGCAGGAACTGCTCCAATCTGAGAAGTCGCTCACTTAGTGAGCCATTAGAGAAATACTCGCCTATACAAAGGATCTCCAAATAATGAACGTGATGCTCGAAAAGAGACCGGTAGATATGATATTCCATTGTCAGGGAACTGCTGTTTTTAGCCTTGCGAATCTCGGTACTCAAAAGGTCGTGAGTATTGTAATAATCCTCTCTAAATTGTTTGAATTTTTTAAGTTGTTCAGGTAGTTCAGGATATGTAAACTCGTGTTCTTCCTTTTTGTACATTAAGGTGGAAGCATTACAATACCGATTGATATACAGGCTTCCAAATCTCAAGTGTACCCTGATATTTTGCTCGCCCATTATCAGGATATGGGTATCACATTGTTCCAGAGCCTTTCTGACCCACCTGCTTTTTTTAACTTCTTCAGGGGTGTTCCTGTCACTGATATGGATGATGATAAGGTGTTTTTTGGAAGCCTTCGAATAGCTCAGGAATACACGCAGGACATTATGTTTACCTGCAAAAGGATTAATCATATCCGTCAATCTTTGATGATGCGGATGTGTGTTTGGGATGATGATTTTGTGTGACATACTGGTAATATTTTACAGCAAGTTGAGCCTACAAACCCGAGTACAGAACCAATGGCTAGTGTATGTTACAAGAGAAACGATGTAAAAAACAGACTTGGCGGAATAGCCTATAATTTTATATCTTTGGTGTAAATCATAACCAATGACGGGAACAGCAAAGAAACATATCGGTAGAAACATTGCAAGAATAAGAGAAATGCGCGGAATGAAACAGGAGTCATTGGCGGAACTTTTAGGGGTAAGTCAGCAGAAGATATCCCTGTATGAAAATGCAGAAGAATTGGAAGATGTAAAGCTTGAGCCTATCGCCAAAGCGTTGGAGGTATCTGTGGAAACTCTGAAGAATTTTTCAGAGGATGCAGTCTTCAATATTATCTCCAATACATTCAACGAAAATAGTTCCAACAATAATAACTATCAATGTACTATAAATCCAATCGACAAGCTGATAGAGGTCTATGAGGAGAACAAGAAGCTGTATGAACGTCTTTTGGAATCGGAGAAAGAAAAGAGCAGGCTCATTGAAGAGCTGGTTCATAAGATAACAAAAGCTTAAGAATCAACTTAGAATATAAGTCGAGCCTCTCTTATGGAGAGGCTCGACCTTTTTGGTCTTTAGGCTTTTTATTATGCCATATCTTACCAATCAGACGGTTTTGCACACCAAAATCCGTCTCATCCTTGCACTCAAAAGTTTTTTTGAATACATAGAACGCCAGTCCGATAAGGGACATCGCTACGATAAAGAGAAAAATCAATCCTATCATTATTATTGTATTTGTATTGTTAAAATCCAGTGTTCCCATATTTTGTGTTTTATCAGTTATATTTTGATGATTTTCTTTTTTCAATTGAAAGACAAAAGACCAAAAAGTGTTTTTCATACGAAAGGACACATTTTGTAAAGCCTTTATCCATCGTGTTTTTTGCAATTTTACACCGACTTCCGGAAATGATGTGTTACACCAAAACAGAAACCCCAAAAATCATCTCGTCCAAAAGTAATATCAAACTGTTCCAAAGGACGGTTTGCTAAACTTCCCCCGAAAGGACATCTTTTTGCAATCTTAGAAATACTGTTTAAAAAAAGTTGTGACGCAAAACTTTACAAGGTACATCGTGAAATGGGCGAAAGGCTTTTTGCTTAATTTACCGTACAGGGTTTAACCCTCGCTAAAAGCTGGATTGTTGGAAAAAGCCGTTTAGAACGGCTTCAAAAAGGGTTTTTAAAAGAAAATGGGCTGCGTTTTAGTATAAGGGTTTAAGACATCCAAAAGCACCACTGATAGAAAGTGAAATTTTAGGCACAAAAAAACCGCCTGTTTTGGGCGGTTTGATTTTTTGTTATGAAAAAGAGATTATATTTTGCGTATAAAGGAAAGTATCTCTTCCTTTTTCTTTTCATCAGCAATGGAATCCAGTTTAATAGGATTTTGATATTTGTATTGATAAGGACTGAAATCATTATCTCCTCTCTTTAGTTCCTTAGAGATGACCTCTCCGGGACAGTAGCAATCGGAAGGACGAAAGAAGCGAGCTTTGTACTCATATAGTTTATCAGTAGTAGCGGAATCTTTTTTCTTTTCCTGAGCAGAAACAGAAATGCACAATAAGAAACCGAAGAAAAGTAAAAGCTTTTTCATTTACAGAGCAGCGACATTTTTATTAAAAAAGTCTTTGAATTTTTTAGTAGTAAGCATTTTGTCAACCATTTTAAAAATCATTGAGCGGTCTTCCTCGTCCAATTGGTTAATTAAATGAAGCTTCTCAAAATCGGGTTTATCCTCAATCGTCACTTCTTCAGGGATTACGTTTTCATAGTTCAGAATCTGGTCTGTCGTAAGGTTGAAAAGTTTAGAAAGCTTTAAAAGTTCTTCTACGGATAACTCTCTGTGACCGTTCTCCAGCTTGTTGTAATTGCTGTTGCCAATAGCGAGATGTGCAGAAACCTCTTTCTGCATCAACCCCTTGTCCTCTCTTATTTTTTTAACGATTCTTCCGATACTCATAGTCTTTATATAATACAATTGTATTATATACAAATGTAGTTAAAAGTGTGAAAAACGAAAATACTTGCGAAATAATAAAACAATATTATTCGATTATGGAAATTAATTTTTAGATTTGTAATTGAAAAAATCGCACAAAATAATTTTCCTATGGAAATCTCCGAATTAAAAAGCCGTTTATCGCTTTCCACAATCCTAAATTACTACGGATTGAAACCTGATAAGAGCGCTAAAATGTGCTGTCCGTTCCACGAGGACAAAACACCATCGATGCAGGTGTATTACAAAACGCAGACAGTATATTGTTTTTCCTCAAACTGCAAGACCCACGGAAGAAGTATCGATGTGATAGATTTTATAATGCACAAGGAGAACCTGAGCAAGCACGAGGCGATAAAAAAAGCAGAAGAGATTTTAAACCCTGGTTCCGGAAATCTGACCGTAAGCAGAGAGCAGTTCCTGACGAATATGTTTACCTATTTTAGAAATGCCATCAACAACTCAAAACCAGCCAAGGAATATCTGGATAAAAGAGGACTTGATTTTACGAGAACAGAAATCGGCTATAACTCGGGACAGTTCCACCACGGGGAACGGAAAACGGAAGAACTTTTAAAACAGGCTTTAGAAGTTGGTCTTTTACAGGACAAGGGACTAATCAACAGCAGAACCAAGGAAAAAGGTTATAGTGCTTTTGCGAAATGGTGCATCTGTTTTGCGCTCAGGAATCGTAAGAACGAAGTTACAGGGATGTACTTCCGCTCCATCCTTAACGATGACAAGTACAAACATTACTATCTGAAAGATAGAAAAGGAATTTATCCTGGTTATCCAAAATCCGACACCAGGAAACTGATATTGACGGAAGCGATAATAGACTGTGCAAGTTTGCTCCAAATGAAGGAAATCAGAGACCATTACAGTCTGATAAGCTGTTTTGGAACGAACGGGCTTACCGAGGAAATAACCGGAGTGGTCAGCCAATTAAAGGAACTGGAAGAAATCATCTTCTGTTTTGATAATGACGATGCAGGAAAGAAAGCGGTGAAAAAATATGCGGAAGGATTTAAGGATTACAAGGTATCTACAATCGAGCTTCCGGGCAAGGATGTCAACGAGACCCTGCAACTGCACGATGAAAGTATCTTTACAGAGCTGTTGGAAAAGCGGAAATATATTTTTCTTTCAATTGAAAAAGAGAAGGGTTCGAATCCTGACAAGACTACAAAAAATGCCGATTCTACGGAAGAAATCAAGAATGTACCCCCGAAAACATCCCCGAATTTGTCCGTAATAGATTTTTTAGGACGAAAAGATTTACTGAAATCCTTAAATCAGTTAATCGAAAAAGCGGGAATCATTGGCGAGGAACAGTCCAGACTTTTACTCTTCCTAATCACAATCAGCTATCTGAACAGAAGCCCGTTGCACGGTATCGTGCAAGGTTCGAGCGGAAGCGGAAAGACGCATATCATCAGCAGGATTGCCGACCTGATGCCACAGGAAGACGTTTTGAGATTTACGAGAATCACAGAATCAAGTTTATATAATTGGGGCGAGTTCGACCTGTTCCAGAAGATAATCATCATCGAGGACTTGGACGGATTAAAGGAAGATGCCCTGTATGCGCTTCGTGAATTTATCAGCAATCAGGTTCTGAGAAGTTCGGTAACCATCAAAGATAAAAAGGGCAACAATAAATCCTCTCATAAAATCGTAAAGGGACAGTTCAGCAGTTTATCTGCAACCACCAAAGGCGAAACCTATGAGGACAATATGAACCGGAGTTTTATCGTAGCGGTCAATGAGAGCGACGAACAGACCGAGAAAATCATCAACTATCAGAACCGCAGGAACGCCGGGGAAATAGACAGAAGCGAAGAACATAAAGCCATCGGTTTTATACAGAAGCTTGTAAGAAATCTGAAACATTATGAAGTGATAAATCCTTTTGCAACACAGATACGGCTTCCCAATAATGTAAAGAACAAGAGACGGCTTAATGAAATGTTCCAAGCCATCATCAAGCAAATCACGATTATCCACCAATACCAGAGACAGGTGTCGTCTGAAGGCAATCATCTTATCACAGAAATTGAAGATATAGAGAATGCCGTGGAGATATTGTTTGAGAGCATCATCCTAAAAATCGATGAATTGGACGGAAGCCTGCGACAGTTCTTCGAGAAACTGAAAAAAGCTTTTAAAGAGGAAAGTTTTACGAGGTTCGATGCAATGGAGGTCACAGGTTTTAAAAAGACCCAATTACAGTTCTATCTGAACGACTTGGTAAGGTTGGAATACCTGAAGCAAATCGGCTTTGCAAACAAAGGCTTTACCTATAAAATCTCCTACAATGACAACATCCAAAAAGTGAGAAAGGATTTAAAGGAAGCTTTTACAAAACAGTTGGAAGAACTGAAAAAGAACAAGAAATAATTATAAACCGAACACCAGCGAACACCAAACGGAAGCCAAACGAACACCAGACTATAGCTATGACCCGATAAATAAAGGAAAGTTGGCTGGCGTTCGGAAAAATCCAAAATATTGAGTAAGCAAAACCGTCATAGGATATGGAAGAACTTTATTTATTCAGAAAGGAACTACAGAATTTAGGGTACTGTAAAACCATCGTCAATACCTATCCGAGACGGGTAAGAGAGTTTTTACAGCATCTTGGGAAAGATATTGCAGAAATCACCAATACAGATATTTTAGAATATTACAGCTACCTAAAAACCATCAAAAGCAGGAAGGCAAACAAGCTTTTAAGTGAAAGTTATGTTCACTCTATTTTACTGGCCATCAAACTTTACTTCGATTACGTGCAAAGAACCGGACAAATAAAAGTCAGCCCCTATCAGCTGAAAATAAAGACCGCAAAAACCGGGGAAAGAAAAGTATTTACGAAAGAGGAAATCCAAAGATTATACAACAAAAGCAGTCCGTTACAGGTAATCATCCTGCACCTGTGCTATGCCTGCGGACTCAGACGTACAGAAGCTGTCGACCTGTTATTAAAAGACATCGATTTAGAAAACAATTTACTGTATATCAGAAAAGGGAAAGGCAAAAAACGGAGAGTTATCCCATTTACGAAACAGGTTCAGAGAGATATTGAAGATTTTATTTTTTCAACTGAGGGAAAGGAAGGTTTATTGAATATCACATCCATCAGGATCTACGAAGAATTTAAAAAAATGTTGAAGAAGGCAGGATTAAATAACAACGGTTTTACGCTCCATTGTTTACGCCATACCATTGCAACACAGTTATTAGAGCAAGGAATGGAATTAGAGAAAGTAAGGGATTTTTTAGGACACGAATATTTAAGCACAACCCAAATCTATACAAGGATCAATTATGGAACTGGAACAATACCTGCACAATGAATTATCTGAAGGGACAGTAAAAACCTACCTCTATGAGATAGCGAAGTTCAAAAAGCACTATAAGAATCCGGAGAAACTAGGCTATCAAAAATTGATGGACTATGTGGAACAGCTAAGGAAGAGCTACAACCCCCAAAGTGTAAAGAGGACGATTTACGCTATCAAAAAATATTATGATTATCTGGTAGAGGCAGGAAAGATTAAGACGAATATCGCAACCCATATCAAGATAAAGGACGGCAAAGAAAATCCAATACAATTACAGGAACTGCTCACTCCGGAGGAACTGAAGAAGTTATTAGAGCCGAGAGAGGAACGGTATCCGGTACTTACAAAGAGAAACCAAATCATAATGAGCCTGATAGTCAATCAGGCTTTGCTTGTCGGTGATATTGAGAAACTGAAAATCGAAGACCTGGATTTACTCGGCGCAAAAATAAAAGTCCAGAAAACAGGTATCACCAACGAAAGGACTTTGGAGTTGAAAGCAGAGCAGATAATGCTGTTCTATCAGTATCTGCAGGAAGACAGAAATGAGCTGGAAAGACAAAAGACCTCTTTTTTTCTACTGAACAAACTCGGTTCGGGAATAACGAAAGACGATATCAATTACCTTGTATCAACCTATCAAAAGGATTTTACGAAGAAAATAACCAGTGTAAGAATCCGACAGAGTGTCATCAAGCTGAAATTAGACCAGGGCGAGAACCTTAGAAAGGTGCAGTATTTTGCCGGACACAAGCACGCAGACACCACCGAGAAATATAAAGAGACGGGAATCGATGCATTACAGACCGCAATCAATCAATATCATCCAATCAGATAAAAAATAATTTTGCGAACAAAAAAGAGGCTAAAAAATTAATGTTGTGCAAATATATGTGCCTATGTTCGCAAAAGGGAACAAATCAGATTTTTTTTATATTGTATTGCTGTCCTAAGAAAAAGACAAACAAACTTTTTTAAAAAATGAGATTATGGAAACAGCATCATTTTTTAGGAAAGAAAGAATCCCTAAAATTGAAGAAATGATACCGATGGTTGTCCAAAAATCCATAATCCAAAGATAGTAAATCCAATATAAAATCCTTATACATTTTACAAAATCGCCAGTCAAGAAAAAAAACGAGTTCCGAAGTTTTTTTCCCCTTTTTGCAAAAAAGGCAAGAAGGTCTTTGGATATCAAACTTGAAAAGTTTGTATATACAAAGACACATCTTGCGGTTAAATCGGTGTTATTTTTTCAGAGCTCTGAAAAACAACATAAAGTGTTGATTATAAGTTGATTTTATGTTTTTTTGGTTTACAAGGGAAAAGAGACTTTTTTGACCTGCTCAATTTTTGAGCAGCATTGAAAATATCCTGCTCAATTTTTACGCAGGGTCAGAGATGACCGGCTTAATTTTTGAGCCGGGTCGGAGTTTTATGGTTCAATTTTTAAGCCGCTTTTAAAATAACTGGTTCAATTTTTACGTACCCATTAATTTTTTAAAAGATTGTTGCTGTTGTTGTGAGAGCTTGTTGGAATGTGGGAAACTCCGGGGCAAATGTTGGGGTGAGTTTTCCATATTTCAATAAACATACCGCTAAAATAAATCCACCTGAACCGCAAAATAAATCAATAAGAAAAACTATATCTTTGTAAAAGAAATAGTCCGCTGGTCAGAGCGGACTATCAAAAACTAAATTAAACGAAAGTGATTGCGCTACTATACTTTACGCAGTCACTTTTTTACTTTCCTGTATTCTTGGAAACGATGATAAAACTTATCATCGCCAGAATAATCAGGAAAAGCATTCCTAAAAACAATATAGACTCTGTCATATTTAAATAATATACTATTCTTCGAAAAAAGTAAAGGCCTCATTAAAAAAATGTGATAAACTTTATTAATTTTTGTCTTATATGCTAAAGATAAAAAAATATAAAACCGTCTTTTATCTGTGGCAAATAAAAAGTAAATCTACCAATAAGCCAAGTAATTTTGGCTTGAGTTACTTACATTTTACCCTGCCTATAACACTGTTTTTATCATCACTATAGCCTTTAGGAACTCTATCAGCATCTTGAGCTTATGTAACATCAGCTTCAAGCTATTCATCCGGCAAATAAAAACGTTGTCTGCTCTCAATCAAAATTATTTTCATAAAAGTTACTTGCGTTTTTTTTCAGTTGAAATAAAAACGGAATCCCTTTTTATTTTTCAACTGAAAAACTGTACTTTTGAAATAAGCGGGCAAGCGAAGACGTTCACAGTGTAAAGCCTCGCACGAGAAAAACCGGAGTAGGCAAATCCTGAAAAGTTGAGCGGGATTGTAGAACTACAAGTACAATGGTAAGGAACTTCAGGAGACGGGAATGTACGATTACGGAGCGAGATTCTATATGCCGGATATCGGAAGATGGGGTGTGATTGACCCATTAGCTGAAGTTTCCAAAAGATGGACTCCATATAATTATGCATACAACAATCCTATAATGTTTGTTGACCCAGATGGGATGCTTTCTGTAAGTTCCTTACAAGAAATGTGGGATAATACTTCAGGTTCCAGTACTTGGACTAATAGTGGGAATGGAACATTTGATGGTGGAGAAGATGACCCTAAGAAGAAAAATATAAGAAAGGCAGGCTCTTCTTCTGGGATGTCGGAAAAAGAATCACTTAAAGCACTTGTAACTATTGATGGAAAGAAATACCATAAAAACACAGGGAATCTTGGAGCTCAAATCGGAAATAAAATAAATGCATTTTTTGGAGGAGATGATGATTACTTTGTAGAACACAAAGAATATAATTCTGCCGATGATAGATTCATACACGAGGCTGTTAATACATCAGCTGGAGCTTTAGCAGGAGGTGTTGTTGGAAAAGTTGCAGGGAAAGGCTTTGGTATGTTATTTAGTAAATCAAAGGCTTTCAATCCTACTTCTTTTGCTGATGAAATTGTATCAATAAACGCAGGAACTGAAGGTGGTGGAGTTTTATTAAATGGTAGCCCAAGTAGTGCTATTAACTCTGCAATGTATTATGATACTGCCGCTGAGCAGGGCGCATCGATTTTCAGGTCTATATCACACGGTCATATGTTTGTGGATGGAAATAAAAGAACCGCCGTTCAAGCGTTTATGTATTTTGCAAAACAAAATGGGCTTAAAACAGTACCAGTACAGCAAATTTATAATATTGCTAATAAGGTTGCAACTGGACAAATTACAGAAGTTTCCCAAATCTCTAAAATGTTAGTAAAATAAATTTATGGAAAAAATTAAGAATATATTACTGGAAAATCCGTCAATGGCAGACTTAATAGATTGCTTAGATTTGGTAAGGAAGAATGGCGATATTGTTGTTGTGAAATTTGACGGAGAAAGAGAACAAGATTTTTACACTTTGTTTATAACGTTCCCCGTAAATAAAAATAAGTCAATGATTAGAATTGAGCATTCTAATTTAAGAGATGCAATATTAGAACTGTTAAAAAAATACATTAATAGTTAAGTCCTAAATTATGTAAACAAAAACCCCACTGCTATTGCAGTGGGGGTTTTTGTTTACATAATGCTTTGCAATTTAGTTTGTTGGTAATGTTCCAAAGTTAGTGATGGGATGATTAAAAATGTTAACTCATTGAAAATCAATTAGAATAATAATTAAGAAAATATACGGCGAGGGTAGAATTATCTATCCTCGTTTATTTTAGATGAAAAAATATAGCACAAATGATTAGGAATCATAACAGGTGTATCAGAGTTAGTGATGGAGTGAAATTTATAAATGTTATTTTTTATTTTCAATAATAATTTTTATTTTAGAACTTCAAATTAGGAGGTTTATAAATTTATATTTATAAACTGAGACAAGTCGATCTTACCAGTACAAGGATCATCTTGGGAATGTGAGAGTGAGCTATGTGAAAAACGGAAACAATTTGCAAATTATGGATAGAAACGATTATTATCCCTTTGGAATGAGTTTTTTGAAACCTTTTGGGCAGTCTTCAGTGTATGATCCGATGGCAATTCCTTATAATTACAAATACAACGGTAAAGAGCTGCAAGAGACTGGGATGTATGACTATGGCGCGAGGATGTATATGCCCGATATTGGTAGGTGGGGAGTTGTTGACCCGCTCGCGGAGAAAATGCGCCGTCATAGTCCTTATAACTACGTTTACAATAATCCTATCCGATTTATTGATCCTGATGGTATGGCTCCTGAATGGATTAGAGGGACTGATGGCAAGAAAGTTACCTATAAACAAAATGCTGATGGCACATTAACTTGGAGTAAAAATGCAAGTGCAGATACTAAAAAAATTGGAAATTCCTTAGCAAGAACCAATGAGGGATTGGCAAAATTAAAAAATGCAGTAAATGCAAAACATGAAGTAAGCTTTTCTGTTGATACCAAGAAAACAAATTCAAAGATGTTTGGAGGTACTACACCAGAATATAAACTTAATGAAAAAACTGGAGAATATGATTTGACTAAAATGAAGATAGTAATTTATGAAGCAACTTTAAAAGCTCAATCTAAAAGGATTAGCGAGACTAAAAATGAATTAGTTTGGGAATCTCAAGCATTGGAATATGGGAAGCTACATGATAAGAATGATGTAAGTGGTATGATTTCTGTGACGGCTGCTCATGAAATAGTACACGCAACAGATGATAAAAATATTCAAGACGCCAGATATAATAGTAATAATGAAGGAAAAAAAGGATATAAGGAAAGAGATGTTGAATCTGTTCCTGAAAGGTCTGAAGATAAAGTTTTAAAAGAACTAAATGAATAATAAAATGAAATTTATATTAATATTTTTTTTGTCTACTTCTTTATTTTATTCACAAAATAAATATAAAGATATTTCAAATAAAAGGATTGAGATCTCAAAATTTGTCTTTCATGAAGTTTTAGATCAAAATACATTTAATAGTTCCATAGTAAGTAAAATTATTTTCAAAAATCATAATATTACTATCTATTCTATAAAAACATATTCGCCACATGCCTTACTTAATATTATTGTTTTTTATAGAAATAAAATAAAACTATTTTGTATTGAAAAGGAAGAGAATGTTAAAGATGTTTTATCATTTTTAAAGAGAAATAAAGTATCTGAAGATACTGTACAAAAAATAAATAAAGAAATACAAAGATTTCCTTTATAAGGTAATGTGCCAAATTTAGTAACAGTACTGATTTTAAATATTAATTTTTTGAAAATCAAATAAGAACTACAAGTACAACGGTAAGGAACTCCAAGAGACCGGGATGTATGATTATGGTGCGAGAATGTATATGCCGGATATTGGAAGATGGGGGGTTATTGACCCGCTGGCGGAATTATACAGACGCTGGTCTCCCTATAATTATGCAATGGATAACCCAATAAGGTTTACTGATCCTGATGGAATGGGTATAACTGGGGATTTTTATAATCAAGCAGGTAAGAAAATAGGAACGGACGGTGTAAAAGATTAAAAAGTTTATGTAGTAACTGACAATAAAGAAGCTCGTCAAATTAACAGGGAAACAAAAAAAGGAAATTTAATCAATACTAGTAACGTACAATCTAAAGTTGAATTAGTAAGTGAAAAAGTAAGAGGTGGAATGATGGAAGCCGTTGCAAGAACAGGAAAACCTTCAGGTACAGATACAAAAGGAAATGTGCACGAAGAAGGAGGCTATTATGGAACAGATAAAAATGGAAATGAAGTTGTAGTTGCATCTAAGCCCGGAGATGGTTATACAGAAGGAGCAAATGGCTTAGGTGTAGATCCATTAGATATTAATAGTACAGATGCTACAGAATTGGCAACTCGTGGTAATGTTCCAAACTTAGTGATGACTATGATTTTCAAGTTTAATCTATTGAAAATCAGATGAAGTAATAATTGTAAAATACAAAAATGAGAGCAGGAATTACCTGCTCTCGTTTGTTTTTGGAGAAAAAAATAACTTAAATGGTTGAAGATCATAATAAGTGTATTAAAGTTAGTGATACAGAAATTTGCTCTTTGTTATTGCGGCAATATTACCCGATAGTACGGATAAATGACTTTTCAAATAAGAAAATGAACTGAAAATTTATGATTTTTTCACAGTTTTCCATAATTTTCATTGGCGGGAAATCTCTATATTTACCTTTTATCAAAACTAATAAAACATTAAAACATATTTATGGCAATTAATTTACAGAAAGGACAAAAAATTGACATCGGGTTAACCAAAATGACTATCGGGTTAGGCTGGGATCCCAACGAAGGAACTGGTCACGATTTTGATTTGGATGCGTCCGCAATAATGATCGACTCTAACAGAAAACTGGTGGGAGAAGATTATTTTGTTTTCTATAATAATTTGAACTCTCCAGATGGCGCTCTTACTCACACTGGTGATGATCCAACAGGTGGAAATAGTGATGGAGACGATGATGAGGCTATCGTAATAGATTTGGACAAAGTGGACTCCAGAGTAGAAGAGATTCTTTTTGTGGTGACTATCGAGGATTTCGAAAGAAGAAAACAAAACTTCGGACAGGTTCGTAATTCATATATCAGAGTTGTAGATAATTCTAATAATGAAGAGATTGCAAAATACGAATTGGATGAAGATTTTTCCATCGAGACTGGTGTTGAGTTCGGAAGACTTTACAAAAGAAATGGCGCTTGGAAATTCGAAGCTTCCGGTATCGGTTACAAAGCTGATTTAGGTTTTTTCCTTGAAAAATATTACAACGGATCTATTATAAAATAACGGTATGGCAATTAATTTACAGAAAGTTACCATCGAGAAACAAGGTGATACGCATTCCATAGATCTCACGAAAAAAGATAATAATAAAGAAATTGTCATCAATCTTAACTGGTCTCAGGGCGAAACTAAAAAAGGTTTTTTTGCTAGCTTATTGGGGGGCAATAATGCAATTGATCTGGATCTTGGCTGTTTTTACGAACTGGCCGACGGTTCAAAAAATGTAATTGATGGCGTTCAGTTTTCAAAAGGAAACGGCGGACCAAAAGACAGAAAAACCAGACAAGGAAGATATACAGATTCTCCGTGGGTTTGGCATACAGGCGATGACAGAGGTGCTGCTGCAGGTTCTGGAGAAAACATCATCGTAAACCCCAATAACAGTATCAAAAGAATGGTCATCTATTGCTTCATCTACGAAGGTGTTGCAAAATGGTCAGAAACCAACGGTGTTGTAACCATCAAAGTTTCTGGAAATCCTGATATCGAGGTAGAAATGGGAAAACAAAACGATTCCAAAAAATTCTGTGCGATTGCTGAGATTTTATTTTCTCCGACAAGTTTACAGGTTAAAAAATTAGTAACATTCCATAATTCACATAGCGATTGTGACAAGATGTATAATTGGGGAATGCAATGGTCAGCAGGTTCTAAGTAATAGTTTGTGGAGAAAATTGACATAGACTCGTACGAGCATTTTTCTTTTGACCTTTGGTTGACTTTAATCAAATCAAATCCCGATTTCAAGCTGAAAAGAGATACTTTGTTTAAAGATTTCTTTAAGATTGATAAGGATTTGGACGAGGTTCGGAAAGTGATAAGACATTACGATGTTTTGTTCAACAGAATATCCGAAAAAACTGGAAATCATATTGAGCGGGAAGAGGTTTTTCTTTTGATGCTAGATGCTTTGGGAAAAGATATTGAGACGATTGAAGATAATCTTAAGCAATTTTTCCAACGAGTTGATGAGTTATTTCTCAATAATATGCCAGTTTTGTTATGGGAAAATATTGAAGAGCAGTTAATCGAAATCAAAGAAAAAAACAAAACGGCAAGCATATTGAGTAACACAGCCTTTATCCACGGCGACTCATTGAGAAAGGTTTTGGAACATCTTGGCTTGGCTCAGTATTTTTCGTTTATGATTTTTTCTGATGAAGTAAAAGCTTCAAAACCCAATCTTAAAGTTTTTGAGATAATGTTTAGTAAGATTAATGATTTTAGAAATCTTAGAAAAGAAGAAATTTTACATATCGGCGACAACCAAATCGCTGATTATGAAGGCGCAAAAACATTTGGGGTCAACTCAAAATTGGTGAAATTTTAAAATAGTTATGAAAAAAAGATTTAGTTTACATAAAATTGAAAGTGAACTTAAAAGCCCTTTTGATGAGGGAAGTTACAGCAAATTCAAGTTTGGTGATACAGCTGTAGCAAAGGAATTTGCAAAGGAATTGTTCCAAGGATTTATTTCCGTATTCAAGGATGAATTGTTGGAGCAGGAAGAGATTATTCTGTTTCCAAGTCCATATCATTCTATCCCGACAGCTTCTAATTTCCTTTGTTTTTATTTCAAAGAACAACTGAATTATTTCTTGTTCGAGAATGGAAAATCTGCTTGTCTGGAAGGTAAAATTCACAGAAAACAGACTTATGTGGAAGATTACGGCAATATGAGTTATGAGGAAAGAATTAATCTTATCGCAAACGATACTTATTATATAGATAGAAGCTTTGTTGATGGGAAATTCTGTCTGTTCTTGGATGATATTAAAATCACAGGAAGCCACGAAAATACAGTGGATAAAATCCTGAAACATTATGATGTCAACGGCGAATTCATCTTTGTGTATTTTGCGGAATTAATGAACAAAGACATTCATCCGAAAATCGAGAATCATTACAATTATTTCAAAGTAAAAACGACGGAAGATTTGGTTGAAGTAATTAATGGAAAAGATTTTCACTTCAACACAAGAATTACAAAATACATTTTGCTGATGCAGGATTCAGATTTTGAGACTATTTATAACAATATCTCAGAAGCCAAAAGAAACGAAATCCTGAGCCTTGCAATCAGCAACAACTACCATTTGGTAGAAGAATACAAACAAAATATTATTAAATTAAAAGATAAAATACAATGGCAATTAACTTACAAAAAGGACAAAGACAA
>Ga0308163_10002370_pt1 | contig 17420 bp, 16 predicted proteins | sample PhyTR1_FD_201037 | JGI IMG/M metagenome (GOLD analysis project Ga0308163, IMG submission 201037) | Phyllosphere microbial communities from UC Gill Tract Community Farm, Albany, California, United States - DLSLT.R1 | ecosystem: Host-associated > Plants > Phyllosphere > Unclassified | place: USA...
TGGGAAGTGGTGGCCGCGCGCGCCGCGCCCAGGCCGCGCCATCCGGAAACCCTGCACTACAAGGGCGATGGCGTGTTCATGGTCTCGGGCCAGATCGTGCACCGGCGCCGGCCCGGCCTCAAATGAGGCCCCGCTTGGAACCTGTCTTAGTGCGTGTGCCGGCGCGGGGGCGTGACATGCAGGGTGGCGCGCGCCGCCTTGCCGTGCAGGCGCGCGGCCGCGGGACGGGGGCCTGCAGCGAGGGCCAGGTCGGTGTTGAGCCGGTGCAGCTCGAGCAGGTCGCGCAGGGCTTTCAATACCTGGCGCCCGAGCGTGCAATCGCCGGTTTCGACCTTGGCCAGTACCCGGTGCAGCGCCGCCAGGATCACCGCATTCTCTTCGCGGTGTTCGCGCAGCTTGTCGTCGCCTAGGGTTTCCAGGGCCAGTCCCTCGCGGCGGAAGGCGGCCTCGACCAGCGCCACGACGGCCGGGAAACCGTGGGCGAAGTCCGCGTCCGCTTCGACCACGAGCGCGTCGACGCGGCGGCACAGCGCCTTGCGCGCATGGCGGATCGCCGCGCACAGTGCATGCGGGCTGGTGGGGAGATGGTGGCGTGGGGTCATGGCGCTGGTCCTCGCTGGGCGGATCGATCTTCCAGTGTGTCTGGCGTCCCTTGTCAAGCAATTGATCCAAGTCAAAAGTTAACCGAAACTGGGGCGCCTGGTCGTCCTTGGACGCCGGCGCAGCGCGGAGGTTCGCGCAGGCGCACCGGGCAAAAACAGGGGGCAATCTTTCTGTTTTCACATATTGGTCTACACTCGCGGCTGGGCTTCGATACCGAAGCAGATCAACCACGCGGCAACAACCGCTTAACAGAAAGGACGACGATGGCCAAGGTCACCGTGATCGCCACCATGCGCGCCAAACCCGGCAAGGAAGCCGAGCTGCAGGATTACCTGCTGAAACTGGTCGAGCATACCCGCCAGGAAGCCGGCTGCATCGACTACGACCTGCTGCGCCAGCAGGACGACCCCTCGATTTTCGTGATGTACGAAAACTGGACCGACAAGGCCGCGCTCGACCAGCATGCGCAGATGCCCTATATGCACGCGCTGGGCGCGGCCCTGCCGGAACTGCTGCGCAGCCCGCTGGAACTGCAGTTGCTGGACATGCTGACCAGCCCGCGCGGCTGAACCGGCGCACCGGCGCGCGTGGCGCTCAGCGCACCACCAGCACCGGAATCGCGCAGTGGGTCAGCACCTTCTGGGTCTCGCTGCCGAGCAGGCGCGCCACCAGGCCGCCTTCGCCGTGCGAGGCCATCACGATCAGGTCGCAGCCGTGGTCGCGCGCCGCCGCGATGATCGCCTCGTACGGGTGATCGCTGCGGCTCAGCTCGGTTGTCACGGGCACGCCGTCCTCGTTGCCGCGCCTGCTCGCATAGGCCAGCGTATCGTGCGCCAGTTGCACCCGTTCGCGGCCCCAGGCGCCGCGGATCGGATCGTCGGGCCGGTTGTCGTCAGGGTCGAGGATCAGCGGTGCGCAGGCGTGCACGGCGATGATGCGCGCGCCCTGCAGCCGCGCCAGCGGCAGCGCGGTCTCGAGCGCCAGCGCCGAGCGTTCGGTGCCGTCCAGCGGCACCAGGATCGATGTGTACATGGTCTCCTCCGAAAATCCGTGGCCGCCTGTTTCAGGTGTCGTCCTCTGCGCGCAGCTGCTGCGGCTGCGGGCGCAGCACCATCACCGCCACCGTGGCCGCCGCCAGCACGTCCTGGGCGACGCTGCCGGCCAGCAGGCGCGACAGTCCGCGCCGCCCGTGCGAGCCAATGAAGATCAGGTCGCAGCCATGGCGCCTGGCCTGCTCGACGATGGCGTCGGCCGGCGCATAGGCGATGTCCGTCACCGCGGTGGCGGCGACCCCGGCGGCCTGTGCGGCGCCGGCGACGCGGGTGGCGTTGCGCGTGGCCCAGGCCTGCAGCGCCTCGGTTTCCAGCGCCGCATCGATGACCATCGCCCCTTCGGTCGATGCCGGGGGCGGATAGGGCTGGCCGACCGCCAGCGCGACGATGCTGGCGCCGCAGGCGCGGGCGAAGTCGATGGCGGCGCGTTCGGCCAGGGCCGAGACGCCGGAGCCGTCGGTGGGAACGAGGATGCGGGTGTACATGATGGCTCTCCCTGCGATGGCCTCAGCGCTGGACCAGCACCGGGATCGTGCTGTGCACCAGGACTTTCTGGGTTTCGCTGCCGAGCAGCAGGCCGGCCAGGCCGCGCCGGCCGTGCGCGGCCATGACGATCAGGTCGCAGCCAAGGCGCTGGGCGCAGTCGATGATCGCTTGCCAGGGCTGGTCGGACACCGCGTGCTCGAGCCGGCAGGGCACGCCGGCGGCGCGCGCGGCGGCCGCCACCGGATCCATCGTCCGGCGGGCGCTGGCGGCCGCGCTGGCGGCATGCAGTTCGGGGGTGTCTTCGAGCATCCGGGTGTCGGTGCTGAACACGTGGAAGGGCGGGGTGGCGGTCATGCCGACGACCTCGGCGCCGAGTTCGCGGGCGAAGTCGACGCCGGCCTGGACGGCACGTGCGGACGCGTCCGAGCCGTCGGTGGGCAAGAGAATGCGTTTGTACATGCTCGCTCCTTTACGGCGGCCATGGTGACGGCCCCTAGGATGGCGAAGATGTTGCCCGGATTCCTTGATCTACATCAAATACACAAAACGCTGAGCGGCCTCAGGCAAAGCGGAAGCTGCCTTCGGCGACCGGGCGTCCGGCGGCGCCGACGCTGAACTGGCGCCCGGCCAGGTCGGCGCCCAGCACCAGCTCGCTGCCCAGCGGCGCCGGCGCCTTGAAGCGGCCGTCCAGCTCCACCACGCGCCCGCCGCTGGCCTGCTCCAGTTCGGCGCAAGCGCGCGCCAGGGTGTGCATGCCGTGGATGATCGGGCGCTGCATGCCCATCAGGCGCGCCGACCAGGCCCACAGGTGGATCGGATTCCAGTCGCCCGAGACGGCGGCGTATTCGCGCCCGCTCTTGCGGCCCAGCTGCCAGCTGGCCAGCGGCGGCAGCGCCGCGTCGCCGCCGCGCTGCTGCTTGCGCGGGCCGCGCTGGCCGCGCACCAGCAGATAGGTGCTGCGGCAGCTGAACACCTCGGCCTGATCCTGGCGCCCCAGCGTCTCGAGTTCGGCGTAGACGGCGCCGTTGTCGGCCGGCGGGCGGATGTGGACGCTGGTGGCGAGCAGCAGCGGCAGCTCGCGCCGGGCCTCGCCGAGGAGCTGCATCGCATTCGCCGTATGTACTGTGCCGGGCAGGCGGAACGGGAAGGCTTCGTGCAGCATGGTGGCGACCTGGGCGCGCTGGGCCAGCAGGTACCAGTAGGTGAGCGGGATGCCTTCGTCGCGGAAACCGAGCGACTGGCGGTAGCGGCGCAGCTGGTGGCTGTCGATCTGCTCCAGCAGGTAGGCGGTGCGCGGCGTACGTACGCCGGCCAGGCGGCGCGGGTGCTTGAACAGGGCGCGCAGCATGGTGGCGCCGTTCAGGCGGGGAAGCGGGAGGGGACTGTCTACGTTCATGGGTCGCGAAGCGTGATGATACGAATCTGCATTGTGCCTCAAAGCGCGTGTTGCTTTGCACTACTTGTTTAACAGGACTATACGCGGTACCCTAACGTTTTGGCATATAGAATCATTGTTTTAGACGAGGATGGAATGAAGAAGCAGTTGTTGTTGGTGGCCGCGCTGTCGGCAGCGGGTCTGGCGACGGCCCAGGAAGTGGTGCGCATCGGGCACGCGGCGGCCATCACGGGCCCGGTGGCGCATTTCGGCAAGGACAGCGAAAACGGCGCGCGCATGGCGATCGACGCCCTGAACGCGCGCGGCGCCACGGTCAAAGGCAAGAAGGTCAAGTGGGTGCTGGTGCCGGAAGACGACGGCGGCGACCCCAAGCAGGCCACCGCGGTGGCCCAGAAGCTGGCCGATGCGCGCGTCAACGCCGTGATCGGCCATGAGACCTCGGGTACCACGATCCCGGCCTCGAAGATCTATTTCGACGCCGGCATCCCGCAGATCTCGGCCTCCGCCACCAGCCCGAAATACACGCGCCAGGGCTTCAACACCAGCTTCCGCGTGGTGGCCAACGACAACCAGCTCGGACCGGGCCTGGCGCGCTACGCCGTCAAGAGCATGGGCGCCAAGCGGGTCGCCGTGATCGACGACCGCACCGCCTACGGCCAGGGCCTGGTCACGGAGTTCAGCAACAGCCTGCGCACCCAGGGCGTCAACGTGGTGGCGCGCGAGTTCACCAGCGACAAGGCGACCGATTTCGCGGCCATCCTGACCAAGATCCGCGCCGCCAATCCCGACCTGGTGTTCTTTGGCGGGATGAACGCGGTGGCGGGTCCCATGCTGCGCCAGATGAAGCAGCTGGGCATCAATGCGAAGATGATGGGCGGCGACGGCATCTGCTCGGACGAGATGGTCAAGCTGTCCGGCGGCACCATGACCGACGGCCAGGTGGTGTGCGCCGAGGCTGGCGGCGTCGAGGAGTCGGGCAAGGCCGGCATGGACCGCTTCCGCGCCGACTACCGCAAGCGCTTCGGCATCGACGTGCAGATCATCGCGCCGTATTCCTACGACGCGGTGCTGACGATTGCCGCGGCGATGGACAAGGCCGGCTCGGCGGCTCCGGCTGCCTATCTGCCGCAACTGGCGAAAATCCAGTACAAGGGCGTGACCGGCAACATCGCGTTCGATGCGCGCGGCGACATCCGCGACGGCGTGCTGACCCTGTACACCTTCAAGGGCGGACACCGCACCGCGATCGCGGTCACGAAGTAAACGCCGGGCGGCCGCGGCGCGGCGCCGTCAGCGCGCCGCCGCGCCGCGGTTCGGGCCGGCGTCGGCCGCGCCGCGCGCCGGCGCCCGCATCATCTCGTCGACCAGCGTGCGCGCCGCCGCCAACACCTGTTCCGACACCAGCGGATTGCCCTTGGCGCTGCCGCGCGCGACCGCGATGCTGCCGATCAGGGCGGCCACCACCACCATCGCGCGTCCCAGCGCGTCGCTGCCGGGGGCGTTGTCGGCGATCTGGCGCTCGAAGGCGCGCACCATTACCATATAGCCCTCGGTGAAGCGGCTGCTGATGGCCCGGTCCTGGCGCCCGATCTCGCTCGCCGCCGCCGCCATCGGGCAGCGGTTGGCGTAGTCGTCGCGGGCTTCCACCGACAGGAAGGCGTCGAGGTAGGCGCCGAGGTCGGGCATGCCGTTTACGGTGGCGGAGTACATGCGCGTGGCAGTCTGGTCGAGGCCGAAAGCCAGGGCTTCCAGCGCGAGTTCTTCCTTCGATTTGAAATGGGCGTACAGCGCTCCGTGGGTCAGGCCGGCTTCCTTGCTGATTTCCGCGACCCCGACGCCGTCGATGCCGCGTTCGCGGATCAGTTTGCTCGCTGCGCGTATCAATGAGGCGCGATTCTCGGCTGCCTTTTCTTTGCTGATTCTCATGGCTTCGCCTGTCGATGCATGGGTTGAGTGTCCGTGTTGCGGTCGAGTGCGCGCGGCGCCCGGTCCGACCTGGCTCGTTATGATTGTGAGCGGTAGTATATCCGCTCGGCATAATGGCGCGCGTAGCGAAAATATTGACATGCGCCCGTCCCTGGGCAGTGCAGCGGGTGCGGCGCCGATGCAGCGTGCTTAATTTAGATTATAACCATAATGTCGGCCGGCCAAGCACGATTTCTGGGCGCCGCGGCCCGCGGCAAGCGAGCGGACCGTTGCGTATAAAAATGCTATGCTGGACTGAGGGCGCCGACGCCCTTGCCGCGCCTGTGCCGAGGTGCGGACAACCCCTTTTTGCAGGAGCCAGAACCAGCATGCCGATGACCGATCCGCGCCCGGACGCGCCGTTCCACGTGGTCCTCAACGCCGGCTCCGGCCATGCGGAGACCGAGCTGCGCTGCTCGACCATCCGCGATGTGCTGGAGGGCGCGGGACGCGTCTGCGAGCTCGAGGTAGTGCACGACGGCGGCCGGCTCGAGGCGAGCGCCGAGCAAATGGCCGTGCGCGCGAAGGAGGGCGGCGGCATCCTGGTGGCGGCCGGCGGCGACGGCACGCTCAACACGGTGGCCCAGGCCGCCGTCAGGCACGGCTGCGTATTCGGCGTGCTGCCCCAGGGTACCTTCAATTATTTCGGCCGTACCCACGGCATTCCCGAAGACCTGGGCGAGGCGGTGCAGGCGCTGCTGCATGCGCGCGTGCGCCCGGTGCAGATCGGCATGGTCAACGAGCGCCTCTTCCTGGTCAACGCCAGCGTCGGCCTGTACCCGCGCATGCTCGAGGAACGCGAGCACGACAAGCGCCAGTACGGCCGCTCGCGCGTGGTCGCCATCCTGTCCGCGCTCAAGACCGCACTGCGCGGCCACCGCAGCCTGCGCATCACGCTCGAACTCGACGGCCGGGTGCGGCGGCTGCGCACCCCGACCCTGTTCGTCGGGAACAACCGCCTGCAGATGGAGCAGATCGGCATGGGACCGCTCGAAGACGCCCTCGACGGCGGCCAGCTGGCCGCGATCGCGCTGCGTCCGGTCGGCAAGCTGCGCATGCTCGGCCTGCTGCTGCGCGGCGCGCTCGGGCGCCTCGGCGAAGACGACGACGTCGACGCCTTCGCCTTCCGCAGCATGACGGTGCGCGCGCCGCTGCTGTCCGGACGGCGGCGCATGAAGGTGGCGACCGACGGCGAAGTCGACCGGTTGGCGCTGCCGCTGCGTTTCCAGGTGATCGACGACCGCCTGGCGCTGCTGGTGCCTGAGCAGCCCGCCCGGGCCGGGCAGGATGGCCGCACCGCCGCCGACGCCGCAAGCTAGTCCTTGTCCAGCAGCGCCTCGAGCGCGTCCAGCGGCATCGGACGCGCCATCAGGTAGCCCTGCGCCTCGTCGCAGGCGGCGGCGCGCAGGAAGTCCAGTACTTCCACCGTTTCCACCCCCTCGGCGACCACCGACATACGCAGCGCGTGCGCCATGTCGACGAAGGCCTTGACGAAGTCGAAGGCGCTGATGCGGCCGTCGTCCTGCAGCACGAAGGAGCGGTCGAGCTTGAGCACGTCGATCGGGAAGCGGCGCAGGTAGGCCAGGCCCGAGTAGCCGGTGCCGAAGTCATCGACCGCGAGCTTGACGCCGAGCGCCTGCAGCTCGCCGAACATGGCGGCGGTGCGCTCCATGTCCTCGATCAGGGCGCTCTCCGTCAGCTCCAGCTCCAGGCAGTGCGGCGCCAGGCCGCTGGCGGCCAGTTCGGCGCGCACGTCCGCGACGAAGCCGGGCAGCGCGAGCTGGCGCGCCGACACATTCACCGAGACCCGGATCGGCCGGCCATGGCGCTCGACCAGGCGCCGGGTGGCGCGGCAGGCCTCGGCCAGCACCCAGCGGCCGATCTCGACGATCATGCCGGTCTCCTCGGCGATGCCGATGAATTCGGACGGCGCGACGCGGCCCAGCTGCGGATGGTTCCAGCGCAGCAGCGCCTCCATGCCGACCACGCGCATGCCGTCCAGCTCGACGCGCGGCTGGTAATGCAGCTCGAACTCGCCGCGCGCCAGCGCCGGACGCAAGGCCAGTTCGAGCGCCATGCGCGCCCGGGTGGCCAGGGTCATGCCCGGCTCGAACAGGCTGTAGCGATTGCGCCCGCCGCCCTTGGCGCGGTACATCGCGGTGTCGGCGGCCTGGAACAGCAGTTCGCGGGTGCCGGCGTCGCGCGGGTACATGGCGATGCCGATCGACGCGCCGACGATCACGTCCTGGGCGCCGATGCGCACCGGAGCGGTCAGCGCCGCCAGCAAACGCGCGGCCTGGGCGCAGGCGCCGGCCTGGCCGGCGCAGGGGCCCGCCACCACGAACTCGTCGCCGCCGAGACGCGCGATGGTCGCACCGGCACCGACCGCGGCGCGCAGGCGCGCGGCCACCTCGCACAGCAGCACGTCGCCGAGGTCGTGGCCGAAGGAATCGTTGACTTCCTTGAAGCGGTCGAGGTCGAGGAACATCACCGCGATCGCGCCGTCCTGCGCGCAGCAGTCGAGCATGTGCTGCACGCGTTCGTGCAGCAGGGCGCGGTTGGGCAGGCCGGTCAGGGTGTCGTGGGTGGCCAGCTGGTGCAGGCGGCGCTCGGCCTGCTTGCGCGCGCTGATGTCGGTCATCAGGCCGGTGACGCTGGCCAGGCGGCCGGCGCCGTCGCGCTGCACGCTGCCGTTGAACAGCACGTGCACCTCGGCGCCGCCCGGATGGCGCAGCCGCGCCTCGACGCCGCGCACGGCGGCATGGCCGTCCGGGTCCGGCTCGACGCCTTCCCAGGGCGCGCCGTCAAACAGCGCCGACAGTGCGCGGCCGACCAGGTCTCCGCGATCCTGGCCCAGCAGGCGGCACAGCGAGGGATTGACGTCGAGGACCAGGCCGTCGGCGCCGGCCCGCACGTAGCCGGACGGCGTCATCTCGATCACTTCGCGGAAGCGCCGTTCGCTCTCGCGCAGCTGGCGCTCGGCTTCCTCGCGCCCGGTGAGGTCGCGGATGATCGCCTGGAAGAATACCTGGCCGCCTTCCTCGAAGCGCGAGACCTGGACCTCGGCCGGGAAGGTGCTGCCGTCCTTGCGCAGCTTGGTCATGCGCAGCAGCCGCGTGGCGCCGGCGCGCAGCGCGTCGCCCAGTTCCGCGTCGTAGGAAAAGCCGCTGTCGATCGCGCGCACCGGCAGGCCCAGGAACTCGGCCTCGGTATAGCCGAAGCTGGCGCAGGCGCGGCCATTGACGGCCACCACGCGCATCTGCGCGTCGGCGATCACGATGCTGTCGCCGGCCTGCTGGAACAGGCTGCGGTAGCGCTGTTCGCTCTTCCTGACGGCGTCGGCGGCCAGGCGCTGTTCGGTGATGTCATGGAAGTAGACCGACAGGCCGTCGTCCGTCGGATAGCAGCGCACCTCCAGCCAGGAAGCGGTGGGCGGCCACCAGGTTTCGGTCACGCTGGCGCGGCCGCTGGCCATGGCGGCCTGGTAGTGCGCCAGCAGCGCGCTGCCCTCCAGGCCGGGCGCCACGTCGAGTACGTGGCGACCGATGTTCGAGCCGCTGTCGACGCCGGCGAATTCCGCCGCCTTGCGGTTGGCGTAGATGATGCGCCAGTCGCGGTCGAGCGCGAAGAAGGCGTCGTCGATGCTCTCGAGCATGGCGTTCATGCGGGCGCGCGACTCGCGCAGCTCCTCGCGCGCGCGGCGGTGTTCGGTGACGTCGCGCGCGGTGGCGTACATCAGGCGGCCGTCGGCCGACCAGCGGCCCGACATCGACAGGATCACGTCGCGCCCGTCGCGGTGCAGGCAGCGCAGTTCGTGCTCGCGGCAGGACTGGCCGGCGCGCGATGCGCTGCCGATCGCGGCCAGCGAGGCGCGCTCGGCGGCGTGCACGAAATCGCGCACTTCGCGGCCGATCATCTGTTCCGGCGCATAGCCCAGGATCTCCAGCGACGCGGCGTTCATGTCCAGGATGCGCCCGGCGGGATCGAGCAGGGCCATCAGGTCGAAGGCGTGGTCGAGGTGGGCGATATGGCGTTGGGGAGAAACAAGCAGGTCCGGCGCGTTCATCATCTGTTCCAGTCGTGTCCGCGGCGGCGCGGCGCCGGCGCGCCGGACCGCAGGGGTCAAGCAGCCGGCAGCCGCGCCAATCCGCTCAAGGCGAGCCGATTATAGCATTGCCGTACAGCAACAATTAACAGTGATGTAAAAATGCCACATGCATTTATCAAGGAAGCATGATGGTGTGGCGCAACATCGCGCCTGCCTGGCGTCAGGGCAGGCGGGATGCACCGCCGTATTGCGCGGCGGTGCGGACATGGCGCAGGATTGCCCTAGCGCTGTTGATTGCCATCGGAGCCGAGATCGTCCGGGGTGAGTGGACCCGGGGCGGGACGGCGCTGGTCTTGCTGCGGATCTTGCTGTTGTGACTGCTGGTGCGACTGCTGTTGACCTTGTTGCTGGCCTTGTTGCCCGCCTTGCTGCTGGTTGCCCTGGCCGCGCCAGGAATTGCCCTGGGCCGGGGTGCCGCCCGGCTGGCCGTGGCCGCCCGACTGCAGGTTGCCGCTGTCGCGGCTGTCCGGCGTGCCGACGCCGCCGTCGCGTCCACCGTCGTTCAGGTTGCCGGTAGTGCCGGTCACGCCGGCGCTGCTGGTGCCGACGCCGCTCGATTCATCGTAGTTGCGGCCCTTCATGCCTTTGCCTTTGTATTCCTGGTTGCTTGGCATAATCACCTCCGTTTCGCGTCATGGAAAGGCTATGCTAGGCCGATGGCGGAGCGAGGGAATCAGAAAAAGTGTGGAGCTATCGTAGGAATTTTCGTACGCGGTCTCGACTCTTGTGTCGATGATGCGATGCCGCATGCCGTCCTCGCACAGACACTCCAGCGGATTGATCGCGACCCGCCGGAGCGGTCGAAGGCAGACGCGCGCATTGACAAAATAGCCAAGGCATGGCGCAATCGAAGCCCCGCCGGCATACGGCCAGATACCGAAACGACACGACGATGACAAGAGGCGCAACAGGAAAGATCAGGGGGACCGGCCGGGCCACGCTGGAAGAGGTGGCGGCGCTGGCCGGCGTGTCGACGATGACGGCCTCGCGCGCGCTCAGCCAGCCGCAGCTGGTGTCGGACACGACCCGGGCCAAGGTCGAGCAGGCGGTGATCGAGCTTGGCTACGTGCCCAACCGGGCGGCGCGCGCGCTGGCCTCGTCGCAGTCGCGCGTGATCGTGGCGCTGGTGCCTTCGCTGTCGAACGTGGTGTTCACGGCGGTGCTGGACGGGATCCAGGATGCGATCGCCGCGGGCGAGTACCAGCTCCTGATCGGCAACACGCGCTATTCGGACGCCGAGGAAGAAAAGCTGCTGCGCACTTATCTGCAGTCGAACCCGGACGGGATCTTGCTGTCGAGCCTGTCGCACAGTCCCGAGGTCGCGCGCATGCTGGAGGGTTCGCGCGTGCCGGTGGTGTCGATGATGGACCTGGCCGACGACACCAACCGCCTGTCGGTGGGCTTTTCCCAGCTCGACGCCGGCAACGCCATGACGCGCCACCTGCTGGCGCGCGGCTACCGCCGCATCGCCTTCATCGGCGCCCAGCTCGACGAGCGTACGCTGCGCCGCGCCGACGGCTACCGCCAGGCGATGCAGGCGGCCGGCCTGGCCGACCCGCGCCTGGAACTGATGGTGCCGGAGCCCTCGACCATCGCCCTCGGCGCCGAGCTGATGCGGCGTGTGCTGGACGCGCAGCCGGACTGCGACGCCGTATTCTGCTGCAACGACGACCTGGCGCACGGCGCCATCTATTACTGCCAGCGCCAGGGCATCCAGGTGCCGCGCGACGTCGCCATCGCCGGCTTCAACGACTTGCCGGCCTCGGCCTGGATGATGCCCTCGCTGACGACCATCGACACGCCGCGCTACCGCATCGGTTTCGAGGCCGCGACCCTGCTGCTCGACATGCTTGGCGGCCGCCCGCCGCACGCCAACCGCGTCGACCTCGGCTTTACCTTGCGTGAGCGTGAAAGCACATGACGCATGTCATAAAAGCCTTTACTTTTTTGCTGGAAAGCTTAAAATTTGCCTATGACTGTTAGCGCTATCACCAGCGCTGCGATCATCGACTGATCTCCTCTTGAGGCCAGCTGCGGATGCGCGGCTGGTCTTTTTTTTGGGGTGCCGACCGGACGCAAAGAAGCCCTTGCTCCGAGCGCGCGGAACAAGGGCGTCGCCGGCTCGTCGTGGTCGTCAGGCGGGCAAGGTCACTTCCAGCCGGTAGCTCCGTCCCGCCTCGATCCCGTCGACGCGCATCGCCGCAAGCGCCACGCCGTCGCAGGCCAGCGTCGCCTGCGCCACGTCCCCGCGCTTGACCGTCACGTCGAAGCGGGCGCCGCGGAAACTGCGCTGGATGCGCATGCCGGGCCAGTGCGAGGGCAGTTGCGGGTTCACCGTGAGGCCGCGCGCGTCGCCCTTCAGGCCGCACAGGCCTTCGATGATCGAGCGGTAGACCCAGGACACGGTGCCGGTGTTGAACAGCTGGCTCGAACGGCCGGCGGTGCGCGGGAATTCCTTCCAGGCGCCGCGGTAGTAATTGGGGATGAAGACCGGCATCTGGCCGCGCTGCAGGTAGTCGGCGGCGTCGGGGCCGGGGATCATCTTGCGCAGCGCGTTCCAGGCGCGGTCGGACTCGAGAATGGTGTACAGGCTGTAGATGTAGAACACCGAGGCGTGGTTGTACACCGCGCCGTTCTCGGCCGAGCCGGGGTGCTTCTGGGTGACGCGGCCGACGTCCTCGCGCATGGCGCTGTAGGGCGGGGCGAACATCAGCACGCCGTAGGGGGTGTCGAGCTGGGCATCGACCTGCGCCAGCATGCGCGCGCGCTGCTCGTCGCCGGCGGCGCCGCTCAGGAAGGCCCAGCTCTGCGGGTTCAGGTAGATGCGGCCCTCGGTATCGGCCTGGATGCCGAACTTGACGTCGTCGTCGGTGATGCCGCGCGCGAACCATTCGCCGTCCCACAGGTGGCGGTTGGCGGCGCCGTTCATGTCGGCGGCGCCGGCGCGGAAGTGGCGTGCGCGTTCCTCGTCGCCGCGCTCGAGGCAGGCCTCGGCCCACAGCTTCAGCGCATAGGCGGCGGCCACCGTCAGCCAGCCGGACACGCCGCGGCCCTTCCAGCCCACCATGTTCATCGGATCGCACCAGTCGCCCTGCTCGATGTAGGAGAGGCCGCGCTCGTCGCGCTTGTGCAGCAGCCAGTCCATCGCCATCGAGATGCGCTCGAAGGCGGTGCGCACGCTGCCGTCGTGCGCCTTGACCTCGGCGTCGAGGATGGCATAGTCGCCGGTCTCGTCCAGGTAGGCGCGCAGGCACACCGGCAGCCAGACGCAGTGGTCGGTGTGGGGAATCTGGTTGATGTACTTCAGCTCCGCGCCTTCGAACAGCAGGATCCCGTCCGGCATGGCGCCGCTCGGTTCCTGCTGCGACAGCGCGTGCAGGAAGGCGGCGCGCGCCACCGCGGGCTTGACGAAGGCCATGCCCATATTGTCCTGCAGGTAGTTGCGGGTCTGCGGGTCGGTGCTGAGGCGATTGACGTCGCCGTGGTAGAACACCTGGCGCGCCAGCCAGTGGTTCACGAAGTTGTCGAATTCCGGATCCGGCGTCTCGACCTGCAGGACGCCGGCGCCCTGCGCCACATAGGCCGCGTAGTCGCGCGCGGAAGCGGCGAAACCCTCGGCCGACAGGTAGCGCGCGCGCATCGCCGCGATCTCGGCGTCGTCCTTGGCGGGACCGAACAGGAAGCGATGGGTGCGCGACGCGCCGGCGTCCAGCGCCAGGCGGTACTGCACCACCGCCACCGGCGTCTCGTAGCGCGCGTCGCCGCCAGGCAGGGTTTCCGCGCGCAGGGCGTCGGGCGCGTGCAGGCCGCCTTCGCCCTCGAAGCGCGCCTGGCAGGCTTCCCAGGCAGCCGGTGCGGTCTCGCACAGCAGGTAGGTCTTGTCCTTGAAGTCCTTGTTCTTGAAGTAGTCCGGCAGCTTCTGGTAGGGCGTGACGCAGGAGGCGACCAGGCCGCCGAGGTCGGGACGGTACTCGGCCGACTGGTTCATCCACGACATGTAGCCGACCGTGAAGTACGGGTACACGCTCAGGCGGCGCGGCCGGCCGGACAGGTTTTCGACCTCCAGGGTCCACAACTCCACCACGTCGTCGGTCGGCAGGGCCAGGCGCAGCTTGACGCGCACGCCGAGTTTTTCCACGGTCCAGGCCAGGTCGGACTGGCCGACCGAGAACGCGAAACGGTCCGGCTGGGCGCGCACCGGTTCGTGCGGCGCCGAGAAGATCTCGCCGGTCTCTTCGTCCTTCAGGTAGAAGAAGCGGCCGGGATGGTGGGCGTAGTAGGCCTGCTCCGGCTGCATGAAGGTCTTGGCCTCCAGGTTCGGCGCGTAGGAATACTTGGCCGGTTCCGGCTGCATGAACTGGGCGGTGGCGTAGCCGCGGCAGGTCACCTGGATCATCATGCGGCGGTTCCACAGGAAGCCGCCGGCGCTCGGCATGGCGCTCGGGCTGGCGAGTTCGTAGCGTTCGCCGTTGTCGGTGGGTTGAAGCATCGGATTTCCTTCGATCGTGGTCATGCGGGGTCCTTCTTGCGCGCGGCCAGCTCGGCCTGCACGCGGGTCAGCTTGTCGGCGTCGAGGTCGTAGCAGCACATCACCAGCACCGCGACGACGGCGAAACCGGCCGGTATCAGCGACATCAGCGCGACGATGCCGGCCAGCGAGCCGCCGTTCTGGGCGGCGTTGGGCACGTAGCCGAGCGCGGTGAATACCGAGCCGATGGTGGCCACCGCGACCGCGGTGCCGAGTTTCTGGGCGAAGGTGGCGGCGGCGAAGGTCATCGCGGTGGCGCGGCGGCCGTTGCGCCATTCGTTGAAGTCGGCGGTGTCGGCCAGCATGGCGAAAGCCAGCGGCGACTTCGGTCCGAGCACCAGGCCCATGCAGGCCTGCAGCACGAACATCAGTGCGATCTGGTCCGGCGGCACCACGTAGAAGGCGGCCGACAGCACGGCGGTCGCGCTCATCAGCACGATCATCAGGGTCTTCTTGTCGGCCAGGCGCGTGAGCAGCGGCGTCAGGGCGGCGCCGGCCGCCGCCGCCATCATATAGGTCGGCACGAAGCTGGCCATCAGCTCGGGACGCCCGACCACGTACTTGAAGTAGTAAGCCGCGCTGGCGGTGCGCAGCGTGATCGTCACCATGATCACCAGCGACAGCACGAACAGCACGACCCAGGGCCGGCTGACGGCCAGGTCGCGCACGTCGCGCATCACGTTGGAGCGCTGGCCGGGCGGCGGCGCGATGCGCTCGCGCGTGCCCAGGAAGGTCAGCAGGAACATCACGGCGGCGGCGCAGCCCCAGGCCGCCATGGTGAATTGCCAGCCGCGCACGTCGTTGCCGGCGCCCAGCCACTTCACCATCGACGGCGTGGCCGCGGTCACCAGGGTGCTGCCCGCGAAGGCGAAGATGAAGCGCAGGCCGTTGACGGTCGAGCGCTCCTGCGGGTCGGCCGTCAACACGCCGGACAGGGCGTTATAGGGGATGTTGACGCAGGTGTAGCACACCATCATGAGCAGGTAGGTGCCATAGGCCCAGGCCAGCTTGGCGTCGCCCTCGAGGTCGGGCGTGGTGTAGGTGAGAACGGCGGCGCCGGCCAGCGGAAGGCTCATCCAGATCAGCCAGGGGCGGAACTTGCCGAAGCGGGTCCGGGTGCGGTCGGCGGCGGCGCCGATCATCGGATCGGTGAAGGCGTTCACGATCTTCACGGTCGACATCATGGTCGCGGCGGCGGCCGCCGAGATGCCGAAGGTGTCGGTATAGAAGATCAGCAGGAAGGTGGCAATATTGGTCCAGAAAAAATTGAAGCCCATGTCGGCCACGCCGTACGAGAGCTTTTCGCGCCATGTCAGCGCCACCCGCAAGCCGCCGGCAGCCGCCGCGCCATCCGGGGCGGGCTGCGCGCGGGCCGGCGCGGCGTCGCCGCGCGTACCTTGTTCCAGCATTGTCTGTCTCCTTGTCCTGTCTGTCGGTGGCGGCTCTACGACCGCTCTGATAGCGCTAACACATCAATCGAGTATGCCGTCGTCTCGCGGCGGTGTCAAACCGTATCGCGCCGTTTCAGTCGCCCGGATAGCGCACGCCGACCTGGCGCCGGATCTCGTCCAGCAGGCCCATCAGGTGCAGGGTCTGCTCGTGCGGCATCAGCGGGCTTTCCACCAGGCCGGCGCGCCAGCAGCGCTGCGCCTCGATCGCCTCGTGCACGTAGCCGTTGCCGAGATAGGGCGTGGCGAGGGTGCGGCTGCTGCCGTCGGCCAGTGTGACGGTGAGCGTGGGCGGGCGGTGGAAGGGCGCGTCCAGGCGCAGGTGGCCGGCGCTGCCGGACAGCGTCATCAGGCCGGGCGTGCGCGCTTTCAGCGAGCAGGCGCCAGTCGACAGGGCGCCGTCCTGGTGACGCAGCGTAAACACGGTCTGCAGGTCGACGCCGGTCGGGCCGATCTCAGACTGGGCCTGGACCGCGCTCACGGGGCCGAGCAGGAAGGCGGCGATGGACAGTGGATAGATGCCGACGTCGAGCAGGGCGCCGCCGCCGAGCTGCGGGTTGAACAGGCGCGCCTCGGGACCGCCGGCGGCGGCGAAGCCGAAATCGGCGTGGGCCTGCGACACCGTCCCCAGTTCGCCGGAGTCCAGGATGCGGCGCGCTTCGGCCAGGGCCGGCAGGAAGCGGGTCCACATCGCCTCCATCAGGAACAGGCCCTTGGCGCGCGCCAGCGCCACCACCTGGTCGGCCTGCGACCGGTTCAGCGCGAACGGCTTCTCGCACAGCACGCCCTTGCCGCCGCCCAGCATCGACAGCGCGTTCCCGGCATGCAGGGCGTGCGGCGTGGCGATGTAGACCAGGTCGACGTCCGCGCAGTCGGCCAGCGCCTCGTAGCCGGGCAGGCGCAGCGGAATGCCGAACTGCGCACCGAAGGCGTCGGCGCCCTCCTGGCTGCGCGAGGCGACGGCGGCGATGACGGCGCCGGGCGTCTCGCGCAGGGCGTTGGCGAAATCGGCGGCGATGCGGCCGGTGCCGAGGATGCCCCAGCGGACGGGGTCGGTCATGGTGTTCTCCCTTGTCGATATGGTGTGGGCGCGCATGCGGCGCGCGGCGATTCTGGCGCAGATCGGCCGGCGCCGCCAGCTGTTCATCCTGACAGGATAATGGATGGGCGGCCAGCGCGCCGCCCTGGCCGATTGGAGGATGGCGCAAATTGCGGAATCGGCTAGGATGGCGACAGCTCCGGGCGCCGATCGGCGGCGCTGCCGGTAGCGCAAGGACACGACAAGGGGATAGGCATGGCAAAAGTACTGGTTCTGTATTACTCCACCTACGGCCACATCGAGCAGATGGCCAATGCAGTGGCCGAGGGCGCGCGCAAGGCCGGCGCCGAGGTCGCGGTCAAGCGGGTACCTGAGACGGTGCCCGAGGAAATCGCCAGGAACGGCCACTTCAAGCTCGACCAGCAGGCGCCGGTGGCCACCGTCGACGAGCTGCCGGACTACGACGCCATCGTGATCGGCGCGCCGACCCGCTACGGCCGCATACCCTCGCAGATGGCGGCCTTCCTCGACCAGACCGGCGGCCTGTGGGCGCGCGGCGCCCTGAACGGCAAGGTCGGCGCGGCCTTCACCTCGACCGCCACCCAGCACGGCGGCCAGGAGACGACGCAATTTTCGATCATCACCAACCTGCTGCACTTCGGGATGGTGGTGGTCGGCCTTCCGTACAGCTTCGCCGGCCAGATGACGCTGGACGAGATCACCGGCGGCAGCCCCTACGGCGCCAGCACCATCGCCGGCGGCCAGGGCCAGCGCCAGCCGAGCGCCAACGAACTC
>Ga0308163_10002371_pt1 | contig 17416 bp, 19 predicted proteins | sample PhyTR1_FD_201037 | JGI IMG/M metagenome (GOLD analysis project Ga0308163, IMG submission 201037) | Phyllosphere microbial communities from UC Gill Tract Community Farm, Albany, California, United States - DLSLT.R1 | ecosystem: Host-associated > Plants > Phyllosphere > Unclassified | place: USA...
CACTTCCTGAATTTCTCCGGCGCCACCGGCTCCTGAACCCTACATGATCAATCTTCAAAATATCACCCTGCGACGCGGCTCCAAGGTCCTGCTGGACAAAGCCTCTGCCACTTTTCAGCCCGGCGAGAACGTCGGCCTCGTCGGCCGCAACGGCGCGGGCAAGTCGACTCTTTTCGCGTTGCTCAACGGCACGCTGCACGAAGACGGCGGCGACCTGCAGATGCCAGGCCACTGGCAGATGGCGCAGGTGGCGCAGAACATGCCCGAAACCGACGAGTCGGCCACCGACTTCGTGCTGGACGGCGACACCCGCCTCGCAACCCTGAAGCAGGCGCTGAAAGTCGCCGAGGACTCCGAAGACGGCATGGCCATCGCCCACGCCTACACCGACCTGGCGGACGCAGGCGTGTACGACGCCGAGCCGCGCGCGCAGGCGCTCATCCTGGGGCTGGGTTTCCGGCCGGACCAGCTGCTGCAGCCGGTCAACAGCTTCTCCGGCGGCTGGCGCATGCGCCTGCAACTGGCGCGTGCACTGATGTGCCCGTCCGACCTGCTGCTGCTCGACGAACCTACCAACCACCTGGACCTGGACGCCCTGGTGTGGCTGGAGAGCTGGCTCAAGACCTACGCCGGAACCATGGTGGTCATCAGCCACGATCGCGAGTTTCTCGACGCGGTGACCAACGTCACGGTCCACATCGACCACGCCCGCCTGACCCGCTACGGCGGCAACTACAGCGCCTTCGAAACCCTGCGCGCGCAGCAACTGGCGCTGCAGCAGAGCGCCTTTTCCAAGCAGCAGGACAAGGTCGCCCACCTGCAGAAGTTCATCAGCCGCTTCAAGGCGCAGGCCAGCAAGGCCAAACAGGCGCAGAGCCGGGTCAAGGCGCTGGAGCGCATGGAAAAGATCGCGCCGGTGCTGGCCGACGCCGACTTCACTTTCGAGTTCCGTACGCCGGGCAACATCCCCAACCCGATGCTGTCGATCACCGATGCGGACTTCGGCTATCCGGGGGAAGACGGCGCGCCGCCCACCACCATCCTGACCAAGGTCAGCAAATCGGTGCTGGCCGGCCAGCGCATCGGCATCCTGGGTGCCAACGGCCAGGGCAAGTCGACCTTCATCAAGACGGTGGCGAAAGACCTGGGCGCCATCGCCGGCACCATCACCGAAGGCAAGGGCCTGCGCATCGGCTACTTCGCCCAGCAGGAGCTGGACGTGCTGCGGCCGGACGACAACCCGCTGGTGCACATGATCCGGCTCGCGCGCGAACTGGGTGCCGACGCCAAGGAACCCTCGCGCGAACAGGATCTGCGCAGCTACCTGGGCACCTTCAATTTCACCGGCGAAATGGTGCTGCAGCCGGTCGGCACGATGAGCGGCGGCGAGAAGGCGCGGCTGGTGCTGGCCATGATGGTCTGGCAGCGCCCCAACCTGCTGCTGCTGGACGAGCCGACCAACCACCTGGACCTCGCCACCCGCGAAGCCCTGGCCATGGCCCTGAACGGCTTCGAGGGCACGCTGATGCTGGTCAGCCACGACCGCGCGCTGCTGCGCTCGGTCTGCGAGGAGTTCTGGATGGTCGGGCGCGGCAAGGTGACACCCTTCGAGGGAGACCTGGACGACTACCAGCGCTACCTGCTCGACGAAGCCAAGCGGATGCGCGAAGAAGCCAAGGCGGCGGCGGCTGCTCCGGCGGCGAAAGTCGTCGCTGCACCGCCGCCCGCGTCCGCGGCGCCGGTGCTGTCGAAGTCGCAGAAGGCCGGGCAGCTGAAGCCCCTGCAAAAAGAACTGGCGACCAACGAGGCGCGCATGGCCGAAATCGATGCCGAGAAAGCCACGCTGGAAACGAGGCTACAGCAGTCGCTTCCCGCTGGCGTCATCGCCGAGGCCGGTCGCAAGCTCAAGGCCCTGACCGAGGAAGCCGGCAAGCTGGAAGAGCGCTGGCTGGAGCTGACAGGCCGCATCGAAGCGATCGGAGCCTGATCGCCTGCACCGGACTGCGGCAAAGACTGACGCAGCAATAGCGAGGAGTCCTGCGAACCGGGAACGACGGGCGTAGAAGAATCGATACAGGGCAGATCAACGTCTGCCTGAAATCAACAAAATACGTCACCACCGAGGAGTTCTCCATGTCGCTGTCTCTCATTCTGCTGATCGTCCTGATCCTGATCCTTGTCGGCGCTCTGCCGACCTGGGGCCACAGCCGCAATTGGGGTTACGGCCCGAGCGGCGGCCTGGGCCTGGTGGTGATCATCCTGATCGTCCTGTTACTCATGGGACGCATCTGACGCAGCACAAAGGGGGCTCAGCCCCCTTTTTCTCGCTTCCATAAAAGACAAACTTCCTTCATCGGCCGCATTACATGATCAAGATAGGCATCGTCGACGACCACTCCGTCGTACGTTCCGGGCTCAAGCAATTCTTTTCGGACCACGTCGATCTGCGGGTCGAAGGCGAGGCGTCCAACGGGCGCGAAGCCATCGACCTGGTACGCAACGCCGACCTCGACGTGCTCATCATGGATTTGTCCATGCCCGGCCAGACCGGCCTGGATGCGCTGGGCATGATCCGCGCCAAGGCTCCGGACCTGGGCATCCTGATCCTGAGCGGATACCCGGAAGAGCATTACGCGATGAACCTCATTCGGCAGGGTGCGAGCGGCTATCTCAACAAGGATTGCGATCCCATGGAGATCGTCAATGCGGTGCGCACCATTTCCCTCGGACGCCGCTACATCACGCCGGGCGTGGCCGAATTGCTGGCGCAGCAACTCAATCGCAAGGAAGACGCTCCGGCGCACGAGCTGCTGTCCGAGCGCGAATTTCAGGTTTTCCTGAAACTCGCCAAGGGCGAGACGGCTGGCGATATTGCCAAGTCGCTTTCGCTCAGCGTGAAGACGGTGAGCACCTATCGCACGCGGTTGATGGAAAAGATGAGCCTCGCATCCAACAGCGACCTCACCTATTACGCGTTGAAGAACAAGCTGATCGACTGAAGCGTCAGCTCAGCAGGTCGAACTCTTTGCGAAGTTCGGCCAGCACGCTCGCCACGGCGATTTCGCGCGGACCGAACCCGCCTCGCCATCGTGGCTTGGCCGTCCAGTTGGCTACCGCATCGTGGCAGGCGATCACGATGGGCGGAGCGAATCGGGTGGCCGACACACCGTTGATCGCGAGGCGTTCCGCGATCAGGTCCGTCAGAGCTGCGTAGCTTAGAAGAGTTTTGGACATTCAGGTGCATCCGTAGGCTCGGTCAACCGTCGAATCGTTTCTGGTTGCGTCGGACCTTTGGCAAAGGCCCGACGGGTTGACCAGTTGCATAGGTGGTGTCCTTGACCCACTCGAAGCCGCTTCGGCGCTCTTCGCTGCTGAAGCGTTTCAAGCCTTCGTTCCACTGCGAATGCAGAAGCGATGCGGGCGTCATCGTGCGAAGAAAGTAGATGACGTTCGACTCGCCGGCCGGCCTGCTGCCCGGTGCACAGCAGCTACGGTGGTTCTTGTCGAAGTACAGATGCGCCTCGGCGATATCGACAAAAAAAAAGCTGGCATAGCGCTTCCTGAAGTGCGTAACAGTTAAGCACGTATGTGACTAATCAGGACGCGCTAACTTTTCCGTGCTGGGTCTGACGCAAAGCAACCGCGAAGATTCGCGATGCCTCCCCACGCCCTGTCAGCAGCGACAGCGCCTCCGAACAGGCGATTATTTACATACGCGTTAATTGCATTTAATGCGCTTGGAGGATTTCGGATTTCCCAATGTCTGCAGATAACCTCCAGCGCAAGCCGCCGCCCCAACAAAAAGCCCCGCGAGTCTTTCGACTGGCGGGGCGTCTGTTTGGCGGAAACGGAGACCGTATATCTTACCACCAGCAGGCACCAAGGGCAACTAACATAAATCAAAAAGGCCATACACACCAACCACTTGCGGATTATCAGAAACCAATACAACGCAATATAGGCGACTGCAGCGCAACATAAAATGGGGGTAAAATTGGGGGTAGATATTATATGCAAAGCTGTTGCACCCCTACCCTATGACAAAATTCAACCACCTTAATGACGCAAAAGCGCGCAATACCAAATTAATGCCCGGCTACTATATCGATGGCCGGGGCCTTTATTTGCAAGTAGCCGAAAAAGGCGGCCGGTCCTGGATATTCCGATACAAGCTGCATGGCCGCGACCGGGAGATGGGGTTGGGCTCGATCCTCGACTTGGGGGTGGCGGCTGCACGTGATGCAGCCCAAGAAATGCGCATGCTAGTCAAGCAAGGCATCGATCCGATCGACCGGCGGCGGGCGGCCAAGGCCGCCCAATTGGCGGCTACCGTGGCAGTGAAAGTACAGGAGGTCCAAACGCACACCACTTTCGAGATGTGCGCTACCCAGTACATAGAGCAGCAGGCTGATGAGTGGAGAAACGCTAAGCACCGCGCGCAGTGGACCAACACGCTCAAGACCTACGTGTACGAGCAGTTCGGATCTTTGCCAGTGCGAGATATCGGCAAGGCCCAGATCATCGATGCGCTCCGGCCGATCTGGAAAGACAAGGCTGAAACGGCCAGCCGCGTGCTGCAGCGGGTGCGTACGGTAATGAACTTCGCCGCCGCCCACGACTACTGCAGCGGGTTGGATGTGGAGTTTTGGAACCAGGTGCGGCTGGCGCTGGGCTCGAACGACCGGGCGCGCAAGACCGAGCACCACGCGTCTTGCCCCTACAAGGACGCCCCTGCCCTACTCGCTCAGGTGGTGGGGGGATCAGCCACGCCCATGGTCAAGCTTGCATTCGAGTTCACGGTGCTGACAGCGGCTCGCAGTGGGGAGGTGCGTGGCGCTTTATGGAGCGAAATCGACGAACAGGAAGCGCAGTGGGTCATCCCAGGGGAGCGTATGAAATCGGGACGGGAACACCGCGTACCGTTGACGCCACGTGTGCTGATGATCTTGATGCATGCCCGTCAGTGTGCCCTGGAAATTAATGGGACTATGAGCGCGCTGGTCTTCCCGAATCAGAAAGGCAAGGCCTTCAGCGACATGGTGTTCACGCAACTACTGCGCCGGCTGGGAGTGCTGTACACCGTGCACGGCTTTCGGGCCACTTTCCGGACCTGGGGCATGGAAACCACAGACTATCCGCACGAGATGCTGGAATTTGCACTCGCCCATGTGTCAGGCGATGCGACGGTGCGCGCATATGCTCGGGGGGATATGGTGACGCGGCGGCGATCGCTGATGAGGGATTGGCAGTACTTCTTATCAACATGAATTATGTGCCTGCTTAAAGCGCCACTAGTCCCAAAAAGCCGGTGAAGCAAACGCCTTTAAGGCTTTTTGCTTTTCAGAACTGTTACTTGAGGGCGCGCACCTTGTTTCGCTTCAGACACGTCGTCTCTATCGCAAACCTCAGCCACTCTGGGAGAGCAGCTCATTCGTAATGAGAAGGTCGGGTGTTCGATTCATCTCTCCGGCCCCAATGACAGTAAGGCCCCGTTGCTCCTAATTTGGTAGCAACGGGGCTTTTTACTTTGTCGAGGTAAGGCCAAGGTAAGGGCCAGCGCTCAACACCGCATCGGACCCATCACAAGGATGCGATCCATCACCAAGAAGCATGGTGACGGCGGAAGGGATGGTTTGGCATGTACACAACCCACCATCGCCGATTAGTCAAATTGGTCAACTCCCAATAACATAGAGTCGTCAGATGTTCAGCCTTGGCCACGAGCTTCGGTCTGATGTTCGGTCTACCACGGCCACACTTGGCGAGTTAATCACCGCCCGCAACCCGTCAGCGTGAACGGGGGTCATCAAGACATTCATTTTTCGCCCGGTACCGACCGCCGTGCAGACCGCAAACAGCCTCTTCAGGCACTGCGGTCGCACGTCAATCGGAAGCTGAAGAATGAAAATCGCAATCTGGATCGCCGCAGCCGTCTCCGCCGCCACTGTCGGCCACGCCCTCGCCCAGCCCGTCTCGCTCCACTACCCCGACATCGTGCGTGAAGCACGGCGAATCGAGAAGCTCGAAGGCGGCGAATACGTCATCTCGAACAAAGTCCTCTTCCACCGCGCACGCCTCAATCTGCGGGCGTTCGGCAAGGGCAGCGACGCTTTCTAGGTCGACAAAAAAGACGAAATCTCATTCACGTGCGCGAAGAAAGCGCCAGGATTCACCGGCGGCGTAGTCGAAGCCGTCGTCGTGAAGCACGAGCCCGGCGCCGAAGGCAGCCACGACTACACGCTCGACAACTGCACTGCGGTCACGAACTAAGCGAGGCCGCCGCATGACGACAAAAACGGACAAGTCGGCGGCGGATCTCGCCAGCCGCGATCCCTTCAGCGATCTGACCTTCGCGATCGCCAAAGCCGACAGTCGCGCGCTCGAAAAGCAAATTCGCAAGAGCCTTCAGATCGACCTCGGTTTCTCAGACGCCCGAGCCCACGAGGCCGAAGAGCCGGTGCAGTCGCAAACGCACAGCGAGCGCGTTACCTGGATGTGCCGATCCTGCTTCGGAAAAGATGCGAATCGACACTTCGACGAGTGCTACTCGTGGCGGTGCGATCAATGCGGCGAGTACCTGACCAAGACAGAAGTGGAGCAACTGACTCGTCAGCTCGGCACCCCTACGCCATCGCTTCTACGAAACGGCCCAGCAGTACGGCATCGAAACGTCAAAGTTTTCGATCACGCTCAGATGACCGAGGCCGCAAAGCAGAAAGCCACGCTCTCGAGCGATGTTGGCGATCGCAACCGATTCGGGTCAACGCTCGAGCTCCTACTGATCGCAGAAGAGACGCGGCCTCTGGTGCTCCCAAGCCCGACATGGGAAGCCGAGCTCGAAGAGCTCGCGAATGCGTTTCCCGCGTTCGCGAAAGTGATCTACGAGGCCGTGTCGCCATCGTTGGCGGTGCTGGCCGCTGGCGGGACGGTTCGTCCGGCGCCGGTGCTTCTCGTCGGCGCACCAGGCATCGGTAAAACGTTCTTCGTCACCGCCCTGGCCCGCGTTCTGGGCGTGCCGATGGCGCGGCACGCTCATCTGCGATGACTACGCGGGCTACAAGCAGGCCATGAATGCCGGCGTGACCGAGGCAGGTTGCCTGGCACATGCACGTCGCAAATTCCACGAGCTGTGGGCCAACCACAGCAGCACCTTGGCCGAGCAGGCCTTGAAGCTGTTCGCCGTCCTCTACGACATCGAGCGTGAGGTCAAGGACCTGGACGGGCGGGAGAGGCTGCGCATCCGTCAACTCAAAAGCCGGCCGGCCGCCGATCTGCTGCATGCCTGGTTGATGGCCAACCGGCAGAAGCTGCCCGACGGCAGCGCGACAGCCAAGGCCATCGATTACAGCCTCAAACGTTGGGCGGCGTTGACGCGCTTCATCGACAACGGCGACCTGGCTGCGGACAACAACCGCATCGAAAACCTGATCCGTCCCATCGCCTTGGGACGCAAGAACTGGCTGTTCGCTGGCAGCCTGCGCGCGGGCCAGAGGGCTGCGGCCATCATGAGTCTGCTGCACACCGCTCGGCTTAACGGGCTGGAGCCCTATGGGTATCTCAAGGATGTGTTGGAACGACTGCCGACACAGCCGGCTTCCGCGATGACGGAACTGCTGCCGTACTGCTGGTCGCCCGCAACTTGAGAGCCCCGGCCGTCGGCGTCAAGATGACTTGGCCGGACGCATACGGTGCACCTCCACGCCGTTCCAGAAATGCTCTCTGTCGTGCGCAAAGCGGCCGCCCGGCAGATGAATGCGCGCATCGAGCACACCTTGTCGGCGGCGGTAGTCGAAGACCAGCCCGGTGCGCTGATCAGTGATCAGCGCACCGGCACGGTATGCGGCGGCGGCCGTCGCGCAGCGACCGCTGGCGCGAGTGATGGGCGGACGTGCGCTCAAATGAAAGTCCATGGTGGGGGCTCCGGGGGCTTCCCCAGGATTGGCGAGGCCTAGGGCCAGTGGTGTGTGTATTGCTTTCTTTTAACGTAGTTAAAAATAAAGCCCCCACTGCCCCCACCCCCCCCCCCCCCCCCCTCTCGAGAAGGGGGGGGGCAGCGCCCAATCAGAACACACCAAGCGAATGCATCTGCCACACCGCTGTGGTCGGCCGGAGCGTCGCTGCACGTCATCACTCAAGCGCAGAGCACCATCCTCTCGAGAGCCATCAACAGCACACTCGATGGTCCCATAAACGCTCATTTATGGACGCCAGCACGGTCGCACCTGCATCCGAAAAAAGAGTTGTAAATAGGCTGTGACCTGCGCTCGCAAGTCTGCATTTTTCACTCACAACTAGGATGCCAAATGGACAAGAAACCTCAAGAAGACGGCAGTTTTTCCAGCGTTTTCGCTACTCCCAGCAATTTCGATTTTTCTGAAAAAAATTCAGAAAATAATTCGGCGACTGCTGCAGTCCCAACGCACAACAGCCTCTCGGCTGAGGACAACGCACAACCTTCGCTGATGACTGCGGGCCCGTCGATGGACAACGACCCACGCCGTTACGTTGATTGGGACCACTACGCGAAAGTCACTGTGCTTTCCATCGGCGAGGTTGTCTCGCTCTCAATGTCCATCGATCCCGACCGATCGGTTCGCGAGGATGTGCTCGATGGTGACCCAGCACTGCGCAAGCTTTTCACCGTGCGGGCACGCCGAGTGTTCGACCATATCGCATCACCTGACCAGGACCTCAAGGTTATCCGGGTCACGCCATCGAAGTTGGCAACGGATGAAGCCAGCAAGCTGAACACCCGCGTCACCGTCGTTTCTTCAGTCCGCTTACTGAGCAAGCTATATGACGATCTACCCGAGCGATTCCTGGGCTTACTGCCGACCACCAGTCCTTGGGGCGGACTCCTGTCGATGCCAACGGTTGATGATCAACCCAACTTGACCAGCCAGTCAAAGTCCAAGTCGACGGCTGAGACACGTACCGTGAAGCATTTGCAGGCCGTCATTTATGCGCTGACGCAGTCTCCTCAGCAGCTGCAGCTCAACAACACAAATGCCATGAATGCTTTTGTCGATCAACTGCATAGGAATTTGACAGACCACCATGTCCAGATCTCTGGCACCGGCAAGCGCAACCTGAAGGAGTTGCTCAACGACGCCATCAATTTCGCACAGGAGGTTCAGCGCGGTCTCGAAAAGTAATTTCTCGCCTGGTTGGCGATATCACAAAAACGTTTCTGAAGCCACCGACTTGCTTAGTTCAAGTCGGTGGCTTTGTCGTTTCTGGACTCCGACCATGCCTCCTCAGCCAGCAATGGTGCTGGTTGTTCTCAAGAGGTCTCCATGACTGCCATCTCTCCCCTCCTTTGTAAGCAACAGGTCGTCAACGCTACCGGCTGGTGTGCAAGCACCCTGGCTAACCGCGTCAAGGACGGCTCGTTCCCCAAGCCCGTCGCAACCGGCCCGCGCACCCGCGCATGGCTCGCGTCGGATGTCGAAGCCTACCTTAACGCCCGTGTGGCCGAACGTGACGCCGCAGCCCAAGCCAAGGCCAAGACCAGCGCTGCCGCATTGCCGTGGACGCGTGTTATCCCTTCCAAGTAAGCCTAACCATGCATCAGAAGAAAGCAACCGAAAAGGAGGCGGCGGAGAGCCGCCGCCGCTTCAAGTACGAGCTCCACGGAGCCGGACCCGCGCACTTCGCCATCCTGAACAAGGGCGACGACACGTGTGACGACTTCTACGGGTTTCTGAAAGCCTTCGAAAAGCGCCTGCAGGACCTGCCCCAAGGCAACTTTGTCATCGGCATGGCTCCGAACGGCTCGTCGGCCGGAGGACGGCGCGTGGCGAAGAATTTCGACAAGGTCAACGCCCTCTTCATTGACCGAGACGGCACCGGCCCAACTGTTAAGAAACTCAAGGCGTTGAGCGTGCCGCCGGATCTTATTGTGCACACCTCGCCCAACCGATTCCACGCGTACTGGCTTGTTAAGGACTGCACTGTCAAGGAGTTCAAGCGCCTGCAAAAGCTGCTGGCCAAGAAGTTCGGAACCGACCCATCGGTCTGCGACGTCTCCCGCCTGATGCGCATGCCAGGCACCGTCAACAACAAATACGACGAGCCCTTCTACGTCTGGGCGGAATACGGCGAGCCCCGTGACAAGGCGTTGATCCCACCTGAACTGTTCGAGGCGCTGGGTATTTCGCTTGGCGAATCGGCTACACAGGCCGACGATGCGGTGAACGCCGCAGTCAAAGCGCAAGCTGCTCAACCGGCGGCAACCTTGAAGAAGCTTAAGCCCCTGTTGCTTTCCATCCCGAACGATGACCGGGGGATCTGGATGAAGGTTGGCCAAGCCATCCACAGCGCGCTGCCATCTGAGGACGGCTTCAAGCTCTGGACCGATTGGTCACAGTCGTCTGCCAAGTTCAACGCCGAAGAACAGCGTAAAACCTGGGACGGGTTCGACAGCGACCGCGAGTGCCGCGTCACGATCGCCAGCCTGTACTACTACGCCCAGCTGTACGAGACTGGCGATGCGGGCTTGCCCCCAACCGAGGCAAGCCTGGCTGAAGCCTTTGCCAAGGCCTATCGAGGCCGGTTCCGCTTCGATCCGAAGTCCAACACTTGGTACGTGTTCGACCAGGGCGTCTGGAAAAAGGCCCATGTCGAAGTGCAGATGGCCGCCAGGAAGCTGCTGAGCGAGCTTAGTCAGCTCAACGCCGCTTCCGCCCCGCGGTCTCGCACGTTCAACAACGCTGCCGGATTCAAAGCCATCGTGGCCCATGCCCAGTTGCTGCCGGAACTGCACTTCGACGCGCAGCAGCTCGACCGCCAGCCACACTTGCTGGCGGTAGCCAACGGCGTGGTTGACCTGCGCACTGGTGAGCTGCGCGACGGCCGCCCCGAAGACATGCTTTCACAGCAGACCCCTGTGGCGTTCGACGCGCAGGCAGAGTGCGGACGCTGGATTCGCTTCATCAAGGAGCTGTGCTGCGGCGAGATGGACTTCGCCAAATTCTTGCAGCGTGCATTGGGCCTGACCCTGCTGGGCAACACGCAGGAGCAGAAGTTCTTTCTGCTGATCGGCAGCGGTGGCAACGGCAAGGGTGTCCTGATGAGGATTATGTCCACCCTGCTGGGCCCCTACGCCCATGCGGTCGCGCCGAACGTGCTGTCGCGCGCGTTCTCGGGGAACCCCAATGCACCCTCGCCCGCGCTGGCGCCGTTGCAGTTTGCCCGCTTGGTTGTATGCAGTGAGCTGCAGGACGGCAAGATGGACGAGGCCTTCATCAAGCAATTCGCAGGTGGCGACGAGATGTCAGCGCGCCAAAACTACGGTGAGCTCGTCACTTTCACGCCGCCCGGCAAGCTGTGGGTGTCGACCAACCACGAGCCCGATCTGCAGGCCGACGATGATGCTATGTGGCGCCGAATCGTGCCGGTACCTTGCCGGGCGCGGTGGACCGACAGCGACCGTGACCGCAACCTCGAAGACGAGCTGCGTGCGGAACTGCCCGGCATCCTGAACTGGCTGCTACGAGGTGTGGCCCGCTACCACAAGGAGGGTTTGGGTAGCTGCAAGGCGGTCGATGTTTGCAACGAGCAGATGAAACTGACCGCAGACACCGTCCGGGCTTGGCTGAAGGTGTGCTGCCGCAAGGGCGACAGCAGCCTGCTGCAGGCCGGCACTGCCTACATGAGCTACCAGCGCCACACTCGTGCGTCCAAGCGCGAGCCGCTGTCGAATAAGGCCTTCCCCAAGGTGATGGAAGCCAAGGGCTTCGCGCGTCGCAAGCGCAAGGACGGTAATTATTTCGAGGGCCTCAAGCTCATCGATTAACGCCATCTATGTATATCCGCGATGGCGTCATGCCAAGCGCAGTCTAAAATTTATTTTACTTAATCAATCACGAAATTAATCATGTACAACGAAGGCGAAGATCCCGCACTCAACGGCTATGTACACGTGCGAACTTATAACTACAAGGCAAAGCTGGGCCATAAGGTAATCATGAATTTTGGCAGTAAGCCAACAACATTTTTATTCAAATCGGCAAATCGCGGCAAGGCCAGCTTCGGATCGGATAGAAATTTTGAAAGCAATCGCAAATTCATCGTAAAGGTTAAATCCACCGATGAGGCGGCGTTTTATGGGCCATATAGCTTTAAAATGACCGAACAAGGTTTTTACATGTTGAATCTCACAGTCAAAACGTGCGACCTTGATAACATCACTGTCAAGATTGATATACTTCGTCGCGACTTGACTCTGGAGGAGACGTACTGCTTCCACCCCACGATCTTTCAGGCTTTTAGTGAAGGCTGGAGTGGCACCTTCGGAGACGAGAACTTTTGGCTCGAACAGTATTACGACGAACCACCGTACGACGACGATCCCGGCATCGCAAACAGACCGCGCTAAAATGAATTAATATATCGACAGCACAGAGCCGCCGGCCACCACCGGCGGCTTTTTTTGCTACCTGTTAATCATAAAAAATCTCATCGGTGCTTTTTCATGCGGTTTCCTTGCGCTGGCAGGCCGCCGGGATCCAAGGCCATAATCACTGCGCGAACTGCGCGATATGATTGGAGACAAGCTTAAGGCACTGATGGCCGATCCGCCGTTCACACAGTGAGCTCCGCATCGGTCTCGTGTGGTCATGATTCGGCGGCAACTTAAGGAGTTGAAGGAGCGGAAGGGCGTCATTTACTTCGCCGACATGATTGGCCTGACCACCAACGCGATTCAGGCCGGTGCCCCCCTGCCTTACCGTCATATGTTGGCTGACGAATACCAAGACAGCACGCCCCAACAAGTGAAGATGCTTGAAGCGCTGGCCACCCGTTGCCGGTCCGTCGTGGTGGCCGGTGACCCGCTGCAAGCTATTTATGGGTGGGCTGGCTCACGCTACACCCGCTTCGATCCGAAGGATAAGGAGGTCCAGCGACTCAAGATCGACGTGAGCCGACGATTGAACAGTGCGGTGGCCGCAGTGGCGTGTGCGCTGACCAGTCGTCCGGCAAGCGCGATAGTGACCAGTCGGAAGGGCGAACGGCCAACTTTTTCGTGGAGCAGCAACCACGTGCAGCAAGCCCGGTCGGTAGCGACCCAGATTGCCACCCTGGCGACTGAAGGTGTTGCCCCCGGCCAAATCGTTGCCCTAGCGCGGCGTCGGGCGGTGTTACGGGCCCTGCACGGCGAATTGCTGGCGGCCCGCGTGCCATGCACCTTGGTCGAAAAAAAGGCTGACGCCCGTGACGATGCCGATGGTGAATGTGACCAGGGCGGAGATGATGGTGGAAGCCGTAATGCTCATGCTGGTGCCGATGTCGGTCCGCTGTCCAAGGCAGGCAAGACCCCGGCGATGCGGGCGATAAAAGACATCGTGCGGTTGCTGCGTCTGGTCGATAAGTGCAAGCACCGAACCATCAACAAAAAGAAGCTACGAGCAGCGATGAAGGGTCCGGTCGCTTACGATGCAAATTGGGATCAGGCACGGACCGCCCTACGCGCGATTCGCAGTCCATCACTCGAAGGTCGGTTCACGGCGCTGACGAAGATTTACCTGCTGCTATGTGGCGGTCAGCGCGCCAACAAGGTCCTGCGCAACCTGCTGAACCAATGGGCGGCGGTGGTGCGGACCATCGTGGCCGATAGCTCAGGCGAGGCCATTGAGGCGTTGGCGCAGATGCTTGGGCAGCAGAAGGCGAAAAGCGTGGATAACCCGACCAAGCCCGGAAACAAGCCCCACGTGATGCTCACCACCATCCATGCGGCCAAGGGTGGTGAATGGGAACATGTGTTCGTCCTCGGTCTTGTTGAGGGCGTGCTACCCGATCACCGTAGCCTGTCGGAGCAGCAACTGGAAGAGGAACGGCGCCTGCTTTATGTCGCCGTGACCCGGGCACGTCAGAAACTCTACTTATTTGGGGCGCCGACCATGCTAGCCAACGGAAATTCGGCGGATCGGCAATCTCGTTTCCTGCGCCCTGCCCTGCGGGCTGAAGTGCTAACTGCGCAGTGATGACTGACTGAGCGCCCGTTGTTCAGCGAACCATCCTCGCTCGCCTGTTTGAATCCTATCTAGCCGTAAGGCGCTGATCTGCCCACTTTGACCTATGCCCCCATGGTATTCAGCTGGCTAGCCGGTTGGTGCGTAACCAGGTAATTACGTACCAGGTGTCAGGTATCACGTACCCGGCCCAGCTACCTACCTCACCCACCGTCTCTTCTTCTCCTGTCTTCTCCGACCTCTCAGTCATTGCTCAAGCGCTGTGCTAGCCGCCTGTCCCGTAGAGAGACCAGGCTGTGCAGCGCGGTGAGCACTGCAGCCATCCTCCAATACCGGCGCGACAAGGGTAGCCGGCTCACCGAGAAAGCGCGCGAACGTCTGAAAGACGCCCTTGCAGACCAGCGGTGCCTGTCTTGGTACCACCCGAAGAACCGCTACGAAATGGCGGTCCGCTTTGCGATCGACGAAATTGAAGCCAAGGTCCAGTTCGGCGCCAAAGTCATGAAACACATGAAAGGCGGCATTCGCGTTGAACTGAATCCCTACCAGTGGACGCCCGCGCGATACGAGGCCCTCCATGGCTTCATCTGCAGCGTCGTCGGCACTTCGTACGACGACCTGCTGGTCAGGTCCTCATCAACCGCGTGGATATGGCGGGAAGACCTGAATGCGGAGGCCTATGCATATCTGAAAACGGGAGGTTTGATCCCAGCCCAAGCGTTCGGAGCCGGCTGAATGCCTGGTGCGCGGTTGTGCCCCAGTGCGAATCCGCGGCCGCGCTGGAGCGCTTGCTAGTTCAGCAAGACGTTGACGGGGGAATTGGGCAAGTCATCCTGTCCGCGACCTGAAAAGCGCCGCGTCGTCTAAGAAAGGGCGTGTCGCGGGCGCGAGCTTGGCATCGTGATGGGCATGAACGGCTTGGCATCCGTTAGAGAGCTTCTTCGATCTCCAATGCCCTGGCTGGCGCATAGTGACTCATTGGGCTCCGAGTTACCGAAGGGTTTCACCGACCGATTGTTTTAAAATAGCGATATATCTCGTTTAGATCTGTTGCCCACCGCTCTGATATCGACTTGAGAGTAGATTTGCTACCGAGACCCGTACGATATGTCACATACGCAGACGATGGCCTCCCGCGCGAAGCAACCAACGCAGCTGCAATCACGCCTTCTTCCGCATAGGAATGGTTGGTAAGGTGAATGATTATGTCATCCACAAGTTTCTTATCTGCAGTCGCCAAAATTTCACCGCCTTCGCACTCAATGCGTCTCTCTATTCCCGAGTGGGTAGCGCTTGGCAATGTTACATCTTGGACCAAATCAGAATAAGTAACCGTCGCACGTATGGACGCCGCTATACCCAAGGCGTTTGCGATCGTGCTGACAGCACCAGGATTCAGGCCGACAACGTAATCACGTGCCATGTGTTCAACACGCTTTGACCGTGTTAACAAAATATCATGGCGATTGATCATGTATTTAAAACTCAAATGACGCTCCTGGCGATAGCTGCACAGTGACTATCAGAATATGGCTAAACGAGTGCATACGTCGGCCACTCAAAGATAGCAGAAGGGAGCGCGAGCGCGCAGCTCCACCTGGAGCCTTGCACCCGAATCGTTGCGGTTGAGTGCCATCCCAATGCGAAACGTCGCTCGTACCGTCGCTGTCTTCCTGGACTTGTGACCTAGATGCTTGGGCCGTCAAACGAACCAGTAGGCAAGTTATCAGGAAATTCATGCCCGGCTGAAGCAAGGTCGCTAACTTGTGCGCGCCAACCGCTACGCCAGTAACCGATGCCACAATCGCCGCCCCGCTGGTGGCGACGAGGCCCCCGTCCTCCTGTTCAAATTTGAGCGGCGACGTTTCCAATACCGCTGCCTTACTCGGTGCCAGTCGGATGGAGCGGCTGCTTCTGGCCGAGGCTGCGTGAAAACGCGAGTCGCAACCTCTAAACGGAAACCTGGCCAAAAATCGGCCTCTCAGATCGGCCTAGAACGCACGATCTTGATGCGGCCAAGGATGGCAGGACACCCATAAACCTGGGTCATCGACGTTTTCACACAGCCTCGGCCGATACCGGACGCGATGACTGTTCAGTTTCTGGGTTGGGCTGCGGTTATGCGGTGGGTGCAGAAGGAGGTGCCTTCGGCCGGGCCTCTGCCGTCAAACGATCCGCCGGAAACATCCGCATGAAGTACATCGACCGTTCCGGCGACGCATCCAGCCACTCGTCGTAGAGGCCGCGCGGCAGGATCGCCACCATCCGTTTGTCCTGCAGCTCGATCGGTCGCTTCGGATCAGGCCGATGCAGCTGGTTGAACATCGGATGTTCATTGGCGTTTAGCGTCAGCATCGTGAAGCTGTACGCGTAGTTGCCGTCCGGCGCCTTGCGTCTTTCATAGAGCCCCGCAATGCCCAGCAATTCGCCGTCGGTTCGTGAGATGCGCGTTGGGACTGCCTTGCCGCTGCGCCAGTCTGGCTCGTAGATGGCGGTCGCCGGGATGATGCAGTGTTGTGCCCTCTTCCATGCATCGCGGAATGCCGGCTTCTCAGCCACCGTCTCCGATCGAGCGTTGTAGGTTCGCTTCGCGATGGTGTCATCCTTCGCCCAGAACGGGATCAACCCGAAATTGCCGATCTCGACCTGCAGTGGCGGCACCGCCTCGTCCCCTGAGTCGATCTCGGCCGGCCTGCGAATGAACGGCGCTGAGTAGCCTGGCCAGATTTCCGGCCTGTCCCACGCTCCGGGAATCGATGCCGTAGGAAAGCCAGACTGCAGCAACTGGCGGAGCGGAGCTTCATAGCGTGAGCACATGGGGGCATTGTGCTGCCCTGCTGCACCGACGGCACGGCGTCAGTTCATGCCGCGCGGCTCTGCGGCGCCACCCAATACTTCCAGGCCCCCTGCAACCAGATCGCGGTGTAAATCACACACCCGACGCCGATCCCCCAGTCTCCTGGCTGCCACACGCTCCAGAACCAGAACGGTTGCGATACCAACCCCACCACACATGCCCAGCGCTGCCGCCGTTCGTTGCCGGGCTGCTGGGTGAGCCAAACGGCAAGAGGGCTCAACAAAGCGATGGCGAGTTGGTCGATGCGCATTGCTCGATTCTGCCCGAACACTGTATATTTGGACAGTATTCAATCAAATTAGAGCCGAACATGGAAACTGCCCAGTCGCATTACATGGTCACCTTAGAAGGCGCTGGTGGCGTGCCGACAGAGCACCGCATGCGCGCCGAGACACGTTACAGCGCTGCCCTGCAAAAGGCGCTAGGTGGGCCAGAAAACGTGATAACTGCATTTCGAGCGTTTGAGACTGCTGAGCAAGCCGAAGGGGAAGTGGGCCGCGATGTTGAAAATCTGGCCAAGGCCTGGCAAGTCGCTTGCGGCATTGCTCAGCAAGCCGGCATGCGCGACCTCGGCGAGGACACCGGC
>Ga0308163_10002372_pt1 | contig 17415 bp, 19 predicted proteins | sample PhyTR1_FD_201037 | JGI IMG/M metagenome (GOLD analysis project Ga0308163, IMG submission 201037) | Phyllosphere microbial communities from UC Gill Tract Community Farm, Albany, California, United States - DLSLT.R1 | ecosystem: Host-associated > Plants > Phyllosphere > Unclassified | place: USA...
TTCCCCAACGATCTGTTGCAAGAACTCGACAAGATGGAGTTCTACGTTTACGAGATCGACGAGACCATCAAGGCCAAGAAGCGTCCGATCATCATCATTACTTCCAACAACGAAAAAGAACTGCCGGACGCCTTTCTGCGCCGTTGCTTCTTCCACTACATCGCCTTCCCCGACCGCACTACCCTGCAGAAAATCGTCGACGTGCACTACCCGGACATCAAGAAGGACTTGGTCAGCGAAGCGCTCGACGTATTCTTCGACGTGCGCAAGGTACCGGGCCTGAAGAAAAAACCATCCACGTCCGAGCTGGTCGACTGGCTGAAACTGCTGATGGCCGACAATATCGGCGAAGCAGTGCTGCGCGAGCGCGATCCGACCAAAGCCATTCCTCCACTGGCTGGCGCACTGGTGAAGAACGAACAGGACGTGCAACTGCTTGAGCGCCTGGCGTTCATGAGCCGGCGCGGCACCCGCTAAGAGGCTGCTGCCATGTTGCTCAACCTGTTCAACGAAATGCGTGCAGCCAAGGTACCGGTGTCGGTGCGCGAGTTGCTCGACCTGATCAACGCGCTGAAACAGCGCGTGACCTTCGCCGACATGGACGAGTTCTATTATTTGTCGCGGGCGATTCTGGTGAAGGACGAGCGCCATTTCGACAAGTTTGACCGCGCGTTCGGTGCCTACTTCAATGGCCTGGAGAAACTCGACGATCATTTGCAGGCGCTGATTCCCGAGGACTGGCTGCGCAAGGAATTCGAGCGTTCGCTGAGCGACGAAGAGCGCGCGCAGATCCAGTCCCTTGGCGGGCTGGACAAGCTCATCGAAGAGTTCAAGAAGCGTCTGGAAGAACAGAAGGAACGCCACGCCGGCGGCAACAAATGGATCGGTACCGGCGGCACCAGCCCGTTCGGCTCCGGCGGTTTCAACCCTGAAGGCATCCGGGTTGGCGACGCCGGCAAGCGTCAGGGCAAAGCGGTCAAGGTCTGGGATCAGCGCGAGTACAAGAACCTCGACGATTCGGTGGAACTGGGCACGCGCAATATCAAGGTCGCCCTGCGTCGTCTGCGCAAGTTCGCCCGTCAGGGTGCGGCGGAAGAACTCGACATTGACGGCACCATCGACCACACCGCCAAGGACGCCGGCCTGCTGAATATCCAGATGCGCCCGGAACGGCGCAACACGGTGAAGCTGTTGCTATTGTTCGACATCGGCGGCTCGATGGATGCGCACGTGAAGATCTGTGAGGAATTGTTCTCGGCCTGCAAGACCGAGTTCAAGCACCTGGAGTACTTCTACTTCCACAACTTCATCTATGAATCGGTGTGGAAAAACAACATGCGCCGCACTTCCGAGCGCACCTCGACCCAGGATCTGCTGCACAAGTACGGCGCCGATTACAAAGTGATTTTCATTGGTGACGCCGCCATGGCGCCGTACGAAATCACCCAGGCCGGTGGCAGCGTCGAGCACTGGAACGAAGAGCCGGGTTACGTGTGGATGCAGCGCTTCATGGAAAAATACAAGAAGCTCATCTGGATCAATCCGTATCCGAAAGATACCTGGGGCTATACCTCGTCAACCAACATCGTCCGCGATCTGATCGAAGATCAGATGTATCCGCTGACGTTGCGCGGGCTTGAGGAAGGCATGCGGTTTCTTTCCAAATAATCGTTAACCCGACGAACGCCTTCGCGAGCAGGCTCGCTCCCACATTGGAATGCTTTTACCTGTGGGAGCGAGCCTGCTCGCGAAGCTTTTAGCGATCTTTAAAGCGCTGCAAATACTCGACATGCTCGCGGTGCGCGACGTCCTGCACTACCGGCCTCAATTTCACCTTCGCTCCCGGCAGGCATTGCGCCAATCGCGCCAACGCCAGCGGCGTCAACGCGCCCATGCGCGGATAGCCGCCAATGGTCTGGCGATCATTGAGCAACACAATCGGCTGTCCGTCCGGCGGTACCTGCACAGCGCCCAAGGGAATGCCCTCTGAAATCATCGGCGCACCCTGATATTGCAGCGGCGCGCCGAGCAGGCGGATGCCCATGCGGTCGGCGCGACTGTCAATGGTCCAGGTTCTGTTGAACACATCGAACAGGCTCTGCCCGCTGAACTGGCCGATCTGTGCGCCGAGCACCAAGTCCAAAGGCGCGTGCATTTTGAAATCCGGCCGCTGCGCTGAAGGCATTTCCCGCGTCGCCAACGCTCCGCCGCTGTAACCGAGCGCCGCCCCTTTGGCGAGCGGAAGGCCCATGCCATCAAGTCCGCCCAATTCTTCTCGCAGTACAGTGGCACTGCTGCCCAGTACCTTGGGCGCAGTAAACCCACCGGGCGCGGCCAGATAAGCCCGGGCGCCGAGCAAGGGTTGGGTAATCCGCAATGTCTGCCCTTTCGCCAACCGGAAACTGCGCCACGGCGCCAGCGGTTGGCCGTCGATCTGCGCGCCGAGATCCGCTCCCGCCAGCGCCAACAGGCAATCCTCCTCAGCCACTACGGCAAACCCGCCGAGGGTGATTTCAACTACCGCCGCATCCAGCTCATTGCCCAATAGCCAATTGGCCCAGCTCATGGAACACCAATCCGCCGCGCCGCCCTGGGTCACGCCCAGATGTCGCACGCCAAACCGCCCGGCGTCCTGCAACAGGCACAGCGGCGTGCTGGCTTCGATCGTCAATCGACTCATGCCAGCGCCTCCAGTGGGGTGTCGTCGCCGCCCAAGCGTATGAATTCGGCGTGGTCGACGGCTTCGAAGCGCACCGTGTCGCCCGGTTGCATCAGGCTGTAGCCGTCGCGATGGCGATCGAAGAGTTTTGCCGGGGTGCGCCCGATCAGGTTCCAGCCACCGGGTGAGACCACCGGATACGCTGCGGTCTGCCGCTCGGCGATACCGACGCTGCCGGCGGCGACTTTCTTGCGTGGTGTGTTCAAGCGCGGCGCGGCGAGCATTTCTTCGACCAGGCCCATGAAGGCAAAACCCGGCGCAAAGCCAAGGGCGAACACCTGATATTCCCGTGCGCTGTGGCGACGAATCACCTCCTTCACCGCCAGCCCGCTGCGTTCGGCCAACAGGCTCAGTTCCGGGCCGACACTCAAGTCGTACCAGACCGGCAACACGTGGCACTCCCCAGCGCTTCGCGCATTCGGCGCCAGATCGACCAGCGCTTCGGCGATCAATTCACGCGCATGAGCCGGACTCAACAGGGTCAGATCGTAATGCACCATCAACGTCGTATAGGACGGCACCAGATCGATCAACTGTGCACCAAACGCCGTGCGCAAACGCTCGCTGGCGGCAAGCATCCACGGCATGTTGGCTTCGGCAATTTCATCGAACAGACGCAGCATCAGGCAATCCAGCGCCACCACTTCAACTCGTGGATTCATGACGCACTCGACTGCTGCAAGGCCTGGCGAATGCGCTGCACGGCGGCCACCGAACTGGCGTTGTCGCCGTGTACGCACAAGGTATTGGCATGCAGGACCAAGGCGCTGCCATCGCTGGCGGTGAGCTCACCGCCAGCGGCGATGGTCAGTGCTTGCCCGATGATCTTTTCGGCCTCGTGATGCACCGCGCCCGGCAATTGCCGCGAGACCAATCGACCCGCGCTGTCGTAGGCGCGATCGGCAAAAGCTTCGAACCACAACGTTACTCCGTATTCATCACCGATTTGCTGCGCTGCGGCGTTGTCACGGGTTGCCATCAACATAAGTGGCAGGTTGCTGTCATACGCGGCCACGGCCTGCACTACCGCGCGCAATTGCGCCGGGTTGGCCATCATGTCGTTGTACATCGCGCCGTGGGGTTTGACGTAACTCACACGCCCGCCCTGCGCCTTGCAGATGCCGTCAAGGGCGCCGATCTGGTAATGCAGGATGTCTTGCAGCTCTTGCGCGGAATAGGCCATGGAGCGCCGGCCGAATCCGACCAGATCCTGATAGGCCGGGTGCGCGCCAATCTGCACGCCGTGTTCGAGCGCCAGCGCCACGGTTTTGCGCATGATGCTCGGGTCGCCGGCATGGAAACCGCAAGCGATGTTGGCGCAATCGATGAAGGGCATGACCTCGGCATCCAGACCCATGGTCCAGCTGCCGAAGCTCTCGCCAATGTCGCAATTCAATAGCAGGCGGCTCACGGTGAACACTCCTGTAGCTGCTGGTCTTTTTATCTGTAGGAGACTTCTGCGCAGGGTATCAGTTACTGCGCGTCGAGTTGCTTGCCACGGGTTTCCGGCAGGCTCAGCGCCGCCAGAATCACCACGCCGTAAGAAACCGCCGCGAAGGCGCCGATGCCCATGCTCAGCGGGACTTTCTGGCTGAGCAGGCCGATCAACAGCGGGAACAACGCCGCCAGTGCGCGGCCGATGTTGTAGCAGAAACCCTGGCCCGAGCCGCGAATCCGCGTAGGAAACAATTCAGTCAGAAACGCGCCCATGCCGCTGAAAATCCCCGAGGCGAAGAAGCCCAGCGGAAAGCCCAGCCACAGCATCACGCCGTTGCTGACCGGCATCTGCGTGTAGAGCAGAACGATGGTGAACGAGCCGACCGCGAACAAGATGAAATTCTTTTTCCGCCCGAGCAGGTCGGTCAGATACGCGCTGATCACATAGCCGACGTAGGAACCGACGATCACCATCGCCAGATAACCGCCGGTGCCGAGCACGCTCAGACCGCGCTCGTTCTTGAGGAAAGTCGGCAGCCAGGAGGTGATCGCGTAGTAACCGCCCAGCGCACCGGTGGTCAGCAAGGAAGCGCGAAACGTGGTGAAGAGCATGCCAGGGGCAAAGATCTCGTAGAACTTCGCCGGGTTCTCTGGTGTTTGTGCGGCTTTGGCTTCGCGATAGATCTCAGGATCTTTTACCAGGCGACGGACAAAAATCACGAATATCGCCGGCACGATGCCAAGGATGAACAGCGCGCGCCAGGCGTCTTCCGCTGGCAATACCGAGAACAGCAACGCGTACAGAATCGCCGTCAGGCCCCAGCCCAGCGCCCAGCCGGATTGCACCATGCCCACCGCTTTGCCGCGATCCTTGGCGCGGATCACTTCACCGATCAGCACCGCGCCGGCGGTCCATTCACCGCCGAAACCGAAGCCCATCAGGGTGCGCGCGATCAGCAATTGTTCGTAGTTTTGCGCGAAGCCGCAGAGGAAGGTGAAGAAGGCGAACCACAGCACTGTCAGTTGCAGGGTGCGCACGCGGCCGATGCGGTCGGAGAGAATCCCGGCGACCCAACCGCCGATGGCCGAGGCAATGAGGGTGCTGGTGTGAATCAGCCCCGCTTCGCCCGTGGTGATGCCCCACATCGCGATCAGCGTCGGCACAACGAAGCTGAGCATCTGCGTGTCCATGCCGTCCAGACCGTAGCCGATCTTGCAGCTCCAGAACGTGCGGCGCTCCTGCTGGTTGATGTTGCGATACCAGTCGAACGGCCCGGGGCGCGCCGCAGGCTTGGATAACGGGAGGGTGTCGGGAGCACTCATGGCAAATCTCCGCAGGGCTTTTATTGGTCTTGTTCGAAGCTCCGACGACGCCTATCGTGGGAACCGGATGCGCCGATTTTTCGTCGCCCTGCCCTGCGCCGTCCAACGAATAAAAACCCGCCTTAGGCATAAGAAAAATTTGTCAGCCGAGCCTTGTCCATGAATCTGAAGTTTCTCGAGACCTTTGTCTGGGTCGCGCGCCTGAAGAGTTTTCGCCTGACCGCCGACAAGCTGTTCACCACCCAGGCGTCGATTTCCAGCCGCATTGCGGTGCTCGAAGGCGAACTGGGCGTGAAGCTGTTTCTGCGCGACTCACGCGGCGTCAGCCTGACCCCGGAAGGCCTGAAAGTGCTCGACTATGCCGAGCAGATGCTCGACACCATGGCGGCGCTGAAACAATCGATCGAAACCCGTTCGAGCAAGGTCGGGCGGGTGCGGATCGGCGTGATGGACACGGTGATTCATACATGGCTTAGCCCGCTGGTGGCGCAGATGACCGATCTGTACCCACGGGTGGAAATCGAATTGGTCGCGGATACGGCGCTGAACCTCTGCGATCAGCTGCAAAAAGGCTTTCTCGATCTGGTGTTGCAAACCGATCTGATCCGCCACGAAAGCGTGCGCAGCCTGGAGCTGGCCAGCCATCCGCTGGGCTGGATTGTCGCGAGCAATTCGATCTACAACCGCGACTACGCCGACCTCGCCGAACTGGCGCAGGAGCGGATCATCACCTACTCGAAAAACTCACGGCCGCATCAGGATATCGTCGCGCTGATGCACGCCAACGGCGTGCTGGCGCCCCGCTTGAATTGCGTAAATTCGGTGTCGGCGATCACCCGGTTATTGCGTGACGGCTTTGGTATCGGCGCGCTGCCGCCGGTGCTGGTGGCCGAAGAGCTGGCGCGCGGCGAATTGATCTTGCTCGACATCGAGCAGCGACCAGCGAATCTGCCGGTGGTGGTGTCGTGGCGGGTCGGGGTTGAGTGGGTCGAGGAGATTGTGACGTTGTGTCAGCAGGTCCTGGCAGGATATGCGCACAAGGTGGGCAAGGACTGCATCACCCTTACTGGATGATTAGTGGCGAGGGGATTTATCCCCGCTCGGCTGCGCAGCAGTAGTGATTGCGGCCAACGCGGTCTTTCAGTGCAGGTTTTGGGGCTGCTGCGCAGCCCAACGGGGATAAATCCCCTCGCCACAGAACCCACTCACCACAGAACTCATTCACCACAGAGCCCACTCGCCACAGAATCCCCCATGCCATAAAGCCTCTGTTGCCAGAGGGATTGAGCAGGTTTTACAAACCGCGCACGTCGCGATCTTCGATCGGTCGGCTCTGGCGCAGGCGGCGGCCGCCGAGGACGACCCAGTCGATCAGGCGGAACAGGCATTCGATGCCGAACGACAGCAGCAACGCGCCGCTCATGCCCCAGATCATCGCCTCTGGCGTCAGCAGGATCTGGTAGCTGTAGCCGTTCCAGGTTTCCTTGCGAATATCCGGATCGGCGGCGAGCACCACTTGCAGGAAGCGCACATACCACGGCCCTTGCATCGCCTGGAATTGTTTATCCAGCGCCACCTGTCGAGTGAGCAAAGTGTTCAGACTGTCGGCATCGCTGCGGAAAATCGGGTCCTCGCTGGCCCGGTAATGCGCGACCAGCGCCTGCATGTCGCCTTTGAAAAACTGATCGGCCGTGCCCTGGAAACCACGCAGGCCGGTCTGCGCTTCGATCAGGTGCGCTTCGACCCGCTGGGCGTAATCGTTGATGAACCCCGGCACCTGGACACCGATCAACAGGCCCGCCGCAAACAACACCAGCCGTAGATAACTGAGCAACATGAGTGCAAATCCTTATTCGGTCTTGCCCTGGCTGACGCATTCGCCGCGTCGCCACAGGCTCCATTGGCCCGGTTCGTAGCGGGTCCAGGTTTCGTTTTCGGTCAGAGGCTCGGTGGCAATCACCGTGACCACGTCGTTGGGCGTGGTTTCGGCCTGGAAGTCGACAATCACATCGACATCCTTGAGCCGCGCCGGGCCGAACGGGGCGCGTCGGGTGATCTGGGCGAGTTTGGTCGAGCAATAACAGAACAGCCAGTCGCCGTCGCTGAGCAGGCAATTGAACACGCCTTTGCTGCGATATTCGGCGCACGCAGCGACCAGATCCGGCAGCAGCACTTCGATATCGACCGGTTCCGGAAACGCAGCACGCACACGGTTGAGCAGGTCGCAGAATGCCGCTTCGCTGTCGGTATCGCCGACCGGGCGGTAGAAGCTTTTGATTGGAATGAAGTCGGCGAGCTGGCCGTTGTGCGCGAAACACCAGTTGCGCCCCCACAATTCGCGGACGAACGGGTGGGTGTTGGACAGGCAGACCTTGCCGACATTGGCCTGGCGGATGTGGCCGATGACCACTTCGCTCTTGATCGGATAGCGCTGCACCAGGTTGGCCACTTCCGACTCGCTGCTCGCTGCCGGATCCTGAAACAGACGCAAGCCGCGCCCTTCATAGAAAGCGATGCCCCAGCCGTCGCGGTGCGGGCCGGTACGACCGCCGCGCTGCATCAGGCCGGTGAAGCTGAACACGATGTCGGTCGGCACGTTGGCACTCATGCCCAGTAATTCACACATGTGCGGACTCTCGGGTTACAGACGCGGCTCGACCCGCATGCGCTGCGGATTGTTCGGCACTGGCGGGCGACCGTAGCGGTCATCACCGGCGCCGCCGAACGGTTGATCATCGTCGAGCTCCTGGGCACGGGCGGCGGCCTTGGCGGCCTCGGCGCGTTCACGCCGCGCTGTCGAGGCGCGCTCGATCGGCAAGCGGATCAAGACGAACACCAGATACACCCCGAAGGCGATCATGCCGTACATGAAAAGATCGGAAACCGCGCGCCAGGCGTTGTTGCCGACCTTGAACAGCATGTCCAGGGCGGTGATGGCGATGGCCGGTGCTACTTTGGCCTTCACCGGATCGACGATGGTCGGGCTGAACAGCAACACCGCCATCAGCACACGCAGCGGCTCGCGCAGCCAGCGCCACATCCAGGTGGTCAGGCGCATCCATACCAGCAGGCAGCCCACGGCGGCAAAGGCGTAAAGGCCCCAGGCGATCAGATAGTCGTTCTCGGTCATGGTGTCCATGGCAAGGCAGGCAAATAGGCGCTTATAGTAACGGCTTTTCGCCCATGCGGCTTGTCCCAATACCAGACGGCCAGCAGCCGCCCCTGTGGGAGCGAGCCTGCTCGCGAATACGGACTGTCAGTTGCAACAGCGTTGCCTGACACACCGCTTTCGCGAGCAGGCTCACTACTACAGGGATTGCGGCAGTCTCAAGTGCTGCGAAACCCCTATTTGTATATTTGTCCGAGAGCCTTCCATGCCCGAATCCGCCAATGTCATGACTGCCCCGATTGCCCACCGGGCGCCCGGCGCCGACCCGTATGCCTGGCTGCAGGAGCGCGACACCGAAGCGGTGCTCGACTACCTCAAGGCTGAAAACGCTTATCAGGAAGCGCAAACCGCCGATCAGGCCGAACTGCGCGAAAGCCTGTTCAATGAGATCAAGGGCCGGATTCTCGAGACTGATCTGTCCCTGCCCTCGCCTTGGGGCCCGTATCTGTATTACACGCGCACCACCGCCGGTGACGAATACGCCCGGCACTACCGCTGCCCGCGTCCTGCCGACGACAGCCTGACCCTCGATGAAAGCCGCGAACAATTGCTGCTCGACCCGAATGCGCTGGCCAATGGCGGCTTCTTCTCGCTCGGTGCTTTCAGCATCAGCCCCGATCACCAGCGCCTGGCCTACAGCGTCGATGCTTCGGGCGATGAGGTCTACACGCTGTTCGTCAAAGAGCTGTCCAACGACAGGGTCAGCGAACTGGAATTCGAGGACTGCGACGGCAGCATGACCTGGGCCAACGACAGCCTGACCCTGTTTTTCGGTGTGCTCGACGACACCCATCGCCCGCATAAACTGTTCCGCTATCGCCTCGATGGCACTGCCGCCGAAGAAGTCTTCCACGAGCCGGATGGGCGGTTCTTCCTGCATTGCTACCGCGCCAGCTCCGAACAGCAATTGCTGCTGTCGCTGGGCAGCAAGACCACCAGTGAAGTCTGGGCGCTGGACGCCAATCAGCCACATCTGCCATTCAGCTGCCTGGCGCCACGGGTCGAAGATCACGAATACGACGTCGACCACGGCCTGCTCGATGGCGTCTGGACCTGGTTTATCCGCACCAACCGCGACGGCATCAACTTCGCCCTGTATCAGGCCCCGGACACTGGCGTGCCGCCAAGCGAGGCCGACTGGCAGAACCTGATCCCGCACAACGATGACGTGATGCTCGACGGCGTCAGCCTCAACGCAGAGGCGATGACCTTGAGCCTGCGCGAAGGTGGCCTGCCGATCATTGAGGTTCACCCGCAGGACCAGGCGTCGTATCGCGTGCAGTTGCCCGATGCGGCCTACAGTCTGCATGTGCAAAACAGCCTGGAATTCGAGAGCGATCGCATTCGCTTGCGCTACGAAGCGTTGAATCGCCCGGCCCAGGTGCGCCAGTTGATCCTCGCCAGCGGCGAGCAAACGGTGCTCAAGGAAACTCCGGTACTCGGCCAATTTGATGCCGACGCCTATGTCAGCCAACGTCTATGGGCCGCCGCCCCGGACGGCACGCAGGTGCCGATCAGTCTGGTGATGAAGCGCGAGATGGTCGGTAAACCGGTGCCGCTGTACCTGTATGGTTACGGCGCTTACGGTTCCAGCCTCGATCCGTGGTTTTCCCATGCACGCCTGAGCCTGCTGGATCGCGGCATGGCCTTCGCCATCGCTCACGTACGCGGTGGTGGTGAATTGGGCGAAGCCTGGTATCGCGCCGGCAAGCAGGAACACAAACACAACACCTTCAGCGACTTTATCGCCTGCGCCGAGTTTCTGATCCTCAACGGCATCACCACGGCGGAGAAACTGGCGATCAGTGGCGGCAGCGCCGGTGGTTTGCTGATCGGCGCGGTGCTCAACCAGCGCCCGGATCTGTTCGGCGTAGCGATTGCCGAAGTGCCGTTCGTCGACGTACTCAACACCATGCTCGACCCCGAGCTACCGCTGACCGTCACCGAATACGACGAATGGGGCAACCCGGAAGAACCGGACGTCTATGATCGGATCAAGGCTTACGCGCCGTACGAAAACGTCATCGCGCAGGCTTATCCGCCACTGCTGGTGATCGCCGGCTATAACGACAGCCGAGTGCAGTATTGGGAAGCGGCCAAGTGGGTGGCGAAATTGCGCGCAACCAAGACCGATGACAACGTGCTGCTGCTCAAGACCGAACTGGGCGCCGGGCATGGCGGCATGAGCGGGCGCTATCAGGGATTACGTGACGTAGCGCTCGAATATGCATTTGTGTTCAAGGTTTTGGGCCTGGCCTGAGGAACTCCGTCGGTCACTTGGGTCTTAATTCCAGACCCTTGTGGCGAGGGGATTTATCCCCGTTGGTCTGCGAAGCAGCCCAAGAACTGCAAATTCGGTATCCCTGAAGTACCGTATTGGCAGGATTTGCGACTGCTGTGCAGCCGAGCGGGGATAAATCCCCTCGCCACAAAAGCGTGTTCACACGGGATCCGTGTGAGGCTTTGAAATGTGAAAACAAAAAGACCGCAATGACATGTCAGAACCCACTCTACTGAACAACGAAATCCGCGACTGGCTGATGGACTGTGGCCTGTTCGATCAATTGCAGCTGGCCGACTTTGCGGCCGCTTCCGGTTACTTCAGCATCAGCACCGTGGCTGAGGGCGAGGCGATTTTTCGCGAGGGTGATGCCGGCAGTTTCATGTGCATCATCCACACCGGCCAGGTCGCCGTGCAGAAAACCGGCGCCGACGGCCAGGTGATCACCATGGCCACCCTGCGCAGCGGCCGGGCCTTCGGTGAAATGGCCGTGCTCGATGGCGAGCGCCGCTCGGCTACCTGCATCGCGGCGAGCAATTGTCAGTTGCTCAATCTGGGCAAGGACTCGCTGGAGAAAATGCTCAACGACGCGCCGAAAATCGCCGCTAAGATCATCCGCGCCCTCGCCGTCTCGCTGTCCAAACGCCTGCGCATGGCCGACGGCCAACTCGCCGCGCAACAGGTTTAACCGCCGGGGGACTTGACCTTGTTGCCGTTCGGCTCGATGCCCGGCACCGGTTGATCCTTGCTCGGCGGGCTGGGCATTTCGATCGGTACCAGCGGTGGGCTGCCGCTGCCGGCGCCCGACTTGGGCAGGGTGATCGGGGTGATCTGCGGATACGGCGTCGGCGTCGCGGTGCCGGGCGAACCGGGCTGCGGCGTCGGGCTGACCGGAACGCTCTGCTGGGCCTGCACCGTAGTAATCGCGAGCGCGGCCAGGGTAATGACCGTTAGAATGGTGCGCTTCATCAAGGGCTCCGTTTGGCCTCTAGTCTGTGCTCAGGCTACTCCCAACGCGCCTGCTTGCCTTCCCCCCCTTTAGAGATTTCCATGAAACGTTTCGTTCTGCTCGACACCACCCCGATCCCTGAAAACGGCGGTGCCCTGTGCCTGTTCGAGTATGGCGAAGATTTCGTCATCAAGATCCAGGGTGGCGACGGCGGGCAGTTGATGAACACGCGCATGCACGGTTCTGAAGATGCGCTGGCCGAGATTCCCTGCCGCAAGGTCGCTGGCCGGCCGAATTCGCGAGTGTTGATCGGCGGCCTGGGCATGGGTTTCACCCTCGCCTCGGCACTCAAGCACCTGGGCAAGTCCGCCGAAGTGGTAGTGGCTGAGCTGGTGCCCGGCGTGGTCGAGTGGAATCGCGGCCCGCTCGGGGAGAAATCCGGTCGGCCATTGCTCGACCCGCGCACGGTGATCCGTCAGGAAGATGTGGCCAACGTGCTGCAAAGCGAGCCGAACGGTTTCGACGCGATCATGCTCGACGTCGACAACGGCCCCGAAGGCCTGACTCAAAAGGCCAACAGCTGGCTGTATTCCGCCGCAGGTCTGAATGCCTGCGCCAAGGCACTGCGTCCCAAAGGTGTGCTCGCGGTGTGGTCGGCCAGCGCCGACCGACAGTTTTCCGACAAATTGAAGAAGGCCGGCTTCAAGGCCGAAGAAGTCCAGGTCTTCGCCCACGGCAACAAGGGCACCCGCCACACGATCTGGATTGCCGAGAAGCTCAAGGGCTGAGCTAAACTCTGCGCATAACCGTCATCAGTCTTTCTGCAAAGGTGAACCCATGAGTTCGTCCACCCCCACCAACACGTCGAAGCTGGACCGCATCCTCGCCGACAACCAGCGCGACAAGGAAATGGGCTACCGCGACAAAGCCCTGAAAATGTACCCGCACGTCTGCGGCCGCTGCGCCCGTGAATTTTCCGGCAAGCGCCTGAGCGAACTGACCGTGCACCACCGCGACCACAACCATGACAACAACCCGCAGGACGGCTCGAACTGGGAGCTGTTGTGCCTGTATTGCCACGACAACGAACACTCGCGTTACACCGATCAGCAGTATTTCGGCGACGGCTCGCTGAGCACACCGAAGATCGCCAAGGCCACGCATAACCCGTTTGCGGCCCTGGCTGGCCTGATGAAAAAAGAAGACTGAAGATCTTCATCGCCTGAGCTGGCCCTTTCGCGAGCAGGCTCGCTCCCACAGTAGGAATGCGTTCCCCTGTGGGAGCGAGCCTGCTCGCGAAAGCGGCCTGCCAGACACCACAAGTCTCGAATCTGCCCGCCCTCCCCCAATCCCCGTATAATCGCGCTCTTTTTCTCGAAGGCACCCCGCTCGTGGCAGACAAACGGTACAGCTGCATTGGTTTGTATAACCCAAAATCACCGGAGAACGTCGGTTCGGTGATGCGCGCCGCAGGCTGTTACGGCGTGGCGTCGGTGTTCTACACCGGCAAGCGTTATGAACGCGCCGCCGACTTCGTCACCGACACCAAACGCGTGCACTACGACATCCCGCTGATCGGCATCGACGACCTGAAAAAAATCCTCCCGCTCAACTGCGTGCCCGTCGCGGTAGAACTGGTCGAAGGCGCCCGGCCGCTGCCGGAATACACCCACCCCGACCGCGCCCTGTACATCTTCGGCCCCGAGGACGGTTCGCTGGATAAAGAGATTCGCGACTGGTGTGAAGACGTCGTGTACATCCCGACCACCGGCTGCATGAACCTCGCCGCCACGGTCAACGTCGTGCTCTACGACCGCATGGCCAAAGGCCTGAACACCCGCTCCGGGCCGAAATTCCGCTGAAGCGCCGCACATTCGATGGAACAAGCTGACCGCCCTGGCAGTCAGCTTATCTATCAATCGCACCCTGCCTGGAGATAGACCATGAGCGAGCTCAAACGCGTAGAACGCATCGAATCCACCCCATTCCAGTCGCCTTCGCACAAGAATGTGCATGGCTGGGAGCGCGTCGGCTCGTTGACCGGCGGCGTGCTGATGGTCGGCAAGGGCCTGCGCCGTGGCGGCGTGTTCGGCCTGATTCAAGTGGCGCTCGGCGGCATGGCCGTGGCCCGTGGCATTACCGGGCACTGCTCGGCGAAAAGTCTGCTGGAAAAAGGCCGTCAGGACATGAGCAATGTGCGGGCGAAGATCGAACGCGCTGGGGAAGAGCTGAGCAAGCTGAAGACCAATGCCGAAGTGGCCACCGAAACGGCAACCGTTACCGGCAACGATTCGCTGACCTCGCCGAAAGCCGGCGTCTGAGGCTTTAAAGCAAGAGATCGCAGCCTTCGGCAGCTCCTACACGGAATCACGTTTTCCATTGTAGGAGCTGCCGAAGGCTGCGATCTTTTGATCTTTACGGGTTCAACAACCCACCACCTCATCAGCCCGCGCGAAAAATCAGATGATCTTCCCAGTCATCCTCCGGCACGCTGCCTTCGGCGAGCATGCGCCCGGACTGGGAAATCCGCTCATGGTGCACCGCATCGCGGTCGCCACACACCAGGTGATGCCATAACGGCAGATCCTTGCCCTCGCTGACCAGACGATAACCGCAGGTCGGCGGCAGCCATTTGAATTCTTCCGCCTGACCAGGCGTAAGCTGGATGCAGTCCGGGACAAACTTGATCCGGTTCGGATAATCGCTGCACTGGCAGGTTTTCAGATCCAGCAGTTTGCAGGCGATGCGCGTGTAATAGACGCTGTTGTCTTCTTCATCCTCGAGCTTTTGCAGGCAGCACAGACCGCAGCCGTCGCACAGCGATTCCCATTCCTCGTGATCGAGTTGATCGAGGGTTTTGCGTTTCCAGAACGGTTCGACTATGGCGGCCATGGCTCAAGCATCAACATCAAGGTGGTGAAAAGGCCGCCAGTCTAGTGCCAGCGGACGCAAGGGCCAAGCGCTGGCGACTGTCGGTAAATCCGCTTGTCAGCGCCAGCGCCGCCCGCTGAGCAAACTGGTGGCTGCACTTTGAAACCAATGTGGGAGCGAGCCTGCTCGCGAAAGCGCTGTGTCAGACACGCTGTTGTCGACTGACACGCCCTCTTCGCGAGCAGGCTCGCTCCCACAGTGAAGTCGGTGGAGAGTCAGTAACCGCGGGTGAAATCCACTTCCCCACGCAACGCCTCACCCGCCTCGTACGCCTTCAGGTTCTGCACAAACAAATCCACCATCAGCGCCGGCGAGGTCGGTGCCGAGCTGTGCCCGGTCAGGAGCAAGCCCCACGCGGTCCAGAATGGATGGCGTTGCGGCAATGGTTCCTGACGGCAGACGTCGATCACCGCGCCGGCCAGATGCCCTTCCTTCAAAGCTTCAACCAGATCGGCATCGACCACCGCGACACCGCGTCCAGCGTTGATGAACAGTCCGGTGGGTTTGAATTGCTTGAAGAGCGCAGCGTCGTAGATATCGTGGGTGTGTTCGGTGTTCGGCAGCAGATTGACCACGTAGTCCACCTCGCCCACCAATCGCGGAAGATCGGCCAGCGCGCCGACTTCGACAAACGGCGCCTGTTCGCGGGCGCTGCTGGCGATGCCGTACAGCTCGACGCCGAACGGCCGCAGAAACTGCGCAACGCTCTGGCCGATGTCACCGGTGCCGACGATCAGCACCTTGCGCCCGACCAGACTCTGGCCGCTGCGGTTATCCCACTTGCGCTCGACCTGGCTGACCAGCCGCGCCAGCACTTCGCGTTCGTGGCCGAGGATGTAGGTCAGCACGTATTCGGCCATGACCTGACCGAAAATCCCCACGGCGCGGGTCAGGCGATAATCGCGGCGCAAGCCGTCGGCCAGCAGCGGCGTAATGCCGGCCCAGGTCGATTGCAGCCATTGCGGTTGATGGCCCTGGCGCAGCAGGGTCGCGAGCAGATCCGGCTGGCCCAGCCACACCGGGCAATCGGCGGCCTGCCGCGCCAGTTCGGCGGAGTCGCCGCTGGTCAGGACTTCAAGCTCGGGCAGTGCCTGACGCAGCAGGCGGGCGTATATCGCGTGGTCGTGTTCAGCAATCAGAACGCGCATCTTCAAACCTTTCGCAAACCGTGCAGACAGCCGCCGGATTCGGGCCGGCCATCGCGGTAAAAACAGTTCCAGGGTTAACCGAGGCCCAGGACAGGGCCTCGCGGGTCAGACCGGGTCGTTGCGTCGCAGCAACTCTTCGGGCAGGTGCTCGATGTACTCGTCCTCGGCCGGCGGCATTTGCAGGTGATAGCCCTGCTTGTCGAGGTTTTCCAGGACCACGGTGATGTCTTCGCTGGCCAGTTTGCGCTCGGGCGACAGCACCAGATCGAAGGAATGCTTCGCTTTGCCGAAAGCCGTCATCAGCGCTTCCGGCACGCGCTCGAGCGCATCGCTCTTGAGCACGTAGAGATACATGCCGCTGCGCTTGGAGCTTTGGTAGATGGAGCAAATACGTTTCAAGGCTGTTCTCCGGCGGTGGCCAGGCTGTCGAGCAGCTTCTGGCCGAGCAATTCGCGGCGCCAGCCACGCAGCGAATCGGGCAATTGGTAAGGACCCTCGGGGAAGCCGCTTTTGACCAGGGCTTCGAGGGTTTTCTTGCGCAGCATCAGTTCCGGGGCAATACCCAGGCGTTCGGCCTCGGCCTGACCCAGCGCGCGCAGTTGTTTGATCAGCGCAGCGGCTTCGATCGGCAACGGCTCGGGCACTGCCGGTGGCCATTGATCAGGGCCCACACTGCCAGAGCGCTTGATCAGATCAAGCAGAAACTGACCGTCCTGACGTACGGTACGCGGGTGCATGTCTTCGATCTTGCCCAGCGCCGCGAGGTTATCCGGCTGGGTGCGGGCCAGGGGCCAAAGCGAGTGTTCCCGGACGATGCGGTTGCGCGGCAGGTCGCGGGCGCGGGCTTCTTTTTCGCGCCAGGCGCACAGCTCACGCAGCACGGCCAGTTGCGCACGGGACAGCTTCCACGCCAGTTTCGCCTCGCGATAGACCTCGTACGGATCGGTTTCGCGGCGCAGGTTGGCGACCAGTTCGGCGCCATCCTCCAGCACCCAGGCGAATTTGTCGGCGGACAGCCTTGGCCGCAACTCGACGAACACCTCGGCCAGATGCACTGCGTCTTCGGCGGCGTAGCTGATCTGGGTTTCGGACAGCGGGCGCTGCAACCAGTCGGAGCGGGTTTCGCCCTTGGGCAGGTCGATGCCGAGCACTTCCTGCACCAGACGCGAATAGCCCATCGAGAAGCCGAGGTTCAGGTAAGCGGCGGCCAGTTGCGTGTCGAACAACGGCGCCGGCAGGCTGCCGGTCAGGCGCAACAGCACTTCGAGGTCTTCGCTGCAGGCGTGCAGGACTTTCAGCACCGCCGGGTTCTCCAGCAACGCGGCCAGCGGTTGCCAGGCGTTGATGGTCAGCGGATCGATCAGGTAGGCGCGTTTGCCATCGCCGATCTGCAACAGGCCGGCAATCGGGTAGAAGGTGTCGACCCGCATGAATTCGGTGTCGAGGGCAACGAACGGC
>Ga0308163_10002373_pt1 | contig 17408 bp, 12 predicted proteins | sample PhyTR1_FD_201037 | JGI IMG/M metagenome (GOLD analysis project Ga0308163, IMG submission 201037) | Phyllosphere microbial communities from UC Gill Tract Community Farm, Albany, California, United States - DLSLT.R1 | ecosystem: Host-associated > Plants > Phyllosphere > Unclassified | place: USA...
ATAGCCGCAAAAAAACGGCATCCGCAGGTTCTGGTTAATCTTATTGCTATTAAATCATCACATTTCGGCAGGCATTCGCTGCCGTGCATCTCCAGCTTGGTGGGGCGCTTCAGGTTGTGATGCGCACTCTCCCGCATGATGCTCTCAAGCGACAAACCAAACATCTTCATACTTTGTGAATTTTTGTAGCGTTGGCCCCCAATCCAATATAGGTACCCGCAAAAATCGACTATTGAATCGACGTCTCGTTTGAGGCCTATGGCTGCATCCGAATTTTGCCAGGACTGAAGCGTAACTCTTGCGTACTGTGGCAAGCTGAAATACTGCATAAGCTGGCACATGATGACGGCAAGCTCTCCGCTGATTTTTCTTTTAGCTGCGTAGCGTGCTCGTTTGCCGAGATGATTTCCGGGAAGAGCAGGGTAGCCCGACGGCTCAATGAGCTGCAGCTGTGGTTGGTGAAGCGCATCGGATGTTTGGTAACGGCAAGTATTATCACCGGAATATACGGTGAGTTAACGTCCCTACGCTTCTGATTGACAGACACCGCATCACCGCCGGGATTGGCCTTTAAGCATGCATCATCATCGCTCCATTTCTTCTATTTGGTAAAAGGTATCAGCGAGTAGCCAATCAATGCAGCGGGCCCGCAAAGATTCCAGCGTCTCGATGTATGCTCACACCGCATTATCCCCTCCGGCCAACATGCTCGAGATTTCCGCCATGATGCTTTTGCCGCTGCCTCAGGGACCCGTGACCTTTAGATATAACTGTCAGTCGTAGCAATTCGCCATGACAATAAATAGAGCAGCGAGATGATACTGCGCTTAATTAATCTGCGTCTCGCGATGCGGCCCTGTCATTGTATGAAACTGGCCCGTGAGGTTTTCAGCGTTTAACCTTCTGCCGGGCTCACGTAACCGAATGTACTCTTTGTGCCAATAGCGGAAGTTACAAATACCAGAGAAACACTAAAACTAATTGCGCTGAATGATGTAGATAATTCTGATGTTAACACTTAGAATAGGTTAAAATAAAAGACTAGATTTAAAAACATTAATATTTAAATACGGATTTATTCAGAGGTGATAATGGGTACCAATGGTTCACTAGCAGTCTTTGCCATACTTCTTGCTTGGTATACTCTCTTAACAGATGAGAAACGTGTAGATTTAAAATTGCGCACATCTAAATTAAATATTTTATTTATCATCATCATTACATCGGTAATCTTGGCGATTATATACTCCAAGGTTTTACTAAGTATTTTTCCGTTAAAACCTATCCCCTGGATATTAGGTTTTAACGAAGATACTTTGGCTTTTACTTGCCTCTGCATCTTAATCGCATTTTTTGGGCTCAAAACCTTAGGTAAAAGAATACCAAAAGCAAACCTAACATATTGGATCAGCGTTTCCGAAAAGTACATGCGCGCAAAGAAAATAGAGCAACTGGGATATCTTTTTGATAAATACCATGAGCAATTATTTGATGTTATTAGCAACAAGAAATGGTATGTCAGAGTGCATGACTATTTAAATCCTTCACCATTTCAGATGATAGCAGATAGGAAGAGGGTAAAAAAAAGATTCATAAAAAAAATCTTGTCAAAGCCATTCCCCCATAAAGACAAGCGCCAGGAAGCCATTAAGCTGAATATATCGAAACTTCTGAAATCAAAGACCTTCATTCATTATTTAATTGATACATACCCACACGTAGCAATGAAGGCCAGCTGTTTACATTTCAGGGATAGCAATGAATATAATGCAAATTTTTTTACGTATTTGATATCTAATCCAAATAGTATTATGTATAGGGAGTTACGCGATAATCAAAATCGCTCATATACCGGCGAGTACGTACTCGACGAGAGCAACGCATTGCTTAATTTTTATTTAAATGATATTCGTATGGCGATAAGTGTAGGGATATGGAAGCCTGTGGGTGATTACGTAGTTAACTACATAAAGAAACAGAAAGGAAGCTCAAGCTTTTACAATCAGCCTGATAATTACTTTTCAAGTAGTGATGAGCGCTGGGAGTGTCCTATCTTCGTTGGACTGGTTTTTTTCGATGTCATGGTTTCCAGAGCCATATTCAAACGTTCAAAAGATCATGTGTGGCTCATGTATTATCGCCACTTTCTAGAAGAAATACTTGAGGTCCACGAAGTATCGGAAATTATAGATATTCATAGAGAGTTCCCCATGCGATTTGATTATCTAATATATGAATTAATCCATAGCTGTAATGTATGGGTAGGCACAACTGAATATCTTGACTATGACAAGTGGACAATTGAAGAAATAAAACAATCTCCAGAGTACATTGCATCTATCACCTTAGGGGAAATGATGTTTATGATAATAAAATCAGGTAAACTTCAGGATGGTTTAAAAATATATCTCTTAGAAGTGATCATTAAAAGAATGAAGTCACTTGATAATAACAAGAAGCCTCTTTACGCCGAGGTGATTTTTACTAACCTTATCCGTCCATACTCTTACTCAAAGATTGATGCAAATGCAGTAAAAGAATTACGAAAACTATATAAAGGTGTTGATCATGTGCTAAGAGATGAAAATTCAACTTTTGAAGTTGAACTTTCAAAAATACCTTAGTCAGAAAATAATTTTAATGCTGTACCAATACACCACCTGCAATATTGCCTGGTGGTGACCTGCTACCAATTAGTCTAGCGATAAAATTTACTTTCAATAGTGTCACATGTAAAAATAATGGTAACTTCCGCTTTTCGCTCACTGCGGACCTTTAACTAAGTAAACTCTTCCGCTCAGTGCCAAGAGCGGACACATTTCGCAGGCACGATATAGAAATGTCGGTTTAACTAACCTAATCATAAAGGTAAACAATAGGAGATGCAGAAAACGTGAATTTCCGCGTCGCTCATCACCGCCACGGGTCGTGTAGTCATGATACTGTCATCCTGGGTCCGGTTTTCAGTACTGGACTTTCAGTAAGGATCTTGCGTACTAGATCGAAATTATCTGTCTGACAGTATATATACTGCTCTGCCCGCCCTGTCTGTAACCAGTTGAGGTGCTCAACCCGGGCAGAGTCCACACGGATCACATCCCCTTCAAGAAGCTCATTCACGCGCTCAAGCTCGTCAAAAAGATTATGCCCGTTAACCCTGATATTATTGACAATACAGTGCTGAATAACGGCGCGCTCTTGCCTGACATTTTCTCCTAGGGACGGACAGATCATGGCCAGCGTAATAGTGGAGGATAGCGGCAGGTAAATCTCTATGCCCTCAAGAGCCAGTCCGAGATTGCCCCGTCCGGGATGAGATATTCCGTTGAACAGAGACACCGGGTTATCTGAAATGTAAAAGGGATCGTCAAGGGTGGTTTCGAGCAGGTGCCAGTCCTTCTGCATAAGCACATCAGCTTCAATATGCTGATCGCTGAGCATTTCCAGAAACATCCCTTTTGCTTCTGACGCGTCCCCTGCAATTATCTGAAGAACATCTTCTAACTCAGTATCAGGTGACAGAGAAAATTCATCGACCCATTGTTCAAACAGCCCCATCTCCAGAAGCTTTTTCTTGAATGAATGCGATATATGCTTGATCTGCTCATGCTGGTTGTGTGTACGCATTTGCTGAATAGCGGTAAACATCGCCAAGTCATGCCTCTCGACCTGACTGAGAATACTGAGGCTTTTTTTCTGTAGGATTTTGGTAATAACTGATGCGGCGCGCCCTTCATACTGACACAGCATCGGTTCGAGGCTGAGATGTTCCGGATGATTATCAAAGTTGTAGAAGGTGTTCCGGACGGTGGCATCGTTGACATTGGTTGCAAAAACTCGCCCGCTCTCTTTGTCGAAAGCGAACAGCTGTTTCCTGTGTTTTTTCTTTTTCCCCGATGATCCAAAGTGCTCCAGCAGAAAGCGGGGAACGGTGTGCTGCCGCACAACGTCAGTTTGCATGCTCGATGGCTCAGCCATGTACAGGGTCCTTTTTCTGGTTGGTCGAAAAGCGACAGGTTTTAGTTCGGGCGGCATCGTAAATAGCCACCCTCCTGATGGTTACTTTCGGTATGGTAATATTCGCAATAATTGGCACGCTAATCCAACTGTATAACTAGAACAGCTCACTTGGTCATTATTTCATAACGAAAGCAATTTGCCATCCGGACGAACCGTTGTGTAAAACAGCATTAAACGGAACTGCTCCCCGTTAATTCGCACATAACGCTGTTAGCAATGTCCGTAGATCGCTCATAGCGGACCTGCCGCGCCGTGCCAAAAGCAGACTTTCAGTTGTCCAAGAGCAGCTCTCATATCTTGGCCTATTTATGTCGACCACTTTAGTGCCTGCCGGATTTAAGGGAACAGCGGGCCTGCATGTGGACACAGGTATATCGGCGAGTTAATGTCTTTAAGGGGTATTATTTGACAGTATCTTGAGGGACTTAAAGTGCGCGTTAAATCGATTAAGCTTACCAATTTCAAGAAATTCAAAGATGAACATTTTGAGTTCAACGATGACGTAAATATCTTTGTAGGTGATAACAACGCCGGTAAAAGTACTATTCTGGAAGCCTTGGAGATCGTACTGAATTACAACTATCGGGGCCGCCCCTTCAACAACGAGTTTACGCCAGACATTTTTAATAAGGATGCAGTGCAGCTTTTTTTGGCTTCAGATAAATCGGCTAAGCACCTGCCTGTCTTGGCGATAGAGGCATTCATTGAGGGGGTGCCTGAATACCGGGGTACAAATAATTTCCTTAAAGCCGATGCTCAAGGGATCACGGTGCTAGTTCGCTTTGATGACACGCTTGAGGACGTTTACGCCGACCACTTACTGACAAACCCACAAATTACGAGTATCCCGATCGAATTCTACAAGCTGGAATGGCTGGATTTTGGATGGAATCCTATTAAAGTCGTAGCGAAGAAATTCAGGGCGTTATACATCGACCCAACTCGCATCCACCCTACTCTGGGTAAGAATCAGTACATCTCTACCATACTGAATACCGCTTTAAAGAAAGAGGAACTGGTTAAGCTGACCCTCAATTATCGTGAGAATCAGCAGGTTTTTAACAACTCAAGTGAGGTAAGGACAGTTAACACCGGTCTGGATACGGACCACTTGATCACAGAAAAAAAACTGTCCATTGCCGCAAGCACTTTACCTGCGGGATCTATTCAGACCAGCCTTCAACTTGAATTAGATGATGTCCCTTTCCAGTTCATTGGCAAGGGTGAGCAGAGTAATGTGCAGATCAAGCTCGCGATTCAAAACAAGTCGAAGGATATCGATTTGGTGATGATGGAGGAGCCCGAAAATCATCTTTCTCACACTAACCTCAATAAGCTGATTCACTACATTGAAAATCAGCGGGGCGACAAACAACTATTCCTTACCACTCACAGCTCGTATGTGCTCAACAAGCTGAGCATTGATAAAATCTGCCTGATTCAGTCGGGATACAAACGTCTGCATAAGCTTGCCCCTGCAGTGGTCAAAACCTTAAAGCGCTTACCGGGCTATGACACATTGCGCGTGGCACTGTCGCACAAAGTCATCCTTGTGGAGGGGCCGTCAGACGAGTTAGTTCTCAAAAAAATTTACCACCGCAAGCACAACCGCCTGCCAGAGCAGGATGGTATTGATATCATCGTCGTGCGCGGAGTCGGGTTTGATACGTTCATCTCCGTAGGTATGGAAATTGGTACCCGGATAAACGTTCTCAGAGATAACGATGGCGACTATGATGAAAACGTCGTGAAAGTGCGTGTCGATTATGCGGCCTATCCCAATATCAAGCTTATTTCCTCTGCCAAAAATGAGGAGTTTTCGCTTGAACCCGCGATGATATATGCCAATGCCACCGATTTGGTTACGCTGGACGCTTTCGCCAAAGAGGTGTTATCGACACAGACGTTTAACCTCTACGATAAAGTAGTCGACTTAGATAAGCGACGCGACTTTCTGATCGACTGGTTCCGAAGCGTCCATGGAAACGGTAAGGGCGCTCGCAAGGTCGATTCAGCTATCAAGCTGTTCGATGGCACTCTGAATTTCAAGTATCCACCTTTCCTTAATGAGGTGTTCGACTTTGCCTAATGAATTCTGGATTGCCGGTGCAGGATCAGGAAAAACCCAAAAAGTCATTGAGGATGCCATTGAAGTCTTAAAGGCGGGTGGACGCGTATTGGTCGTCACCTACACTATGAACAACCAGGCAGAGCTCCGTTCTCGCTTTGTGGAATTGTACGGCAAACACAGCGATGATTTTGTTGTGAAAGGCCTGTTTTCATTTTACCTGGAAGACTTAGTGAGACCTTATCAAACGGCCATATTTCCAGATCGAATCACTTCTACAATGTTCACCGAGCATAACCCTCACCTGATACCAGGTACGAGCAAATGGTATCCCAAAAGAGGGGAAAAAATTAATGGGGCGCTGAATCCTCTTCATTATCTGACGCCGTGCAAAACCAAAGCTTACACTGGACTGCTGGCTAAGCTGGCAACAAGAATCTCCGCTTCAACAAAGAATGCCCCCGCTAACAGATTGAAAGAGATTTATCAGAGGATCTTTTTCGATGAGGTTCAGGATTTGGTTGGATGGGATTTTGACGTTATCAAAGCACTCAGTAAGGCAATGCATGACTCTATTTGCTGTGTAGGCGATTTTCGTCAAACTATTTACACAACCACGTTCGGCCATAAGGCACCGGAAACACCTGAGCAAAAGATTCAATACTTCAAAGACCTCAATTTTAGTCCGTTCTCGCTGGCGAAGAATCGCAGATGTATCCAGGAAATCTGCGATCTCTCGGATACTATTCATCCCGGTATTTATGAACAAACGCAATCAGCGGTGGGAGAAGTTCCTGCTGAGATGGTCCATCACTGCGGTGGTTTTCTCATCAAACCATCTCAGGTGAACGATTATCTCGATATGTTCAAACCTCAGGTTTTGCGATGGTCATCGCCCATGGGAAAAGGCTACTTGCCACCAGGCCTCACCTGTCACACCTTCGGCTCCTGTAAAGGTCTCGGTTTTGACCGCGTACTAATTATTTCACCGCAGAAACATCTCAAGTATCTAGGTGGCGACCTTAGCGTGTTCGATAAAGATAAAACGGAGGAATCTAGAAACAAGCTGTATGTGGCCATTACCCGAGCTCGTTACAGCCTGGCGTTTGTCGTTGAGGAAGAGCATCTGACAAATATAAAGCTGCCGCATTGGGTTAGACCTGTATAAGTCGATGCTAACGTCTAACCATTTAACTTCCACTTTTCGCACACAGCGGACCTTTCTTAACCAGAGGTCCGCTGTGTGCCAAGAGCGGACGTTCAAAGTTACGAACATGTGAGCCTCGCAGAACTGATTAAACCTTTCTAAAAAATTGCCGTCTGAATTTCGGTTATGCCGTTTTTTTTGTGAACGCTTAATTTCATTGGGAGCGAGCAGAGCGAAGAGGTTACTTAGACATACAAGGGAAGGGCAAGGATTGATAAAACCTCTAAGTTCAAGGCTGCGACGCTGTGTCACGGCGTCGCAGCCTATAGTAATATACGAAACTGTTTCTGTCGTCTTCATTTGCTGTCGCGAATTAAATATTGCTTTAGCTATAAGTGAGCGTTATGTTTAAATGGTCTGAGGGCCATTGGTCACCCAACCTTTTAGTAAAATATGATGTCATTCAATACTGATTCTGCTGTTTCCTAAAAATAAGATTATTAAAGGAGATTTAATTGGAATTTAATATATGGAAGTATAAGTTTAGTGTTTCGCGCCAAAAGGAATCCCGCATACCTCCTGACAAGGTATTGTTTGACCGTTTACATCTTAACAGTTTACTTCGCCCTTATTTTGATAATAAAGCCTCGAATATAGGGATTTTGCTATCGCAGATAAGCATCCTTGTAACTATCGGTTATACTATGCTCGTATCCGACATCGGCACTAAATGGGGTATCGATAAGGGCGTGTGGATCTTTTTATCCTTAACTTTTTTTGGGGCACTATTAGTATGGTTTTCGTATATCATTTACAAAATATTAAGAACCCCGAGTTTTGAAGATTTTTTGCAAAGGTTAATAGACCAATCACAAACTAAGGAAGATAGACGCTTCGCATTTTTATTATTAGCTGAAGATACTCAATCGTCTTTAAGAATATTAGTTGAATATTCTAAGTCGTGGGATTGCTGGTTATTGCCTAACTTCGGAAAGAGTGAGTCTTCGAATATTCAAACGAATGATGAATTATGCAAGTCATTAGCGAGAAAATGGGCTGCTAAGGGCAGTGACATTACACTATCAACATTTAAAGAAGATTTAATAAGTAAGAAAATATCAGTAAAGAGTGAGAAGCTTACCACTTATTACTTCGATATTTTTTTTGTGGAAATTTCAGACAATCTTGCACAAAAAATGAGTGATAGAGATTTTATTCTTCCTGCAGGTAAGTATGCATGGATGACCATTCATGACTTGCGAACTCATCAGAATACGTTAGAAAGGAACGGCGATGTTATCGATCATCTCGAACAACAACTTGCACACGGCTCACCTGGTATATCTATGAAAAGAGAAGTGGAGCTTAAACAGTGAAAAGATTAATAGATATTCTCAGCAAGAAAAATAATATAGCACTTGAACAACAAGAGCTTGTTGATATGCTCACTAGGTATACTAGCCCAATTGAAACAAAAGAATATTTGGGTGATTTATTAAGTAAAGGTGAGTTAAACCTTAGCGGATACGAACATCAGCTTGGCTTTTATAAATTTATAATTGCAGATATTGATGGAATGTACCCGCGTCGGCTCCGCCTGCATTTTTGGAGACGTGGACAAATAGAGAAAGATATTCATGACCACATCGCGTCTTTTGCCTCTATGGTATTACAAGGAACCTTGACTTCAACTAAATTTAGCATCAGTGATCTTGGTAATGAATATTATAGACAGAATTTCGTAGCAGTAGGAGATAGTTGTGAGCCAAGTACAGAAAGCGAACAAACGATAAAATTAATTCCAAATAGCAAGTCCATCATAAAGGCTGGTGAAATTTATCATCTAAATTTCAATGAGTTACATTGCGCTGAGCCTTTATCAATTTGTACAATTTCCTTAATACTGCAAGATTCTCCAGTAGATCGTAATATCCAGGTGTATAGGGCAAGTCAATCTACCAATGAGGTTATAAGTTCATCAAGAACTTTATATTTTGATGAAAAAAGAAGAGTCTTGGAGGAAATACATTTTCAATTAGGTGAAAAGAATGTTGATGAATGATATTGGAGAAAAGGAATTTTTGCGTTCCATCCTCCCTAGCTTGATCAAATCAGATAAATTTCTTAATGGTTTTGGAAATGACGCGAGCGTAGTTGATATTGGCCTTCCCGATATTGCAATTGCTTTCAAAATTGATCGTGCAGCTAAACCCATAGCAGCATATAAAGGCTGGGCTAGCTTTCAAATGTGGGGGCGTTTAGCTGTAACAGCCAATATTAGCGATATTCTTGCTGTTGGAGCTACACCAACTGGGTTTATGCTTTCCATCACTGTACCCGGCACTTGGAGTGCTTCAGACGTTGAAGAAATTATTAAAGGGGCTGAGATAGCTTGTCAGGAAAAAGGCGTAGCGTTCGTTGGTGGTGATACAAAAGAAGGTAGAGAAGCTAATGTAGTGGGGGCAGCGTTCGGAACAATACAGAAAGACATGATTGTCAGTAGGAGGGCCGCAGAGGAAGAAAACACTGTTCTCCTCGCTGGCCGTCTGGGGGGGTTTGCATCTTCTTATTTATTACGCACCAAAGCAAAAAATAAGAGTAGCGAAATCCTAGAATCTCTCGCACTACCAACTTGCGTTTGGGATGAAGCTAGATATCTATTTTCTCATGGCGGAGTGACTGCTGCTGTAGATCTGAGTGATGGACTTGCCGAAGGATTGAATTTACTTAGCAAAAATGGATTAGCCCCCCTCATTAATATTGATTTATTACCTCTACATCATTTAGCTATACAGGCTTCAACTGAATTATTCATTGAGAAATCTAATTTTGCTTTTACTGTAGGTGATTGGGGAATTCTTTTTGCAATGTCAAAAAGCGCAGCTGAAAGTGCACTAGCATCGATGCCAGCAGGTCTTGAAATAACTGAGGTTGGAACAATTGTAAAAGCAGATAAAGCTAGGTATTTTTCTGTCAAAAGTAATATGAAATACGAGTTGACTTCAGATTTAACAAATGAGCATTTTCGCCAAACCATGGAGAAAGAAAAAGATTACTTTTCTGAACTTACAAAATTTTCGTTTCTTAAGGGTAAAGCTTAGTTGTAACTTATGGTTTGGATACGCAATTGACTTTTTGAAAAAGTTCTTGACCGGAATCAGGAGTAGAACACTACATTTCAAATCCTCTAAGATTCGGTGGATCTCACCGGCTCTGCCTTAACGCAGTAGAGCTTGACGCCCCGGCACGCCGGGGAGCCAGAGGGGCCATCGAGATGTCCGCTTTGTGCCCTGGCTGTGTGAAAACGATTTAAGTTTGGGACGTGAACGCAAAAGAGCTGACGCCTGCACTTTTACATAAAATTTGCATCATCTATCTATGCAAATTTTTTAAGAAATCGTCTAAACGCGTGACCTTCTGCCAGCAATCAGAGTTTTCACACAGCCTGTGCCAAAAGCGGAAGTTGCATATATCGTGCTATGTTAGTTTGCTTGGAACTGGTCAAACCAGATAGGTCACATGACGTTATCGATTGAGAATGGAATAATGATTACTTATCAAAATGCGATAGACAAGGCTTGAGATTACTTTAAAGGCTTTGACACTCCTGTCGTCATTACACTTCATGGCCGATTCTCAGAAGGCTGGTTCTATTGTTATCAATCGAAAGAGTATCTGGAAACGGGTGATTTTCCTGCTCAGTTGGCGGGAAATGCACCGTTCATAATTGATAAAGATAATGGAGAAATCCACTCTTTTGGAATTGCTTATCCGTTAGTAAATACTTGCTGGATTACGAACAACAAAAAAACGAATAACTTCCGTTCATCGCTATTAGCGGACCCAGCACCTGATGAGACTGGCCGCTTGGTGCCATAAGCTGACATTACTGGCATCAAGATGTACTCATATGCAGGGAGCAATCTACAGCCATATCATTTTCTGAGTGGGTATAGTTAAGCTTATGTCCGAGACTGTTCTCAAAAAGTAAGTAGTCGGCATTATCCTTGTGACCGTCTTTACTCCGAGTCTTAATCCATCACCGTGGCGGAGGCAGGCAACTCGCTCTATCGCATGCTCGCTTCATTGTAGGTACGACACTGGGCTTATTCTTATTAATACGGTACATCCCGCTTTTTTTACGTCGCCTGGTTGCCCGATAGATTCCCTCAATCGCGGTGCATGTTCACCAGCACCTGTCGGGACGTTCAGGCGCAGATGTGCCATCGGGGAATAGGGATTGCCGCCATGCTGCCAGGGACTCATGGCGACGCCATCGCCGGATTGCAGAGTATTCAAATGCCGCCGAGGGATGTCACTATTATCTCCGGCATATCGATCGCTGCGGTCCATACTGGATATCGCCGATGCATTGCTGGCGAATTCCGCAACACCAGCAAGGTAGGCATGTTCTTCGGCGCGCGCGCTTTTGCTGTTGCGCCAGCGGAGGTGAACAGATGTTATACATGTTCGGGTCTGAAGCTTTAGGTTTTGCAATCTGTTGCGTACTGCCCCGTTAGCTGAAAAGAGGGTGGATTGAAAGCGTGTTTATTGGCAGAGAAGGGCTATAAGCTGGGGGGAAACACACATTGAATAACGATCAGAAGCGGTATGTCACCAGCAGGCTTCCGGTGGGTGATGTTTCTCGTTGCACAATCGGGCTATTGCGCGCATCCCCCGTTAACTGCGTAACGCCTGCTGCGGCAATCAAGCTCCAGTCCTCATTGAACTTGTGTGTCCAGTCAAGATTCATCGACCAGGCATAAATTCCCGATCCGGCATCATATCGGTTAAATCTTGATGCGGCCGATTGAGCTGCACTGACTCCGTAGTAATTCTGCATGTATTTGTCCGTCCCCCAACTACCGGTCAGCGCCAGCGTTACTGTATTATTCGGTGAGATATAGAGCGGGCTATGAATCCCAAAATGCAGTGCCGTGCCATTGTTTTGCTCAGAAAATGGCACTTCAGCCTGCAATTGCAAATTAAGCCAGTCAGTCACACCGTATCCCAGGCCAAGTACACCGAGAGCCGAGCCTTTGACATCGCCCATACCACGCAAATAGTCGCTGCCATCGCTTAGCGAGTCACTGTCCACTTCGCGATCCTTACGGCCTGCGCGATAGCTCACCGCAGCGTTGTAATCGAATTTGCCGATGTTATTGCCATAACCGATGCCCCGCGTGGAGCTGACGAAGAAACCATTTTCCATGGTGTAATCAAGCACCAGGGAAGTCGTGACGCGGCTTTTGTCCGAACCAGAATAACGTGGCGTCACGTTCGCGCCGCCTCCCACCGTCAACGCGTTGCCCTGATTCTGTGCTGCCGCCAGTATCGGGGTGGTCAGTAACGCCAGGACTGCGCCCGACAACATTTTTTTCAGGCTGTACCCCGTGAGTGAAAGGGGGAACTTATGACGCAGTGTGTTATTTCTCATTAAAGAAGTCCTTATGCATTCAAATGATTACGATGCAAGCGGGTTGTAAACGCCAGAACGTTCATTTTGAATGCGCCCGCTAAAGTTCTCATGAGCCAAAAATGAAGAAAGGGTGAAGCAACCACAGATGCTGCAAAGCTGATAGATTTCCTGATACCGTTTTTTTCTTCAGACGTTCTTCATTCACTGCTGATACCGTAACCATTGTGAAAATACTCCTGATTGAAGACGACCTGGATCTCGGTAACGGCATACGTATTGCCCTTGCAGATCAAGGATTTGATGTTATATGGGTTCGCCGCAAAGAGGATGCGCTGCATCAGCTTGATGTCTGCGTGCCTGAACTTGTGTTGCTCGACCTCGGATTACCCGACGGCGATGGCATGAGTCTGATGGTGGGCCTGCGTCAGCAGCACAAGGGCATTCCCGTGATCATCCTGACGGCGCGAGGCACACTGCACGATCGCCTTTCCGGGCTGGACGCGGGTGCAGACGACTATCTCGTCAAACCGTTTGTTCTCGCCGAGTTGCTGGCGAGGGTGAGAGCGCTTGCGCGCCGCAGTTATGGTTTTCAGAACGAGGCGATAGAACTTCGGGGATTATCACTTTTTGTGCCCACACGACGCGTGACCGTGAATGCACGGCATATTGAGTTGACGGCAAGTGAATACGCGCTGCTTGAAACGTTGATGTTACGCACTGACCGCGTGCTTACTCGCAGTTTTCTGGAAGAAAGGATCTTCGGCGCAAAAGAAAATATGAGTAATGCGCTTGATGTGCATATGGGGAATTTGCGTCGCAAAATCGGCGAAGGCTATGTACGAACGGTGAGGGGCGTTGGGTATGTCATTGATACCGTACCCATTCAGAAGGGAGCAGGTTGATGCGAAATGTCTGGCGCCATCTGAGAACCCCAACGTTCGTGCGGCGAATTATGGTAGCGCAGATGCTATTGCTCACTCTGCTCTGGTGTCTTTTTCTGACTTACGTTTTGTGGGAGGACTTACGTAGTCCGGCGATATTAACGGGCAGCAAGACGTACGAAACCATTTTTACTGTGGTTAAGAGTATGGACGATCGCCCGCAGGAGCGAACGCATGTGCTGGCTGCATTAAGTAAGGCAGTACGGGAAAATTATGGCGGCGGTGAAGATCCAGCACTCTCAATCAGCCTTATCGTACGCGAGAATAAAGAGATAATTTATGCCTCTGATGGTGCGCCAGTCGGAGTGATAAACAGCCGTTATGGAAAAATTGAGCGCGTGGAGAGTGATGGTCGCGCCTGGAACAGCCGTACCTTAAAGTCCGGGAACGCCGACACAGAGGTCACGCTTATCACCCCTGCTGGAGGCTGGAATTTCTTTATCTATCTGAACTCGCGTGGCTACTACGTGATGCCGCTGCTGGTATGCATTCCTTTTCTTTTGTTCCCTGCCTGGCTGTCGATCCGCATAGCAATGCGCCCATGGAATAAAGTGGTAAATGAAGTGTCCTTACGCACGCCGGACGATCTCTCGCCCTTAAAAGCAGTGCCAAAGCACAGGGAGCTTCGCCAGATGGTTGACGCGGTTAATGGATTTCTTGCCAGGGTGCGGGAAAGCACTGAACGGGAACGCGTTTTCATTGCCGATGCCGCTCACGAGTTGCGTACCCCCCTGGCGGCGATGCGAATCAATGTTGAGGCGCTGGAATCTTATGTGAGCAGTGACAGCCAAAAAGAGTTGCTTGCGGGCATTGTTCGCAGCAACAGCCGTGCGGCTCGTCTGGTCAATCAGTTGCTGCTGCTGATGCACAGCGAAGCGCGCATTGACATGGTTATGGAGCCTTTGCCGCTGACAACGCTCATACAAGAACGTATGGCCGGGCTGGCACCGCTCGCGGCGGAACGCAGGATTGAACTTGAATTTTACGCCGAAGAGGAAATCTGGGTGACTGGCGTCAGGGAACGGTTAATGTCGCTTATCGATAACGTAGTCGAAAATGCCGTGAAGTATAGCCCCTGGGGCGGGAGGATTGAGGTGGAATTACGATCCTTAAATCAATCCACGCAGTTACGTGTTTCAGATGCAGGGCCTGGCATTCCCGTTGAATTGAGGGAGCGCGTGTTTGACAGATTTTTTCGTGATCCTAACCAGCTGCAAAGCGGGAGTGGGCTGGGGCTTGCCATCGTTAAAGCCGTTGCGCAGCAACACAACAGCAGCGTAAGCCTCAGTACGTCGGCAGAAGGTGGGCTGATGGTTTCGGTTGATTTCCCAAATCACAAGTCTGCCTGAAAGCAAGGACAACGTTGATCCGCCCCGGCGAATGGCCGTTACCTGAATGATGGAGTTAAACGTGAAATACGTTGTTCTTGCAAGCCTGTTAATTTCGCTCTCACTCAGCGGGTGCGCTATTACGGTCAGTGAACTAAAAAGCAGCCAATCCTCTTTTGACGGCAGTTTCGTGAGCAAGGCAGGCTCATCTGATACTTATCGAACCCTAAGGTACATGGCAAGGCAGTGCCTCGAATATGAGGCATATTCAGGAAATCCGGTCATTGTAATGAGCGAATTTGATGGTGAGCGCAAAGCAGGGGAGATTAATCAAAAGTTCCTTTCACAGGGATTGTTGATAAATAACACGCTAATTGAGATCGAGAGCCGTCATGATGACAACGCACAGGTCTCCCTGTATACAACCAAGAACGTCTTGAGTACGGGAATCCGGTCGCCAAAGATAATTGATATCAAGCGCTGGGCTGACGGCGATAAAACGTGCTAGCGCGACACCGCGAAGCATCCCAATATATGACTTGCGCCACATTGATTAACACACCGCAATTTCAAGTAATACCTTAATCAGAGGTGAGAGCCACTTCAAACTTCCGCTTCTCGCTCATAGCAGCCTTAAATCTTATTCGTAGGATCTGGTTACTAAAACACTCTTATAAAAGTGGTGAACAGATTTTACAAGCGGCCAAATAGATTTTACGGCCACTTTTTGTGCAGAAAAACCGGCTTTCGCCGGTTCTTGTTAGTTATTAAGCTCAGGCGGCATCACACCTTGGCAGCCAGTCGCTGCTGCTTTCTTCCGTCAGATCGAGATTGGTCTGCATCCCCAGCTTCGTGCGCCGCTTCAGATAATGATGCCCGTACTCGCGCATAATGCTTTCCAGCGACAGACTGAACATCTTCATGCTGAGTGGATTCCTGTAGCCGTTCGCCTCCATATAAGCCAGATAGGCGTGATAGAGATAGCGCCTCGGCTGTAGCGGCCTGATGCTGGCGTTCCCCATATAAAGTGAAGTAGGTTCCGGCGTGGTAAACAGGTAGCCGCAGAAGTCCACCATCGGATCCGCGTCGCGCTTGATGCGCATCGCCTCATCGGAGTTCTGCTGCGACTGAAGCAACGCCCTTGCGTCCTGCGGCTGGCTGAACTGCTGCATCAACTGGCGTACGATAACGGCCAGCTCGCCGCTGATTTTTTCCTTCAGCTGCGGGTCGCGCTCGTTTGCCGGGATGATTTCCGGGAAGTGCAGGATGACCCGGCGGCGCGATACCCCGCCGCTGCGGTCGGTGAAGCGCATCGGATTATTGTTTACCGCCAGAATCACCGCCGGAATGTGCGTTGAGTAGGCATCGCGGTATTTCGGGTCCACGGATACCGCGTCGCCGCCGGTAATCGCTTTAATGCCCGCGCCGTCGCCGCTCCACTTCTCCTGGTCAGGCAGAATTATTAGCGAGAAGCCAATCACCGCCGCGCGCTCGCGCGATGACTCCAGCGTCTCGATGGTCGCGGAGGTGGTGTTGTCCGTTCCGGCCAGCATAGTGGCGATTTCGGCCATGATGCTTTTGCCGCTGCCGCCGGGGCCCGTGACCTCCAGAAACAGCTGCCAGTCGTAGCGGTTCGCCAGCACCATAAACAGCGCGGCGAGAATAATATCGCGCTTTGCCGCGTCGCGTCCGGCGGCGCGGTCCAGCCACTGCCAGAAGTGCGGCGCGTGATTCGCCAGCGTCTCGTCTTTAACCGGCGGGGTAAAGTCCACTTCGCTGACCGTGCGCAGCCAGAAGCGTTTGCTGTGCGGGCTGAAGCTGCCGGTGCGCGTGTCCAGTACGCCGTTGCGAAAACCTATCAGGCGGCGCGCCGGGTCGGACTGCTGCGGCAGCATCAGCTTCAGCGTGTCCACCACGCCTGAAATTTTGCCCGCCGAGAACGGCGCGCGCAGCCGTTGGAACAGTTTCGCCACGTCGCGCTCAAACTGTTTCCCCGAAATGACCTTCCACGCGCCCGCCCTGTAGCGTGACAGGATTTCGCCGCTGGCATCCACCGCCAGCGCGTTGCGGTAATGCTCAGCAACGCGCTCCGCCTTTTCGCTGGCGCTCATCGCCGAAAACTCCGCCTCGCTCATCATGTCAAACGGGCTGGCGGTAGCGGGTGCGGCAGCCTCAGCAAGAGCCTGCTTCGTCGGGACGTCGCCGAGCTGCACAAAGGCGTCGTTCCAGTCGCCGAACACGGGCGGCAGCGCGACGACGGCGTTACTGGCATCAGCGGCCTTCTTCGCCTTATCCTGGCCGTTGCCGTTAAGGTCGCGGTCGGCGGCTATCATCAGCTGCAGCGTGGCGTGCTTTTCCCGGGCAAGGCCAGCCAGAGAAAGGAGGTTGCCCGATGAGAGCGCAACCCACACCTCATCACCGGTCAGATTATGCACCGTCAGGCCGGTCGCGTAGCCCTCGGCAAGCCAGATGCGCTTTGCGGGCT
>Ga0308163_10002375_pt1 | contig 17403 bp, 14 predicted proteins | sample PhyTR1_FD_201037 | JGI IMG/M metagenome (GOLD analysis project Ga0308163, IMG submission 201037) | Phyllosphere microbial communities from UC Gill Tract Community Farm, Albany, California, United States - DLSLT.R1 | ecosystem: Host-associated > Plants > Phyllosphere > Unclassified | place: USA...
GAATTGCCTTTGGCGCTTTCCAGCATCACATCTGCTTCCAGCACAAAATCTTTGAATTCCCTGTCGGTAGCAAGAAAAGAATTTCCAGTACCATTTACTGTGGTGCCCACAATAGCGCCATCCCTTACTTCATAAGTGGCGCTGCCAGCGGTCTTCTTCCATCCCGTCAAAGTTTTACCGTCGAATAAACTTGTAGTTTTAGCAGTTTGCGCATACATAACAGGCTGCAAGGCAAACATGATTGCAAGCATCAATGCTCCTTTTTGAATGGCTTTACCGCCTTTGCTTTGATTAGTTTTAAATTTCCGTTTTGACTCTTCCATGGATGTAAAGTGTATACAGTGTAAAATGAATATATCTGGTTATATTCTACAAAGTATAAAATTTATTTCCCGGAAACAATACCACAGCTAAAAAAAAGAAGTCAGATGGAGTTAGCTGAGTTAAAAAGCTTCGCCCAGACTGAATATTACCCTGCTGTATCCCTTGCTCACCCCATAATCAATACCAATATTCGTATTTGATCCTTTATTGAACTTAACCCGCAAACCTGTACCAGCCGCGGGATGCCAGGAGGTAAACAAAGAGCCTGAGCCACTTACTGTATTTGTATTGGCAAAAACTACAAAACCCAGTAAGCCGTTTTCAGTGATATCCCTTCTGTATTCTGTTTCAAAATAGAAAAGGGATTTCCCGCGGTAGCGGTTTTGATCTATCCCTCTTCCCGAGCGGTTGTAGGGATCCCAGCCAACACTTGGCAGGTCAAGATAAGGCGTTTTATTGCTCAGGGAACTCCAAAAGTACGACCAGAAAGCCAGCTGATTCTGCTGGTTCGGCTTGGCAGGGTTCATAGAAAAATACTTTCTTACATCCAGGAAAACTGAGGACCAGGAATTGTCACTGCCCAGGAAAGATGGGTTCTCCCGGAACTCCAGGTTGGCATAAGCACCCGGCAGTGGATTAATGGAATTGTTCCTGGTATCGTACAACAGGTTTAAACTTATTCCCGAAGAAACAGAACTGCCCTTTACACCGTAGTTATAATGGGTAAAGTCCTGCAGGCTAATTGCCGGATCATCACTTCCAATACTTGAGCGGTAATCCAGATGATAACCCACACCCGCAAAGAGATAAGGTTTTATTCGTTTTAACGCTTTCTGATAAAACCGGATATAATTATAGTTTACCAGTATATCATTGTCGTTATCACGCGTGTTGCCCAGCCCCCAGGTATATTGAGGATAGCGCAGAAAGCGGATGTCTCCCTGTATCACCCAGGTATTGTCAGGCAGCCAGATGCTGGAGCGCAGCGGCAGGCCAAAACGGCTTTTAAAGTTCCAGTATGGTGCAAAAGTAGCACTGGATATATTTGTGGTACGGCGGTTACCCAGGTACATCGCAGCTGTAGTACTGGTTACCAATGCATTTCCGCTACCTCCCGGTGCGGATCCTCCAACAGGAAGCACAGAGAAATAAATTCTTTTCCCGTTTTCAGCCCTGATCTTTTTTGGGGTGACATGAAAAAGTCCCTTATAGATATCTATCAGATCCGTCTGCCTCGTGGTATCTTTTACAATATTATTCTGGGGAAGCATAGTAGGTGTGTTCTGTGCTGACACGGCAAAAGGAAAAAGAAATAAAAGAGGTAGCAGATACTTTCTCATAGAGTTTATATTATAATCCTGATATGTTGACAAAAGCAAATATTATACGTTAACGCTAGAATTACTATAAAGTTTGATTTTCTCCACTCTTTTTATCACCATCAAACCAATTGATGTCCCACTTGTTATACCATTAACCATATATAATTTTATTGTGATGAAGACATTTTCAGTAAAGTTTAAAGCAGGCAGTCTTGATCTGGACGCGATAGTGACAGTCTCAGGTCATCTGCAAAAATTTAAAGTTGAAATGATCACGGGCGAGCCTGACCCTATAAGATTACAACGATCGGCAGAAGGCAGCTGGAGCATCGAAAATCAGGGGCAGCGAATGCTTTCAGAAGAACAGTTCCGGGAACTGGAAAAAGCAATTGATGAACATCTGACCAGATTACATGCTGCCGGAAAGATCCTGGTACTGACAGACTTTTCTGAATCAGCCTTTAATGCAGCCAGGTACGCGGCCGGATTAACCCATCAGCTGAAAAGCTCCGAACTCATCATCTACCATTCACACGACTGTCTGCCGGTAGTAACAGCTACAATTGCACCTGTTTCAGCAGAAATGGTTCATTCAGAAAAAATCATAGCGCAAAAGATGGCCCGGCTGAAAGATCATCTGCAGGGATTGGTACACCAAAATACTACAGTAAAAATCCTGTCAGATGGCAGACCGCTTATCCCGGCAGTAAACCTGATTACAGAACAGCAGCATATTGGCTTAATTGTGATGGGTATGGCAGGGAAAAGCGAAATCGAAAAAGTTCTGGTGGGCAGCAATACCATAGCGGTCGCAAAGGAAACGCACACCTCCCTGCTGGTTGTCCCCCACAAAGCAGAGTACAAAGAAATAAAAAATGTGGTTTTCGCCTGCGACCTGAAAAATGTTGCCAAAACTATTCCCGTTTATCCTATCAATACATTCATCAGCCAGCTAAAGGCGAAGCTCTCCATCCTCTATGTGAATAAAGTTGAGGAAGCACCAAAACCCGAAGCAAAAGAAGAACTGAAAGAACTGCAGCAGATATGGAACGAGAACAATGTCCGTTACTATTATACAGATCATGAAAATGTGGAGGAAGGAATTCTTGATTTTGCTGACGAAAATACCATGGAGCTGCTGATTACCGTCCCGAAAGAATACGGTTTTTTTGAGCGCATATTTCACCGCAGCCTTACCAGGAACCTGGCCTACCGTACCCATTTACCCCTGCTTGTATTCAAGGAAGATACATAATGTAAACTATTTCAATACGCCGCTGGACAGCATCTTACTCAGAAATTCAGGGCTCACCCCGATATAGGATGCGATTTGCTGTAACGGAAGGTCCCGGATCAGGGAAGGATATAATTTACAGAATTTGATATAACGTTCTGCCGGAGTCAAACTAACGTTATCTATCTGCCTGTGCTGAAAAGTAGCCATACCATTCATGGTCAGTATCCTCCCAAAGCGTTCAAACTTGGGAACCTCAAGATAGATCGTATCAAAATCAGATTTCAGGAGGTAAATGATCTCACTGTCTTCAATGGCGTCGATATTGAGCCTTGAGGGTTCTTCCGTAATAAAGCTGAGCATATCGATGATCCACCAGCCCGGAGGCGCAAACTGAAGGATATGTTCAAAACCATTATTATCTGATGCATAACTTCTTAAACAGCCTCCGGTAACAAAAATCACCTTTGTATTTACATCCCCCGCTTCAAGCAATACTTCTTTTGCCTTCACCTTTTTGGACATCAGAAGAGGAATCAGATATTCTTCCTCGTCCTTATCAAGTTTAACATATCTGGCAATATTGCGAAGTAAGAGGCCGTAATCCATCTTGAATTTATTTAAATGCAAGTATAATTAAAATTTTGAATGAAAACGACAACAAAGGGAATATAATACCCAATCTGGGAGAAAAAATACCCGTTTTAGGGTATCAGATAAGCTTATCATACAAAAATATGAGGCGTCAAAAACCGAGCCTACACAGACCACAAAAATGTTGATATTTCGGTCAGAAATCCATAAATTGCTGATGCATAATTATTTATTCATACCTATAGAAAATATTTAACAATGAATAAAAAAGTCAAGCAGCCCGGCCCGGACCACAGCCATAACTACAATGACCTTTTCGCTTCCAGACTAAAAATGAAGCTTAAAAAACATTATACAAAAATTACTGCTACGAAAACTATTTTGTTTGTCACGGGTGCGTTTGTGAGTCATACTGCCTGGAACGAATGGAAAGAATATTTCAGCAGCAAGGGTTACAGCACCTTCGCTCCCGCCTGGCCTTTCAAAGACGAAGCGCCCGAAATACTCAGAAAGAGGCGGCACCAGAATACTGAACTGGCAGGACTCACATTAGGCAAACTTGTAGATCATTATGTGGCCATTGCAAAAGCCTTACCTGAAAAACCCATTGTCATCGGCCATTCACTTGGGGGCCTGATCACACAGATCATGGTTAACCGCGATCTTGCGGCAGCAGGGATCGCCATTCACTCTGCCCCTCCGCACGGGATTTTCCCCTATGAGCCCTCCTTTTTGAAATCTGCCTGGAAATCACTCGGATTATTCAGTTCCCTCAGTAAAACCTATCTGATGTCCTTTAAGGACTGGCAATATGCATTTGTAAACGGAATGCCCTTGCCGGAGCAGCAGGAAGCATACGAAAAGAATACTATTCCCGAATCCAAAAAAGTTGCCCGGGGGGGCCTGAGCAGGGCAGCAAGGGTAGATTTTGAAAAGATGCACGTTCCCCTGCTGCTTACGGCGGGAGATAAAGACCATGTAATTCCGCCCCGCCTCAGCCTGCGCAATTATAAAAGGTACAAAAGAAACGGCTCAGTTGTGGATTACAAGGAATTTCCGGGCAGAAACCACTATGTACTGGGGCAGCCGACCTGGAAAGAAGATGCTGATTTTATATTGAAATGGATAAAAAGCCTGCGCTGAACCTATGACTTTTTAAATTCCCTGATGTCAATAATCCGGTCATTGTCTTTATTCTTTTTCAGGAATGCCACACCCCTGGCATTTGTCTGCCAGCTGTAGTTGTTCTGAATCCAGGGAAATACCTGCGCAGGAACTTTAGGCATGTCAGCAGAAAGTGGCTGGGTATAGACCTCGCCGGTTGGATAGTTTACCTCATACAGGGAAGATGAAACCAGGAATACCAGAGTTTTCTTATCCGCAGAATTTAAAAAGTGCAGCCCCTGAATTCTTTCACCGGGATTTTGCCTGGTCAGCGGATAAACTTTTGCATCAACAGTAGTAATAAAGAAATCATTGTTGATCAGGTATCCCGAACGGCCTATCCTGCTTAGACCTTTTGTAAACCGATGATCTTCTCTGCCCTGTGAGGGACGATAAATGCTCACTACATCCAACTTGCCATTTTTTACCGCAATTAAATAAAAAGGGGCAGTAAGGCCCGAACTGTCTGCAAGCTGTACCAGCAAAGCAGTTTTCTGAGTATTCAGAAATTCCGCAAGGGCAAACTGATCTGCTACAGCATCCTTATCTGATGCATTAAGCTGGATACGGACAGTTGTGTCCCTGAATTTTACACCAAAAAGCTCCTGTCCACCGCCTGCGCCGGTATTACCCTCAGCGGTGTGTGTGTAAATAGTCAGTGCATTTTCTGCACCCTGCTGAAACTGGTTAAAGTCTTCTTTACCTTTTAAAGTTCTGGGAGAATAGATTTTCCCCTCCTCCTTGCGGTTACAGCTAAATAAGGCCAGGAAAAGCAGCATTACATAAAGATGTTGTTTCATAGTAATCAGGTATAGGGCTTAAAACTAATAATTAATCAGGAGTATAAAATATTTTTTCTTCATCATTACAGTAACCTAACATATAACTAACCATTTTTTAACAGATTATGATTGTAACAGTATTACTATATAAGCAAGAACGATTATCTTTGAAAGGACAATTGCACTAAAAAGCAAACCAGAAGAATATCATTAGAAGAGGAGGTTAAATTGAAAGCTAAAATACTTATTGTCGAAGACCAGTTTATTGAAGCCAATAATTTAAAGATCATTCTAAAAAAATCGGGCTATCTGGTATGTCCTATTGCCGGTTCTGTGCCCGAAGCCCTGGAAATCATCGACCGCGATCAGCCTGACCTGGTGCTGCTGGATATCCAGCTTAAAGGACATTTAACGGGGATTGACCTGGCAAGTATCTTAAATGAACGCAACATCGCTTTTGTATTTTTATCTGCCAACTCCGATAAACAGGTGCTGAATGCGGCAAAGGCAACCCAGCCCTATGGCTTTCTGGTAAAACCTTTCCGCGAAAAAGACGTGCTGGTAATGCTGGATGTGGCCTGGTACCTGCACCAGCAGAAACGCGAAGCAGAATACAGGAAAATCGTACAGTCCAAAGCCCCGGCAGCACTGTCCGGACACGAGTTTAAAGGAATTGTGGGCAACAGCAAACCAATGCTCGATCTGCTCGACAATGTAAAAATTATTGGCCCTTCAGATACCTCAGCCCTGATTTTAGGGGAAAGCGGTACGGGAAAGGAACTTGTTGCCCAGTGTATCCATCAGATCTCACCGCGTAAAAAACAGCCGCTTATTGTAGTTAACTGCGCCGCACTTCCAGCCAGCCTGATAGAATCAGAATTGTTCGGGCATGAAAAGGGTGCATTTACCGGCGCTACCGAAAAACGAACAGGGAAGTTTGAGCAGGCCGATCAGGGAACCATATTTCTGGATGAAGTTGGGGAACTGCCCCTGGATCTGCAGGTCAAGTTTCTCCGTGTGCTGCAGGAAAAAGAAATTGAGCCTATAGGCGGTAAAAAGAAAAAGATAGATGTGCGCATTATCGCGGCTACAAACCGTAACCTGGAAGAAGAAATAGCCTCAGGAAGGTTCAGGATGGACCTCTATTACAGGCTCAATGTTTTTCCGGTTACACTGCCTCCGCTGCGTGGAAGGAAAGAAGATATTCCGCTGCTCGCCAACCACTTTGTACAATACCACGCCAGAAAAGAAGGTAAAGTAATTACAGGACTGAGCGATCCCGTACTCAGTGATATGCTCAGCTACAACTGGCCTGGCAATGTCAGGGAACTGGAAAACCTGATGGCCAGAAGCGTTTTACTGGCTACCGGCGATACGATCACTTCAGTGCAGCTGGCGGCAAATCAACAGACAACCCCGCCGCCGCAGGAATATGGAAGCATAAAGACCATCACAGAGAATGAGCGGGACCACATCCTCGCTGTACTTGAACGCTGCGACTGGAAAATTTACGGACAAGGCGGCGCAGCAGAAATTTTAGAGATCAATTCCTCCACACTCAGTTCCAGAATGAAAAAACTCGGTATTGAGAGAAAAACCTCTTCACATAAAGACAGAAACAGCGGGTAGGACGCAATTATCCCCACATTTGGCTATTTCCGGCACTTGTCATTTTGCAGACCTTTGAAAAATGAAAAGTAAACTGGCCGGAAAAAAAATCCTGTTTGCGTGTGTTCCTACTGATGGACATTTTAGCCCGCTTACCGGTTTGGCAAATTATCTGCAGCAAATTGGCTGCGATGTACGCTGGTATGTATCAGAAATTTACACAGCTAAATTAAAAAAATTAAACATCCCGCATTATTCTTATAACAAAGCAGCCGATATCAACGGAAACAATATCCATGAGCGGGTACCCGAATTGAAACAAACAGATGATTTCCAGCAAAAAAGCATGCTGTACCAGAAAAATCTGTTCGCAGGACGCGCAGCAGAGTATTATGAAGATATCAGGGACATCCACGAAAGTTTTTCATTCGACCTGTTGATTGCCGACAACATGTTTACAGCCATTCCATTTGTGAGTTACAAAATGCAGATACCTGTAGTGGCAATCGGGGTCATCCCGCTGCCTGAAGCCTCAGTGGATACAGCCCCCTACCGCACAGCTCTGCCCCCGGCAGAGAACGACGCCATGCGCGCGGAATATGCAGGCCTGTACCGGAAAATCGAAAATACTTTCAAAGCACACACCGCTGTATTTACCAGCGTATTAGACCAATATAACATTCCCAACCAGCCAGCTCTCCTGCCGGACATGCTGATCAGGGCTGCCGATCTCTACCTGCAGATCGGTATACCGGAATTTGAATACAAACGAAGCGACCTCGGCAGCAATATCCGCTTCATCGGAGCGCTCATGCCCTATTCTACACATCAGCCCAAAGAGCCCTGGTTTGATGAACGTCTCAACAAGTACAAAAAGGTTGTACTTGTGACACAGGGAACAATCGAATCTGATGTCAGCAAACTGCTGGAACCAGCGCTGAAGGCATTTGAAAATACCGACGTCCTTGTAATAGCAACTACAGGCGGCAGCGGAACAGAAGAACTCAAAGCAAAGTTTACTGCCGGAAACCTGATCATTGCTGATTATATACCTTTCGATGATGTGATGCCCTATGCCAGTGTCTATGTAACCAACGGCGGCTACAGTGGAACGATGCTGAGTATCAAACACCAGTTACCTATGGTTGCCGCGGGCCAGCATGAACTAAAAAATGAGGTGTGTGCGCGCATAGGTTATTTTAAATACGGGATTGACCTGAAAACGGAGACTCCGTCGGCAGAAGCCATCTTTGAGGCAGCAACCGAGATCATGAACAATACTTTGTACAGAAACAATGTGACCACTCTCCGCCAGAAATTTGAAGCCTCTAACGCCAACGAACTTTGCGAAGGTTACATCAGCGAGCTCATCGAAAAACACACTTACATCAATAGCTGATCAGCCATGAGTAGTAAAAAAGTATTGTACTCAACTGTGGCGGTCATTGGCCTGCTGGCCATTGTTTACCTAAGCGGCCCGAAACCAGCTGCGCCGGTATACGCAGATGAATTGCCAGAGCTGCCTTCAGGCCTGGCCGAACTCGAAGCCCATATCCGCGCTAAAGAAGCCGCCGCTGATTTAAAGTCGGGCAACCAGGCTGAAATTGTATGGGCCGACAGTACAAAGAAGGAACAAACGGAATATGCTGTAGTCTACATCCATGGCTTTACAGCCAGCCAGGGCGAAGCAAATCCCGTTCACCGCAACTTTGCCAGGAAATTTGGCTGCAACCTATACCTGGCACGTCTGGCCGGCAGCGGGCTGAAAGATAAGGATGCCATGCTGCAGTTTACGGCTGAAAATATCTGGGCCTCAGAACGCGAAGCTTATGCCATCGGCAGAAAACTCGGGAAGAAAGTGATCCTCATGGGTACATCTAATGGAGCATTACTGTCCCTGAGGCTTGCCTCAACCTTTCCGGAGGTAAATTCACTGATCCTGTATTCGCCAAATATTAAAATCAATAATGGCGCTGCATGGCTGCTGAATGATCCCTGGGGCCTGCAAATCGCAAAACTTGTAATGGGCGGTGACTATGTACAAGAACATGGAACAGAGCCTGAAGTCTTAAAGTACTGGTACAGGAAATACCGTGTAGAAGCCCTTCCCCAGCTGGAAGAATTTGTAGAAACTACCAGCAGGCCAGAGGTATTCTCAAAAATTAAACAGCCCGTGTTGATGCTTTATTATTACAAAGACGAAGCCCACCAGGATAAAACGGTAAAGGTAGATGCCATGCTGAAAATGTTTGATCAGCTCGGAACAGCTGCCGCCTTAAAAAGAAAGATGGCCCTTCCTAAAACCGGAGTCCATCCCATTGCATCATCCCTGCTGTCAGGAGATATACCCGCTGTGGAGCGCGAAACACAAAAGTTCGCTATGGATATCCTAAGCATGAAACCCATGGCGGTTACGCGGGATTAGGTTACAACCTCCCCGCTTCATCATCAAGTGCATTGTTCTGATGTTTGTTTTTGCGGGAAAAGATGTCTTTTCCAAAGCGATACGTAAATGCAAATCCAAAACGCTGCGTATCCGATCTGCTCAGCTGTGCGTAATCGGCGTTTTCCAGGCCTATAGAATGGTTGTGATATACCCAGGAGTGAAAGATATCTTCCGCAGCAAGCCTCAGGCTGCCCTGCCCTTTGAGGATTTTCTTCTGGACACCAGTGTTTACACGGTACATGCCACCCGTGAAGGTCTGCCCATTCAGGTCCCTGCTGGCATAATATCCGCCAAATTCAGCACTCCAGACATCATTAAATCTGAACTGGTTCAGTACATTGATCCGCGCAACATAGGTTGCAGGATCAAATTTTATCCCATTGGATATTCCATGCAGGCCCATTCTTGACAGCAACACATCAGTATTTAAAGACCACCATTTGGCGGGCGACAAAGATAAACCTGTGTTGAGCAGCAGCATAAAACCGTTACCTATATTTTCCGGGCGCGTAATGAAAATCTCGTTCTCAACCCGGGTGGTCACAAAGATCAGATCAGTAAAGCGGTTATAACTTAATGCCATACGCAAAAGCTGTTTATGCTGATACTTGAGTTCAAACCTGTACTGGTATTGTGGGTTCAGCATTGCATTGCCCGTGCTGTAAGAATACTGGTCCCTTAAGATCAGAAACTCATTCAGCAGCTGGTAACTTGGCCGGTTGATCCTCCTGGTGATGCCCAGGGTAAATGCATTATTGCCCAGGGTATCGAGTTTGTAATTCAGGAAGAGGGCAGGAAAGAATTTGGTATAATCTTTTTTAAAGCTACTGCCTGTCACCACCTCATTTCCCATCTGATTACCTTTGGCAATGGTATTTTCAGCCCTCAGCCCCAGCTGCACGCCAAAGTATTTCCCGCTCTTCATGGCATTCAGGTAAACTGCGTTGATGTTCTCCCTGTATTTAAAGTGGTTGGATTGCCCATTGTCAATAAACTGCTCATTATCAATAACATTATAATACTCCGACATATTATCATTGCTTACCCAGCTGGATTTAAACCCTGCTTCAAGTTTAGTTTTGCCCCTCATCGGATGTACATAATCCGCCTTTGCGGTATAAACATTCATGGACGAAGGCAGGTGATAATAAAACTGCCTGCTGCTGCTTTGCATCCCATCCGGAAGAAACACTAGATTTTGCAGATACTGATCATTAGCGCCGTCATAATTCAAATAGTTTACATCGGCCGACAATTCCCTGCCTGATTTGCCAAACTTGTGTATCATACTCAGTCCCGTACTCAAATTTGTTTTATCATAACCGCTCCTGGTATCTCCGCTGCCCAGACTGTCAAGCACAGCGCTGCTGTAATTTCCGCTTTGATAACTAAGCCTGTCATGCCTGCGGATTTCGTTTATGTTCATCTGCACAGTGTAGGTTGTATTCGCATTTGCGGAGTAATCGGCCCCAAAACTGGTGTTCAGCGAATTGCTCCTGCTGAGCTGGCTGTTAAAAAGCGATATGGAAGAACTGGGATCAGCACTGCCCTGACTAAAATAAAGTCTGTCATAACTATCGTCAACATATCCCGTATCATAAGTATAACCTATGTTCCCAAACACATTGATCTTTTTATAATTATAATTGAGGTTCAGGCTATTGTTGCTCCGCAGGTACTTTCCCTGTGAAAACCCTGTGGAAACACTCCCTGTAAACCCTCCTGCACGGTTTTTTTTTAGTCGGATATTGATTACTGCATTCCCTGCCGCGTCATACCTGGCTGAGGGGTTATCAATCAGTTCAATCTGATCCAGCAGCGCTGCCGGAATAGATTTGAGGTAGGAGGCAAGATCCTGGGCCGACATATATTTGGAACGGCCGTCAATCAAAACCAGCACACCTGTCCTGCCGTTCAATCCAATTTCGCCATTGGTTCCCACTGTTACCCCTGGAGTTTTTTCGAGCACTTCCAGCGTATTGCTGCTGGCGCTGCTGATCATTGCTTCCACATTCACTACCGTTTTGTCCATTTCCATCTGCATCAGCGGCTTTTTTCCCTGGATTACCACTTCTGCGAGGTTGTTCTTTCTATCCGACTGCAGGACGATCACCGGCACAAAGGTCGTATCCTTTATGCCGTCGAGCAGCACCGGCAGCTTGTATAACTGATGTCCCAGCGCTTTTGCAGTAAGAATATAACTGCCTTTCGCGAGACCACTGAATACAAACCTGCCGCTCCCATCCGTGGTGGTATGGCTCAGCAGCGATGAATCTTTTGCATTCAACAACCGTATATCAGCATTCATCAGGGGTTCATTGCCTTTGTTGCGCAGCATGGAGGAAATTGTATGCTGCCCAAGGCAGGTAAGGGCGAAAAGCGATGAAAAGAGCAGGGCTAAAAGTGCTTTCATGATTTGAAGGTTATGATAAATGATACAGCAAATATTGATTGCAGGCAGTAGTAAAGAGAAAAAATATGTCGTAACTTGGCTAGCAGAGGATAGACTACCGATTGACGGTGATCAATGGCACGGAAACCTGATGAAAGCATTTGGACACTGATTTCAGGCCGTTCATCAACTTTATACGCAAAAACACCTCAGGCTTGCCCAGATTTGTACCGGTAATTCAACTGAACCGCAAAACATTACAATGACCGACAAAAAAAAATACCCGCTGGGTTTCTTTGGAAACTACCTCTACATCTTTCTGTCACTACTGATTTCTGTCCCCCTCTTTCTGGCAATCCAATCCTATGTTGTATCCCTTGGGGTCGTTAATGAAGATGAGGCCGTAGCTTTTGCCTCAACAGTATGTTTCATTCTGGGGGTATTTGCGGGGCGTTATATCTCCCAGTTCTGGGCGGCCGGCTTAAAAACCCTGCCCAAATTCGAGGTTATCGCCCTGGCTACACTGACCGTCCTTTGCATCGGTTGGCTGTTTTTTCATGCCGATTTCCCTCTTGAAGGTCGGACGGGAATCAATTTGATGTTATTTTGGGTGCCCTTCGGCCTTGTAAGTGTGCTCACCGGGGTGCTTATCAAAGTGATCCATGCAGTGACAGAAAACCAGTTGCAGGAAGCGCAAAGTATCGCCACACACAGCAAAAGTGAACTGAACCTGCTGCAGTCGCAGCTAAGCCCGCATTTTCTGTTCAATACGCTCAACAACATGTATGGGATCTCCATCACCGATCACCAGAAAATACCGGAACTCCTGTTAAAATTAGCTGAGCTACTGCGCTATTCTGTATATGATGCAACAGAAACCTATGTACCGCTAAAGGATGAGCTTGGTTATATCAATAACTATATTGAGTTCGAAAAGATCCGTATCGGTGAAAGACTGGTGCTGAGTACAGATATTGAAGAGATCAGTGATGCGCGCATCAGGATAGCCCCCATGCTCCTGATCGTCTTTATAGAAAATGCCTTCAAACATTCCAAAGACACCACAGATGAGCATATCTATATCGATATCAAAATCAGGACCTGGGGAAATTCCATCCTGTTCTTCGCAAAAAACAGTTATGGAAATGAAAAACAGGAAAAAACACAATTCAACCGGAACAGCGGTTTAGGACTCAGCAATGTAAACAAGCGCCTTCAATTGCTTTATCCCAGCACCCACCTGATCAATATACAGGATGAAGCCCTACAGTACCAGGTTGAACTGCAGCTAAAAATGAAATAAATGGAAAAAATCAGTTGCCTTATCGTTGATGATGAACCCATAGCAAGGGATATCATACAAACCTATTGCGGACACCTGCAGCAGTTACAGGTAGTGGCTTCCTGCGGAAACGCGCTGGAAGCTAAACAGGTATTGCAGCAGCAAAAGGTAGACATCCTGTTTCTTGATATCAATATGCCTATCATGGATGGAATTTCATTTGTAAAAACGCTTAAGACACCGCCTCAGGTAATATTTACCACGGCCTACAAAGAATATGCGCACCACGCTTTTGACCTGGCGGCATGCGACTATCTCCTCAAACCTTTTTCCTTCGACAGGTTCATCATCGCTGTAGACAAGGCCCTGGAGAAAATCAGCCCTTTACCGGAGAAAACCGTTAAAACTGCTGAACGCAGTGCCGAAGATTTTGTCTTTATCCGAACAGAGGGAAAGATTTACAAGGTTCAGTATGATGAGCTGCTTTTTGCCGAAGCACAGGGGAACTATACAAAGATCAACACAGCCAGCCAGACACTTTCACCAAAAATGGCTTTTTCCACGCTCGAAGAGCTGCTGCCAAAATCTATTTTTCTGCGTGCCCACCGTTCATTCATTATCAACAAATCCAGGATCAGTCATATAGAAGGCAACAGGATATGGATCAATGGTGCAGAAATACCTATTGGCAGCAATTACAGGGATGCATTGCTGGCCGAGCTGGGCTTCACAAAGTAGTAGCTTAATGTTGCCGATGGCCAACCACAGGAATTTAAATCTCCCGGAGATCGGCCGATTTGATCCAGCCTTCGTTACCATTTGGCAGCCGCACTTTAACCCAGTGCTGTCCAACTTCCAGAATACTTACCTTTAAACCCTCATGGATGAGGAACAGGGAACGTGAATCCTCTGCCGGTGCACTTTTCACGTAAACCGGACTGTTAAATACAATTCCGTGCTGCTGTTCAAAATAGCTCACCTGCCGGCTCAAAATAAATATGCTGGAAAGCCCTGCTGCAAAACAGAACAGACTGATAAAAAAAGCAGGTTTTTTGATGCTGATCCGCAGCGCAAAAAAGTAGATAATCAGAAAGAAGGAACCAAAAAATGAGAGCAGCAGGCTGATTACCGCTAAAGTATCGGCAGAATAGCTCAGGTAAACAGAAGTCCACCACCTGCTCATAAAAAACTCAGGTACTTCTTCGATCTTATCCCTTGTTTTTGAATTGGCAAGACGGATGTTTGCATTGATTTCTTCATCATTCGGCGCAAGCTCATGGGCTTTCTCATAATACAGCAGTGCCGAAGGCAGATCTCCCAGTTTGTAGCTTGCATTCCCCATATTGAAATAAACCGCCGGAGAATGCTGCCCGCCAGAAATGATCTTTTCATACACGTCCAGTGCTTCTGCATACCGGGCTTTTGCGTAATAAGCATTGGCTTTTTTAAAGAGTTCGCCGGGCTGTACGGTGGCAAATGACCATAAAGGCAGCACAAGCGCTATCCATAAAAATAAAGTCTGCAGGGCGCGTTTAAATTTCATCTTCAATACGGTTGATAATATTTTTTGCCTTTTGCAGGACTTCCTGCTCAGACATGGAGGTTACAGGCGAATAACGTGCCATCTCGCACTGATCAAGTGTTTCCAGCAGCTGCCTGGTCAGTTCCGGATCAATATTCCTCATAGCTAAACCGGAAACTATCGTTTCCCTGCTCAGTTCGGCTACAGAGATACTTAGCTTATCACTTAAATAGCCATACAGCCCCTTAAAAATAGCTTCGTAAAAATCGTTCCTGTTGCCCAGCTGTTTTTCCGCGCTCGCCAGGTGACGGGCGGCAACCTTTCCAGCCTTGCGGCTTTTAAGCTTCACGATATCACTGTTGTTTCTGCGTTCCTGGTTCCTGTACACAAATGCTGCTACGCAGGCTAAAGGACCGGATGCGAGTAACAGATAATACCATATCGATCCATAAAAATGCTGACCAATACTGCTCAGTCCGGCATCACCGGTTTTGATGTACCTGATGTCTTTATCCAGCTCTTTCACATCTTCCTTAGCGGCGGCTGAAAAGGCTGTCACGTTACTTTCTGCTGTACCCTTATTCACCTTCACCTTGAATGATTTTCCTGAAAGCACCACATATCTGCCGGTTGCAGGATTAAAATAGGAAAACTGCAGCGGGTCTATAGTGTAATCCCCCTGATGTCTTGGGATCACAAGGAAGCTGTACAACCTCGTCCCCGAAACCCCTCTGCCAGTCTCCGTAATCGTATCTGTGATCTTTGGATCATACTTTTCAAAGTCAGGCGGAAAATTTACAGTCAGGTCTTTCAGCAATTTGATATTACCGGTCCCCGTAACTTTCACTTTATACGTAAGCGACTCATTTGCTCTCAGTTCAGTCTTATCCAGATCGGTACGCATAGTAAAATTACCCACCGCGCCGGTAAAACCCGCAGGTTTTCCTGTTTCCGGCAGTGGTTTTACATGAATCACCACAGCTGCACTCTTCGTATTGTACTTCACATCCTTATAGGAGCCAAAAAACTGGTCCATAATATCCCTTGATGGTGCAGGCACCCTTGCAATAAAAGTCATCTCAAAGGGATCGATCTTAATGTTTCCGGAATGCTCTGCAAATAAAATGCTTTGTCTCACATCGGCGACATTGTATTTCTGGCTTTTGTAAGTCTCTACCCGCCATTGTGCCTGTTGCTGGTTATCCTTCACGTCCTGGCTCCAGAAGCCTGTCAGGTCGGGCAGTTTATCCAGACGGCTGTCAACAATGCCAACCCTGGTGTATAAGCGATAAGTAAGCAATATCTGCTGTCCCTGGTAAACATTTGTCTGATCCGCTACAGCGCGAATAAAAAGTGATTTGGAAAGATCGGCGGGGCTTTCATCTGCAATACTGTTATCCGGAGCATTCTGCGGATTATTTTGATTTTGCTGTACGGGCTGCCCTTTTACCACAGTCATCCTTACAGGACTGCTGAGCAGGCGGCGGCCGTTCACAACCATACTTGCAGAACCTATTGTTATAGTTCCTTCTTTCACAGCGGCAAGAATATAGCTGTATGCACTGCTTACCGTGGTATTACCATTTATGGAAGTCATGCTATTGGACACATTCGGACCCGAAAGCACCTGAAAGCCATTGAAATCCGGCGGTGTAAAACGGTCCCCATTGCCATTTACCGAAAACGACACCTCAAACTGCTCTCCTGTTCCTACCTGACTGGAGCTTACTGATGCCGTAAGCCGGGTATCCTGTGCAAACAGCAGGTTTGTACAAAAAAGCAGCACCAATGCGATATAATTTATTTTTTTATACATAACAGCGGTTACCAGTCTTTAGCGACACGTACTTTTTCTCCTTTAAATTTCTTGTTCTTCAATTTATCCTGCGTCTGCTTTTCGTTGTTGTTCATCGCATCCAGCATTCTTTGGGCATCTTCTTTTGACAAAGTTCCGGGCTGGGGTTTAGGCTCCTGACCCTGGCCTTTTTTGTTAGGATCTTTATTCTGCTGATCCTTATTGTCTTTATTCTGATCCTTTTTATCCTGGTCTTTCTTGTCCTGATCTTTTTTGTCCTTATTATCCTTATTGTCTTTGTTCTGCTGATCCTTATTTTTGTCCTTGTTGTCCTTTTTCTGCTGCTGTTGTTTTTTCAGCATTTCCTGGGCATAGGCAAGATTGTACCGTGTTTCTTCATCCTTAGGATTATTCATCAATGCCTTTTTATAGGCAGCAATCCCCTCTTCCAGCTTTTTGTCATTCACAAATGAATTGCCCAGGTTATGATAAGCCTGTGCTTTTACCTCTTTACTGTGCTCCGGACTTCCGGCGATCTGTGTAAACTGCTCGCGTGCATCAGCAAATTTCTTCTGTTTATATAAAGCATCCCCTAAATTGAAATTACCTTCAACATTCTGGCCTTTCTGCGGGTTCTGGTTTTTCTGCATCACAGATTTGCGGTAGTTGGCTTCGGCTTCCGCAAAATTCTGCTGTTTATACAGATCATTTCCTTTTTTAATATAACGTTTACCCTGCTGCGCAAACAGCAAAGTCCCCTGCAATAAAAACAATGATATGATCACTAAATACTTCATGTCTCTTATTTTTTTCCCGTATTCATCCTGTTCTGACTTGGGCCGGATCCCGCTGCCGGCGTAGGCGATTTCACTTCAAAGAGCTTCACATTGCTCAACCTCAAACTTTTACGGTTTGAGATAAAGAACTCCAGCAGCAGG
>Ga0308163_10002378_pt1 | contig 17396 bp, 17 predicted proteins | sample PhyTR1_FD_201037 | JGI IMG/M metagenome (GOLD analysis project Ga0308163, IMG submission 201037) | Phyllosphere microbial communities from UC Gill Tract Community Farm, Albany, California, United States - DLSLT.R1 | ecosystem: Host-associated > Plants > Phyllosphere > Unclassified | place: USA...
CAGGCTCGCTCCCACAGGGGCATCGCTTTCCTATGTGGGAGCGAGCCTGCTCGCGAACAAATCGGGACAGTCTCAACCCTTGTTGAACCGCGCGCGATACTCCCCAGGCGCGCACCCCAGCCAGCGCACGCAAGCCCGGTTGAATCCCTGCACATCGCTGTAACCCAACCGATCCGCCACTTCGACCAGCTCCAGCGCCCCGGACTGCAACAGGTCCTCGGCCCAATAGCGCCGATGCTCATTGAGCAGTTCGCTGAAAGTCCAGCCCAACGCCTTCAAACGCCTTGCCGCCGTGCGCTCAAGCACATGCTGTGTAGCACAGAACTGCTGCCAATCCGCTGAAGCCAGATCTTCGATCAGATAATCGCTCAGCTGTCCGAGCAAGGTCGATTCACTGAAACATCGGGTTTGTTCCAGCAGATCGACAAGCGTTGTTTCCAATGCCGGATTGCCCGGTGTCAACGGCATCACGAACAGCTGAGGATCCAGATAAATCGCCGCCCATGACTGCTCTGCGCTCACCGGGGTGCGCAACGCCGATTGATGCTGCTCGCGGCTTGCCGATGCCAGCGCCACACCCAGCACCGGATCACGATTCACGCCGCTGGCGAGCAACTTGCGCCGTACCAGGCTGCACAGGCTGACAAGGATGTAATCGGTCAGCGCCGCCGGAGCACCAAGACTGCCGGCTTCGACCAGACGCAGTGTTACGCCGTCATCTTGACGCAGGATTTGCACACGGAAGTGTCCGTTGAAAAACGCAAAGTACTCGGCGAAAAACTCACAGGCACGTTCCAGCGACACGGCGACATCGAACAGATAGGTCAGTCCATTGGTGGTCGTCGAAACGAAGCGTTCACCCGCCGCCAGACCGATCAGTGGATCCCCGCTCTGTTCCACGGCAAACGCCCAGAAGCGCCGCGACATCAGCAGCGGCATGCGCGTGAACGGCGTGCGCAGATCGAACAGGCTGCGGCGCAGTTGTGCTTCGATTGCGCCTTGGCTGATGCCGCGCGCGAGTAATTCTTCAATGGCCGGCAGCAGGGTCGGCGCGTAGAAAGCGTTGGCGGGTTGCGGATGGATTTTGCTCATGTTGTGCGCGCGTCTCCCGTCGCTCCGTTAGCCGCCAGCAAACGCTGATCGACGCTGAGGATCGCCTCGATCATCGCCCGCGCTGCTGGCGTCAGGGTAAAACCGGCGCGGCTGACGATGCCATAACCCAGTTGCAGCGCCGGCTCGTCATGGGGGACGTCGACAAAGTCGAGCAGCTCGATCAAGCCGCGATCAAGTTGTTCACGCAAGGCCTCAAGCGTGGCCAGCCCCGCCGCGTCGGAGCGCAGCACTACGCGCTGGATCGCGTCAAATTGTGCGCACTCGACGCTCGGGGTGAAGTCCTGCTCACCGAGGATATCGGCGAGCACCTTGCGGATCATCGGTGGAATGCGCGTGCCGACGATCGGGTAATCGAGCAGGGCGCGCAATCGCAGGTCTCGTTGCGCGAGGAGCGGATGGCCGGCGCGACAGAAAAACCGTCCCGGCCGCGTGCGCAGCAGGTGCACCTGATACTGCGGATCGCTGACAAAGTGCCGCGCGTCCGCGACGAAAAACTCGATCTGCTGCTCGCGCAACCACAGCGTCAATTGCTGCCAGTCGCCCTGATGAAACCGCGTGCGAATTGCCGGGTGCGCCTGAATGAAATCGGCCAGCGCTTCCGGCACCAGCACCTGTGCCGGATACGGACCGCAACCGAATTGCAGTTCGCCGCCGGTGAGGCCGTTGTATTGCGTCAATTCGTTGTGCAGCGCCTGACTGCCAGCGAGCAGGCGCCGCGCATGTTGCAGCACCAGTTGGCCTTGCCCGGTCAGACGAAATTCACGGCTGCTGCGCTCGACCAGCTCACAATCAAGGTCACGCTCCAGAGTCTGGATGCTGCGGCTGAATGCCGGTTGACTGAGGTTGATCGCCTCGGCGGCGCGACCGAAGTTGCGGTAATCAGCGAGGGCGACCAAATGGCGAAGCTGACGAAGATCCATCATGCGTCTCCTGCATTTTGCGGATACTTTTAATGCATTGGATCGATAGCACGTCCGCTGGCATAAGTACACGCCTGTTCTTCGATGGCCGCCTTGATGTCTCAGCCTTTGTTCGCCTCCAGCGCGTTCACCCGCACGATTCTCGCGCATGCTCGCCAGTCCGGACTGTGCCCGCAACGCTTGATGGCGCGCGTGGGGATCTGCCCGTCAGTGCTCGCCGGGCAGCCTCAATTGATCGCCGCACAAGCGGTTGAACAGTTGTGGCGTGAGTGTGAATGGTCAGGGGTAGCGCCGACGTTTGGCTGTGAACTGGCCGACGGGATGGCGACCGATTGCCTGCAAGGACTGAATATTCTGCTCGACTCGTCCGGGACCTTGCGGGCCAGTCTGAAGTGCTTCATCGAGTGCTTGCCAAGGGTGATCAATTACATTGCGGTGGAATTGGTCGAGGCGGGCGATTTTGCTCATTTGCGCCTGCGTTCGCAGCAGGGGCAGTTGCATCATTTCGCTCTGGATGCGGCAGTGATAACGCTGGTGCGTAATATTGCCCGTCGATTGGGCGGGGCGCCTGGAGATTTGTTTGTGAGTGTCAGCCTGCGCCCGGCGCAAATGGCCGGTGGCTGGCTGCGTGGAGTGGGCATCGCGGTGGAGCAGGGCGAATATCTGTGCCTGACCTTGCCGCGCTCCAGGCTCGATCAGGCCTTGCTGGGCGCCAACCCGTTTCTGTACCAGAGCATGCTGCGTCACTGGCACGCTGCAACTTGCGCACCTGCGCGTGAGGACAATCTATCGATGGCGCGGCACTGGCTGACGGCGGGCGATCAACCGATCGAACGGATAGCCGAGCGGCTGGGTTATCGCCAGCCGAGCAACTTTATCCGCGCGTTTCGCAAACAGTTCGGGATTACGCCGAAGCAGTTTCGGTTGAATCCGGGGCAGGTTTGTTGAAAGCAGGGATTGAGGTGATTGATCGTTATTTAGGGTGCCAGCAAGATTTACCCCCTCACCCCAGCCCTCTCCCCCAAGGGGGAGAGGGGGAAAGGGAGCCGATCTTCATGGCGTTCGGAATCTGAGTTCAACTCGGTATCCCACGTCGGCATATCTCGTACATCCAACACAGTCAGTCCCCTCTCCCTCCGGGAGAGGGCTAGGGTGAGGGGCTTTTGACTTACGGCGTGACGATATTGAACTGCGGCCCGAACGTATCCAGGCTGCCCATCAATAATCCGAATTTCTGAGCATTGCCCTGCAACTTCACCAGCCCTTTTTGCATCGCCGTCGGGAAGTCCAATTGCTTCAGGCTGATCTTCTCCAGCGTATCGCGGTTCAGGCTGACCCTCGCATCCGCCGCCGGATTCAGACCGGCGCGGTGAGTCAGCACGCCATTGCGCAAGGTCAGGGTGAAATCCTTTTGCACATCGTCGAACGTCCAGTTCAGCGTCAGGTCATGGGCCACGGCTTTGTCGCTGTCCAGGCGTACCGCGAGGTAGTCGAAGAACATTTCCGGACTCATCGCCCGGACCATGTCCACCGATACGGTATTGGCAGACTGCGGTGGTACGCCGTTGCGCAGTTCCATCGCACCGGTCAGGTACATGTTGCGCCAGGTGGCGTTCTCGCTTTGATAACCCAACTGCTCCAGCGTCTCGGCTTGAGCGGTGCGGGCATCCGCGTTGTCCGGATCGGCGAACAGCAACTGGTTGCCCAACTGCGCGGCCCATCGGTAGTCAGCGCTGGCCATCGCACTGCGCATTTTCTCCAGCACCGACGCGGTACCGCCCATGGCCTCGACCGAGCGTTTAGCCGCATCGACCGGCGGCAGCGGATTGAGGTTGGCCGGGTTGCCGTCGTAGAAACCCATGTAGCGCTGATACACCGCGCGCGTATTGAAACTCAGCGAGCCGTAATAGCCACGGGTGTACCACTTCTGATCGAGCGAGCCGGGCAGCTTCTTGATTGCTTCGGCAATTTCCAGCGGCGTCATGCCCTGGTTGAGCAAGTGCAGGGTGCGGTCGTTGATGAACGCGTACATGTCGCGCTGATCGGCGAGCAAAGTACGAATCCGCTCGCCACCCCAGGTCGGCCAGTTGTGTTGGGCGAACAGCACGTCGGCCTTGTCACCGTAGCGCATGAGGCTGTCGTCGAGGTATTGCGACCAGGCTTTGGCATCACGCACTTGCGCGCCGCGCGGGGTGAGGATGTTGTGCATCATCTGCGTGGCGTTTTCGGCCATGCACAAGGCTTTCAACCCCGGTAGATAAAGATTCATTTCCGCTGGCGCTTCGGTGCCTGGAGTCAGTTGGAATTCGACTTGCAGGCCAGCGATGGTGCGGGTTTCCAACGGCTCGGCAATCAGATCGGTAGGCGCGATCAGTGTGACCGTGCCACCGCTGGGCGCGCTCTTGCCGAGGCCAGCGTCGACCTGGCCTTTTTCACTGCGCGGCAACAGGCTGCCGAATTGGTACTGCGCGCGGCGGCTCATGGCGTTGCCGGCCATGACGTTTTCGCTCATGACGTGTTCCATGAAGCCGACCGGCGCGTAGACCTTGACCTTGCCGGACTTGACATCGGCCTCGTCGATCACCCCGCGCACGCCGCCGAAATGATCGACATGGGTGTGGCTGTAGATCACCGCGACGACCGGTTTGCGCGGCCGATTGGCGTAGTACAGGTCCAGCGCAGTCCTGGCGGTTTCGGCCATGGTCAGCGGATCGATGATGATCAGCCCGTCGTCACCTTCGATGATGGTCATGTTGGCGAGGTCGAGACCGCGCACCTGATAGAGCTTGGGGCTGACCTCGAACAGACCGGCGTGGGCATTGAGCTGTGCCAGTCGCCACAGGCTCGGATTGACCGATTCCGGCGCTTTGTCTTTGGCGAGGAAATCATAGGCATTGACGTTCCAGATGACTTTGCCGGCGGCATCCTTGATCTGACCCTTGAACGGTGCGATCAAGCCTTTGCTGACGGATTCGAAATCGGTGCGGTCGCTGAAAGGCAGGGTTTGCAGCACGGCAGCGTTGCTTGCAGCGGTTTGCACGCTCGGCGCCACCGGACCGTCAGCAGCGAGCAACGGCTGGCTCAGGCAAGTGGTGATCAGGCAGGTCAGCAGGCCACGCGGGCTCAGGATGAAACGGGGCATGGGTGTCTCCGGTTTTTTTATCGTTATGGCCGAACAGCCAGCAGCGTAGGGCGCGTGCCGGCGTTGGCGATGATCATCAGCGGACAAAAACCATTCAGGGCCGCTATCCTAGGCCCAGGTTCACTGATCGGGTTTGCCCATGCTTGAGGTTCGCGACGTTTTCAAAAGCTATGCCACGCCACAGGGATTGTTGCCGGTGCTGCAAGGCGTCGACCTGACGCTGGAGGCCGGTGGCAGCCTGGCGCTGATGGGCGAATCGGGCAGTGGCAAAAGCACGCTGCTGCATCTGGTGGCGGGGCTGGACAAGGTCGACAGCGGCAGTATTCGCAGCGGCGAACATCGTCTGGAAGCCATGAGCGAAGCGCAACTGGCCAACTGGCGACGTACGGAAATCGGTCTGGTGTTTCAGCAGTTCAACCTGATCGGCAGTCTGCGCGTGGAAGACAACCTGGCCTTTCAGGCGCGCCTCGCCGGGCGCCATGAGCCGCGCTGGCAAGCGCATCTGGTGCAGCGCCTGGGTCTGGGCGATCTGCTCTCGCGGTATCCCGAGCAACTCTCTGGCGGCCAGCAGCAGCGGGTCGCATTGGGCCGGGCATTGGCCTCGCAGCCGAAACTGCTGTTGGCCGATGAACCCACCGGCAGCCTCGATGAAGCGACCAGCGATGAGGTGCTGCGGCTGTTGCTGGAATTGCTCGATGACACGCCGACGACTTTGTTGATGGTCACTCACAGTCAGCGCGTTGCGGCGCGTTTGGCTCAGCGTGTGGTGTTGTCGAACGGACGGGTCGCCTGATGATCTGGCGGCAGACCCTGCGCGCGCTGCTCAGCCACTGGCGGCGCCATCCCGTGCAGTTTTTCAGTGTGCTGACCGGGCTGTGGCTGGCCACCAGTCTGCTCACTGGCGTCGAGGCGCTGAACAGTCAGGCGCGCGACAGCTACGCGCGGGCCAGCCAGATGATCGGCGGTGAACCACAGGCCAGCCTGAGCACGCCAAATGGGGCACTGTTTCCCCAGCGCTGGTTTATCGAATTGCGCCGTCAGGGCTGGCCGGTGTCGCCGGTGTTGCAGGGCCGGCTGACGCTCAAGGGCCACGAAGATCAACGCATTCAAGTGATGGGGATCGAGCCGGTGTCGCTGCCGTCGGATTCGGCAGTAGCCGGGCAGGCGATGCCGATCGAGCGCATCGTCGAATTTTTCAGCCCGCCGGGCAGCACCTGGATTTCCCCGGACACGATGCAACTGCTCGGCTTGCGCGAAGGCGATACAGCGCAAACCGTGAACGGCCAGACCCTGCCGCCGCTGCTCGCGCAGAAGGACATGGCGCCGGGGTTGTTGCTGGTCGACATCGGCGTAGCGCAACGCCTGCTCGAACAACCTGAGCAACTGTCGCGACTGCTGCTGCCCAAGGACTTTCATCAAGAATTACCAGCGAGTTTCACCGATCGCTTGCAGCTCAAAAGCAGCGGCGAAGAAAACAATCTCGCGCGGCTGACCGAGAGCTTTCACCTCAATCTCGATGCCCTTGGATTTTTGTCGTTTCTGGTCGGCCTGTTCATCGTCCACGCTGCCATCGGCCTCGCTCTGGAACAGCGCCGAGGCTTGCTGCGCACGTTGCGTGCCTGTGGCGTCAGTGCACGAATGCTGATCGCATGTCTGGTGGTTGAACTGGGTGTGCTGGCGCTGATCGGCGGAGTGTTCGGTGTGATCAGCGGCTATTGGCTGGCCAGCGTGCTGCTGCCGGACGTCGCCGCCAGCCTGCGCGGGTTGTATGGCGCGGAAGTGGCGGGGCAGTTGCGTTTGAGTCCCTGGTGGTGGTTCAGCGGCATCGGTCTGAGTCTGCTCGGCGCGTTGCTGGCCGGTGCCAACAGTCTGCTGCGAGCGGCGCACCTGCCGTTGCTGGCGGTGGCCGATCCGCAGGCGTGGCATCAACAGTATTCGAGCTGGTTGCGCCGGCAGGGTTGGCTGGCGACGGCACTGCTGGCGATTGCGCTGGTGGCGCTGATCTGGGGCGACAGCCTGAGTAGCGGTTTCGTGCTGATGGCCGGGCTGTTGCTCGGTGCCGCGCTGGCCTTGCCGGTGTTGCTCAGCGCGTTGTTGAACCCGTTGCTCGGGCGCAGTCGTTCGGTGCTCGGCCAGTGGTTTCTCGCCGACTGCCGCCAGCAACTGCCAGCCCTGAGTCTGGCGCTGATGGCGCTGCTGTTGGCGCTCGCCGCCAATATCGGCGCCGGCAGCATGACCGCCGGTTTTCGCCAGACCTTCAACGACTGGCTCGAACAACGCCTGAGCGCCGAGCTGTACATCAACCCGGCGAATCCGGCGCAGGCCCGCGAGATGCACAGTTGGCTCAGGCAGCAGCCCAACGTGACCGCTGTGCTGCCCAACTGGCAGGTTTCGGTGACGCTGCAAGGCTGGCCGGCCGATGTCTACGGCATCATCGACCACTCCTACTATCGCCAGCACTGGCCGTTGCTCGACAGCAGTGGCAGCGATCCGTGGGGCAAACTGGCCACGGATGATGCGGTGATGCTCAGTGAACAACTGGCACGGCGCCTGAAAGTGAAGCCGGGCGAGCATCTGAACATTCCCACGCCAAACGGCACGTGGTCGCCGCGCATCGTCGGCATCTACGCCGACTACGGCAATCCGAAGGGGCACGTGCTGATCAACAGTGAGCACCTGTTGCGCGGCTGGCCGCAACTCACGCCGAACCGCTTCAATTTGCGTATCGATCCAGCGCAAATTCCCGAGATGCTCAACGCCTTGCAGGCGCGTTTTGCGCTGGATGACAACCGCATCGTCGATCAGGCGCGGCTCAAGGGCTGGTCGGTGCAGGTCTTCGAACGCACCTTTGCCGCGACGGCCGCCTTGAACAGCCTGACCTTGGCGGTGGCGGGTGTGGCGCTGTTCATCAGTTTGCTGACCCAGAGCCAGAGTCGCCTCAGTCAACTCGCACCGCTGTGGGCGCTGGGCGTGACGCGCAAACAATTGATGCTGCTCAACCTCGGCCAGACCTGGCTGCTCGCCGTATTGACGTTGCTGTTGGCGCTGCCGCTGGGCATTGCTTTGGCGTGGTGCCTGGATGCGGTGATCAACGTGCAGGCGTTCGGCTGGCGCTTGCCGCTGCGGGTGTTCCCGTTGCAGTTGCTGCAACTGATGGGCCTGGCCTTGCTGGCGACTCTGTTGGCTTCGGCATGGCCGCTGTATTCGCTGTACCGCACACAACCGGCGGACTTGCTGAGGACGTTTGCCCATGAGGACTAAATGGCTCGTGCTGATGATTGCGCTGCTGCTCGGTGGCTGCGATCAGCCTGCACCCGAGGAGAAGGGCTTTGCAGGCATGGGCGATCAGGCGCAGTCCTTCACTCCGGTGGTGCCCGGTCGGGTGTTCAGTTTCCCGGCCGATCACGGCGCGCATGATGGTTTTCGCATTGAATGGTGGTACGTCACCGCCAACCTCAAGGACCAACAGGGCAATGATTTCGGCGTGCAATGGACGCTGTTTCGCAGCGCCCTGAAACCAGTCGCTGAGCAAGCCGGGTGGGGCAATCAAACAATCTGGCTGGGCCATGCGGCGGTTACTTCGCGCTCGGTGCACCACGCCGCCGAGCGCTACGCCCGGGGCGGAGTAGGCCAGGCCGGCGTGCGCCTGGCGCCGTTCGAAGCGTGGATCGATGACTGGATGTTTGCCAGTCAGGCGCAGGATCCGTTGCGCGATATGCAACTCAGTGCTCGTGACAAGAATTTCGCTTATCAACTGCGCCTCACCTCCAGCCGCCCGCAGGTGCTGCAAGGCGACGACGGTTTCAGCCAGAAATCTGAAGAAGGTCAGGCCTCGTATTACTACAGTCAGCCGTTTTTCCAGGCCAGCGGCACGCTGCAGATTGATGGCCAGACCTACAGCGTCAGCGGCCCGGCATGGCTCGATCGCGAGTGGAGCAGTCAGCCACTCACGGCCAATCAGACGGGCTGGGACTGGTTCTCGCTGCATCTGGACAGCGGCGAACACGTGATGCTTTATCGCATGCGGCAGAAGGACGGCGCGCCTTATCTGACCGGCACCTGGATCGCCGCTGACGGGCAGACTCAGACGTTGCGCAGCGAGCAGATCAGCCTTGTGCCGCAGGATACGGTCAAGGTGGCTGATCGACCGATGCCGGTGAAATGGTCGATCCGCATTCCAGACAGGAAACTCGATATCAGCGTTGACGCGATCAACCGCAATGCGTGGATGGATTTGCGTATTCCGTATTGGGAGGGGCCGGTGAAGATTGATGGCAGTCACCCTGGCCAGGGTTATCTGGAAATGACCGGGTATTAACGGTAGGTGCAGTTTCCCTTTGGGAGTGAGCCTGCGCGCGAAAGCGTCAGCGCTGTGACCGCTGAGTTAACTGACTGGAACTCTCACCAGCGCTCTCCGCTCTACCCAGAAACCCGCCATTTCGGACTCACCCATGAGCGACGACGTGCAACTCCCAGACCTCAACACCTGGCAACGCCTGTTCGACGATCAGACTCTTTGGCAGCAATCTCCCGACGCTCACTATTTCGATCTGCAGCGTATCGCCGATGACCTGCTCGGCCAAGGCGCGATCGACCTTGAGCAATGGCAGTTGTTGCGCGCCAAAGCCGATGATCTGCACAAGCAGTCACCCGAGGTCAACGTCGCCCGCGAACTTGAAGATCCCGAAGCCTGAGGACCCCTGCCATGAATACCACCAACAACCAGAACGACAACCCCGACGAACCACGCCCGGACGGTGAAACCGAGCGCGACAATGATGCCTTGCGCCCGACTGATCCCAAGCAGCGACAGGACAGCGGCAAAGGCACCCCGAGTGGCGAATCCACCGCCCAGGAGACTGCCAGGCCACACACCCGAGGGCCACAAACTCAAGTCAAGCCCTGAACAGCGTCTATGCTCACTGGCACGCCCGCCGCTGAAGTCGTTTCGGTGGCGGGCGTCGCCATTTCATCACAAGGAAAGTAATGCATATGAAGCTCGACGCTCTGGCCAAGGCCATTACCCTCGCAACGCTGCTTTCTGTCACGAGTTTCGGCGCTCTGGCTGCCGACATTCCGTTATCCGCCGTCGTTGAGGCCGATTCCGTTACCACCAAAGTGCTCGCCGTCGACCCGGCCAATCACCAGGTCGTGCTGGAAGGCCCCGAGGGACGTCAGGTCCACGTTCAGCTCAGCGACAAAGCGAAAAACCTCGCCAATCTTAAAGTAGGGGACTTGGTGAAGATCGAGGTGCAGCGATCTGTTGCCGCTTATCTCGATACAGATGTGGATAAAGGTCTGCCAGGCACCACCGAACGTACCGGCGAACTGCGCAAGGCTCCGGGCAGCGATAACCCTGGCGGCGAGGCTTATCGTCAGGTTCAGGTGCAGCTGAAAATCAGCAAAATCGATTTGAAGACCAATCAGGTCACTCTCCAGAATCCGTCCGGTCAATCGAAGACGCTCGATGTGAAGAAGCCGGAGATTCAGGCCAAGTTGAAGGATCTGAAAGTAGGGCAGAGCGTTATTGTCACTTATACCGATATCTTGAAAGTGACCAGTCAGCACGATAGTTGAGCATTAGCTCTACAAGTTTATTGCTCTTGTACAACTTTATGTATGAGAGCAATCATATAAAGTTTTTTGTAAGACAATTCCCGGGGAAAATCGGTAAAACACAGTTTTTAACTTTTCAGTTCAAAAATTTCATGTTTGCCCATGACGACAGGTCCACTTGTTTGAATTAAAATCCTCGGCGTTCGCCCAGTGTCAGGGCTCTTTACCGGTGCATGGATTGCCAGGCCATTACACTGGGCGAACTCCACTACTTGCAAAAGTTGTATACAGAATCTGCAAACAAAAAGGGCGACTTTGCAGTCGCCCTTTTTTATTGTTTTCGATCAAGTCGAAGCTTGCATACCGGCTTTGCCGTGCTGCCCCTGCAAGCGTTTGAGGGTCTGCTGGTACATTTTTGTCCGGCGATGATCCTTGCCATACGTGCCCGCCGCCGCGACGGTGCCGGCCTGAATGTGATCCAGATAGCGGAAAATCTTCCGCGGCGAGAGGAACCTGACGCCATAACCCAACCCGACCATTCGATCCTGAAGCGTGTAACCAGGCACCTCCTCATCCATGCAGAAGTGCAAACCCAGCGACTTCATCAGCCGCGCATTCCACAGCGTGCAGAAACTTTTCAGATGCGTTTCTTTATACGGCCGTGGCGGTTTCGAACGCAGGCCGAAATGAACTTTGAACCGACGAACATGATGTTTGCAGAACCGCGAAGTTAAACGCCAGGTATCACGCAGTAACCCACGATCAAGTTGCTCAACACAACCCACCGCCGCCATGTCCGCATTTTTCGTGCATTCGCGCATCATCATCGCAAACACTTCCGTGTCGTAGACAAAGGTGTCGGTGTGCAGCAGAAACAAGTAATCGGTCTCAACTTTCGCCAAGGCCAGATCCAGCGCCTTGCCATGGGCAATATGCCCCATTTCCTTACCGGGCGACGGCCGCTCGATCAGATTGATCCAGTCCAGCGAACGTAAATAATCGAGGCTGGCATCCGCCGAATCGTTATCCACCACCCACACTGGAATGCCCTGCGCCTGGACATGCTCGCGCAACAGTTCCAGACACATGCGGGTGATGTCCGGGGTTTTGTAATTGACCAGAACAAGACTGAAGTTGGGATGCGGTCGGGTAGGTAGATCAAAAGCTTTCATGTCGGAGGGACTCATCCACGGCTCAAGACGACAGGTTGATGAGCCGGGATGCTAGCGGGGGAAGCTTAGGTGAAGCTTAATTTGGCAGGGTCGGACACTGGAGAAATGTGAGGACGTAAAACGGTTGGGATGCGTACCGGATGTAGCCATGCGCTCATCAGGTTGCGAAGTAAAGCTCATCCAGTTGGCGCTTGCGGATTGCCAAGTATTCCTCCCACAAATTGGGAAAATCATCATCTCTGGTTAGCGGAAAGGTCAGATAGATGTGTTTTCCGACAACACTGACGTACTGGCGCGCACGTTTGAAGGCCGGCTGTTCGTATAGTGAAAGGCTTTCGTCGTAAGCGTCGTGATGGTGGCGAATCGTTACTCGATGAGGGGCAATCATCCCTCGCGCAAAATCGATTACCCAGTCGCCGTCTATGGCCGTACGCAAATAGCCGTAAACACCATCGCCCGAGAGCAGGATGCAGGTGTTGGCTTGGTTGCCGTCCTCGTCGTTCGCTAGAACAATCTGGTCTGCGAAGTATTTGATCGTCTGGTTATTCGGACCCTGTAGAAGCAAGCCCCAGCCCTCGACGCCTATGCGAAACTCGCCGATGTTTTGAAAGGTTCCGGTCCGTCGATTGGCAAGCGTTATCTGACGGGTATTCATGGCTTTTCAGACTCGAGATTTGCGACTCATGGTGTCGGATAAACCGAAACAAATCGGCTTTACGTTTTAACAGATGTTAAAAATTCAAAGAAATAGACGACCTTGGTTGCTCACATTTCATCCATGCAAACCCGCCGCTTTGCACGCTTCGACGAACGTGGCGCCTTTTTTGTCCATGGCAGTCTTGACCATTTGATTGGCTTTCACCAATGCAGCGGTGGGCTTGGCCCATTGCTCTGGTGGCAACGCCTCAGACCATGTCTGCACTTGCTCCGGAAGGGTAGGCCGCCCTTTGCGATGCGCCCATTCGGCTAGCATGTAAGGCATCTTCCAGAAGCTCAGCACGCGCCACATGTACCAGCGGCGCAGTGGCCAATGGGATTTTTTCGAGTAACCGTAATGCTCGCGCTGCTCGGGCGTCAGTTCGTCGCCACCCTCGTCCAGCGACCCCATCGCGCGTGCGTCTTCGCGTTCGATTTCAAAAGTGTGTAGGCCTTCGTACGGTTTGAGCCGATCACCGGATGGAGTCAAACCCAGTGCCTTGAGCATCGGGTTTGGAGCATCTACCAACTGACCGTCTTCCATGTAATTACGAATTGAAGTCCACATCCCTAAAGCATGTGCATCGCTGGGTTGTGATAGCAGGAGGAATTGCACTTTGTCCTGCTCCTCATCCTCCAGACCCATGCCGAACGTGTACTGGCGAGTAGCGCCATAACTGGTGACGCCCTGAGTGTTGGAGACCCAAGCGACGACGCTTTCCCAAGGTACGATGAGGACGTGGCGGGTTTTGCTGTCGACGTAGCAGACTTCGCGGCGTTGGCGGTTGAAGCGGACGGGGTAGGTTTTTGCTGCTTTAAAGACGCCGGAGAGCATTCCGTATAAGTACGCACCAAGAGGGAGAATAAACAGTAGAGAGCCACTAGCAAAAACCAGTAACGAGTCACCAATTAGGTCGACGAACCTTCGATCTATTCCGTGAGGGCTGAAAAGTGCGAGCCAAGCACAGATAAGCACCGGAGCAATGAATGCTGTCGTCAATGCCATCCAAATTCCAGCGGCAAGTATTTTTCCTTGTTCAACCATTCCCCAATTACTTCCACCGAGTTCCAGGAATACTTCGTTCATCCCTGAAAAATTCCGGCGAGAGGATTGAGTTTGTCCTGTATAGACCGGTAATGGCGATAGAAACAAAGTTTCATTCATTCCACGGACGCGGACTTCTCCAGCCCTTGGCCTCTCGCTACGGATGTCCGCTGCGGCTTCAGAAGTAGTGAATTTAGCGCCGCGCTTGAAAAGGCTTTTAAGCATCGATGGTCCCCAAATCTTCTTTTTTGAACAATATGAATTGGGATTTACTTATGCCAATCGGCAACGAGTCAGCAGAATCAAGCTTAAAGACACCGCGCGTTGGATCGCGCCTATAAGGTGAGCTAATAATATGCAGGTCACGGAGCACAAAGCAGGTTTCGTGCATTACGTCACGTTCAGCTTCCAATTGATAAGCGATGGTCAATGCCAAGGAAAAATCTGTGGTCTGCAATGAGTCACTGATCGGCAAATGAATTGTCAACGCTTCGCTGCCTTTACTGGCTACGACTAATCGACTAATCCAAGTTGTAGTGCACTCCCGCCATCTCAAGGGAAATGGGCCGGGCGCGTAACCCCCTTTCTTTGGAACATCGCGATATTGCTGGTACGCTTTCAATTGCAATTTTCGAGTATCCATTTCCTGCGTGCTAACGCCTGGAATTATAAGCTTCAGATAGGTCTGCTTGGCATCACGAATCATTTCACAAGTAGGTTTTTGCACGACCTTTGCCAGTTCGTTCCACTCATCCTGTGCGGTACGGTTTTCGGTCTTGTTCCCCCAAGCGCTGCTCCGCATCCACTTTTGCAGGTCGTCTAGATTGAAGTAGTTGTAAAGGCCTTCCCCTACCAATGTAAGCGTCTGCCCAACACATCTTGCTCAATGTTCAGCGTCTGTCTGGGAGTAGGAAATCTACCTCGTAGATACCCCGTGCCGCACGGATGGTCACAGGGTGTGTGACTGGCCTTACGTCACTCAACTCCCATGCGAGCCAGCCATCCTCAAAATAGCTTGCACAGGCCGCTTGCATGTCAGCGAGGATGAAAGGGCGCACGGTTTTCACGCGCACAATTGCGACGGCAGTACCGTTATCGTCTTCGTCCCCATCGTTATGGAGAAAACGCCCGTTTTCCACAATCACGAGATCCTCGGGAGGATTTAAGTCTGGATGCCAACGACGGACTTCGAGGATTTTCTCGCCAGAAGCGATTCGGCCTCCACTGGGCCGTACAATTGATAACGCCTTTATGGTTCTCTCCTAAAAATTAGACGCTTGGGAAATAGTCGCTTCGATAGGATTCCACTTATGCGGCAGAAGCTCGGCGATCTCACTCGCCCGTTGCGTCGGCAGGCGTATAAGAGCATCCTTGAGGTATGCATACGGATCATGCCCATTGAGCCACGCAGACTGGATCAAACTCATGATCGCTGCGGCACGTTTACCACTGCGTAGCGAGCCTGCGAACCACCAATTCGAGCGGCCAAGAGCCCACGGCCGAATCTGATTCTCGCACCAATTGTTATCGATGGGCACAGCACCGTCATTCCATTTATGGACGAGGTTGGCATTGAGGTTGTGGGTCAAGGCGACATTGGCAATTGAGGTGTCAGCCTGCGCACACTCGGCGATGACCTGGGGCTTAAATGACTTGGAATAGGAACGGCGTTCTTGTGGCATGGGCGTCCGCTTAAAAGGGCTAAAAATGGTGTCCACTTAAATTTAGGTGGACACCATCGCCTTAAGCGATGGCATCAGGAAGGTGTGTTGCCCGGACGGTTACCTTGCACCCGGCCTGGGCACCGGCGAAGACTTCAAACTTCGCCAGTTCGCCGGATTTTTCGGCCATGTCGACGCCGACCAGGCTGGTGTAGCCGGTTTTTTGATCCAGGGTCAAATCGCGCGACAGCATGAGGCTTGCGCCAGCGAAGCCCCAAGCCTTGGCTTGAAGATCCAATGACATTTTGCCGAAGTTGACACTGCGTACGCTGCCGTCGTGGGCCTTGTATTTCGCTATCCAGGGATCAGCCGTTGCCCGTTAAGGGAACTCGACTTTCTGCAAGTTTTAAGGTCGGCGATCTTCAGTTCTTATAACTTTTTAAAAAAGTTTTGACTATGTTGAACTAGAGTTGAGACTAATGCCATGTGAGAACTCAATAACCATAAACGGGAACAAAATAAGAAAGTGGTGGGCGTGTTTTCTTCCATTCTTCCGCAAATAGAAGACCTTGCTTTATGTCTTCTTTGGTCATTTTTTCAGTGATTTTTGGGAGCATTCTTTCGCCGTCTTCAGCTGCTGTCCCGCCACCCTCGAATTTAGACAACAGATAGGCTAGTCCATAAGCCTCAATCAAGTTTTTTGGGTAGTCTAGATCGTTTGGTATATGGGCTACGCTGAGGGCGTAATTACCAACCGCGCTGACGTATCCGCCTTCGGCCGATTTTTTTAACCAATAAGCAACTTCTTCTTTCCTCCCTCCATGTTCAAATAAATAGTTGGCATAAAAATACATTGCTTTGGGGTATCCACCTTCAGCTGACGCTTTGTACCACTTTTGAATGGTTTTTTCGCGGCTACCCGGAACGATGAACCATCCTTCCCCATCTTCGTAGATTCCTGCGAGTGTATTCTGTGCTAGATGATCACCTGCCTCCGCTGCCATTTCTAACCAACTGAATCCTTGTTTGGTTATGAATAAAACGGTCATTGCTTCAGTGTCATTGTTTTTAGCTCGTTCCTGAGCTAGTTGTATTGCTTGTTCTCGCCATTCGTCTGCACTCTTACCACCGCAGCTTTTCATTTCATTACAGATATCACTCTTACTGCTTAGTCTTAGCATTGCGTAAAGGTTGCCCTGTTGCGCAGCTGCTTCATACCATTTTCTTGCTTCATCAGTTGTGTATCGGTTGCTCAGCCGAATCGCCTCTGCCAAGTAATATTGGGCTGTCTCGTCACCCGCAATAGCAGCACTTTCCAGTAAAGGTTGAGAGTCGTACCAGTCGCTTTGCTGATACAAAATTAGTCCTCTCTCTTTTTTCGACTGCTGTTCTTGTGTTAGTTGTGCAGAAGCTGAGTAGGGAAAAAGGACGAATAGAAATAAGCATAATACGATTTTAATCAATGTTAGGTCCCTTATAGCTTGCTTTTGTATCTTGGATTGGAGCGAAAGCCGGGCCCTTATAGATGGTGTTGTACTCACAGTGTCCAGTTAGTCGGGCGCCCAATCTTGCTACATGCTCGCGATAAATTCTTCTTGATTCGTTACTGGTCTTATCCAGAGCCTTAACTCGTTCAGCCATAAATGAATCGAGCTTGAATTTGTTTTTACAATATGTAAGCCCGGCTTGCGGTGATCGCAATCCATCCCGATTCATACGTATAATTGCCTTTTCGAACTGCAGAGTAGCGTTAGGGTTGGATGATATCCACCCTAAACACCGTTCGATCGCTCTCTGCTGTAGTTGATATGCCTCGTCTTCCTTGACGCTTTTATTGTCTTGGTCTTCTTCTATTGAAAAAGATTCAGGAGATGAGCTAAGGGTCATTAGCAACGGTCCAAGTGCCTGTGGCTGCAAGTTACACACCCATTCCTGCATCTCTTTCTGTTTTTTGTCGGTGACGATTGAGTAAGCAATCAATCCCCCACGCCCCCCCTCAGTCAGCGCTTCAAATATCCCTTTAACAATGGCATATCCACGCACATAGGCAAACGCCACATCGATACCAGTGGCGCCTAGGAAGCTCAGCTT
>Ga0308163_10002379_pt1 | contig 17395 bp, 13 predicted proteins | sample PhyTR1_FD_201037 | JGI IMG/M metagenome (GOLD analysis project Ga0308163, IMG submission 201037) | Phyllosphere microbial communities from UC Gill Tract Community Farm, Albany, California, United States - DLSLT.R1 | ecosystem: Host-associated > Plants > Phyllosphere > Unclassified | place: USA...
TCGGACAGTCGCGCGGTGTCGTCGCCCTCGCCCATGTCGATGAGGTCGTGCACGACCCCGCCACCACTCCAATCGAGGACGTCGTTGCCCACGCTCATGCGGATTTCACCGCGCACCGTGCCGCCGGTGAGGGTCACCCTGTCATCGCCGCCACTGACACTGATGTTGCCGCCGATGTAGCCATCGGACAGGATGATCGTGTCGCGGCCGAAGCCGGTGACCAGGTTGCCATCGATGGTGCCGCCGGACATGTCGAACACGTTGTTGTCCAGCTTCATGTTGACCCGGCCGATGCGACCGCCGGTCATTTCGGCGTAGTCGCCATCTTCGAACGCCCCGACGATGCGGCCACCGGTCATGCGGAACGAATCGAAATTGTCTCCCTGCAGCAGCGCCCCGAGGCTGCCATCGGTCATCAGGAAGCTGTCGATGCCGTTGCCCTGCTGCACGGTGCCGGTGATGCTGCCACCGCTGACCTGCAGGCTGTCGGCACCGTCGCCCTGGTCCAGCGAAGCGAGGCTGCCCGCACTTATCACCGCCACATCGTCACCGCTGCCCTGCGTGGCCGCGCCTGTCAGCGTACCTCCCCGCAGCTCCAGCCGGTCATTGCCGGCACCCTGCGCCAACGTGCCGCTGATGCTGCCTCCCGCACGCAGGATGGCGGTGTCGTTGCCACCGCCCTGGGCGACATTGCCGATGATGGCCCCGGAGAGGTCGACCAGGTCGTCCCCTTCGCCCATCACCACGGCATCGGCGTTGCCCACATCGACCACCGCACCGGCCAGCAGTCGTACCGAGCCGCTTGCGGTGGCGTTGCTGCCGGTACCCAGCGTGCTGGTCCACGGCGTGGGCGGGGCCGCGTCGCAGACCGTGCTGGTGCCGATGGTGATGCAGTCGGCACTCGCATTGAGCGTGACCAGCAGCAGCGCGGTGCCTGCCATGGCCCGCGAGTGAAGGAGATCTGAGATGCTGAATGCAAGCCGGGAAGGTGCGGGAGGGTGCAAGGGACGTTCTCCATCATCATGATCGGAAGACACGAAATGCCGCTGGATGTATCGGCACCGACACCCATGCCGTGTCCGCCTGGATGCGGCGGTTGTCCCGGAATGTCCCCTGCGTCAGGTGCCACCTTGAATGCACTGCAACCGCAGTCTGCCACCGGGTTCTACGTATATTCCACATTTTAAATGTGAGGCCATTCGCACATTGGATGTGGACAGGCCTTGGGCTCACGCGCCGCGAACATGACTTAACAGGTTCAGATCTTCAGGTAGATGCGGCGTGCGTCCAGCCACCACGCCACCGCCCACCATGCAGCGACAAAGGAAACCGCGATCAGCAGCGAGGCCGTCGCCAGCTGCGTCGGCATTGCGCCAGCGGCAGCGTTCCAGACCGCCTGCCAGAGCCCGCTGGCGCCCAGCAGCACCGACATCACCGATGCGCCGAGATAAACGGTAATGGCGTTCACGCCGAAGCGGCGCCCCAATGCCGGCCAGCCGCGCTGGTCGATCAGCCAATGCGCGGCGAGCAGGGCGATGATCGCCAGGCCCCCCGTCCAGAGCACATACGGCGGCGTCCACAGATTCTTGTTGAGTGGCAGCCACACTGCCGCCGCCAGGCCGATGGCCAGCAGCAGCGCGCCGCAGATGGCCAGCCGCAGCGCCGCGGCGGCACGCAGCATCTGCCCCGCCAGCAGCCCCAGCAGCGTGGTCGCCAGCGCACCCAGCGTGCTCATCAGCCCTTCTGGATCATGGCCCAGTCCGCTGGCCGCCTCGTACTGGTAGATCCATGGGGCGAACAACGCGGTGTCCAGCCGGCTCACCGGGTTGAGCAGCGGCACCAGCGTATCGGCGCCCAGCAACAGACCGGAATAGCCTGCAAGCAGCAGCACCAGCGCCGCCCACTGCAGCCGCTGGCGCGCGTACACCGCCAGCAACCCCACCAGCGCCGAGCACACCGCGATGCGCTGCAGGACGCCCCAGAGGCGGTAGTGCGGCAGCTCCAGCAGCCACCACGCAAGCGCGTGCAGCAGCAGGCCGGCCAGCAGGATCCGCAGCGCACGGGTCAGCACGCCGCGCGCCAGCGCAGGCCGTGCCGCTGCATTCGCTGCGCGTGGCACCACGCTGAACGCCATCGACACGCCGACCAGGAACAGGAAAAAGGGAAACACCAGGTCGGTCGGCGTGCAGCCATGCCATTCCGCATGCAGCAACGGCGCATGCACATGGCCCCAGTCACCCGGGTTGTTGACCAGCAACATCGCCGCCACCGTGATCCCGCGCAGTGCATCGATCGATGCCAGGCGCGTGGCGGCGGCCGTGCTCATGCCGCTTCGTACTGCCCGGCAATCCAGGTGCCGCGCACCTGCAGGGCATCGTCCAGCAGCACCAGGTCGGCCTGGAAGCCCTCGGCGATATGTCCCATCCGGTCATCCACGTTGAGGAAGCGCGCCGGGTAGGTGGAGGCCATGCGTGCGGCTTCGGCCAGTGGCTCGCCGAGCAGCTGCACGGTGTTGCGCACCGCCGTGGCCATGTCCAGCGCGGAACCGGCCAGCGAACCGGCCGCGTTGCGCACCACGCCGTCCACGGCGGTGATGATCTCCCCGTACAGCTCGTAACTGGGGTCATCCGCACCGACCGGCGGCATCGCATCGGTCACCAGCAACAGGCGGCCGCGCGGCTTGGCGGCCAGCGCCACGCGCAGGCTGCCCGGATGCACGTGCACGCCATCGACGATGATCCCGACCCAGCTGTCCCGGTCTTCCAGCGCAGCGCCCACCGCACCCGGCTCACGGCCCTGCAGCGGTGACATCGCGTTGTACAGGTGGGTGAAGCCGCGGATACCGGCATCCAGCCCGGCGCGTGCTTCTTCGTAGGTGGCCGCGGTGTGCCCGGCCGCCACGATCACGCCACGCTCCACCAGCGCGCGGATGGTCTCCAGCGGCACCCGTTCCGGCGCCAGCGTCAGCAGGGTCACGCCATTGTCCAGCGATGCCGCCAGCGCGACCTCATCGGCGTCCGGCACGCGGAACTTGCTGACGTCGTGCGTGCCTTTGCGGGCCGGCGCGATATAGGGACCTTCCAGGTGGATGCCGATCACGCCGGGCACCCCCTGCGCGATGGCATCGTGGGTGGCAGTGATCGCCGCGCGCATCACCTGCAGGTCATCGCTGATCAGCGTCGGCAGCAGCGCGGTGGTGCCGAAACGGCGATGCGCCGCGGCGATCGTGCGCAGGGTCGGCACGTCCGGCGTGTTGTTGAACAAGGCGCCGCCGCCGCCATTGACCTGCACGTCGATGAAGCCCGGCAGCAGCCAGCCGCCACCGAGGTCCACCTGTTCGTCGGCCGGTCCCAGCTGCGGTGCCGCATCGGGCAGCACCGCGCTGATGCGGCCCTCTTGGATCACCAGCGCGAGGTCATCGCGGAACTCTTCGCCCACCAGCATCCGGGCATTGCGCAGCACCTGCTTCATCAGACGGTCTCCGTGACCTTGTTCAGATGCGGCGGCAGGTCCGGGTTGTGCCCGCGACGCAGCGCCAGCGCGTTGATTGCGCGGTAGAAGCTCTGCACCGTCAGCAGCGGTGCGCACAATGGATGCGGCGCGGCGGCCAAGGGCAGGTCTCCGCCGGCGCCTGCCAGCCACACCTGCGCACCCCGCGCGGCGAATTCATCGGCCACCGCGCGCGTACCGGCGCCTGTTTCGTCCGGCTGGGCGAAGGCCAGCACCGGGAAGCCCGGCCCGACCAGCGCCATCGGTCCGTGCTTGACCTCCGCCGAGCTGTACGCCTCGGCATGCAGGCCACAGGTTTCCTTGAACTTCAGCGCCGCTTCCTGCGCCGCACCAAGACCGAGGCCACGCCCCAGCACGAACAGATTGGAGGCCTCCACCAGGCCCTCGGTGACCGCGCTCCAGTCCGCCTGCCAGGCCTCGCGCAGGGCCGCCGGCAGCGCGTCCAGCGCCGCGCGCAGCGCGCTGTCCTGTTTCCAGTACGCGGCCAGCTGCAGCACGGCGGCCAGCGAGGCGAGATAACTCTTGGTCGCCGCAACGCTGCGCTCGGCCCCGGCGTGCAGCGGGATCACCGTCTCGGCCAGCTGCGCCAACGGCGAATCCTCCACGTTGACCAGCGCCACCACGCGCGCGCCGGCGGCCTTGGCCGCCTCCGCATTGCGCAGCAGGTCCGGGCTCTTGCCGGACTGCGAGATCACGATGAACAACGCCCCGCGCAGCTGCAGCGGCGCGGCGTATACCGATCCCACCGATGGCGAAGCCGACGCCACCACAAGGCCAAGCTGGGTCTCCAGCAGGTACTTGGCATAGGTCGCCGCATGGTCCGAACTGCCGCGCGCGCAGGTCACCACGAACGGCGGCGGCGCAGCGCGCAGGCTGGCTGCCAGCGTTTCCATCACGCCATGATTGCGCGCGAACTGGGCGGCGATGACATCGGCCGCCTCGGCGGCTTCGCGGAACATCAACGTGTCGGCAGGGGCTGGCAGGGTCATGGCGGTACTCAAGGAGGATCGGAAGGAAGGGCACGCGCGGCGGCCGGACGCATCGGCGCGGTCGAACCACGCACCACCAGCTGTGGCACGAAGCCCTGGTTGTGCAGCGGCGACGGCGCATCGTCATACGCATCACTGCGCAGCTGTGCGATCAGCAGACGCGCGGCATGCCGGGCGATGTCTTCGGTGGCCTGTTTGGCGGTGGTCAATGGCGGCCAGGACTGGCGCGAAAACGGACTGTCCTCGAAGCCGGCGATGGACAGGTCGTAGGGCACGTTCATGCCGGCCGACTTCGCTGCCGCCAGTACGCCGGCGGCGATTTCATCGTTGGACCCGAAGATGGCGGTCGGCGGCTCGCGCAGCGCCAGCAGGCGCCGTGCACCGCGGAATCCATCGTCGAAGGTGTAATCACCCTGCACCACCAGGTGCTTGTCCACGGTCATTCCGTAGTCCTTCAACGCCGCTTCGTAGCCGGCATGGCGCTCCACCGATGAGCGGTGTGAACTACCGCCCCACAGGAAGCCGATGCGCTGGTGGCCAAGCTGGATCAGGTGCTCGGTGACCTCGTAGGCGGCCTCGCGGTCGTCGACGAACACGCAGGCCCCGTCGGCGGGATCTTCGGTAGCGGCGATGATGCGCACCAGCTTGATGCCACGCGCGGTCAAGGCCTGCACCAGGTCGCGGCGCTCGGACATCGGCGCGGTCAGCACGAGCCCGGCCAGTCGCGAACGCTGTACCCAGTCGGCCAGCTCTTCAGCCAGCAGCGGCGAACTGGAATCGCAGGGGTGGATCTGCAGGCCGAAGCCGGTCTCGCGGCAGGCCGCCAGCACGCCGTTCTGCACGCCGATGATGTGGTACGGGTTGGGGTTGTCATACACCAGCCCGACCACGAAGGTAGTGCCGCTGCGCAGGTTGCGCGCCGAGGGATCCGGCTCGTAATCCAGCTCGGCCACCGCACGCAGCACCCGCGCGCGGGTGGCCTGCATCACCGACGGTTCGTTGTTGATGACGCGCGACACGGTCTTCAAAGAGACCTTGGCCTTCTCGGCGACGTCCTTGATTGTGGCTCTGCGCATTGCCGTTCCCCGCGGTTGATCCGTGGCGTCCATGATCGCCGATCAGGCAGCGTCGCGCGGCAGGCCCGCGCGGTGCCCGATGGTCGAATAGAACAGGATGTACAGGTAGCACGGGACCATCAGCAGCAGGAACACCAGCTGGAAGTCGACATGCTGCTTGAGCACGGCAAAGGCCTGCGGAATGATCGCACCGCCGGCGATGCCCATCACCAGCAGTGCCGAACCGGTCTCGGTGAAGCGCCCCAGGCCGCGGATCGCGAGCGGGAAGATCGCCGGCCACATCATCGCGTTGGCGAACCCGAGCAGTGCCACGAAGGCGACCGACGCATAGCCATGGGTGAAGTAGGCGCCCACGCAGAACAGCACGCCGAGCGAGGCGGAGATGCTCAGGTAGCGCGACTGGGAAACAAAACGGGGGATCAGCAGCAGGCCCACCACGTAGCCCACCAGCATCGCCCCCAAGGTGAGGGAGGTGAACATCTTGGTCTGGTCCAGCGGCAGGTCGAATCCATGGCCGTAGGTGCCGATGGCATCACCGGCCATCACTTCCACGCCCACATAGACGAACAGGCACAGCACGCCCAGCCACAGGTGCGGGAACTGGAAAATGCTGCTGCGTTCGATCCCCCCCTTGCCCGCCGGTGCGGCATTGGCCTCGGAGGATTTCAGTTCGGGCAGCGGCGAGAACAGCACCGCCACCGACAGCACCACCAGCAGCGCGGCCATGCCCAGGTAAGGCGCATGGATCTTGGCGGCGAAGTCGTTGAGCAGTGCCGCGCGGGTTGCCACGTCGGCCTGCTCCACCGCGGTGGAGAGATCGCCGACGCCATGCAGTACCAGCGTGCCGATCAGCACCGGCGCGAGCATGCCGGCGATCTTGTTGCAGATGCCCATCAGCGCGATGCGCCGCGCTGCGGTTTCAATCGGCCCCAGGATGCTGATGTACGGATTGATCGCGGTCTGCAGCAGTGCCAGGCCGCTGCCGATGATGAAAAGACCGCCCAGCGCGCCCGGATACCAGCGCTGGGTAGCGAACTCACCGAAAGTGGCTGCACCGGCGGCCATCACCAGCAGGACGGCAGCGCCAGGAAAAAGTAGGACAGGTAGAACACCATCAGCACCAGAAACGCACCCACCTCGTCGAGCTCGAAGGCCAGTTTGACGAAGGTGATCAGCGGTCCATTGAGCCAGGTGAAGAAGCCGATCAGGAAGAACAACACGCCGACGATGGCGATGGACGTGGTGACGCTGGTACGCGCACCTGCAGCGTGGACGGCGGACATCGGCAAGGCTCCTGCTGCGACTCCGCGCAGGGCGTCGTCGACGAGTGGCTGGGAACAACGTTGTCACATTCTTTCGACGGGCATAGGGACTTTGTCAACTCACAAAATCCTCCGCCCTATATTTGCTGCGATGCCGCATCCTTGTGATTGTCGGACACGCTGAACACGCTGTACCGCCGAAGCGCCTGCGCTGCGCGTGTTTCCCCATAGGAAGCGGGACTGGCATGTAATCGTTTTCTGCGGAAACCATCTCTTGCGATGCAGCAACGAAAAATTCACGAAGCCGTTGACATCGTTGTCAACACGGCTTCATATTCCGCTCAACGGCGGGCCACCCATGGCCCGCACTCCGCAGGAGCCCGCGTGACCGCTGCCAGCCATCCCGCACCCACCCACGTCCTCTCCACTGCAGCGCCGGGCTTTCTGGCCGCAGACGTCGGTGGCACCCATGTCCGGGTGGCCCGCGTAGAGGCAAGCGGCGACGCCGCGCATCCGGTACGCGTGCTGGACTACCGCAAGTACCGCAATGCCGATCACCCCGGCCTGGGCGCGATCCTTTCCGACTTCCTCGGCGACGGCATGCGTCCGGCGCATTGCGTGGTGGCCACCGCCGGCTACGCCCGCGAAGACGGCACGGTGATCACCGCGAACGTGCCCTGGCCGCTGTCGGCGCGCCAGCTGGAAACCGAGGTCGGGGTGCAGCACGTGCACATCGTCAACGATTTCGAAGCCGTGGCCCACGCGGCGGCCCAGGTCGATGCGAGCGGCGTGCTGCAGCTGTGCGGGCCGGACAGCGCGCCGGTCGGCCCCACGCTGGTGGTGGGACCAGGCACCGGACTGGGTGCGGCATTGTGGATCCCGACCGCGCATGGTCCGGTGGTGCTGGCGACCGAGGCCGGCCAGGCCAGCCTTGCCGCCAGCGATGAACTGGAAATGGCGATCCTGCGCCACATGCTGCGCGCACGCGCCCACGTGTCGGTGGAACATGCGCTGTCAGGCCCCGGCCTGATCAACCTGTACACCGCGCTGTGCGCACTGGAAGACCAGCCCGCCGTGCTGGGCACCCCCGATGCGGTGACCGCTGCCGCCATCGCGGGCACCGACGCATTGGCACGCAGGGCATTGGACGTGTTCTGCGGCCTGCTCGGCAGCACCGTTGGCGACATGGCCCTGCTGTACGGCGCCCATGGTGGCGTCTACCTGGCCGGCGGCATCCTGCCGAAGATCCGTGATTACCTGCGCGCCAGCACCTTCGTGGCGCGCTATCTCAACAAGGGACCGATGAGCGAAGCGCTGCAGCGGATCCCGGTGAAGGTGGTCGAACACGGTCAGCTGGGCGTCATCGGCGCGGCCAGCTGGTATCTCGGCCAGCAATCCCGCTGACCGCGCGGCGCGCTGGAGCGCGTGGCGGCCTGAACGAACGACGCGGTACCCGGAACACGCAGCACGCTGTACCCGGAACACCCGACCCGCCGGCCGCGGCGAGGTCGTACGACAGCAACAACCACGCGCCGACGCGGCGAAACTTCGTGTGATGAGGAGAGACATCATGAACACCCGCAAGTCCGTACTTTCGGCCGCCATCGTCGGCTGCCTGGCCTTCAGTGCCCACGCCCAGCAGACCCAGACACCGCAGGACCTGGACACGATCACCGTGGTCGGCATCCGCGCCAGCCTGGAAAAGTCGCTGGATACCAAGCGCAACAACGTTGGTGTGTCCGAAGCGATCACCGCCGAGGACATCGGCAAGTTCCCCAGCACCAATGTCGCCGAAGCGCTGTCGCAGATTCCCGGCGTCACCCTGGACCGCCGCTTCGGCCAAGGCGAGCGGGTCAGCATCGACGGCACCGATCCCAGCCTCAACCTGTCCTTCCTGGATGGCCACCCGGTCGCGCAGGCCATCTGGCTGTATGGCGAGCAGCCCAACCGCGGCTTCGACTACACCCTGCTGTCTCCGCAGATCCTCGGCCGCGCAGAGATCATCAAGTCTTCCGAAGCACGCCTGACCGAAGGCAGCCTCGGCGGCACCGTGCTGATGCACACCCGCCAGCCGCTGGACCTGAAGAAAAACGAAGTGGCCGCCTCTGTAGGCTACAGCTACAGCCAGCAGGCCAGCGAAGGCAAGCCGAACGCTTCGGCGCTGTACAGCTGGAAGAACGACGACGAAACGTTCGGCATCGCCGTTTCCGCGCAGCATTACGAAGAAGCGATCGACCGCCAGGGCATCGAAGTGTTCGGCTACGCCAAGGCCAGCAGTTTCACCAACGCAACGGGCGTGGCCGGCGATGTCGACGTGCCGAACTCGATCAATGCGGCCTGGTTCCAGCAGGAGCGCAAGCGCGACAGCGCCGTGGTCAACCTGCAGTTCAAGCCGAACGAAGACCTCGAGTTCAACCTCAGTGGCCTGTACATCAAGGAAAACTTCGACAACTACAACCAGTCGATGTACTCCTTCCTGACCTGGAACGACGGCACCCGCAACGCCATCGACCAGCTCGGCGGCGTGCGCAACGGCGTGGCCACCAGCGGCCACTCCAATGCCAATGCCGATGCCACCAGCGGCACCGTCATCTATGACAACAACGTGCGCGAATCCGAAGTCACCACCAAGGGCCTGGATCTGCGTGGCGCCTGGAAGGGCGAAGGCTGGGGCGTCAACGGCCAGGTCGGCCAGAGCAAGTCGGAAAACAAGAACCTGGCGCAGTACTTCATCGAACCGGTCTACAACGGCGCCTACAGCTGGAGCGTCGACGATGGCCTGACCTTCGACGACCCGGCCGGCGCGCGTGATCCGGCCAACTGGGGCGCCCCGGGCGGCTGGCTCGGCAACAACGGCATCTTCGCCACCGACAGCAAGGACACCTACGCGCAGCTGGACTTCAACGTGCAGTTCGACAGCGTGTTCAACCAGCTGCAGTTCGGCGTGCGCCACGGCAAGCACGAAGAAAACTTCGAGCTCAACGTGTACGGCGGCGTGCGTACCGGCACCCTGGCCGACGTCGGCACCATCGGCCTGACCGACGGCATCCAGGGCTTCGGTGACGACCAGTCCCGCCACATCCAGGTGGGCCGTGACAACGTGCTGGCCTGGGTCAAGGGCAGCCCGCTGGACTTCGCCAACCCGGATCCGTCCAGCTACCTCAACAACAGCTGGGCGCTGGAGCAGACCAACAACGCCGCCTATGCGCAGTTGAACTTCTCCAACGGCCCGCTGCGCGGCAACGTCGGCGTGCGCTACGTCGACTCCAAGACCGACGGCAGCGGCTTCGTCTACGGCGGCACGCCGACCCTGACCGACCTGGACAGCAAGTGGCAGACCCGGAGCAAGAAGGAAGACTTCGTGCTGCCCTCGGTGAGCCTGGCCTGGGACACCGACAGCGACTGGGTGTTCCGTTTCTCCGGTGCGAAGGTGATCGCCTGGGCGCCGTACAACCAGATGGTCAACAACACCTTCCTCAACGATACCCAGCTGACCGGTTCGGGCGGCAACGCCGACCTGTCGCCGTATGAGTCGTGGAACTTCAACGCGTCGGCCGAGTACTACTTCGCGCCGCAGGCGGTGGTGGCGTGGTCGATCTTCTACAAGAAGATCGAGAACTACATCGACACCTCGGCCACCATCGAGCGCCAGTACAACTCGATCCGCGATACCTCCCCGCTGACCTGGGACAGCATCGTCGGCACCAACGGCTGCAACGCCGATGGTTACTGCGACTACAGCATCCAGCGTCCGCGCAATGCCGGCAGCGGCCACGTCAAGGGCTTCAACCTGAGCTTCCAGCAGCCCTTCGGCGAGAGCGGCTTCGGTCTGACCGGCAACTACACCTACGCCAACGGCGAGAACAACACCGGTGATCCGCTGCCCTACCAGTCGCGCAATGCCGTGGCCTTCAGCCCGTACTACGAAAAGGGCCCGCTGAATGCCCGCCTGACCTACAACTGGCGTGACAGCTACCTGGCCGGCGGCTATGTGGCCGGTGCCGCGCCGGCAAGCGTGGACGACTACGCCGAACTGGGCGCCAGCATCGGTTACACCTTCAACGAGAACTGGTCGCTCACCGTCGACGCACAGAACCTGCTGGACGAGACCTACTTCCAGTATCTGGGCGACAAGGAGCACCTGGCCGGCAAGTACAAGAGTGGCCGCCGCTACATGGCCACGGTGCACTTCAAGTTCTAAGCTGCAGCTGGCAATGTCCCATCGCAACGGGCCCGGTCATCCGGGCCCGTTGCATGATGGGGACGGTAAAACGGGAGGCACCGGCCAAACGTCGGCGCCCCGCCACCACAGGAGTCACCTGATGCGCTTCACCTCTCTGGCCCCGCTGCTGCTGTGCCTGGCCATCGCGCCGCTGGCGCGCGCCGCCGATGCACCGGCCATCGACAACGCCCCCGGCCCGTTGCTGTGCGACGGCAGCCTGCCGCTCATTCCCGCACCGGCCCACGTGGAACGCCTCGATGGCGCGCCCTTCAAGGTGGAAGCCAGCACCCCGGTCTGGGCGCGCGGCGACGCGGCCACGCGCGTGGCACGCCAGTTCAGCACGCTGTTGCGCGACAGCGGCGGCCCCACCCTGCCGGTCAAGAACGGGAACGGCAAGAACGGCGTCAACTTCGTGCTCGACACCGCGCTGAAGACCGGCGCCGAAGGCTACCAACTGCGCTCCAACGGCGACGGCGTGACCGTTGCCGCAGCTACCGAAGCCGGCCTGTTCTACGGGGCGGCGACGTTGTCGCAACTGTTCACCAGCAACACCGACGGTGCCCTGCAGGCCCTACGCATCGACGATGCCCCGCGCTTCAGCTGGCGCGGCCTGATGTTGGATTCGGCGCGGCACTTCCAGAGCCTGGACGAGATCAAGCAGGTGCTCGATGCGATGGCCGCGCACAAGCTCAATACTTTCCACTGGCATCTCACCGATGACCAGGGCTGGCGCATGGAGATCAAGCGCTACCCGAAACTGACCGAGGTCGGCAGCTGCCGCATCCCGGCCGGTGACGGAGGCCGCGATCCGGCCACCGGTGCACCGCGTCCGTATTGCGGCTTCTATACCCAGCAGCAGATCCGCGAGGTCATCGCCTACGCCGCCGCGCTGCATATCCAGGTGATCCCGGAGATCGACGTGCCGGGCCACGCGACCGCCGCCATTGCCGCCTACCCGGAGCTGGGCGTACTGGATACGCCGTTGCAACCGCTGAGCGAATGGGGCGTGTTCCCCAACCTGTTCAACACCGAGGAAAGCACGTTCACCTTCCTGGAAAACGTGCTGGAAGAAGTCATCGCCCTGTTCCCGTCGAGCTACGTGCACGTGGGCGGCGATGAAGCGGTGAAGGACCAGTGGATCGCCTCGGCGCGTGTGCAGCAGCGCATGCGCGAACTGGGCGCCAGCGATGAAATGCAGATGCAGAGCCATCTCATCAAGCGGCTGGAAACCTTCCTGGAACAGCACGACCGGCGCCTGATCGGCTGGGATGAAATCCTCGAAGGCGGCCTGCCGCCGCAGGCCACGGTGATGTCCTGGCGCGGTACCGAGGGTGGCCTGAAGGCGGCCAGCGAAGGCCACGACGTGGTGATGTCGCCGGTCACCGACATGTACATGGATTACCTGCAGACCTCATCGCCGAACGAGCCGCCGGGCCGCCCGTTGCTCACCACGCTGGCCCGCACCTACGCCTTCGAGCCGGTGCCGGCCACGCTGGCGGCGGACAAAAAGCACCACATCCTCGGCCTGCAGGCCAACATGTTCACCGAACATACGCGCAGCTACGCCCGCCTGCAGCACAACCTGTTCCCGCGCCTGGCCGCGGTGGCCGAAACCGGCTGGAGCCCGGTGCAGCAGCGTGATTTCCGCGACTTCCTGGCCCGCCTGCCTGCGCAGCTGCAGCGCTACCGCGCATGGGGGCTTGCGTATGCGCAGACCCCGTTCGAGGTAGCCGTCGAGCATCAGGACGACCGGCGCGCCGGCAGCGTGCGGGTCAGCCTGGCCAACCCGCTGGGCTACGAAGTGCGTTATCGCACCGATGGCCTGCCGGTGACCGCAGACTCGACGCTGTACAAGACGCCGCTGCAGGCCACGGTGCCGGTGACCGTGCACGCTGCCGCGTTCTTCAACGGCAAGCCGTTGGCTGCCGCACCCAGCGTGGCCGCGTTCACTGCGCAGTCGCTGCTGACCCGCCGCGACGACGAACTGCTGACCTGCCCCGGCCCGGGCCAGCTGCTGCTGCGACTGGAAGATGACGGCCCGGCTGACGGTGCGCGTGCGGTGTTCAACGTCAACATCTTCAACCCGTGCTGGCGCTGGGCCGATGCCGATCTCACCGGCATCCGCACGCTGAAGGTCCGTGCTGGCCGCATTCCCTACTACTTCCAGCTGGCCCACGACGAACCGCAGCGCAAGTTCGAAGCGGCCAGGCGGGCACACGGTGAAATGAAGGTCCGCCGCGGCGACTGCACCGGCCCGGCATTGGCCGAAGTGCCGTTGCCTGCCCAGGTGGGTGCCGATGGATTCGTCACCCTGGAAGCGGCATTGCCCAAGCAGGCGGCCGGCAAGGGCGACCTGTGCATCAGCTTCACCGGTGACACCCGTCCGGCGATGTGGGTGCTGGATGAAGTGACCCTGGCCCGGTAGCGCCGCGGAGCCGGTAGCGCCGAGCCATGCTCGGCGAGCGCAGCGGCGCTTCAGGCAGCCCGCCGAGCATGGCTCGGCGCTACCACCCGTCCGGCATCAGCCGCGCAGGCGCAACAACAGGTCCCGCCACGGCGTCAGCGCCGTGGCGAAGCCGACCACGACGCCGATGGTATTGGCCAGCGCATCGGCCGGATCGGCCATGCGGGTTTCGGTCAGCGCGCCCTGCGCGATCTCGATACCGACTCCCATCAGCACCAGGCCCGCGGCCACCCACAGCAGCGCGCGCCCGCGCTGGAACACCTGTACGGCACTGCCCCCCAGCAGGAAGTACGCGAGGAAATGCTCTACCTTGTCACTGCCCTGCGGCAGCGCCAGCGGCGGCGGCGGGATCAGGCAGACCACGATCACCGTCACCACCGCGGCCAGCCACACGCACAGCCAGAACCGCCGATGGCGCAGTGGCTTGAGCCACTTGCCGCTCACAGCCGCCAGCTCAGGTCACCGAGTTCGAAGGACGGTTCGAAATCCACGTCGCGCTGCAGGCCGATCACCTGGAAGCGCTCGCCCATGCCACTGGGCAGGGTGAGCTTTTTCACCTCCTCACGCAGCTGCACGCGACCTACGTCGTCGGTGCGCTCATCGGCCAGCGCAAGCACCTGGTCCAGCCCGTTACCGAGCAGGAAACTGGCCTGGCTGCAGTAACCGGCCAGGTCGAAGCCGGCATGCAGGCCCGCTTCGGCCATGGCAGTGAAGTCCACCGAGGCGGTGATGTCCTGCAGGCCCGGCCACAGGTACACCTCGTTGTGTACGTGGTGGCGATAGAACGCACGCACGGTACCGTCATCGCGCTCCGGCAGGTAGTACTCGCCGCGGCTGTAACCGTAGTCCACGAACAGCATCGCGCCGCGTTTCAGTCCGCCGGCCACCGCCTGCAGCCAATAGGGAAGCTGCGGCAGCAGTTCTGACCGGTAACCATCGGCGAACGGCTTGTCCAGGTAACGCTCCAGGTGCCGTACCGCGCCGTTGAGCAGCATGTCCGCTGGTGCCGTGGCGCGCACGAACTGGTCCTCGGCGTCCAGCGCCACGGTTTCCTCGTACACCTCACCGGCGTTGATCACGAAGCGCGGCGTAGGCAGTGCATCGATCACCTCGTTGGCGAACACCACGCCTTCCCAGTCATCGTCGAACGGCCGGTCCAGCCATTCCACGCGCCCGCCGATCTCCGCCGGCAGGTTCTGCTGCAACCGCTCGCGCTGGCGCTGGCGCAGGTCGGCGCTGGGCTCGAGGATCGCATAGCGCGCCGGCAGCGCCTGCAGTTCCGCCAGCCGCAGCAGCAGCGCTTCGGCGAAGGCACCGGTACCCCCCCCGAGTTCAAGCAGGCGGGCCTGCGGTCCCAGCTGGCCGAACACCGGGGCCAGCGCATTTGCGACCGTGGCGGCGAACAGTCCGCCCATTTCAGGCGCGGTGGTGAAATCGCCGCTGGCGCCGAACTTGCTGGCGCCGGCGCTGTAATACCCCCAACCGGGTGTGTACAGGCACAGCTCCATGAAGCGCGAGAACGGGATCGCACCGCCCTGCGTACGGATTTCATCACGCAGGGCGGCCGCCAGCTGTTCGCTATGGGCCAGGGCGTCGGTATCGGGCAGCGGAAGGGTGGACTGCATGGCGTCTTCAAATGCGGTGACAATGGTGCACAGGATAGCCGAGCCATGGAGTACCCGATGACCCCTACCGCCCCCGTGGCCCTGATCACCGGCAGCGCGCGCCGCATCGGTGCGGCCATTGCCGGTCATCTGCACCAGGCTGGCTACAACATCGTGCTGCACGCCAACCGCTCCAGCGACGAGCTGCAGCAGGCCGCTTTCGCGTTTGAACTGGCCCGGCCGGGCAGCGTGCTGGCACTGCAGGCCGACCTGCGCCAGGCTGATGCCCTGGCCGACCTGGTCGAACAGGCAGCGGCCCATTTCGGCAGGCTGGATGCGCTGGTCAACAATGCCTCCAACTTCTTCGCTACCCCGCTTGGGCAGATCACCGCCGAAGCCATCGATGACCTGTACGCGGTGAACGCCCGGGCGCCGCTGCTGCTGGGGCAGGCCGCCGCGCCCCACCTGCGTCGCAGCCACGGCAGCATCGTCAACCTCACCGACCTGCACGGCAGCCAGCCCATGCGCGACCATCCCGCCTACTGCATGGCCAAGGCCGCGCTGGAGATGGTCACCCGCTCACTGGCGCTGGAGCTGGCGCCCAAGGTCCGGGTGAACGCGGTGGCCCCCGGCGCCATCCTGTGGCCGGAAAGCGGCAAGGATGATTTCGCCCGCGAGGCGCTGCTGGCGCGCACCCCGCTGGCGCGCATCGGCACGGTGGAAGAGATCGCCGAGGCGGTGCGCTGGCTGATCGCCGATGCCGGCTTCGTCACCGGCCATACGCTGCGGCTGGATGGCGGGCGCACGCTGTCCTGAGCCGCCGGCTTCGGTCGTGACGACCGCGGTGGCTGACCACTGGGGTGGGTGACGACTGCGGTGGGTGACGACCGCGGTGGGTGACGACCGTTGGTCGTCACCGCCTTTGCCGCAGCGCTCGCCGCTGCATCAGCCCTCTTTGTCCGGACCCAGTTCCACCACCTCGAAGGCCTCGCCGAACTGGCGGTGGGCCCGCCACAGCGCCGCCAGGGTCAGCCCGCTGACCGGATCGACGAAGTCCGGTGCGATGTCGGCCAACGGCTTGATCACGAACGCATGCTTCAATTCCGGACGGGGAATGCGCAGGTGCCCCGGCCCTTCCACGATCAGATCGCCGTAGAACACCACGTCGATGTCCAGGGTCCGGTCGGAAAAGCGCGGCCCGCTGCGATCACGCCCGTGCCGGTCTTCCAGCGCATGCGCCCACGCGTCCAGCGTGTCCAGGTCCAGATCGGTTTCGATGGCCACCGCATTGTTGAGGAACGCCGGGCCGTCAAAGCCCACCGCCGGGGTGCGGTAGGCCGGAGATATGGCGATAGCGCCAAAACGTTCCGCCAAGGCGGCCACGGCGGCATGCAGGTGACGGCGGGGCTGGACATTGCTGCCCAGGCTGAGGAGCACGGTGGTCATGCAGGTCATCGGGTGGCAGGGGGGAGGTAATGTCTTCATCACGGCATCACCCGTACCATTGGACCGCACTTGATGGGACGATGCCAATGACTTATTGCGTCGGAATCGACGTGGACGAGGGGCTGGTCTTTGCGGCCGACACCCGCACCAATGCGTCGGTGGACGATGTACGCGTCCATCGCAAGCTGCATGTCTTCGAATACCCCGGCCAGGCGGTGTTCGTGCTGATGGCCAGCGGCAACCTGGCCACCACCCAGCTGCTGGTTTCGCGTCTGCAGCGCGACGTGGAAGAGCAGCGCACGCCGAACCTGCGCGGCCTGCGCCACCTGTTCGAGGTGGCCGAGTATGTCGGCGCGCTGCTGGTCGACAGCCAGGTCAAATGCCGCGACGTGGAACACGGCCACGATGGGGTGAACACCCAGGCGACCTTGATCCTCGGCGGGCAGATCGCCGGCGAGCGCCCTGGCCTCTACATGGTCTATCCCCTTGGCAATGCCATCTCCGCCTCGCCCGAAACGCCGTACCTGCAGATCGGTGAATCCAAGTACGGCAAGCCTATCCTGGACCGCATCATCCGGCCGCGCACGCGACTGGACGATGCGGCGCGCACCGCGGTGGTGTCACTGGATTCCACCATCCGCTCGAACCTGTCGGTGGGCCTGCCGCTGGACCTCGCGCTGGTGCGCCGCGATGAACTGCGGATCGGCGGACAGCTGCGCCTGAGCGGCGATTCGCCGTTGTATGCCGATATCCACCGCAACTGGGCGCATCGGCTGGAACAGGCAGTGGCCGCGCTTCCGCGCTTCCCGTGGGAACAGCAGG
>Ga0308163_10002385_pt1 | contig 17368 bp, 18 predicted proteins | sample PhyTR1_FD_201037 | JGI IMG/M metagenome (GOLD analysis project Ga0308163, IMG submission 201037) | Phyllosphere microbial communities from UC Gill Tract Community Farm, Albany, California, United States - DLSLT.R1 | ecosystem: Host-associated > Plants > Phyllosphere > Unclassified | place: USA...
AGGGTTCGCGTTCGTGCTCCGGCGCGTCGCTGACCTGCACCGTCGGCATCCGCGTGGCGTCGGCCTCGGCCAGCGGTTTCGCTGTGCAGGCCACTTCCGCCAGCCACTGTTTGGCCTGGGCCACGGTGAGCAGATGCTCGCCGCCGATCAGACAATGCACCGGGCCGAGATCGACCGCCTGCATGAAGTGCTCGCGCTCCTCCGCGCTGTCCAGCACTTGCCGGCACTTCGCCGCGCTCAACTGCACGTCGGCGAAGGTCACGTAGAGGGTGCTTTTGCGCGAGAAGATCAACGCCGGACGTTCTTCGATGGCGCTGCGCTGCTCCTCGCTGACGCTTTTGCCGCGATGCAGCAATGCGCTGATCACGCCTTCAAGCACGCGGTATTCGTAGAGCTCACCGCTGAGACTGTCGACGATGTACAGCCAGCCATCGCGTAAACGGCGGATGCCCATGGGGCGCGTGGTCAGGGTGTAAGGCAGCGTGATTTCGGTGCTGGGGTCGAAGGGTTTTTCGACAAGGCCGTACGCGAGGGGCAACAGTTGCACGTGGGTGTTGCGCAAGGGGCAGGCGGCGGGGCCGATGATCGGGGCTTTGGACGCGGCGGCTGCCGCAAGGTTGGCGGGGTGCATCATTGAGCACATTTCCCTGTGTCTATTTGTGACAGAGAAATGTGCGTGTATCTGGAAAACGACAGCAGTCAGATCTTTCTGTGTTTTGCGTAGGAATCGAACACTCGGGATGAAACCTACAAGGGATCGTCCGAAATCTTACAGAGGTTACTTCGGATGAATCGTGAGTAACGCTGAAGGCCTACCCGCGCTCGCAAACCGACGCAGGGCAAACAGAGCCTTTAACAGGCGCATTGCCCGAGGATACGAGCTGTACCGCTCATCGAAACCGATTGTTCAACCAATCCATTGATTGACGCCAAAAAGGTGGCCACCTAATATCATGCCGGCTGGTGCGCTAGTGCAGAGACGCCAGCGACTCTTTGCGCTCATCCGCGCCGCTGTCCGGCCGAGCATGGCACCTGATCAGACCGATTATTGCCCGTTGCAGGATCTTCTACATGGACGTTCGTCGCACGTATTTCTCGCGCACCAGTCTCCTGCCCCTGTGGGCGAACTCATCAGTTCATTGGCATGCCCAAGCGCGGACAGACGTTCCTGCTGGCAAACATCATGGTCTTGCAGCCACTATGAGCGCAGTCCGATGGCATCGTCGTTGCCAATCCCAGTATCTCGCTGGATCGTGCGGGTAATGGAGCAGAACCAGGGACAAAACAAGTTCTGATAAACAGAGGTCTGTCCCCCCGAGGTCCCCCGCGGCGGAAAATCGTGTCTGGAGCCCATGCAATGCATCTGATCAACTCTTTACCCTTCGTCATCGACACTGAACCCTATGACGCGTGGAAGCAGCAATGGGCAAATCAGGAAGGCCTGGATATTCATTCGTATATCAATGACCAATGCCACCCGGAACAGATATTGATGTTTTCCACGTTGCTGTTCCCGACGTTCATCGTGTCTGAGGGAGGCGTTTTCCTCGAGCGAAATTTTTCACACGAAGCGTTCGCGCGCTGCGTGAACCTTGCCGCTGGCGACATGGCGGAGGTTGAGCGGCTTATGAATTATGTGAAGATTTATGATGTTTTTGGCCAATACGGAAATGGTGTATCGCCCAGAATATTTTTTCAGCTGTGCGAGATGATCGGGTTTGCCTGGCGAATGGTGTTGAAGGAGAAATTCCGGAACACATTATTCACTGTCGAGGTGTCGAACTCGGATGAGGATTACGGCCCGGTGGTTACGTTCTATCAGGTGAAACAATGATTGATCCCATTCCCAACGCTCGCTGATAAAAAGATTTTTGTCTTGATGTGCTCGCCTCAAGACCGTGGGCGAGCAATTACGTTTCTTGAGTTGAGTCACCAATACAATGCCTAAATTTTCCTGCGTGTGCGGTCAGATAATCAATTTGTCTCATGGTACGTCCGAGTCCGAGTTTTCAATGGTTGCCGAGCGAAAGATAGATGAGCTGGGTGCTGCCTTGGCAGATCGTTGGTTGTCTGAGGAAGAGTTCTATCAGCAGATAGGTGCGAGTGCTACTGCTGTTTATCGCTGCAATAAATGCGAACGACTACATATTGATCAAGGTGGCGGAAACTTTTCTTCCTATATCAAGGAAGTATGATAGAGCGCGCCCACATGCTTTCGGGGAAAGAGTGGGAGCTGGATTGTTCACCAGCAAGAGGCTTCAAATGGACTTTTCAATTGCGGAATACGGATTGGTCGGCCCCCTGAATGGAAAACTGTTCAGAGCTCAAGTGCGCGAAATTCTGGGAGCCGGTTTCGAAGTGTTCTGGAAAACAGCTGACTCCTTGAATACTACGGATGCTTATTCTCAGCTCGACCTTCATGTCTACTATGACGAACGAGATATGGTTAAAGGGGTAGAGTTTTTCGAAAGAAGCACGGTGTCCTGGAACGGCCACAAGCTGGTAGGCGAAAGATCCACGGACGTGTTGGCTTTGTTTCGTCGCCACGGTATTGATCCCGTCATTGACGATGACGGATTTGAAGTCGGTGAGTTGGGTATGGGGTTTTACGTTGACGATGACGACGACTTGATCACCACTTTATATATCAATCTGCGCCGCGAAAATTCATTCAACGGCGTCGTGCTCTAACAGGAGCTAGAGATGATCATCTGCCCAAGATGTCAGCAGGATTACATTGTCTGTGCCCATGTCAAGGCCACTGGGAAAGAGTTATTCATGTGCCCAGAGTGCGACGCTACCTGGTTTTCAATTGAGGCGATCGGCGTTGCGCCTTTTCTGGATTTTGGGACTTATATGGAAAGCATAGGCTTGTCGATGCTGTGGGACGAGTTGGACATTGTTTCCTGTTCAGAAGACTCAAGAAATGACAGTGTATGATCCGGCAATGATGTCTTTGTTGAAAAAGGTCTCACAGCGCTCTTGGAGGAGCTTGAATCTCAGCCCGAAATGGCGATCTTCTTTCCACCAGATATATTGGGTTATGAAGATAAATTATTCAATATTAGAGAATGGTTGAAAGGTGATGGCGAATATGGGTTGGCATACGAAGTGATGGTGTCGTTACTTGAGCGTTTTGATTTCAAGATTTCAGGAAAGTCAGCCGTCAGGTTGCTGGAGGTAGGGCTGTATTTCGGCTACAAGACCGATCTTGAAAGTGACCATGATCTCGATTGGAGAACTTGATTGAATTTTAGGCGACTTCTTGATCTCATCTCCTTTCTCGCAGACGAGGTCTGAGGCAATTGGAGGAATAATGGGACAGACCACGTTTAAATAAACGGAGGAATAATGGGACAGACCACGTTTAAATAAACGTAGTCTGTCTCGAGGGGTCAAAGGTCTTTAACTTATGAATGTTAGTGGGTTAAATAAGGATAGACCACGTTTTAGAAGTGCTCCGAAAACGTGGTCTGTCCCCTTTTTTACACGAAAATGCAGCTGTAAGGGGCGAACCATGGAAATCCTTCGTGCTGTCGTATCGCGATGGCGAACAAGTGCGAACGAAATTTGGTTATTGAACCACGGGGCGTCGAACGAACAGGCATGGTCATCGAAGATCTAGAAGTCATTAAAAGCATTTTCCGAATCGTTCATGGCGGCATCGTCCACGGTTACGACTCTTTTCGTTACGAGATCGAGATGGGAGAAGGGTTTAAGGAGGCCGAGTTGACCGTCTAAAAGAACGGCATTGAAGTGACGGATGCCGAGATCGATTTTGATATTTCCGACGTTTATTTTCTGGCAAAAGAACTAAAAGCCAACGCCTTGCAACGTGGAGAGAACAGACTCATACAGCGGATCAACTGCGCAACCCACGATCTCTGCATCTGTGCCGCCACTCTGAGAGAACTCTGCATCCGACGCAATCTGGAGGTTTTACAGTGATTACCGAAGACATAAAAATAGTCCAAGAGATCTTTCAGTTGGTCGAAGCCGGCATCGTCCATGGCTATGACGCGTTTCGTTATGGCGTGGAGTTGGGGGAGGGTTACATCGAGACGGAGCTGTGCGTTGAGAGAGATGGCGTCGAGGACTGGAATGTCGAGGAAGACATCAACGGCGCGATAATTCTACGTCTGGTCCGCGAATTACAGGACAGCGCAGTCAAGCGTGGCGAGCCATGGAAGTCATTCGTCCTCTCCTACCGCGAAGGCGAACAAGTCAAAACGAAATTCGAGTATTGATCCCCGACTTTGAGATCAAAAGATCGCAGCCTTCGGCAGCCCACTACACAATCCGTAGGGCGTGCCAAAGGCTGCGATCTTTTGCTGTTCACTTCGGATAAAGCGGCGGCAACCCACTCTCACTCACCGGATCCTGCACGCGCTCGGCGGCGGGAATAGTGCGGATCGCCCGCCACAAATCCTCACCCTGCCAGTGCTGCCCGGTCTCGCTGTACAGCGCACCATTCAACCCATCCAGCGCATCCGATAACGGCACAAACCGCGCGGCCATGTCTGCCAGTGTCTCCGGCTGCTGCCGCGCCCAGGCGTCCAGTGCCTGGCGGGTGGCGTGGGGGTCGTTGGCCTGGCTGGCGCGTTTGATGTCGTCGAGCAGGGTGCGTGGGCTCGGGCCGGTTTGGGCGGCGCGGTGGATTGCCGGTTGCCAGCGGGCGCGCCACCAGAGGCCGAAACCGAGCAGGGTGGTGCAGGCGAGGATCAGGGTGCTGAGTTTCCACCACCACAGTGTGTCGTTGTCGGGCGTGCTCGGTTGCAGGGTGCCGGCCGGGGTGTCGATTTGCAGGCTGGGGTTGTTCGCCACTTGCAGGGTGCGCGCGGGCAGGCTGCTGTGTTCGAGGTGGTCTTCGAAGGTGTTCCACCAGACCACGTCGACGGTTGGCAGGTCGATCGCGCCGCTGCGGCTTGGCACCAGGGCTTCGCGTTCTTCGCGGCTGCCGATGATGCCACGGTCGCTGCTCTGGTTGCTCAGCACCGGTTGGTCGGGGTAGCGGCGCAGGCCGTTGACGTCGGTGGCGGGAAGGGCTGGCAGTTGCGAACTGGCGAGGCCTTCGACTTTCAGGGTCAGGCTGCGGGTCAGGGAATCGCCGACCTGGGTGTGGTCCGGTTCCGGGCTCCAGCTTTCGCTGAGGCTGAGGTTGCGCGCCGGCAACCATGGCGCATCGACCGGGTAGGTCAGCGGTTTCGGTTTGACCGTCAGCGGAATCGACGCCGAGCTGACGCGCATCAGTTTGCCGGGCTTCGGCCCCGAGGCGTCTGCCGACGGCGCGGTATCGACCAGCGTGGCGCTGAAGGTCTGCGGGGCGATCGTCAGCAGGCCGCTGTGTTGCGGATAGATCGCGTAGCGCATCTCGATCACGCCGTGGCGCAGGCCATTGATGTCTTTTTCATAGGTGCGCGTGTCGCCGAGCTGTTCGATGCGCGCATCGGCGATTTGCAGCGGGCTCAGGCTGCTGTCGTCGTACAGCGAGACTGAATGATAAATGCGCAGGGTCAGGATGGCCTGGGCCTGCACGTAAACGCTGGTCTGATCGAGGCTGGCTTCGATGAACACCGGATCAAGGCTGTTGTTGTCTTCGCGGTTATCGCTGGCGATCACCTGCACGGTGATCGGCTGGCTCTGCGCTTCGCCCAGTTGCAGCGGCGGAATCACTACGCTGCCGTTCTCTTTCGGCAGCAGGGTGATGATCCAGCGTGTGGTCGCGCGGTTGTCGCCGTTGAGGGTGTTGAGCTGGTTGACCTGGCGCGTGCCGCGCACTTCGAACAGCGCTTCCAGTGCCAACAGATCGGGCTTGCCGAACTGGGTGACGTCGTCAGTTTCGAGGGTGAGCTCGACCGTCTCGCCTGAGTTCAGGCGACTGCGATCCACGCTGGCGGTCAGCTCGGCCGCCTGAGCGGTGGTCGTGCAGATCAGCAGGGGCAGCAAGAGAGCGGTGAAGCGGGTCATCGATTGTTTTCCTGATCCTGATGTTGTTGCTGTTCGTACCAGAATTTGCGCCTGAGCAGTTCGCCCGGGTCGTCCGGGATCTTGCCCAGCCATTGTTCGAGCGCCTGACGCTGCTCGCCTTCGAGGTTGTTCTCGCTCGGGCGCAGGGTCGGCACCGTGTCGGTTTCCTCTTCCTCGTTGCTGCCGGGGATTTCATTGGGGCCGGGCAGCGGCGGGGCGGTCGGCGGCGGTTCGCTGGCCGACTCGGCCGGTTGCGCCTCGCTCTGGGTTTCACTGCTCACCGCCGGAGGGGGCGCGGTGGTGGGCGAGGGCTCATCGCCGGGCAGACTTTGTTCGTTCGGCTGGTTATCCGGTTCGGGCGGCGGCGGGGCGTTTTTCTGCTTCAGCAGGTTTTCCACCAGCGCCTTGTTGGTCTGCGCCGGACGCAGATCCGGTTGCAGCTCGAGCGCCTGTTCGTAGGCATCGATCGCCGCTTCCAGCTCGCCACTTTTTGCCAGAGCGTTGCCACGATTGTAGTGGGCGCGGGCATCGCTGCCCTCGGCGAAGCGCTGAGCGGCGCCACTGTAGTCGCCGGCCTCGTACAACGCCACCCCTTGCCACTGATGATCTTCAAAATGCTGCGCGGCTTCGGCCGGTCGTTTCTGCTTGAGCAAGTGCAAACCCTGTTGATCGGGGCGCAGCCACAAGTCTTCGAAGTCGAAAGCGTAGCTCGGTTGCGGCAGGCACCACAGCAGCGGCAGGCAGAACAGCCAGCCACGGCGCCCGGCACACGCCGCCAGCAACAGCAGCGGCAACAGCAGCCAGTAACCCTGATCGGCCCACGTATCGAGGCGCACGGTCTGGCCGTCGTTGCGCAGGCTGCGCGGGCCGTTGAGCAGGCCAAGAGCGCCGAGGTCAGCCTCGTCGAGTCGCGCCGGGTGATACTCGCCGCCGACGCTGTTGAGGAATGTCGCCAGACCAGGACTGTCGAGTTGCGGCACGCGGATCGCGCCTTGCTCGTCCTTGAGGAAGCTGCCGTCCTCCTGGGCGATCGGCGCACCTTCGGCGGTGCCGATGCCGAGCATCAGCAGTTGCGTCGACTCGCCATTGAGCGCACGGCGAATGCCTCGCCGTTCTTCCTCATTGAGCGACGAACCGATCAGCAGAATCCGTCCCTGTCCCAGCGCACCTTGCTTGAGCAACGCTAGCGCCTTGTCCACGGCCAGATCGGCGCGGTGGCCGGCTTCCGGCATTAGCGACGGCTTGAGCGCGTCGAGCAGGTTGCGACTGGTCGCCAGATCATCCGACAGCGGCACCAGCGTGTGCGCGCTTCCGGCATAAACGACGATGGCGGTCTGCGCATCGCTGCGCGCCTGCAACAGGTCGAACAGCTTGCGCCGCGCCTGTTCCAGACGCGTCGGCGGCGAGTCGGTGGCGAGCATCTCCGGGGTCAGTTCGAGCACGACTACCAGCGGATCGGCGGGTTTCTGGCTGGTCTGTTCGACGCGCTCCCAGCTCGGCCCGAGCAAGGCCAGAATAGTCAGCAACCACGCCACGCCAAGGGCGATCCACGGGAGTTTGCTCTGGCGCCCGCTGCCGCCACTGAGCAATGCTGCATGGAACGCAGGCGGCAGAATCATCTGCCAGCGACCGGCGCGTTTCTGTCGGTGCCAGAGTTGCCAGAGCAGCCAGCCGAGCAGCGGCAACAGCAGCAGCCACCAAGGGCGGAACCAGTGCGGCCAGAGCGCGATCATCGGCGCCTCCGTAGGCGCAAACGCTGCAAGCGCTCACGCCAGTCCGGTAGCGGACTTTGCAAATACAGTTGCTTGGTAAACAGGCGTTGCAGCGGATTGTCCGGCCACAGTTCGCGGACGACCAGCAACAGGCTCAACCACAGCGCCAACGCCAGCGGCCAGTGATACAAGGCTTGCGCTGGGCGTGCCTGAGTCGGTTGCTGGGTCACCGGTTCGAGCTGGTCGAGGGTGTCCTTGACCGCTTGCAGCTCCAGGCCGTCGTGGGCGCGGAAGTACTGGCCGCCGGTGATTTCGGCGATGGCCTTGAGCGCCGGCTCATCCAGATCAAGGCTCGGATTGACCCCGAGCAGGCCGGTCGAGCCGCTGTCCTCGGGATTGGCGCCGATGCCGATCGGATAGATTCTGACGCCTTCGCTGGCGGCCAGTTTTGCGGCGGTCAGCGGATTGATTTCGCCGCCGTTGTTGGCGCCGTCGGTGACCAGAATCAGCACGCGACTTTGCGCCGGGCGCAGACGCAAGCGTTTCAGGGCCAGACCGATGGCATCGCCGATCGCGGTGTTCTTGCCGGCGATGCCGATCCGCGCTTCATCGAGCCAGACGCGCACGGTGCGCCGGTCAAAGGTCAGCGGTGCTTGCAGGTAGGCCTGGCTGCCGAACAGGATCAGGCCGACGCGGTCGCCATCACGGCTTTCAAGGAAATCGCCGAGCAAGTGCTGCACCAGCGACAGGCGACTGACTTCTTCGTCCTGCCACTGCATGTCGGGGAAATCCATCGAACCGGACACGTCCACCGCCACCAGCAGATCGCGACCGCTGGCGGCAATCGGCAGCGGTTCGCCGAGCCATTGCGGGCGCGCGGCGGCGGTCAGCAGAATCAGCCACAGCAAGATAAATGGCGCCTGCTGCCGCCAGGCCGGCAAGTTGGCGCGGGCGCGGCGGCGGGCGAGGCCTTCGAGGTCGGCGAGGAAACTCACTTTGAGCGCCGGCTCGCCGCTGTCGGCCACCGGCAGGACAAGACGCATCAGCCACGGCAGCGGCAACAGCACGAAGATCCACGGCCAGGCGAACTCAAACATGTTTGCGAATCCACGTGTCGACCGCTTGGGTCAGGCCGGCGATGGCTTTGTCATCGAGTTTGCATTCCGGTTTGTACGCGCCTTCGACCAGCACCATCCAGCGAGTCAGGCCGGCAGCCGGGCAGCGGTTATCGAGGAAGGCCAGCCATTTGCGCCCGTTGAGGGTGTGGCTCTGGCTGTACGGATAGTGGTTTCGGCACAGGCGTTTGAGCAGGCCGTTGAGTTGTTGCAGCCAGGCACCGGCGGGTGCGCCGTCGTAAGGCTTGGGCATTTGCGCCAGTTCGGCGAGCGCGGCGATGCGCACCGGATCCAGCGGTTGCTCGGCGCGTACCACCGGGCGTTTCTTCATCGGAATGAAGCGGCGCAGCTTCCACACGGCAAAACCCAGCAGCGGCAACAGCAGAAGCAGCAGCCACCAGCCCGGCGCCGGTGGCCAGAAGGCGATCGGCGGCGGCGAGATCAGCGGCTGCAGTTGGTCGAGGCCGTTCATCGACCTTTCCCCGGACGCTGCGGGTTCAGGAACTCGCGCATCTGCTCGACCATTTCGCTCTGCGTGCTCAACGGCATCAGCAACACCCGCAGCTTTTGTGCGAGCAATTCCCAGCGAGCGATGCGCGCTTCGGCCTGGGCGCGGTAGGTCTGGCGCAGGTCGAAGTTCAGCGTGTCGATCTCCAGTTGTGCGCCACGTTCGGCGAAGCGCAGCAGGCCGGCGGCGGGCAGAGCATGATCCAGCGGATCGGACAGCGGCAACATCAGCAGATCGCAATGCCGCGCCAGCAAACTCAACTGCTGCTCGGCGCTGTCGGACAACGCGCGCTCATCGCAAATAACGATGGCCAGACTGCCCGGGCGCAGCACCTCCCGCGCGCGGCGCAGGGCGACGCCGAAGGCATCGCGATCCGGCTCGCGCTCGCTGTGCAGCGACTGGTTGACCTTGACCAGCCGGTTGAGCAATTGCAGCAGGCTCTGCTTGCTGCGCCGAGGTTTGATTTCGTAGTGCTCATTATCGCCAAACACCAGCCCGCCAACCCGGTCGTTGTGCCCCAGCGCGGCCCAGCCGATCAACGCCGCGACCTGCGCCGCCAGTACCGATTTGAACATCAGCCCCGAGCCGAAAAACAACCGCGTGCTTTGCTCGACCATGATGAAAATCGGTCGCTCGCGCTCTTCGTGGAACAGCTTGGTGTGCGGTTCCTGCGTGCGCGCAGTGACGCGCCAGTCGATGGTGCGCACATCGTCACCGGCCTGATACACCCGCACCTGATCGAAGTCGACGCCACGCCCACGGAATTTCGAGTGATGCAGCCCGATCAGCGGGCTGCGCTGACTCGGCGTGGAAAACAGTTGCACCTCGCGCACGCGATGACGCATCTCGATCAGCTCGGCGAGGCTGATACGGATACCGGGTTCGGAGGGCAGGGCGGCGTTCATGGGGGTCAAGCGACGGCGACGACGTCGAGAATCCGCTGCACCACGCGATCCTGATCGATGCCAGCAGCTTCGGCTTCGAACGACAGAATGATGCGGTGGCGCAACACGTCGAACAGCACGGCCTGAATGTCCTCCGGGCTAACGAAGTCGCGACCGGCCAGCCAAGCGTGGGCGCGGGCGCAGCGATCGAGGGCGATCGAGCCGCGCGGACTGGCGCCGTAAGCGATCCACTCGGCCATTTCCGGATCGAACTTGGCCGGGTTGCGCGTGGCCATGACCAGTTGCACCAGGTATTCCTCCACGGCGTCGGCCATGTACAAACCGAGGATTTCCTTGCGCGCGGCGAAGATCGCCTGCTGACTGACCCGACGCTCGGGCTTGGTCTCACCGTTCAACGCCTCGCCACGGGCCTGCTGGAGGATGCGCCTTTCGACAGCGGCGTCGGGGAAGCCGATTTTCACGTGCATCAAGAAGCGGTCGAGCTGGGCTTCCGGCAGCGGGTAGGTGCCTTCCTGTTCGATCGGGTTCTGCGTGGCCATCACCAGAAACAGCGGCGACAGCTCATAGGTGCTGCGCCCCACACTGACCTGACGCTCGGCCATCGCTTCGAGCAAGGCCGATTGCACCTTGGCCGGCGCGCGGTTGATTTCGTCGGCGAGCACCAGGTTGTGGAAGATCGGCCCTTGCTGGAAGACGAAACTGCCGGTTTCCGGACGGTAGATTTCGGTGCCGGTGATGTCGGCCGGCAGCAGGTCGGGGGTGAACTGAATTCGATGGAACTGGGCTTCGATGCCCTCGGCGAGTTCTTTGATCGCTTTGGTCTTGGCCAGACCGGGAGCGCCTTCAACCAGCATATGGCCGTCGGCGAGCAGGGCGATGAGCAAGCGCTCGATGAGTTTTTCCTGGCCGAGAATCTGCGTTGAAAGAAAGGTTCGCAGCGCCAGCAGCGCTTCACGATGTTCCATCGGTGACTGTTCCTGGAAAGGGGTGGCCGGGGCGTTCGGATAACGCCGGGGCTGGGGGCGTTACTTTAATCCATCGCGGGGGGCGGCGACTAACGGCATTTGCGCGATTTGTCAGTATCGGCCTCCGTTTGCACTGTGTAGGGCGTTTCTGGACGTTGCTACGATTCAGGTCTGCGTGTGCAGGCTGTGCAATATGACCTTGATGGCGGGGCGCTCAAGCAGTTCGCACCATTTGCCTTCATCAACGATGGCGCCTTGCTGCATGACGAGCACGCGGTCAAAACGATGGAGATGTTCAACATCATGGGTGACACATATCAAGCCCTGTCCAGCGAATGTCTTGAATAGCAAATCCCACACTGGTGTGGCGAGTTTCGGTTCAATCGAAGCACTCGGCTCATCAAACAGATTGAATTTGCCCGGTCGATTCAGGAGTCGCAGCAACGAAAGCCGCTTCGCTTCACCTCCGGAGATATTGGTGGCGTTTTCAGCGATGTGACCTCGGCCAATGATTTCATCAAGCTGGAGAGATTGAATTGCCTCGTTCAATGTTTTCGACTGCTCAACACCGAAAAGTACGGACTGTTCAAAACTTCCTTCCAGGAACTGCGGAGACTGGGGGCTGTAACGCACCGTTTCCAGATGAACGCGAGCATTTAAGCGATCTATGCACAGATCGTCGATGAACAGCCGGGGCCGCACCGAAAAATCCAGTCCTGCCAGCGCTTCGAGTAACGTCGATTTGCCAGCGCCGCTGGGCCCGATGATCGCGACGGATTGGCCCTGTCGGAAGCTGATCTGGCTGGCAATTGATAGCTGCGCAACACCGTTATGGGTGATCTCGCAGGGCTCGAGCCGTAATGTTGATAGGTTATGCAACGCATCAGAGTCATTGCGGCGATCGTTATCGAAGTCAGCAGTTGCAAGTAATTCTTTGAGTCGCCGTTGATCAGCCGAGAATTGATCCAGCACCCGATAGCCTTCGGTCAGCGCCGATACATTCAACAGGAACGTACCAGCAATAGAGAAAATGGCTACCAACTGACCGACGCTGATACTTGCTTGTCCGGACGTCTGATCCATGACTCCCCAGGCCAACAAACCGCCGGTGGACAGGCTGATAAACAAAAACTTCGCCGCGCTCAACAGTCCGCCCGAGCCTGCTACGGTTACAGCAGCGTTGGCGTAGCGCTCAAATGCTCGGTTCAAGGGTTGTAGGGCCGTGCGTTCGGCGCGTTCCAGTTTTATCGATTTACCAGCCCTCAAAGTATTGACCAAGGTTGCACTCAGCTCATCCTCCTGGTCATTAACAGCATCGATGTGTTTTCTGCGCCATCGAATGATTCGGTGAGTTGCGTAGAGATAACAGCCACCGAGGCCAGCTAGCGCGCAGAAAACCCAGGCTCCGCCCATATACCAGAATGCGCCGGCCACAATAAGGAACTCCAGACACAGGGGAAAACCCGTAGTGACGAAGAACATCAGCAACTGTTCGTGGGCAGTGATTCCGCGCTCGACCGACTTGATGAACTGTCCTATTCGCCACGTGCCGAACTGGGAAAAGTCCTTGCCCATCAACCGCACCATCCAATTGATGGAAGCATCCATGACAATTCGCTGGACGAGCTTTGAGAGCAGCAGCGTTTGCAGGGGGGTGGTCATCGACTGAATGCAACCGGCCAGCGTAAAAGCTGCGGTGAAAAAAAGCAGCGTACGCAGCGTTGTGTGATCGGCATCGTTTAGTGAATCGACGATCTTGCCCAATAACAAAGGAGGAGCCAGGGCCAGGATTTTCAGGGTGATGGTTGCGCCTATTGTCATCACCAGCAGGAGTCGATGTTTCTCGCAGGCTGTTCTTATAAATGTCTGCATGAGTATGTGCCTGTGGTCGTTTTGAATCACGCCGTTGGCGAGCTCCTGGTGCCGAGCAAAATGTGCTGAGGAACTACGGGTTGGCCATTTCTGATTATGTTGAATCGGTCGAGACCCGGGATATAAGTCTGGGTAACTACGTTGGTCCCGGGATACTCCATGACTGTTCTGAAAAATAGGACTTTGTTCATACCGCTCAGGTTTTTTCGGAGCAAGGCAAGTTGTTCAGGAACAGAGAGTGCAAGCAGGTTTTTTGGCGGCGCCAGGGTATTGAGTTTCAAGTTTTTAACAGGTGCAAAGTCTATCAGCTGTTTCAGTTTCTCGGATTGACAAAGCACATCAAGTACCTTTCGGTCCGCGATTTCATCGTTGGCGTCGTATAAGGCGTTTGATTGGAATTGCTCCGTTACCGCTCTTTGGATGGCGATAAATATGTCCAAAGAACAGCCGGAGCCGATTGCGGATATATGTCGGTCGCCGGGGCCGGTTCGTGGTAATGCAACTGCCAGATAAACTTCTGACTCGTCTTTGATAATGATGATCTGCAAAGCTTCGGCAGCCCGTAGCGCGTATGAGTTGTTGAACAGGGCTTGCGCAAGCAGGGGCGCCGACGGTGAGTAGAGATCGATCGGAGGTATCAGTCCGCAGACGGCCATGAAAAACCGGGACAACAGGTGTCGCTCAATCAGTTCCAGGGTACCGTGCAGCAGTGCTTCTGATTTCGTGCAGCCGAAAGCAGTTCCTGAGTTAGAGGCGTAGCGATTTAAAAAGCGCGTCGGTTGACTCGTTGTTTTACGTTCATCTTTAACCGGATACAGCAGGGCGCATGGCACAAAAAGCCCGGCGCAGCCGTCGAGTGATGCAAGCTGCAGACACTGTAGAGGCTCGATGTTTTTTCGCAGACTTGTGAAAATGCCGTCCGACTCGACCCCGTTCTGCGAAGCGATGTCACTGCAACCAAGCGTTGTGCAAAATGGCGGCTCGGCGTGAAACATCGCGTAGTGCTCAAGGCTTTCAGCAAGTGCACCTACAAGCGCGTCGGGACCTTTGCCTGCGCCTGATTCAATCAGCGTGTCGTATTCGTTATAGAGTTCGGCAGTAGCGACCAGATTACCGTCATCGACATAGCGCACTCGCGCTCTCAAACCCAGTGTCTGGATAACATTGTTTATTCGGACAAACGCTTCCCTGGATGAAATCTCACGCTCTGACATGGTGAGCCTCGTAGGCTTGAATGCCGAAAGATCGACTTTCGGCATTTTCAGGATTGGCTGATCGGGAGGCCGAGTCAGCGGGTCAGTGAGGCGAAGAAGTCCAGCTCTGTCGCCAGGAAACCTTCAAAGTGGCCCGAGCCATAAGGCAAATCATCGAAGGTGTTTATTTCAGAACGTTTTCTACCCATTACATATGACTCCATTGAAAATCACGTTGTCGGCATTTTTTGTGCGCCGAGCTTGCATGTTTTTTTGCAAGCGCAACGAGTAATAACAAGGGAGGGTTGGGCCCGCAATCAGACGGCTTCCGATGATTGCGTAGGGCGCTTCTTGAGGAGTAGTAGGATCGAACTTCGTGCTGTTAAACACAGCGGCGTTCTATGCGGAAAATTAGCGCGAATTATGGTTTGCAGCTGTTTAGAACTTGTAGAGGTGTCAATCAGCGTGCAATTAATGACGATGGCATAAGAGGCGATCAAATGCCGTCGTCATTTATCTTGTCATGCGAGCCGAACTGGTTATTCCAGATTAATTACAAAAGTTCCTGTCCCATCGAGAATATTCTTCAAAGTCTCAACAACCTCTTCCATATCCACCATATCCGGGTTGAAAGCGATCTCCAGCACATCATCCCCATTCAACGCATCGGCATCCGCCGCAGCGATTTCGATCTTCAGCAGGTTCGACGTCAGCGTGACCTTCACCCCCTCCAGCGTCGAAGGCTCGCCATCCAGGGTGATCTCCAGCTCATCCTCATCCGGATAACGGCTCATCAGGAACATCTCGCCCTTGTCGCTGTGGCAGCAGAGCATGGCCATGTTGTCTTCTTCGTCGTCGCACGGGTTGACGATCAGTAGGGCGGTGGTCATTTGCATGGGGGAAATCCTGGGCAGTGGCGGCGGTGAATCTGTTCGAAGGCGCGATTTTGCCAGTCTCAACCGGTTTGCGCTGCCTGCATCGGCAAAAAGTGGCAAAGCAGGACATTTCCGTCGCCCACTTCCGAGTAGCAAGAAGGGATAATCCGACGCCAGCGTAAGGCAAATACCGGATGCGCAAAATCCACCCGAAATTGCGATTTTTCGCTTGTGATGGCCGCCTTTTTACCGTTAGTTTCGCCGCTCTTGCGCAATGGAGTGCGTTACGACAACCCCAAAAAGGGAACTTTGCCATGACCCAATATTTCGACCGCGCCGAAGAAATCCGCCACCTGTCCGATGAACAGATCGAGGAGATCTACAAGCGCTATCTCGAAGGCGAGAAAACTGCCGCGCTGATGGCGGAATTTCAGATCCCTGCAACGGTGCGCAGTCTGCTCAAGGTTCTGCCCCCGGTTATCAGTGCCGACCTCAGTTGTCCTTACTGCAAACTGCCAATGTGGGTGCGCCGACACGCCAGAGGTACTCCGCTTTCGCTGCGCAGTACCTTCAAATGCGTACGCTGTGAGCACCAGCAAAGCCTACCCGGCACCAATACCCGCCACACGACTTGCAGCTGCACAGAATGTTTCAAAGTGCGCCAGCAGCAGCTTGCCGCCCGGGCCACGCGTGATCGCCTGGAATTGGAAGCTCGGTATGGCGCGCGATGCCCCGCAGTGCCTTACGCCAATCTGGGGTTTGTGCAGAAGCTGACGTTGCTCGCTTTGCTGGATGATGGTTACGGCGCAACCGTTGAATGGATTGCGCCGTTGAATGCGCCATCCAGAGAAGAGCTGCTCGCCCTGACGTTCGAGGCACGTGAGGAGCTGCTCAAAGGCCTGCACGAAGCCGGGGTGCTGGCAGTTTCCACCGATTCCGACATCAACGCCTTCGATCGTAGCGAGGGCTGCAATATCCGCGAGTACAGCGCGGTGCGCTGGCTGCCCAGCGTCACGCTCGACGGCGTAACGCGCTGTGCCCGCGAGAATTTGTATCAGGTGCTGTATCAGGAATTGTCGGGCAGCGTCAAAGCCGCCTGGAAGAGCGAAATCTATTCGCTGGTCTTCAGTCTCGCCCGCGAAGCGTCCATTCAATACATCCGTGTGCTGGCCGCTGAAGTGGATTTTGCCTTCACGGCCGAGGCCCGTGCCGAGGAGGTGGTCGGGCAGTTGCTGCAGGACTTCTCGGTGAGTCAGTTGTATTACTTCGCCCGCCTGGCGGTACGAAACGCCGCGCACTTTTATGCCACCGGCAATTCCAAAGGGCGCAGCCACGCCTCCAACACCATTCCGCGCAACATGCTGGGCACGGCGCAGGACGCGCTCGCGCGCAATTGGCGCAAGAACGCCCATCGCGATGCGCGAGTACCGCAAACGGCCTTGCAGCGCTTGCTCTACGACGTGGTGCTCAAGGACAGCGGCGCCGGATTTTCCAAATCGCCGGGCATGTACTGGCGTGACGAACTGGTCCCGCAGTTCTTTTCCGCCGTGGCGTTCGACAGCGACTTGCTCAGCCATCTGCGCCTGTTCTGCCGCGAATGCGATTCGAGCAACATCGACGCCAGCATGGACAAGCAGATCCTGCAGACGATGTGCTACGACTGCGCCACGGTGAGCAAATTCAGAGCCTTTGAGGAACTGCCGGACTGATCCGCGTCAACCGCTGGCGCTGAACCGGATGCCACGCTCAGGGTCGATAACAGGGCCTTGGGCGTTTTCGTTTCCGGATATGTAACGTCCTCGGCGACCGACCTGGCACGAAAGTCCCGTGAAACCGGGGTTTCGAACCTGCATTTCGGCGCACGCCTGCTAGTGTTGATGCAGGCCAAACCCTGCATTTACGTGCCAATGACCGAATATGTCGCAGCACCGCAAGCAGACACATTGTCGCACCCATTAAGCTGCGCAACGGATGAGCACCCGTAAAGGCATTGTCGGCAATGCTGGCAGTCGCTTTTGCAGATGCTCATTCATGGAAGGTGAATGTGACCTGAGTGTCCCGTCCAGCTTCACCCACCTGTCTCCCTGTTTCCTCTGCCCGAGAATCAGGAACAGGGCGACACCAGCCCCGAAAGGGGTGTTGCACGCGACGCTTTCCATCAATAACAAGCTTAAGCGGAGTACCACAGATGGCGTTCTTCACCGCAGCCAGCAAAGCCGACTTCCAGCACCAACTGCAAGCGGCACTGGCGCAGCA
>Ga0308163_10002386_pt1 | contig 17355 bp, 11 predicted proteins | sample PhyTR1_FD_201037 | JGI IMG/M metagenome (GOLD analysis project Ga0308163, IMG submission 201037) | Phyllosphere microbial communities from UC Gill Tract Community Farm, Albany, California, United States - DLSLT.R1 | ecosystem: Host-associated > Plants > Phyllosphere > Unclassified | place: USA...
TGTGTCTTAACTTTGCCTCGTTGATTGCCTTGCCATGATTGATCTGTCCCCCCTCGCCCGCCGTCTGGCCGGTACCCCGCTGGCCGAATGGGCCAACACCCTGCAAGCGCAACTCGACAAGAAAATGGACAAAGGCCATGGCGATCTGGAACGCTGGCAAAGTGCGCTGGACGCCTTGCCGAAGATCCAGCCAAGCGAAATCGACCTGCTCAACGGCCTGAAACTCGACACCGATTGCGACGACGACACTCGCGCACAGATGCGCACCGCGCTGATGGGCTTGTCGCCGTGGCGCAAGGGGCCGTTCGATCTTTTCGGTGTGCATGTCGACACCGAATGGCGCTCGGACTGGAAGTGGTCGCGCGTCTCCCCACACCTGGACCTGAAGGGCAAACGCATTCTCGATGTCGGCTGCGGCAACGGCTACTACATGTGGCGCATGCTCGGCGCCGGTGCCGACAGCGTGATCGGTGTCGACCCGAACTGGCTGTTCTTCTGCCAGTTCCAGGCGGTGCAGCGTTACCTGTCCGAGCCGAATGCCTGGCACCTGCCGTTCCCGTTTGAAGACCTGCCGCCGAATCTGGAAGGCTTCGACACAGTATTTTCCATGGGCGTGTTCTATCACCGTCGCTCGCCGATCGAGCATTTGCTGGCGCTGAAGGACTGCCTGGTCAAGGGCGGCGAACTGGTGCTGGAAACCCTGGTGGTCGAAGGCGACAAGCATCAGGTTCTGGTGCCGGAAGATCGCTACGCGCAGATGCGCAACGTGTGGTTTTTGCCGTCGGTGCCGGCGCTTGAGCTATGGCTGCGGCGGGCCGGATTCAGCGATATTCGTTGTGTGGATGTCAGTACCACGACGGTGGAAGAACAACGCGGGACGGAGTGGATGAAGTATCAGTCGCTGAGTGATTTTCTGGATCCTGAGGACCACAGCAAAACCATTGAAGGGCTGCCGGCGCCGATGCGGGCAGTTATCGTCGCGAAGAAATAACTCAATCTCCCCAACAACGGAGATCCACCTGTGGGAGCGAGCCTGCTCGCGAAAGCGGTGTGTCAGTCACCATTCATTTTGAATGTACCGACGCTTTCGCGAGCAGGCTCGCTCCCACATTTAACCTGTGTTTATTCAGCAGGTTTGGTGCGTCTGGCGCGGAAAAACTCGGTCAGCACCGCACCACATTCTTCAGCCAGCACCCCGCCCTCATACAACACCCGGTGATTCAAAAAGCCCTGGGTAAAAAACTGTCCCTGACTCTGCACAATACCGGCCTTGGGTTCCAGCGCGCCATACACCACCCGCGCCACCCGCGAATGCACGATCAGCCCGGCGCACATGCTGCATGGTTCCAGCGTCACATACAGCGTACTGCCCGGCAGGCGATAGTTATCCACTGCCTGCGCGGCGGCGCGGATCGCGACCATTTCCGCATGGGCACTCGGGTCGCTGGTGCTGATCGGGCAATTGAAGCCGCGACCGATGATCGCGCCATCCTGCACCAGCACCGCGCCCACCGGCACCTCACCGAGGGCGGCGCCCTGTGCGGCGAGGGTCAGGGCTTCGCGCATGAAGTCGCGGTCGCGGCTGCGGTCGATGATCGCCGCCGGGCGGATCTGGCGCATCACTTCACCTCGATCGCGGCCATCAGGCCGGTTTCCATGTGGTCGATGACATGGCAGTGGAACATCCACACCCCCGGGTTATCCGCCACCAGCGCCACTTGCGCACGCTCGTTCTTGCCCAGCAGATAAGTGTCGGTGAAATACGGAATGACTTTGTGCCGGTTCGACGCGATCACCTTGAAGCTCATGCCGTGCAGGTGGATCGGGTGCTGGTACTGGGTCATGTTCTTCAATTCGAAAATATAGCTCTGACCCAGTTTCAGGCTGGCAATCGGTCGGTCAGCACAGGTCTTGTCGGTGATGTCCCAGGCCTTGCCGTTGATCTGCCACAGGCTCGGCGGTTTGCCGTTTTCGGTGTTCACCGAGACCGAGCCGACCCATTCGAAATTGAAGTTGAGTTTCTCCGCATTGGCCAGATCCGGCTCGGCCACCGGGTTGGCCGGCAGGGCTTTCGGCCAGTCCGTCGGCGCGTCGGTGTTGGCGACTGAACGTAGCGTGCCCAGACGCACAGGGCCGTTACGCAGCGACAACTCTTCACCCGCCGCCGGGGCCTTGATCGCCAGGCAAATGCGCATGCCAGGGCCGAGCCAGTATTCCTTGCCTAATGGTCGTGGCTCGACAGGGTTGCCATCCAGCGCGTAGATCTTCGCTTCGACCCCAGGAATATTGATGCGATAGGTCAGGGTGTTGTCGAGGTTGAGCAAACGCACCCGGGTGATCTGCCCGGCCGGCAGATCAATCACCGGCAGCGGCACACCATTGATCGTCGACAAGCGCCCGGCGGTACCGCCACGGGCCGCTTCGCGGGGGATGCTGAATTCGACGAACTGGCCTTGCTCGTCGATGTGCCAGTTCTTCAGGCTCAGGGTTTTCTCGTACTTGAAGCCGGTCGGCTCGCGTTCTTCGATGATCAGCGGCCCGACCAGCCCGCGCCCCAGTTCCTCGCTGCTGCTGACATGCGGGTGATACCAATAGCTGCCGGCGTCCGGCACGCGGAATTTGTAGTCGAAGTATTCGCCCGGCAATACCGGCAGTTGCGACACATAAGGCACGCCGTCCATTTCCAGCGGCAGGCGGATGCCGTGCCAGTGGATGGTGGTCGCCACCGGCAGGTGATTGATGAAACGCACCCGCAGCCATTCACCCTGGCGTACACGCAATTCGGTCCCCGGTGCCGACGGGCCGAACGCCCAGGCCTCGGTCTTGTGCCCCGGCACCAGCTCGACATCGAGCGGCGCGGCGATCAGTTCATAGTCGTGGCCGGCCTCGGCGTCGGCCATCTTGCCCAGCCAGTAACGCGACGCGCCTCCCGCGCCCACGCCAACGACAACAAGACCGGCCAGGCCACCGAGGATTTGGCGACGGGTAAAGGACATGAACTCAACTACCTCACGTATCAGCGACAGACCCCGAGGGATCCGCAAAAAGGCGAATACGATACACCCGCAGTTGAGAAACAGTAAGGGCGACCTGCGGCCGCACGTCTTGTTCAGCCCTCTGCACGCAGCCCGGTGATCAGGTGCAGCACGCCGCCCTCAAGGCACATGACGCCCGCCACACCGGCCATACTCAACGCCTGACGGTCGACCCGCGCCTCGTCATGCAACGTCACGCGCACCCGGGTCAGCGCCAGCGGTTGCTGCGACTTGAGGTTATCCACACCGCCCAGCGCCGCAACAATCTCGGCGTTCAAGCCGGCAACCGCATCGGCGGTAATGTTTGCCTCGTCCGGTACCATATCCGGCGTCAGTGCTTTCCAGAATGCCTGCTGCAATTTGTCAAACATGTTCAATTCTCCATAACCGGCGAGGCATCGACTTTCGCCTCATGAAACCGCTGCAAGGCTTCGCGGACATCAGTGGCACTTTCGAGATTCGAAACCTGTTCGGCGATGATTCGACAGTCGGCCAGATTCAACTCGCGCACCGCCGACTTGATCGCCGGAATCAACGGCACGCTTACCGACAGCTCATCCACACCCAGCCCCAGCAGCAATGGCACTGCAAGGCGTTCAGACGCCATGGCGCCGCAGACGCCGACCCATTTGCCGTGGGCCTGCGCAGCCTTCACCGTCATCGCGATCAGGCGCAGCACCGAAGGGTGAAAGCTGTCCGCCTGACTGGCCAGGCGCGGATGATCACGATCCATGGCCAGGGTGTATTGGGTGAGATCGTTGGTGCCGATGGAAAAGAAATCCACGTGCGGCGCCAGCACATCGGCCATCAGCGCAGCGGCAGGCACTTCGATCATGATTCCCAGCTTCGGCATGTGCGCCAGGCCCAACACCCGCGCTTCCTGCTCGAGAATCTGCCGCGCCAGACGCAGTTCGGCCAAGTTCGTGACCATCGGCAACATGATGTGCAGACGCGTCAGTTCACAGCAGGCGAGGATTGCACGGAACTGCTCGCGCAACAGTTGCGGTCGCTCAAGGCACAGACGAATGCCACGCAAACCGAGGAATGGATTGGTTTCGCTGTCCATCGGTACATAGGCCAGCGGTTTGTCGCCGCCGACATCGAGGGTGCGCACCACCAGATTGTGTGCCGGCCCGATGGTGCGCGCGATGGCGCTGTAGGTGGCCAGCTGTTCGTCATGGCTCGGCGCTTGCTGACGGCCGAGGTAGAGAAACTCCGAACGCAGCAGCCCCACACCATTGGCGCCCAGCTCCATGGCCTGGGCGGTTTCTTCCTGCGAGGCAACGTTGGCGGTGACTTCGATGTGCTGACCGTCACGGGTGCAGGCCGCCTCGCTGGCCTGGGCCAGTTCCTGCTGATGACGCTGGCGCTGGCGCTCATGCCGCGTGCGCAACTGATCGATGGACTCGGCGTCCGGGTGCAACTGCAATTCGCCTTTGTCGGCATCGAGCAGCACCCGCGTGCCGTTGCCGAGCCCGAGCATTTGCAGCGGCATGCCGCAAATCGCCGGCAAGCCACAGGCCCGCGCGAGGATCGCGACATGGCTGGTGGCGCCGCCGCCAACGGTGGCAAACCCGAGCACCTTGCGCGTATCGAGCCCGGCAGTTTGTGAAGGAGTCAACTGATCGGCGATCAGAATGGTGTCGTCCGGCAACTCCAGCGTCTGCTCGTGAACACCGAGGATCAGCTTCAGCACGCGCTGGCCGACATCATCCAGATCCGCCGCGCGCTCGGCCAGCAAGGCATTGCCCAGCGAGCGAAACATCGCCGCCGTTGCATCGGTGCTGGTTTTCCAGGCAAACGCCGCGCTTTTGCCCGCGTCAATCAGCGCCCGGGCCTGATCCAGCAGGCTCGGGTCGGCCAGCAGTTCCTGATGCGCCTTGAAGATCTCCGCTTGCGCCTGGCCGCTGGCGGTGTCGCGCAGATGTTGCAGGGCCATGTCGGCTTCGATCAGGGCCTGGCTCAACGCCTCGCCGAACTCGTTGACCAGAAGCGACGCTTCGACGATCTGCATGACTTGCCCCAACGCCGAACCGGGCGAGGCGCAGACACCGCGCAGGATGTTCGGCATTTCTGCTGCGTCGGCTTCGACCGGTGCAGGCGCTGTGACCGCTTCGCCACAGCCTTCGCTCAGCAAGCGTGTCAGCGCATCGACGGCGGCTACGGCATCTTCGCCTTCGGCGCTGACCTGCACACTGTCGCCATGAGCCGTTTGCAACGCCATGATCGCTACCAGGGATTTGCCGTTGGCTTGCGCTTGCAGCTTGTGCAGATGGATGGTCGCTGAAAATGCCTTGGCCGCTTGAGCGAATACTGCCGCCGGCCGCGCGTGCAGGCCATTGGGATTGGGCAAGTTGATCGGCTGCGAGAACACCGCGTCCCCCGGCAGCGGCGCTGGATGTTCGCCGACGGCTGCGCCGACCACGACGTCCAGCACTGGCTGGCCCACCTCGACCAACCCGGTTGAGCCAACGAGTGAATCGAACGGCTCGCCGCTGACCACCAGCATCAAGGTCAACAAACTGCGCGCGTGCAGGGCAATATAGTCAGCGTCGAAGTCGATCAGCGCCTGCCCCGCTTCTACCCGCTGCCCCGTTTCAACGCGGCGGGTGAATCCTTCGCCGGCAAGGTTCACCGTGTCCAGGCCGATGTGCATCAACACTTGAACACCCGCATCACTGGTGATGGTGAGCGCGTGCCCGCTGGCCTGCACGTCGCTGACCACACCGGCCAGCGGTGCGCAGAGCGTTGACGAAGTCGGGTCGATGCACAAACCGTCGCCGATGATCCGCCCGGCAAACACCGGGTCGGGCACCTGGTCCAGCGCCATCAGCACGCCGGATAAAGGAGCCAGCAGCTGCAATTGTTGGGGTGTGGCCATGACATCACCTGAGCTTGTATTCATTGAATGAGCGGTCGCAGCCGCTTTGCTTATTTCCACCAGTATTCAACCTGCAGCCCGACATTGGCGCCGTGCCGCGCGTTGCCGAAGGCGCCCGTATCGGACAGTGCCGAGCCTTTGGCCAACAGGTTGGCGGCACGCTTGGCTGCCTGGTTCCAGCTGGCATAGGTGTAATACAGACGTACTTCGGGCCGCGCCCAGAATTCCGGGCCTTTCGGTGACCAGGTCGGTGCAAAGGTGAACTTGCTCAGCTTGCGCGTGCCGTCCGCCGCCTCGACCTGATCGTGACCCAGTTCGGTCACCAGTTTGAACTGCTCGCTCAGTGCATAGGCCGGGCGCACACCGAGTGAGAGCCAGTTCTGGTCGGCGCCACCCTGACGAATATCTTTCTGATACACCGCCTGGAATTGTCCGCCAAAACGTGGCGTCAGTTGCCAGTCGAAGAACTCGACGATGCGATAGCTCTTGTTGCGGTCATCGAGCCTGACGTTACCGGTATAGCCCAATCCGGTTCCCGGCCCTTCGCCGTATTGCAGCGCCAGTTTGTTCTTGCCACCGAAAAAGTCCTGCTGCACATGCTGGGTGGTGATCGCCCAGCCACGGTGGGCATCGCGGCTGTCGGGCTTGTCGATGTAACTCAGGCCGAACTCCAGTTCACCGCCCGGGTTACTGTTGAAACCGCCGACGTTGAAGTCGTGGCGGTTGATGTAATCCTTTTGGTAAAGGTTGTCCTTGCGCGAAAAGGCGTAGCTGTATTTCAGGCCACCGAGCAACACGTCTTCAATGCCTGCACCAGTGGCGCTCTGGTTCCAGTAATAGAAATCGGAAATATGGATGTCGTTACGTTTGTAGTAACGCCGCCCGGCCCACAGCGAGCCGCCGTTGAGCGCGGGCATCGCCGACCACTGCGCATACGCCTGCGGCAAACGAATCGAGCCGTTGTCTTCCTTGAACGTCAGGCTGCGGTCGTAGCGGTTATACAGCGAGGCCATGCCGTCGACGCTCAGCACCGAGCCGTCGTCGAGGGTGTACAGATCCTGGCGCAGCTCGAGCTCACCGTACTGCTCGCACTCGTTACCGAGGCGATATTTGGTCTGCGCACCGGGCAACTGGAAACACGACTGGCTGCCGCTGTTGACCGAAGTACCGACACCGCTGCGCAGATAGCCGCCGAACTCCAGCGCATGTGATGACGTGGGCATTGCCAGACAAATCCCCGCGACTGCCAGACTGTAATTTATGGTTGCTCTCATATATGCCACCCGTTGTTTTTATTGTGTGGTTGCAGGAATTCAGCGCGCACAAATCCCCCGCGCAGCGTTCTGCGTGTTTTTTCAAAGGTTGTTATTCAGTTAAAAAATCAGGGGTCGGTCAGGTGCAGCACGAAGGATTCGTAAGGTCGCAGCTGCAGCAAACTCGTGCGTTGCGGGCAGTCCGGGTAGTTGCTGATCAACAGGCGCTGCTCCTGGGCTTCGTCGAGCAGCGCCGGTAGCTCGACCTCACATGCCGTGCCATAGAAATTGTTCACCACTAACAAGCGTTCTCCCGTCCCCTCGCGCAGGTACGCCCAGACCTGTGGATGCTCCGGCAACAACTGGCGATAGATGCCATCGGAGATCAACGCTTCAGTGCGGCGTAAAGCGATCAGGCGCCGATAGTGATGCAGCACCGATTCCGGGTCGTGCAGTTGATGCGCGACATTGATCTGTGCGGCATTGGCCGATACACCAATCCATGGTTCGCTGCGAGTGAAGCCGGCGTTGTGCCCGGCGTGCCAGTGCATCGGCGTGCGCCCGTTGTCGCGGGACTTCTGCATGATCGCCGCCATGTTGTCGAGGTCGCTGGTGCCGGCTTCACGCTTGAGGCGAAAGATATTCAGGGTTTCGACGTCACGGTATTGCTCGATGCTCTCGAACCCCGGATTGGTCATGCCCAATTCTTCGCCCTGATAAACGAAGGGCGTGCCCTGCAGAAAGTGCAGCGCAGTGCCGAGCATCTTCGCCGACAGCTCGCGGTATTCGCCGTCGTTGCCGAAGCGCGAGACCACGCGCGGCTGATCGTGATTACACCAGAACAGCGCATTCCAGCCAGCGCCCGCCTGCATGCCGGTCTGCCAGTCGGACAGGATCTGCTTGAGCTGGAGGAAGTCGAAATCGGCGCGGACCCACTTCTGCAGGTTCGGGTAATCGACCTTCAAGTGATGAAAGTTGAAGGTCATCGAAAGCTCTTTCGACTGCGGGTTGGAGTAACGAATGCAATGTTCGAGGCGGGTCGAAGACATCTCGCCGACGTTGATCAGCTCATGCCCTTCGAAGACCTCACGGTGCATTTGCTGCAAGTACGCATGCACGTTAGGCCCATCGGTGTAGAAGCGCCGACCGTCGCTGTCGTCCTCGGGGAAGTCCGCCGGTTTCGAGATCAGATTGATCACGTCCAGACGAAAGCCACCGACACCCTTGTCGCGCCAGAAACGCATCATCTTGAACACTTCGTCGCGGACCTTGGGGTTGTCCCAATTGAGGTCGGCCTGGGTGTGGTCGAACAGGTGCAGGTAATACTGGCCGGTCTGCGCTTCGTACTCCCAGGCCGAGCCGCCGAATTTGGATTCCCAGTTGTTCGGCTGGTCGCGCCAGATATAGAAGTCACGGTAAGGGTTGTCGAGGCTGCTGCGCGCCTGCTGGAACCACACGTGCTCGATCGAGGTGTGGTTGACCACGATGTCGAGCATCAGCTTGATCCCGCGTTTGCCCGCTTCGGCGATCAGCAATTCACAGTCGGCCATGCTGCCGTAACTCGGATCGACCGCGTAGTAGTCGCTGATGTCGTAGCCGTTATCGCGCTGCGGCGAGCGCAGGAACGGCGTGATCCACAGGTAATCGACCCCCAGCCATTGCAGATAATCGAGCTTGGCGACGATGCCGAGCAGATCGCCAGTGGCGTTGCCCGCATGGCTGTGAAAGCTCTTCGGGTAGATCTGGTAGATCACCGACCGTTGCCAGTCTTGCATGGCGGATTTCCCTCTTGAATTTTGGAGCCGTGCAGGAGCTGCCGACGGCGGCGATTTTTTGATTTTGAAAGGCAAGATCAAAAGATCGCAGCCTCCGGCAGCTCCTACAGTTTGATTTCAGGCAACCCGGTAACCCGGACGGACGATCTTCATGCTCAGCACGCAGGTCAGGGCAAACGGCACGAGCATGGCGATCAGCATCCCGATGACGAACATCGGGATGAACTGCGGAATGATCGAGATGAAACCGGGCAGGCCACCGACGCCGATGGCCGAGGCCTGGATCTTGTTCAGCGAGAGGAACATGCAACCCAGCGCCGAACCGGCCAGCGCGGCGTAGAACGGAAACTTGTAGCGCAGGTTGACGCCGAACATAGCCGGCTCGGTGATGCCGAAATACGCAGAAATCGCCGAGGTCGAGGCCATGCTCTTGTCCCGCGCATTGCGCGTCATCCAGAACACCGCCAGGGCCGCACTGCCCTGCGCCAGATTGGACATGACAATCATCGGCCAGATGAATGTGCCGCCCTGGCTGGAAATCAGTTGCAGGTCCACGGCGAGGAACATGTGGTGCATGCCGGTGATCACCAGGGGCGCATATAGCAGGCCGAAAATCAGACCGCCCACCAACGGCGCCAGATCGAACAGCATCACCAGCCCTTCGGTGATGTAGATGCCGATATGCCGGGTCACCGGGCCGATGATCGCCAACGCCAGCACGCCAGTGACAACGATGGTAGTGATCGGCACTACCAGCAACTGCACCGCGTTGGGCACGCGTGCGCGCAGCCATTTTTCGATCACGCTCATGACATAGGCTGCCAGCAGGATCGGCAGGATCTGCCCTTGGTAACCGACCTTTTCCACCTGGAACAGGCCGAGGATGTCGAAGTACGGCAGTTGCTGCCCATCCAGCCCGGCCACGGCCTTGCCGTAATTCCAGGCGTTGAGCAGATCCGGGTGCACCAGCATCAGTCCGAGGACGATGCCAAGGATTTCGCTGCCGCCGAAACGCTTGGCCGCCGACCAGCCGACCAGCGCCGGCAGGAACACGAACGAGGTATTGGCCATCAGATTGATCAGGCTCCATAACCCGTCGAGGTTGGGATAGGCATCGAGCAGGGTCTGGCCGTCGATGAACATGCCCTTGGCGCCGAGCAGGTTGTTGATGCCCATCAACAGGGCGGCAATGATCAGCGCCGGCAGGATCGGCATGAACACATCGGAAAACACCCGCACCAGCCGCTGCATGGCGTTGATCTTCTCGCCGCTTTTCTGTTTAACGTCGGCGATGGTTGATGCCGCAAGGCCAGTCTGCTGGCGCAGTTCGGCGTAAACCTTTTCAACATCACCCGGGCCGATGACCACTTGATACAACCCGCCGGTGAAGAACGAACCCTTGACCAGATCGACGCCATTGAGCGCGGCCACATTCACCAGCGCGGGGTTCTTCAGCGCCAGGCGCAAACGCGTCACGCAATGCGCCGCCTGCTCGATGTTGTCACGGCCACCAAGGCTTTCCAGCAGCTCCTTGGCGATGTTCGGATAGTCATGGCTCATGCTTGTTCTTCCGTCGTGGATTGTTGTTATTGGCAGCACGCCGAAACGAAAAATACTCGTCTGTACGAGTTAATGCAACAACTCGTCTGTACGAGTTTGCATCCGTGGATGAACGTCAGAAAAACGCGGATTCTTCCTACTCTGACCTAAGATGTTTTCCTTCGTCCGCATGGACAAACCCCTACCCTGCCCTTAAGGTTCGGGGTTTTGAGCACCGTCGGCACAGAGTCCAGCCATGAGCAAATACAACCAGATCTACAGTGATTTGCTTGCCAGCATCACCACCCAGCGCCTGGAGCGTGGCGCCCGGCTGCCTTCCGAAACCGAACTGATGGACACCTATCAGGCCAGCCGTGGCACGGTGCGCAAGGCCATCGACCAGTTGCAGGAGCGCGGTTTCGCTCAGAAGATTCACGGCAAAGGCGCGTTCGTGCTGTCGACCAACCCGATCGAATTCCAGCTCGGCGGCATCGTCAGCTTCCAGGAGACCCACCCGCGACTGGGCAACGACGTCAGCACCGAAGTGGTCGAGATGTGTCAGGTGCCGCTGGAAGGTGTGCTGCTTGAACACATCAATGCCGAACCCGGCAGCCCGATCACCCGGATCAAACGGGTACGGCGCATCGACGGCAAACGCGTCATCCTCGACATCAACCACTTCGTCAGCGACGTGATCCCCGACCTGTCAGCAGACATTGCCGAACATTCGATCTACGCCCACATCGAACAGACCCTGCAACTGCAGATCGCCTACGCCCAGCGCACCATCGAAGCCGTACCGTCCAGCAAGGACGACCAACAACACCTGGACCTCGACGGCCAGAGCCATGTCATCGTGGTCAGCAACCAGACCTTCCTGCAGGACGGCCGCCAGTTCGAATACACCGAATCGCGGCATACGCTGGACAAGTTCTATTTTTCGGATGTGGCGCGGCGCTGACGTTCGCCAACAGGCGAGCCCATTTCAAAATATGTGATTCGCTGACAAGCCGCGATGACCTCCGGTAGTATGCCGCCGTGGCTATGGAACACCTTCCTTCTATCCTCCATGAACTAGGGGTTCCGCTCTCCACACCGCGCCTGCTTATTGCAGGCGTTTTCGTATCGATTGCACAGGTGAGCTTCAGCTCACTGGAAACGGCGACCAAGGAAGAAATCATGATGAATCAGGAGCTGTTCCTGCGGCGCCGTACAAAACTGCACGTTCCTGCGGGCTCTGGCGGAGCCACACGCGCGCAGGTCGCATCAGCTGTCAAAGAAATTACAGCGTTTCGATGCGTTCTCTCCGAGCCGCTGATCGAGCGAATCGGCATGCTCTCTGCGGTCGAACTCAAGAACTGGCTGCGTGAAGTCATTCGAGTCCTGCGGCGGCGCAGCGGTGCTCATGTACATCACCGACCGTTTTATCCTGACTTCCCCAATCAAGTCCTCGAAGCGACAGAGGCGGAGTTGTATCTCAACGCCGTCATTCACTACCACACGCTTCGGCGCCTGCCACCCAGCGAACAGGTTCGGCCAGCCATGCTTGAAGGCAACTTCATCCATTGGGTCATCGAACCGGGAAGTGTCAGCGAGTTCGAGGCATTGCTCGAGCCGCTGGTCTCATCACGCACCTCGCTGTCCGAAGAGGAAGCTGCGGATGTCGGCTGGTTTATCCGAACGTACAAAAACGATGTGTTCCGTCTACTGCCCGAGACCATCCCGTTTCGCGAGATTCGCGCGCTGGTTGGCGGCGCACTGATCCTGCATATCGACGACGATGCGCAGGTTGAGGCCTTCCTTGAGCAAAATGTCGAAACGGCAACGGACGTGCTGCGCGTGGCGATCGCACTGCATGGTGGAGACGTGTCGCTGGCAACAGCGCAGACGCGCTTTGGCAAAATGAAACGCTCGATGCGGCGCAAGCTGTTGCGCCTGCTCGACCGCACGCCCAACGCTACGGAAGATGTGATGCGCCAGGCCGAACGCTGGAAACGACTGGCCGAAGTCCTGCATCCAGGCGATTACGCTGAGAAGTATCCGCGAGCATTCGCGGCCATCACCGCAGCGCGACGCAACGATCCGCCGCCCTCGTTCGGGTCGCGTGTCGAAACCATGCTTGCCCAACGCCAGATCGCCGCGCTTACGCCGGTGCTGCAGGATCGTCCCGGAGAATTCGCGCGCCGTCTGGACGTGATGTTACGGCGTGCCACAGAACCGGACGCGGTGCTCGACGCCTTTGCGGCTGTTGCGGCGCAAGTGTCCTCACCTGTGTTGCTGCAATTGCTGGCCCAGGTAAATGCCCCGCGTCCCCTGCCCTTGAGGGCGTTCACACCAAAAGGAGCGCTGGCGAAAGTCTTCGGCACTGCTGATCGTCGAGAGTCGATCGCACCGCAGGTATTGGCACGTGCCGCACAGATTTGCGAGAACGCCCTGATCGCGCGTTTCACGTTGCTGCCACCACTAGGGCGTTGTTTCATCGATCCGGCGTTGCGCGAATACCGAGTGCCACTGGCACAGCGCGCCGCAGCGAAGTCGCTGCGCACGCTGGTGCGCGGCAGTCGACTGCCGATGCCCGACACGCGATTCATTCGCCTGTTCCTCTGGTGGAAGAATGGTCGTGACCGTACGGACATCGACTTGTCCGCCGCCTTCTTCGACACAGACTTCGTCTTCAAGGAAGCGATCGCCTATTACAACCTCAAAGGTTATGGCGGTTACCACAGCGGCGACATCGTCGACGCGCCCAACGGCGCCTCCGAATTCATCGACCTCGACCTTGATGTTCTCGTCAAAAAGGGCGTCCGCTATGTCGTCACGTCCCTCAATTCGTTTACCTGGCAGCCATATTGTGATCTTCCGGAATGCTTCGCAGGCTGGATGGCCCGCGCCGACACGGCATCTGGCGAAGTGTTCGAGCCGCGCACCGTAGTCGACCGCATCGATATCGCCTCCGACACCGGTATCTGTCTACCTTTCGTGATGGACTTACAGGAAGGTCGCATGATCTGGGCCGATCTGGGGCTGACTTCATCGCCCCGCTGGAACAACGTTGACAACAACCTCAGCGGAGTTTCGTTGATGCTGCGCGCCCTGGTGCATACACCAAGGCCGGACCTGCACACGCTTTTCGATTTACATGTGCGGGCACGAGGCGAACGAGTGGCCTCTGCTGAGCAGGCGCAGAGGGTGTTCGCACCTGAACAAGGGCTGACTCCGTTCGATACGGATCTGATTCGGTCTGAATATCTTTGATATCTGCGAAGGCATTGGCTCACTTTCAAAAGGACAACACGCAATAGCCGAGTAACACCCTCCCCTTGAGCACATGGGTCATCTTCAGCCTTTGTGTCTCAAGGATGAACACCTGCATGACCGCTCCCGAACGTCGTCTGCTGCCAAACGCAGCGGACAAAAACGCCCTCAAAGCCATCGCCACTACCATTGTGCAGAACTGCCCAAGTCTGCTCGATGCGGCCAGGCAAGTTGCGATCGAACTGCTGACCGACAAAGGGCTGTCCGGCCTTGATCCCGACCAGGTTTATTTCCACCGCTTCAAAACAGCGCAAAGCAGCACGCTGACCTTTACCGGTTGGGAGCACTTGCTGGAAAAGCCTTATGAAACGCTCACCCTCACGCAGTTGGTGATCCATCGATTTCGCGCCACCGACCAAGACAACGCAGATTTGCTGGGTCTTTACTGCGGCTTCTACTCGGATGGCCCGGACGCGGAGAACTTCAATCAGGACAACGAAGTGCGACTGCTTGGCAGCGATGTGCTGAAGGCATTCTGGGCCGTTGATTTCAGCACGCATTACAGCGATCAATTGGCCAAATTCTGGCAAACCTCGTCGGAAGATTTCCGCGCCCTGGCCAAGTGCAGCTTCCTCAGTCAGGCGGTACAGGCACTGCAACAGGGGGACGTTGACGGCAATGATTTTCAACGCATCGCCACCTCGCTGATCGGCCCCGTGACCTGGCCGGTAACCCTGCAAATGCTCCGATCGACGTACCCGGTCGGCGCGCAGGTGCGCACGCTGGATCTGGACGGTCACGTCGCCACCAACGTGCTGCGTCTGGTCGAAGACAGTGGCCGGCAGACCCTTTACCTGCCGGGACAAGCCCAGGCCCTTCGGCTGATGGACACTGCGGCGGATCTGCACTGGTGGTTGCTCGAACAGATGAATTCAGAGCAGAAACGCCCTTTGTTTCTGAAGCACTTCTCGCTGGCTGACAGCAATCACATCACCGAGAACCTCACTGATCTGATGAATCGCCTGGTGAGCACCTGGGGCCACAGCGATCATCGGATGATCAACTGCAGCAACGTCGCGATCAGTGGTGACGCCTTCACGTGGTTAAGCGAGTCGACCCGCACGGGCATGGTTGCCGAAGCGCATCTGGTGCTCACGTCCAACAGTGATCTGCGCAAGAAACTCTGGACCGGCTATCTGAGCGCCGGGCTGAAAGTGTTCGGTCCGATGGCGGCCGTTGGCTGGCCTGTGGCTTTGCCCTTGATCGGCGCAGGCGTCGCGAACATGGGGCTGAACATCGATCAGGCGATCAACGGCATTACGGCGACCGAACGTAGAGCCGGGGTGATCGGTGCGGTGCTCAGCGCGATCGAAACCGTATTCAATGTGCCGTTCCTGATCGGCACCGGCGCGCAACTGGAAGTTGGACCACAGGTCGAGTATGCCGAGGCTGAAGAGATGCGTGGTCTGGTCGAGCTTGCCTCGGCTGACACGCGATTATTGCCACCTGTGGATCCGCCACCCGTCACAGCGGCTGAAGAAGCAAGCAGCGAGTTGGCAAACAAGATCCCCAGCGGGGCGACATTCGTCGACGTCACTGAGCCCTTGAATACGCCTGCCACACGGCAAGGTTCGACATTTCCACAAGTACCTGCCAGCTATCGATGCAACGAGTTACTTGCGCAACATTCCGTAGAGGCGACGCCGGGGAAATACGAAGGCATTTACCGCCTCGACAACGAGCCCGGTCATGCCATCGAAATGGATGGCGCCGCCTATTACGTGCGCTACTTCGCCGACTCGCAGGACAGCGGCAACTGGGCAATCATCAATCCCGAGCGCCCCAATCAGTTCGCTTATTCGTTGCCGGTCCGCCTGGGAAGCGCTGGCAAGTGGGAGCGCATGCCTGCGCTGCGGCTGCGCGGAGGCGGCCAATGCGTGGGCAAGGCGTGTGCGCCGGAGACAGATTTGAGCCCTTCTGAGGCAACACCATCGGTGGATCTGCCACGCGTCGAACCGCTTCCAGGCGTTCCGTGCCCGCTGCGCCTGGTCACGGCGCTCAAAGATATTTCAGAGACGGAAAAACCCGGAATGAGGAGATGGGCAATGAACTTGCCCAACGCTTCTGCCGAGTCAACAAGCGCTGGACGCCGTTATTTACTGGCTACCGACCGTTACCAGGCGCATTTCAGCGAACAACGAACAGCACTGCTGAACAACGCAGGAGAATTCTTTCGAGAGCTGAAATGGACAAATCTGCCGGGACGGCCGCTCATTCCGCAAATCGATCCCTTGATGCAAATCGAAGAGCTGATAGAGCTGATATTTGCCAATACCGATGGACTGGCGGTCGGTGAAACCCTCGATCGCATCGCCAGCATGCGCTTCATGATCGAGAACATGCCAACATTCGCGCGGCATATCAGAACGCTCTACGTGCGTGGATTGCTGAGTGATTTCGCCCAGGATGACCTCAACCATTTCTACCTCTCTGGAGACATGTCAGAGGACCTCACTACCTATTTGTCCAGCCTGGGTACCGACCCTGAGAACCGGTTCAATATGCTCGAATTGATCAGGTCTGCCCAAGCCAATGGCGTCCGCGTCCATGGACTGGACGCAGCACAAACCTGCACGCTGAAAGTCCCACTCACTTCGATCGAAGAGCAGATGATCAAGACCCGCCTGGCAACGCAGATCATGGAGCGCGACAAGCTCCTCAACAGACCCGGCAAGTGGGTGGCTCTGGTCGATGCCACGAACACCAATACCTTCAGGGACCTGCCAGGCATAAGCGAACTCAGGGGCGGTATCGGTTTGCGCATCGAAGAAATCTGGCCCGACGAGGCAGCCGACGTCAGGATTGACCCGGGCGTGGAAGTCGCTCGCGGTCCATTTCACAACGGGGCGACGACAAGCAACGCCTTCGACCCTCTGTTCGCTGACCTGCGATTGCAGGTCAAGGCCCCCGTGCCGCCATGGAATGACGCTACGCTGGAAAAGCTTCTGCATCGCAATGGCATGTTCGTGATACGGAAAACAGAACCCAGCACATACACACTCGTGCGGCGCAACAGCGCCAGCAACATCGTGCACACAAGGGTGCATTGCACCGCAGATGGCCGGTTTTATATCTGGGACCAGTCGATGCGCCGCATCACCGGCATGATATTCCGCGACATCGCCGCAGTAGCCGAGCGCCTGATCGAGCTCGGCATGACCCTGCAAAGTCGTTTACCCGCCTGACCTGTTTGCAGGGGCCTGAAACGAAAAAACCCTTGGCTTCACACCAAGGGTTTTTCGTTATTCGAACCGCAGCGGGATCATTCCCACTCAATCGTCGCCGGCGGCTTGCTCGACACGTCGTAAGTGACGCGGGAGATGCCTTCGATTTCGTTGATGATGCGGCCGGAAACGGTTTCCAGCAGTTCGTAAGGCAGGTGCGCCCAACGTGCAGTCATGAAGTCGATGGTTTCCACGGCGCGCAGGGCCACGACCCAGGCGTAACGACGGCCATCGCCGACCACGCCGACCGATTTGACTGGCTGGAATACTACGAACGCCTGGCTGACCTTGTGGTACCAGTCGGCCTTGCGCAGTTCTTCGATGAAGATGTGG
>Ga0308163_10002387_pt1 | contig 17349 bp, 7 predicted proteins | sample PhyTR1_FD_201037 | JGI IMG/M metagenome (GOLD analysis project Ga0308163, IMG submission 201037) | Phyllosphere microbial communities from UC Gill Tract Community Farm, Albany, California, United States - DLSLT.R1 | ecosystem: Host-associated > Plants > Phyllosphere > Unclassified | place: USA...
TTAGTGATCACCTTCAGGTAGCGCTGGTAGGCCGCCACGCTCTGCTGATAGAGCGCAATTTTCTGGTCGATAAAACGCAGCTGGAAATAGTCCTGCGCCAGTTCAGACTGGGCGCTAAGGGTGATATTGGCCAGTTCCGCCGCGCTGGCCGCCGCGCTGGCGCGATTCTCTTCCAGCGTGCGACGCAGTTTGCCCCACAGATCCAGCTCCCAGCTGGCACTCAGTTCGGCCTGATGGCTGCTGCTGGTGGTGCGGGCGCTGCTGCTGGTGGCGTGGCTGCCGCTGCGCGTCACGCTGCTGTCATAACCCAGTGACGGAAACAGCGCGGCGCGTGACTCGCTCGCCAGCGCCTGCGCCTGACGGTACTGCGCCGCATAATTGGCGACGTTCTGGTTCGAGATACTCACCTGGCTAAGCAGGCCGCTCAGGGTGGCGTCGTGATAAACCGCCCACCATTCGCCTTTGCCCTGCTGATCGCGCGGCGTCGCCTGCTGCCAGCCTTTGGCCTCTTTATAGTGAATCGGTATCGCCATCGCGGGGCGCTGGTAGTCGGGACCAACAGTACAGCCGCTCAGCAGCAGCATCAGAACAAGCGGGATAATGGGTTTCATCAATCAGGATTCCGCATGGCGCAGACGACGCCATTGACGTTGAGTGGCACGGCTCAGACGATCGAGCCACAGATAAATAACCGGGGTGGTGAACAGCGTCAGCAGCTGGCTGAGCGCCAGACCACCCGCGATAGCGATCCCGAGCGGACTGCGCAGATCGGCATCGCCGCCGCTGCCAAGTGCCAGCGGTAAGGCACCAAAAAAGGCCGCCAGCGTGGTCATCATGATCGGCCGGAAGCGCATCAGACAGGCCTGGGTAATCGCCTGCTGCGGCGTCATGCCCTGCTCTCTTTCGGCGCTGATGGCGAAGTCGATCATCATGATGGCGTTCTTTTTGACGATGCCGATCAGCAGAATGATGCCAATCAGCGCGATCACCGTCAGCTGGGTGTTAGTCAGCAGCAGCAGTAACAGCGCGCCGACGCCCGCTGACGGCAGGGTCGACAGAATGGTCAGCGGATGGATATAGCTCTCATACAGCACGCCGAGCACGATATAGACCGCCGCCAGCGCCGCCAGAATCAGCCACGGCATGGTGGCCGTGAGCTGAGAAAAGGCGGCGGCCGTCCCGGCAAAACCGGCCTGGATGGTGGCGGGCAGGCCCAGCTTCGCCATCGCCTGCTTGATCAATCCCTGCGCCTGCTCGAGCGAGACGCCATCATTGAGGTTAAAGGCCACGGTGCTGGTGGCGGACTGGCCCTGATGCGTCACGGCCAGCGGGGCGTTGCCGCCGCTGAAGCGGGTAAAGGCCGACAGCGGAATACGATCGCCGCTGTCGTTAATCACATACAGCTGTTGCAGCATCGCCGGATTGGCGGTGTCGCTATCCTGCAACGACATCACCACGTGATACTGATTCAGGGTGTGATAGAGCGTGGCGATCTGCCGCTGGCTGAAGGCATTATTCAGCAGCGTATCCAGCATCTGCACGTTGACCCCAAGCCGGGTGGCGCGATCACGATCGATGGTCAGTTCCACTTCCTGGCCGCCGGTCTGCGAATCCGAATCAACGCTGTTGAGCTGGGGGATCGCCGCCAGCGCCGCCTGCACTTTCGGCGTCCAGCTGCGCAGCAGATCGAGATCGTCAGCCTGTAAGCTGTACTGATAAGTGGCGTTGGCGCTGCGTCCGCCAATGTGCAGGTCCTGCGCCGCCATCAGGAACATCTGTGCGCCAGCCAGCTGGCTGGTTTTACGGCTCAGCCGGTTCGCCACTTCGGTGGCGGTGGCATCACGCTGATCGAAATCTTTCAGCCGGACAAAGAAGTTGGCGCTGTTGCGCGCGCCGAACATCCCGCTGCCCATCGACGACATGACGCTCTCTACCGCCGGATCGGCCTCGATGATTTTGGTGAACATCTGCATCTTCGGCTTCATCGCCTGGAATGAGATGTTCTGGTCGGCGCGCAGTGCGCCCATCAACAGCCCGGTATCCTGATTCGGAAAGAAGCCCTTCTGTACCACCGAATAGAGAAACAGGTTGAGCAGCACGGTCAGCAGCAGGCTGAGCAGCGTCAGTTTCTGATGACGCATCACCCATGCCAGCCCGCGCGCGTAGGCGGCCAGCAGGCGATTCAGCAGGTTCTCAATCGCCTGGTAGAGCGGGTGCGGCCGCTGGCTGAGCGGCGGTTTCGGCTTCAGCAGCCGGGCACAGAGCATCGGGGTCAGGCTGAGTGAGACAAATAGCGAGATCAGCAGCGACACGGTGAGGGTAACGGCGAATTCGCGGAACAGTCGTCCGACGATGCTGCCCATCAGCAGGATCGGAATAAACACCGCGATCAGTGAGATGGTCATCGACAGTACGGTGAAACTCACCTCCTGCGCCCCGCGCAGCGCCGCCCGCAGCGGACTCAACCCGCGCTCAATGTGGCGGGTAATGTTCTCCAGCACCACGATCGCATCGTCAACCACGAAACCGGTGGCGATAATCAGCGCCATCAGCGACAGGTTATCGAGGCTGTAGCCAAGCAGATACATCACCGCGCAGGTGCCGATCAGCGATACCGGCAAGGCCAGCGCCGGAATGATCACCGCCTGCAGATTGCGCAGAAAAACAAACACCACCGCGATCACCAGCAATACCGCAATCAGCAGCGTCTCTTCGGTGTCATACAGCGAGGCGCGCACGCCGGGCGAGCGGTCGACGACGATGCGCAGTTGCGTATCCGCCGGCAGATCTTTTTCCAGCTGCGGCAACTGCGCTTTTATGGCGTCGATGGTGTCGAGCATGTTGGCGCCTGCCTGACGCTTGATGCCGATCATCACCGAGGGCGTGGCATTGAGAAAACCGGCCTGATAGCGATCTTCCACCGAGTCGTAAACCGTGGCGACATCGTGCAGCCGCACCGCTTTGCCCTGCTGATAGCTGACGATCAGATCGCGATAGCTGGCCGCCTTATCCAGTTGACCATTGCTGTCGACCAGCCATGACTGCCCGCTGCCCTGCAGCACGCCTTTGGGCAGATTGGTGGTGCTGTTCGCCACCGCGCTGCGCACCGTATCCAGCGAAATACCATAGTGGGTCAGCTTCAGCGGTTGCAGATCAATCCGCACCGCCGGCAGGGCACTGCCCATCAGCGAGACTTCGCCCACGCCGTTAACCTGGCCCATCGCCTGTTCGATTTTGCTCTCGGCCAGATCGTAGAGTTCACCGGGCGTGCGGGTGGCAGAGGTCAGCGCCAGCATCACAATCGGCGCATCGGACGGATTGGCTTTGCGGTAGGTCGGCAATGACGCCATCGCACTCGGCAGCAGGCTGCGCGCCGCGTTGATCGCCGCCTGCACGTCACGCGCCGCGCCGTTGATATCGCGATCCAGTTCAAACTGCAGAATGATGCTGCTGGAACCCTGCGAGCTGCTGGAGGTCATCTCGGTGATACCGGCAATCTGTCCGAGTGAACGCTCCAGCGGCGTGGCGACGGTCGCCGCCATGGTTTCCGGACTGGCACCGGCCAGGCTGGCGCTGACCATGATGGTCGGGAAATCGACCTGCGGCAGCGGCGCGACCGGCAGCAGACGATAGCCGAGTACGCCGAGCAGCAGAATCGCCAGCGTCAGCAGCAGCGTCGCCACCGGGCGGAAGATAAACAGCCGGGTCAGATTCATTGTCCGCTCCGCGCCGGTTGCTGACGACGTTTCACCCAGCGCTTGCCGCGCTGTGCCAGCGCATCAAACCACAGGTAGATCACCGGCGTGGAGAACAGCGTCAGCACCTGACTGACGATCAGTCCGCCGACAATCACCAGCCCCAGCGGCTGACGCAGTTCTGCGCCGGACCCGGACGCCAGCATCAGCGGCAGTGCGCCGAGCAGCGCCGCCATGGTGGTCATCAGAATCGGCCGGAAGCGCAACAGGCAGGCCTGATGGATCGCCTCGCGCGGGCTGAGATGCTGCTGATGTTCCGCCTCCAGCGCAAAGTCGATCATCATAATCGCGTTCTTTTTGACGATGCCGATCAGCAGGATCACGCCAATCAGCGCAATCAGGCTGAATTCGGTGCCGGCCAGCAGCAGCGTCAACAGCGCCCCGACCGCCGCCGACGGCAGCGTCGAGAGGATGGTGACCGGATGGATAAAGCTTTCATACAGAATGCCGAGCACCACATACATGGTGATCAGCGCCGCCAGAATCAGCCACAGCGTGTTGCTGGTGGCACTCTGGAACGCCGAGGTTTCCCCCTGATAGCGCAGCGTAATGCTCTGCGGCAGCGCAAGCTGCTGCCGCACTGCCGCGATCGCCTGTTGCCCCTGCTCCAGCGAATAGCCGGGATTGAGGTTGAAGGAGATCATCACCGCCGGGAACTGGTTCAGCCGCATGTGCATCAGCGCGCCGGTTCGCTGGTGAATCGTGGCAATTGAGGTCAGTTTTACCATCCCGCTGCTGGCCGTGGTGCTGGTGGTCGAAGCGGTGCTGCTGCCGGAGGTTGTCGTGCTGCTGTCCGAACTATCCGAACTGTCCGTGCTGTCGGACGGTTGCAGATAGATATCATCAAACGATGCCGGACCCTGCTGCCAGGCGGGGGCGACTTCCAGCACCACCCGATACTGATTCGACTGGGTGAAGATGGTCGACACCAGCCGCTGACCGAAGGCGTTGTAAAGCGCAGTGTCCACGTCCGCCGCCGTGATGCCGTAGCGCGCCGCTTTGTCGCGGTTCAGCTCCACAAAGGCGACACGTCCCTGATCCTGCAGGTTGCTCACTACACCGTTAAACTCTGGCCGCTGCTGCAGGGCCGCCACCAGCGCAGGTGACCATTTCACCAGGTTCTCGCTGTCGGCGTCGTCAAGTGTGAACTGATACTGGCTCGGTGAGACCTGATCGTTAACCGTCAGATCCTGCGCCGGTTGCAGATAGAGCTGAATCCCGGTCACGCCGGCGGTGGCCTGCTGCAGTTGTTTAATCACCTCATCCGCCTTGACGTCACGCTCGGCAAACGGCTTGAGGTTGATCTGCAGGCGGCCACTGTTAAGGCTGCTGTTGGTGCCATCAATGCCGATGATCGAAGAGACGCTTTCCACCGCCGGGTTTTTCATGATCAGCGCCGACAGCGCCTGCTGCCGGGTGGCCATCGCGCTGAAAGAGACATCCTGCGACGCGACGGTCACTCCCTGAATCAGACCGGTATCCTGAGTCGGGAAGAAGCCCTTCGGCACCACCAGATAGAGCAGTGCGGTCAGGGCTACCGTCGCCAGCGCCACCAGCAGCGTCAGTTTCTGGTGGTTCAGCACCACCGTCAGCAGCCGGTCATAGCCGCCAATCAGGCGATCAAACAGCACGCCGCCTTTACGGGCAAAAGTGGACTGCCGCTCTGGTGGAATGTGGCGCAGCAGATAAGCACACAGCATCGGCGTCAGGGTCAGCGATACCACCATCGACACCAGAATCGCCACTGCCAGGGTGATGGCAAACTCGCGGAACAGCCGCCCGACCACGTCACCCATAAACAGCAGCGGGATCAGCACCGCAATCAGCGAAAAGGTCAGCGAGATGATGGTAAAACCAATCTGCTGTGATCCTTTCAGCGCCGCTTCCAGCGGGGATTCGCCCTGCTCCAGCCGCCGGGAGATGTTCTCGACCACCACAATCGCATCGTCGATGACAAAACCGGTGGCGATGGTCAGCGCCATCAACGACAGATTGTTGAGGCTGAAGCCCGCCAGATACATCACGCCGAAGGTCCCAATCAGCGACAGCGGCACCGCCACGCTGGGGATCAGCGTCGCCGCCACGTTGCGCAGGAACAGGAACGTCACCATCACCACCAGCGCAATCGACAGCATCAATTCAAACTGCACGTCGCTGATCGAGGCGCGAATGGTCTGGGTACGATCGGACAGGATAGTCATCTTCACCCCATCCGGCAGCGCCGCCTGCAGCACCGGCAGCTGCGCCTTGATGTTGTCCACCACCTGAATCACGTTCGCGCCGGGCTGACGCTGCACGTTGATCACAATCGCTGGCCGATTATTGGCCCACGCCGACTGAAAACTGTTCTCCGGCCCCTGCTCAATGAGGGCAATATCCTTCAGCCGCAGCGCCGCGCCATTCTCATAGCTGAGGATCAGGTTGCCGTACTCAGCGGCGGTGCGCAGCTGATCGTTGGCATCAATGGTTACCGAGTGATATTTGCCGTCAAAGCCGCCTTTGGAGCCGTTGACGTTGCTGTTGCCAATCAGCGTGTTGACCGCTTCCAGCGTCAGATGGTGGGCAGCGAGCGCTTTCGGGTTGATCCGGACCCGAATCGCCGGCTGTTGTCCGCCCGCCAGCGTCACCATCCCGACGCCAGAAATCTGCGACAGCTTGAGCGCCACCCGGGTATTTACCAGATCCTGCACCTGCGTCAGCGGCAGCGTGTCGGAACTGGCCGCCAGCGTAATCACCGCGCTGTCCGCCGGGTTAACCTTTTTATAGGTTGGCGGATTGGGCAGATCGTCAGGCAGCAGGCTATCGGCGGCATTAATCGCAGCCTGCACCTCCTGCTCGGCGACATCCAGTGACAGATCGAGGCTGAATTTCAGCGTAATCACCGACGAGCCGCTGGCGCTGGCGGAGGTCATCTGACTCAGTCCGGCCATCTGGCCCAGCTGGCGCTCAAGCGGCGCGGTCACCGACGACGCCATCACATCCGGACTGGCACCGGGATAGAGCGTGGTGACCTGAATGGTCGGATAGTCGACCTGCGGCAGCGCCGAGGTGGAGAGAAACTTATAGGCAAAAATGCCGGCAATCAGCACGCCGACCATCAGCAGGATGGTGGCGACCGGACGCAGTATAAACAGCCGTGACGGATTCATTTGGCCTCAGCGCTTGCCGGTGCAGGCGTCTCATCCGCCAGTGAAACCTTGCTGCCGTTAGTCAGCCGATCGATTCCTTCGGTGACCAGCCGATCGCCCGGCGCAACGCCGCTGAGGATCGCCTGATGATCGTCGTCAACCGCCGGACCGGTGGTGACCGCTTTACGCGTGACGCTGTTGTCCTGATTGATGACGAAGACAAAGCTGCCGTCGCTGCTTAATTGCAGTGCCTGAGCCGGGATCACCGTTACGCCTTTCAGCACCCGGGTCTGCAGCCGCAGATTGACGAACTGGTTGGCAAACAGCGACTCATCCTGGTTGGCGAACAGCGCTTTCAGTTCTACGGTGCCGGTGGCGGTATCGATCTGGTTACTGATGTACTTCACCTCGCCGTTGGCGAGCAGATGCTGGTTATCCTGGTCAAACAGCGTAGCGGGCAGGCTCTGGCTCTGATGCAGGGCGCTCACCAGCGTCGGGATTTCGCTCTGCGGCACGCTAAAGGTGACCGCCGCTGGCTGCATCTGGGTGATGGTTACCAGGCCGGTGCTGCTGGAGGTCTGTACCATGTTGCCCGGGTCGACCTGACGCAGTCCGACCCGACCAGCGATCGGCGCGGTGATGCGGGCATATTCGATACTCAGTCTGGCGCTGGCGATCTGCGCCTGATCGGCGGCGACTGCCCCGCGATACTGCCCTACCGTGGCGATCTGGCTATCCAGATCCTGGCGCGACAGCGAGTCCTGCGCCGCCAGCTTGCGGTAGCGTGCCAGCGTCAGTTCGGCGCTTTTCAGCAGCGCCTGGTTCTGATTAAGTTCGCCCTGATACTGATTCAGCGTCGCCTGGTAGCTGCGCGGATCGATCTGCGCCAGCAGCTGACCAGCGCTGACCTTCTGACCTTCGGTGAAGAAGACCTGTTGCAGCTGACCATCGACCCGGCTGGTGACCGTCACGCTGGCGTTGGGGATCACCGTGCCGAGCGCATTCAGCCAGACCGGCACATCGGCACGGGTCGCGACGCCGCTGTGTACCAGGGTCGCGCCGCCGCCCATTCTGCCGGGCGCACCGCGTCCGCCAGGCGGCATCGCCCCGCCCGGTGCTTTGCCGAGGGGCAACAGACGCCAGGCCACGCCAGCGATGATCGCCGCCACAATCAATAAAAGCAGCCATTTCAGCCAGCCGGAACGCGCGGAGCGTGAGTGGTGAGTCATCATCGAACTCTTCAGATAAACAGAAAAAGAACATCCCGGAGGGTGCGGAATATGAAGTGAGCCACCTGCAGTGGCTGATGGCGCTGCCGCGAATTCGCCAGCATGAAAACCACCAGCCGGGGCTTCACGGCGGGCATTATCGGCGAAATGTTACGCGCCTTTCTATCGGCAAAAGGTAAGGGTTTCGTTAAGAACAATGATGATGTTGACGGCACGCGCAGGCGGGAAAATACGGACGACGCGCGCGGCCTGACGCAGGCAAAAAAAAACCCACGCATCTGCGTGGGTTGGTGCAATAACAGGGTAATCACTGCCGAAGCGGTGTTGTTTTCACACCCATCAATACCTCTGGGACCTCTATCCTCGCACTGTTTCGTGCCGCAGCAACAGAGGGAAAACGCAACCGAATTCGGGGAAATGCAACGAGGTGTGAATATCTCCCTCGCCGCACTTACACTCTGATTTTTCTAAGATTTATCTTAGTTGTTCGCTGCGGTAGCGCTGTAAATGGCATCCGGCGCGATGTTCATGTGCTTCAGTACCGGCCCCATGATGTTGCCGAATACCGGCGCCGCTACCGAGCCACCAAAGTGATCGCCAGCGGTCGGATGGTTAATCATCACCACCAGCGCCACTTCCGGATGACTGGCAGGCGCGATACCGGCGGTATAGTTGACGTAGCCGCCATCATATTTGCCGCTGTTGCCCATCTTCTCAGCGGTACCGGTTTTGGTCGCCAGACGATAGCCCGGCACCGCAGCTTTCACTCCGGTCCCGCCCGGCAACACGTCGCTCTCCAGCATGTGTACCACCTCTTTCACCGTTTCCGGATTCGCTACCTGCTTGCCCAGCACCGGCGGGGTGACCCGGGTAATCGACAGCGGACGGTAGACGCCGTAAGAGCCGAGGGTGGCGTATTCACGTGCAATCTGCAGCGGCGTGACGCGCAGGCCGTAACCAAAGGAGAAGGTCGCCCGTTCGATGTCCGCCCAGCGGGTGCGGTGCAGCGGGAAGTAACCGACGCTCTCGCCGGTTAAGCCCAGGCCGGTCGGTTTACCGAGGCCAAACGCATGATAGGTATTCACCAGCGCTTCAGCCGGCATGGCCAGCGCAATGTGCGACACGCCGATGTCACTCGACTTCTGCAGGATGCCGGTCATGGTCAGGCGCGGCCAGTGGCCAACGTCGCGGATCAGGTGGCCGTTGACCCGGTACGGCGTGGTATCAATCACCGAGTCCGGCCGCACCAGATGACGCTCCAGCCCTTCCATCACCACCAGCGGCTTCACCGTCGAACCGGGTTCGTAACTGTCGTTAATCGCCGCGTTTCGCATCTGGGCGGGCGTGGCGCCATCGTAGTTATTGGGGTTGAACGACGGATAGGAAGCCATCGCCAGAATCTCGCCGGTGTCGATTTTCACCAGCACCGCCGCACCGGAGTCCGCCTTGTTGATCAGCACGCCGTCGCGCAGTTTGCTGTACAGGGTGTATTGATCGTATTTGTCGATGCTGAGCTGCACCGTCGGCGGCTGCGTCGGCGGCTGATAGTTGATCATCGCGATGATATTGCCGGCAGCGTCCTGGCGATAAACCTCTTTACCCGGCTCGCCCTGCAACACCTTGTCAAAGCCCTTCTCCAGCCCGTTCAGGCCGACATTATCGGCACCGACGATGCCAATCAGCGGCGCAGACGCTTCACTCATCGGATAGAAACGGCTGTCGTCGTAGACCTCACTGATGCCTTTCAGCTTCAGCTCTTTAATATCTTTGGCGATACCCAGTTCGATTTTACGTCCCAGATAGAGGAAGCGGCGTTTTGGATTGGCGGTGATCTGCGCCGCCAGTAACTCCGGCCGGGTATTCAGGGCGGCAGCCAGATAGGCCCATTTAGCACTGGTGAAGTCGGGGTTGCTCTCCAGCACACGTAACGGATCGGCGATCACGTCGCGTGACGGTACGCTGAGCGCCAGTGCTTCGCCGTTGCGATCCAGCAATGTGCCACGGCTGGTTGGCAGCGTGACGGTGCGCAGCGAGCGCTGATCGGCTTCGTGCTCCAGCATCGGCTGGTTGAGAAATTGCAGGTCCGCGACGCGCGCCAGCAATACCACCATGCAGGCCAGCACACCAAGGCAGATAAGACGGAAGCGAAAAGGGTTAAACGGGGCTTTAATCTGGTCTTTTCCCAGTAGTTTTTTAATCCGGGGCATGGCAATCCGCTGCGCTAAAGAGATAAAAGAGGGCTTAATTGAGCAGTTATAAAGAAAGCGCTGACCGGTTAACAGGAAAACTGTGTATCAGTTCGTTATCGGCCGCTAAATGCCGGGCAAAAAAAACCTGCGCATCTGCGCAGGTTGGTGTAATCAAGAAAATCTATTGATGTTCACCCATCAATACCTCTGGGACCCTGACTGTAGCAAGCGGGCTCGATCGGCTGCCATCGCTCAAACGCAACAGTTACCGGCAAAGTGTAACCAGCCATGAGATCCTTACGCTATTTTGCAATCCGGATGTTTTTTGATTTCTACCAGACAACTCATGGCGTTAGGTCCCTGGGTCAGTGACGAAGTGCCGATATCGAGCGTCAGGACGTTGGGATTACCGGCGCGATCGTAGGGCTGCCATGCCTGACCGAAACCGGGATCAAACCAGGCACCGGTGGCGATAATCACCACGCCCTGGGTCAGCCCCTCGGTCAGCCGGACGCCGGCCAGCATCACGCCGCGTGCATTGCTCACCTCAATTTCGTCACCGTCCACGATGCCACGCGCCGCCGCATCCAGCGGATGCATATACAGCGTTTCGTGACCGGCGGTTTTATTGCCCTGCACGGTGCCGGTGCCATCCAGCTGGCTGTGCAGCCGGTCAGCAGGCTGGATCGAGATCATATGCAGCGGATAGTCGCGGCTGATCGGCGCACCCAGCCACTCCTGCGGCTCGCGCCACTCCGGATGGCCGGCAAAATCGTCAAGCTGGTAGTCGGCAATCGTCTGGCTGAACAGCTCGATTTTGCCGCTGGCGGTGTTGATCGGATTGGCCTGCGGATCGGCGCGGAAAGCATCCATAAACACGTAAGGTTTGCCGCCCTCGGGGATCTCAACAAAGCCGCGCTGCCAGAACGCCTCAAACTCAGGGAAGCGGATGCCTTTGCGCTGGTGCGCCACGGCACACTGCTGATAGAGATGCGCAATCCACTGCATCTCGTTGCGTCCTTCGGTAAAGGTGTCGCGGTAGCCAAGACGCTCCGCCAGATCGGCAAAGATATCGAAGTCGTTGCGCGCCTGATGTTGCGGTTTGATCGCCTGATGCATCGCCAGCACAAAGCGGTCGCGTGACGATCCGCCAATGTCGTTGCGCTCCAGCGTCGTGGTGGCGGGCAGCACGATATCGGCCATCTGCGCCGCCGGGGTCCAGACAATGTCCTGCACCACGACGGTGTCAGGCCGCTGCCAGCCTACCACCAGCCGGTTGAGCTGCTGATGGTGATGGAACGGATTCCCGCCCGCCCAGTGCACCATATGGATGTCAGGATAGTGCAGCGTCTCGCCCTGGAAGGTGTAAGGCTGGCCGGGATTGAGCAGCATATCGCTGATACGCGCCACCGGAATCGACAGGCCGGACGGGTTGGGTCCGGTACTCATCATCGGTGCCGGGCCGTCCTGGCGCGGATTGCCGACGCTGTTCATCGACCCGTGACCGAAGGAGAAGCCCGCGCCCGGCAGCCCTGGCTGACCAAGCATCGATGACAGGGCGATCATCATCCAGTACGGCTGCTCACCGCGATGGGCGCGCTGAACCGAATAGGAACAGGTGATAAAGCTGCGTTTACCGATCAGCTGCTGCGCCAGTTGCACGATGCGATCGGCCGGGATGCCGGTGATACGGCTGGCCCAGCCGGCAGTTTTCGCCACGCCATCCGCTTCGCCCAGCAGGTAAGCGCGCAGTTGCGGCCAGCCGGTGCAGTGGCTGGCGAGAAACGCCTCGTCCACCGCGCCGCGCTGGGTAATCTCATAACCCAGCGCCAGCATCAGCGCCACGTCGGTATTCGGGCGAATCGGGATCCACTCGGCGTTGAGGAAGGCCGGACAGTCATCGCGCATCGGGCTGATATTAATCACCGGCGTGCCTTTGGCCGCCAGTTGCTGCAGCGCCGGTTTCAGGCTGTGCTGCCCGGCTCCGCCCGACGCGACCTGGGCGTTCTTCAGCGCCAGTCCGCCAAAGGCGACAAAAATCTCTGCATGTTCCACCACTTCCGGCCAGTCAGTAACGCGACCGGTCAGCGGCATATAGGTGCCAATGACATAAGGCAGGAAAAATTGTGCCGCGCCCCAGCTGTAGTTGCCCTGCTGGTCGACGCCGCCACCGCCCTGAAAATAGAAGCGGCGGATCAGGGTGCGGGCATGGTTAACCCGTCCGGCTGATGACCAGCCGTATGAGCCATTGAAAATGCCCGATGCGCCGTAGCGCTCGCGGATACGGCGGTTTTCATCCGCCACCAGGTCGAGCGCAGTGTCCCAGTCGACCGCCACAAAATCTTCCCGGCCCCGCAGCGTGCGATCGCTGTTTTCACGTGACTTCAGCCACGAGCGACGCACCATCGGCTGGCGGATACGCTTATCGGAGTAGACCAGTTCAGGAAGGGTGTGGATCATCGGGGACGGATCGGCATCGGCGAAAAAAGGCTCGCAGCCAATCAGGCGATCGTTTTCAGTGACGGCGGTGAAGGCGCCCCAGTGCGCCAGGTGTGGCACTTTGGTTTTCATCGTTGTTTTTCACGGCAGAGATTTGGGGATAATCAGCATAGCATGGCGTGCCGCTTCAGCAGAAGGCGTGCCGGACGGCCCGATTTCGCCCTCTTTTGCGACGACGCTGGCATTCTGCTGGCTTGATGTGGCGGCCCTTTTCCGTAACACTGATGCGATGTGTAAACGTTTTCCCCGGAAGCAGGTAAACGCATGGCTACCATAAAGGATGTTGCCCGACTGGCTGGCGTTTCTGTCGCCACAGTCTCCCGTGTAATCAATAATTCTCCCAAGGCCAGCGACAGCTCGCGCCAGGCCGTCGGCCAGGCAATGGAGCAACTTCAGTATCATCCAAACGCCAATGCACGCGCGCTGGCGCAGCAGTCGACCGAAACCCTCGGGCTGATTGTCGGTGATGTGTCGGACCCGTTTTTTGGCGCGATGGTCAAAGCGGTCGATGAAGTTGCAGGAAAAACCGGCAACTTTTTGCTGATTGGTAACGGTTACCACAATGAGCAAAAAGAGCGGCAGGCGATTGAACAACTGATGCGCCACCGTTGCGCAGCGCTGGTGGTGCACGCCAAGAAAATCCCGGATGCAGAACTGGAACTGTTAATGAAACAGGTGCCAGGTATGGTGCTGCTTAACCGGCTGATCAAAGGCTTCGAAAAGCGCTGTATTGCGCTCGACGATCGCTACGGCGCCTGGCTGGCGACCCGCCATCTGATCCAGCTGGGTCACCAGAATATCGCCTTTATCTGCTCGACCCACACCATTTCCGATGCCGAAGATCGCCTGCAGGGTTACTACGATGCGCTGAAAGAGCACGGCCTGCCGTGCAGCGATCGGCTGGTGACCTGGGGTGAACCGGATGAGGTGGGCGGCGAAACGGCGATGACCGAACTGCTGGGACGCGGTAAAAATTTCACTGCGGTCGCCTGCTACAACGACTCAATGGCCGCCGGCGCGCTGGCGGTGCTGAGCGATAACGGCGTCCGCGTGCCAGAGGAGATGTCGCTGATCGGTTTCGACGATGTGCTGGTATCACGCTACGTGCGTCCGCGCCTTACCACCGTGCGCTATCCCATCGTCACCATGGCGCAGCAGGCCGCCGAACTGGCGCTGGCGCTGGCCAATGACCAGCCACTGCCGGAAGTAACCCACATGTTCAGCCCGACGCTGGTGCGCCGCCATTCGGTCAGCGGTCCGGCATCATAATGGGTCGCGGCCGGTTCAGGCCGCGCCCGTCTACTTAAAGGCGCGCAGCAGCGTTTCCAGCGGCCTGACCAGCGCAATCACCGTCTCATCCTGCACCTCTGCCGCCGCGTCCAGCGTGGCGTGCATCTGTGCCACTTCGCTGGCCCCAAAGGCCTGGTTGCGTGCCCAGGCATTCACCAGCGAAATCCCCATCCGACTCAACGCGTCCACCTGTTGCGCACTGTGGGCCAGCGGCTTCAGCAGGTAGTTAGCATTGAGCAGTGGCATCACCTGGGCGGTATTAGCCTGCCAGCGCTGGAGCTGATGTTGAATCGCCGCTGCCGCCGTTGGATCGGTGCGATTGGCGATCAGCGCGCTAACCTGATGTTCCAGCTGACGCACCGCCTCACTCTCGGCGGGCAACACATCCGCCAGCCGATTTAACGGCTCATGGTAATCATAATGGCCGGCCTGAAACTTCACATGCTGGCGGGTATAGTACTGCGCCGGTTCCAGCACCTCGGCCAGCACCTGCAGCGGCGCGATATCACTGCGGTTGGCCAGCCGCATCATCTGACGTTCCGCCTGGGCGTGTTGCTGAGTGCCGACAGAGACGCTGCTCCAGCGATCCATCGCCGCCAGCCGCTGATACATCTCATCGCTATCGGTAACATCCTGAGCGGACCACAAACGCTCGGCGACCACAAAGGCGCGCGGCCACAGTTTGGTATCGATAATCTGGCTGTTGATATTCTCGGCCCACAGCGCCGCCTCACCGCCCAGCAGGTTTTGCTGCATCTGCTGCGGTGTCGGCAGCGTGGGCGCAATCCCGGCCGGTGCCTGCGCCAGCTTTTTGCCGCTGACCGGATACCGCACGTTCCCCACCAGCACATAGCCGCTGAGCGCCTGCGTATGCGGTTGCAGCGTCACCACTGGCTGCAACGGCCCCATCCAGCTGTCGACCTGAAAACGCACCTGTTGCGTCGATAGCCAGTCGATCTGGCTGACCATCCGCCGCGCTTTGCCGGCAAAGTCGATAAAGCCACGCCAGCCCTGCTGCCCCTCAATCAGGGTAAAACTGCCCTGCACCGGACTGCCTTTCAGTCGCGGCAGAGTGAATGCCCAGCTTTGCGCCTGCTCGCCCGGCTGCAGCTTATCCTGGCCGTTGAGTCCCTGCGGATAGATTTCGTTGCGGTAGTGATAGCTGGCGGGCTGCGGCTGATCGAGATAGAAGCCGGTGGAAAGGATGCCGCGCATGTTCTCTTTGGCGACCTCGCTCAACGCATCCTGGCCCTGCCACGACTGGATCAGAATGCTGCGCGGCAGATCGGGATGGGCGATCTCATCCCAGCCGACCATCTGACGCTGGTGCTTCTCAAGGATCTTCTCAACCCGCTGGTTGAACCAGGCCTGCAGAGCATGGGCATCTTTCAGCCCGCGATCGCGCATAAATTGCTGGATGTGCGGAGACTGGTTCCACTGGGTCGGATCGACCTCATCGCCGCCAATATGCAGCCACGGATCGGGAAAGATCGCCGCCATTTCACCCACCAGAGTGTCGATCACCTGATAGACCTGCTCATTGCTGGGATCGAGCAGCGGTTTAAACACCCCCCAGCCACGCTCCATCTGATAGGGACCCGGCGCGCTGATCAGTTCCGGCATCGCCACCGCCAGCGCCGAGGCGTGGCCCGGCAGATCCAGCTCCGGCACCACCCGCACGCCGCGATCGGCGGCATACTGCACCAGTTCACGCATCTGTTGCTGGCTGTAATAGCGGCCATCGCTGGCTTTCTGCTGGAGCTGGGGATAGTGGCTGGAAGCAAAGCGCCAGCCCTGATCGTCGGTCAGATGCCAGTGAAAGACGTTCATCCGGGCGGCAGCGATGCCATCAATTTGCCGCCTGAGGGTTTCAATCGGCATAAAGTGACGAGCACTGTCGATTAATATTCCACGCCAGGGGAATCGCGGCTGATCATCAATGGTCACGTAAGGAAGGGTGGTGCCCCGATCGCCGTTCTGAATCAGCTGCAACAGGGTTTCCATGCCGCGCATCGCGCCGAACCGGCTGGGGGCGCTGAGCAGTACGCCGCTGCCATCAATTTGCAGGTGATAACGTTCATCACTGTCGGGCTGCGGCAGCGGATCGACCGCTTTATCAATCACGATACGGATGGTTGGCTGTGCCACCGGCTGGCGGGCGGGCAACAGCGGCCAGCCGGTCTGATTAGCGATGCGTTCCAGCCAGCGCGCCTCGGCCCCCGCCAGATGATCGCCGGTAATCTGCAGTGTCAGCTGCGGCGTCAGGCTCAGCGTCCCGCCGCTGGCTGGCTGTTCAACCCGCTGCGGCCAGGGCATTAAGGGAAGCTTTTCAGCCAGCGCGGGTGAGACCAGCGCCACACTCATCACGCAACTTATCGCACCATAACCAGCAATCAGAGAACGGCGTAACCACATTGGCGGGCATCCTTGTAGAGTCAATGACTTATCACGGGCAAACCCTGATTAAAGTTGTTTCGCGCAGTTAAGCAAGTTAATCCATTAAGAAATTTGAACTGAAGGCGAAATAGTTAACATCCGACGCTTTTTTCTGCCCGCTTCGCCCTTCCTTGTTTCAGGTCAAAATTCGGTGGAATAATTCGCAACAATCACTACATGTAGGGATTAGAATCCTGCGAATACCCATATGTAGTCTCTGGAGGGATAATGGCGACGGTAGTGATTAAGCGTGATGGATGCCGGACAGGCTTTGATGCACAACGTATTCAGCAAGCTGTGGCCGCTGCCGCGCGCGCGGCAGAGGTGGACGATGCGGCCTGGTGCGCGCAGGTGGCGCAGCGCGTCAGTACGCTGCTGGCCGACCGTCAGGAAGTCGACATCCGCGAGATCCAGTGTGCGGTTGAAGAGACGCTGATGGCCGGTCCCTATCCGCAGCTGGCCCGGACCTATATCGAATATCGCCACGATCGTGACGTCGCACGCGATCGCCAGAGCCAGTTGCATCACGCCATTCGCGGGCTGGTCGATCAGACCAATGCTGCTCTGCTGAACGAAAATGCCAATAAAGACAGCAAAGTGATCCCGACCCAGCGCGATCTGCTGGCCGGGATCGTGGCGAAGCACTATGCACAGCAGCAGATCCTGCCGCGTGATGTGGTGCTGGCCCACGAGCGCGGCGAGATCCACTATCACGATCTCGACTATTCGCCCTTCTTCCCGATGTTTAACTGCATGCTGATCGATCTGAAAGGGATGCTGACCAACGGCTTTAAAATGGGCAATGCCGAGATTGAGCCGCCTA
>Ga0308163_10002388_pt1 | contig 17345 bp, 12 predicted proteins | sample PhyTR1_FD_201037 | JGI IMG/M metagenome (GOLD analysis project Ga0308163, IMG submission 201037) | Phyllosphere microbial communities from UC Gill Tract Community Farm, Albany, California, United States - DLSLT.R1 | ecosystem: Host-associated > Plants > Phyllosphere > Unclassified | place: USA...
GGTTAGCCGCCCCGCGCCATGGATGGCGCGTGGCGGCGGCCCACGGATTCAAGCCTGTGTTCGGGCACACCGAGCCTAAGCGAGGTGCCGAGTGGTGGGGCAAGAGCGTTTTGCTTACTTTTGCGCTGTTCAAAAGTGAGCCGCCGTCAGGGCGGAACCCTAAGTGGCCGTTACCGCAGCAATGGATATGTACCCAATCCAACTGTGTCGCCTGTCAGGCCGCCTTCGCGAGCAAGCCCGCTCCCACAGTTGGATTGCGGAGCGTCAGGTAGATAGGCGTCGACTGGCAGGCCGTCATCGCAGGCAAGCCAGCTCCCACTTTTTTTGCGTGAAACAGATGTGTCTGAATGTATCATCAGCCGACATAAGTGATATCACCACAAGCAACCTACTCACTTGCAGGCCTTGTCTTTACTCTCCCACCCCATCGTCCTTCGCCTTTATGAGTACACCATGAACGCAACCTCTCACGCTGCTGGCACCATGACCCGGGGCATGGTCATGCTGTTCGCGTTTTGCTGCGGCGCCATCGTCGCCAACATCTACTATGCGCAACCGATCATCGAGCTGATCGCCCCGGACATTGGCCTGACGCCAGCAATGGCCAGCCTGATCGTGTCCCTCACGCAAATCGGCTATGCCCTGGGCCTGTTCTTTCTGGTGCCCCTGGGCGACCTGCTGGAAAACCGCAAGCTGATGATTGCCACCACCGTCGTGGCGATCGCCAGCCTGTTGGGTGCGGCGTTTATCGAACAGCCGAACCTGTTCCTGCTGGTGTCGTTGCTGATCGGTTTCAGTTCCGTCTCGGTGCAGATCCTGATTCCGCTGGCCGCACACCTGGCGCCCGCCGAGTCTCGTGGCCGGGTGGTCGGCAGTATCATGGGCGGCCTGCTGCTGGGCATCCTGCTGGCACGGCCGGTGTCGAGCGTGGTGGCCGACCACTTCGGCTGGCGTGCGATGTTCATGGCGGCCGCGGCGCTGATGGCGTTTATCAGCGTGGTGCTGATGCTGACCATCCCCAAGCGCCAACCCGATCACAGTGCCAGCTACGGCCAGTTGCTGCATTCGCTGGGCACTCTGCTGCGAGAGCAACCGCTGTTGCGCCAGCGGGCGTTCTACCAGGGTTGCATGTTCGCCGCCTTCAGCCTGTTCTGGACTGCCGCACCACTGGAACTGGCACGTAACCACGGCCTGAGCCAAAGCGAAATCGCACTGTTTGCCCTGGTCGGTGCCCTTGGCGCCATTGCCGCACCCATGGCCGGTCGCCTGGCCGATGCCGGCCATACCCACCGCGCCTCGCTGCTGGCGATGCTGTTTGGTGCGCTGAGCTTCCTGCCGGCGTTGGTGCACCCGCTCTACAGCGTGATCGGCCTGGCAGTCACCGGGGTGGTCCTGGATTTCTGCGTGCAGATGAACATGGTCCTCGGCCAACGCGCCATCTACGCCCTCGACGCCCACAGCCGCAGCCGTCTGAACGCGCTGTACATGACCAGCATCTTCATCGGCGGAGCATTCGGCTCGGCGATTGCCAGCAGCGTGTATGAACACGGCGGCTGGTTGGCTGTAATGCTGGTGGGCAGTGCATTTGCCCTGGTCGCCTTGTTGCGCTTCTTGAGTGCGTCACGTAAAGCCGCGTTGGGCACCGCGCAAGCGTCCTGACGGGTCATTGGCCCAACAAAAATTTTTCACAACGCACAAAGGGGCGGGACTTGATCAATCATTGATTAAGTCCCGCCCCGCCTTGCTTCAAGCAATGGCGACCGTCAAAGGTGCGCGATCACGTCGTTAGAGATAACCGCCATCTTTGATGTTGAGCCCGATGACATCTTCCGGGCTGATCATTCGGGTGCTTTTGATCAGGAAGTCGGTCTTGCCATCGCCATCCAGGTCGATCGCCAACAGGTAACGTCCCGACAGCGGATTGAACTTGATGATGGTGTCACCCGCCGCCCCGGTGTAGTTGTCGACGAAGTTCAACGTGACCTTGCCGTCGAGCGCCATTTGCGACAGATCGATCTTGTCTTGCCCCGTTTTGAAGTCCAGTAACAAGTCGGCATTGGCACGGGTTGAATCGCTGAAGGCATTGAACTTGAAGGTGTTCCAACCCTCGCCGCCCACCAGCGTATCGGCCCCTGCACCACCGGTCAGTACGTTATCGGCGCTGTTACCAATGATGCGATCGTTACCGTGGCCCCCCACGGCATTTTCGATCACGGTCTTCTCGCCGATCCTGACGTTTTCCCTCATCCCGCCTACGCTGGACAGCGCACCACCACGCAAGTCGATGATTTGATCCTGCTTGAAGCCAGAGAAATCAAAGGTATCGTTCCCGCGCTGATCCCAGATATTGAATTTGGGTTTATCGGACGCTGACGTCAGGGTAGTTTCCAACCTGCCGGTATTCGAGTTGAACCCGTAGGTGGTGTCGTCAGTCCTGGTGTCGCCGCCTGCCTTGGGCTGTTCAACCGCTGGCTCCTTGGTGCCGCTTGCCTTGGGCTGTTCAACCACCGGCTCCTTGGTGCCGCTTGCCTTGGGCTGCTCAACCACTGGCTCCTTGGTGCCGCTTGCCTTGGGCTGCTCAACCACTGGCTCCTTGGTGCCGCTTGCCTTGGGCTGTTCAACCACTGGTTCCTTGGTGCCGCTTGCCTTGGGCTGTTCAACCACTGGTTCCTTGGTGCCGCTTGCCTTGGGCTGTTCAGCCACTGGCTCCTTGGTGCCGCTTGCCTTGGGCTGTTCAACCACTGGTTCCTTGGTGCCGCCGCGTGGCTTTAGCCGATCAGTTAATGGCGTTTTGTAGCCGCTCGGCTTGGGCTTAGTCGTTACTGGCTTGGTACCGCCGTCCGAGATGGGCTGATCCGCTGCCGGTTTGGTTTCGCCGTTTGACTTGGGCTCAGCAGTGGGTTCGGTATCTGCCTGTGGCTTCGAATAGCACTGAGCCATTACCGCTTTGCCGGAATTAACGTCTCCCAGTTGAAGCAGTCCGGAGTTCAGGCTCAATCCATACATTCGCTGCTGGCCAGTGCGTTCACCTACCAGCGGAGCGGAAAGACTAAGTAACTTGGAGCTTGTCGAGACGTGGTTGTCTGCTGCGGAGTTCGCATTGCCGTGAGAAGACTTAGCGGCTTCACTGCCTCCCTGGTTTCCAGGATGTGCCAGCGATGACGGCTGAGGAGTCACGCTCGGCGTGGGCATATAGTGGTTTGCAGCGGATGGATTGACATTAATCATAATTACGTTTTCTCAGTTAGTTAAAAACAACAACACGACACTTCACAAGTAAGGCACCCATGAATTCTTAAATAGCCGGTCTCAAACATGACCACTTAAACTTTTCAGCGAGCGTCATAAAACAGCCAAGTTATTACGTGTAGTCAGCACTTACGCTTGGCCTGATGTTTCACTCATAACAGCGATGGACTTGAATAGACTCAGCGCGCGTCTGACATTGAATGGTTCCACCTTCAACCCCGCGCGGAAAACGCCGACTGATCAAAAGCCGACGCGTGCATCGCGCGGGACTGACCTGAATGGGTATTGAAGCCATAGGCCGGTCTTGAATTTCGAATGAAAGCTTTCGGCTCACACGGATCTGTACGAGGGATGGGTCTGGGCTCACACGGAACCGGGCGTGGCTTCGGCTCACACAGATCCGGACGTGGCTGTGGCTCACACGGATCTGGACGTGGCTGCGGCTCACGCGGGTATGGTCGCGGCTTCGGTTCACACGGATCCGGACGTGGTTGTGGCTCACACGGATCTGGACGTGGCTGCGGCTCACGCGGATATGGACGCGGCTTCGGTTCACACGGATCCGGACGTGGCTGTGGCTCACACGGATCTGGACGTGGCTGCGGCTCACGCGGATATGGACGCGGCTTCGGTTCACACGGATCCGGACGTGGCTGTGGTTCACGCGGGTCTGGACGCGGCTGCGGTTCACGTGGATCCGGACGTGGCTGTGGTTCACGCGGGTCTGGACGCGGCTGCGGTTCACGTGGATCCGGACGTGGCTGTGGTTCACGCGGATCCGGACGTGGCTGTGGTTCACGCGGGTCTGGACGCGGCTGCGGTTCACGTGGATCCGGACGTGGCTGTGGTTCACGCGGATCCGGACGTGGTTGTGGTTCACGCGGGTCTGGACGCGGCTGCGGTTCACGTGGATCCGGACGTGGCTGTGGTTCACGCGGGTCTGGACGCGGCTGCGGTTCACGTGGATCCGGACGTGGTTGTGGTTCACGCGGGTCTGGACGCGGTTTCGGTTCACGTGAATCCGGACGTGGCTGTGGTTCACGCGGATCCGGACGTGGTTGCGGTTCACGTGGATCCGGACGTGGCTTCGGTTCACATGGATCCGGGCGCGGCTTTGGTTCACATGGATCCGGACGTGGCTTTGGCTCACACGGCTCCGGACGTGGCTTCGGCTCACACGGATCCGGACATGGCTTCGGCTCACACGGATCCGGGCGCGGCTTCGGTTCACACGGATCCGGACGTGGTTTCGGTTTTGACTCCTCCGGTTTTGGTTCCGGCTTGGGTTTGGGCTCCTCGGGTTTAGGACGCGGCGCAGGCTTGGGGTCTTTCGGTTCAGCGTTTACCGTTGGAGTGTCGCCCTGCGCCAGGACATCGCCTGCTTTTATCTGGCCAAGGCTTTTGATTAATAGGTCTGCCTTACCGTTACCCGTGAGATCCAGGGCCAGACTCCCCTCGTTGCTACCCTGGTTGTAACTTATCACCGCCTGACCGGGTTGACCGGTTAAGCGTTCGACGAATTTAAGCGCACTGAGATCCGCCTGTTTCAGGACGGCGCGAACATCAATCTTGTCTGAGCCACTCTGAAAATCCAGAATGACGTCGGGATTATCCGGGGTGGAGTCACTGGCGTGATCATAAACGAAGGTATCTGCACCGCCCCCCCCAGACAACCGGTCTGCTCCCCCGCCTCCTTTGAGACGATTGGCAACAGCATTACCTATCAGGGCATCATTCCCTTTACCGCCCACTGCGTTCTCCAGTATGACGCCCTTGGCAACGGAGACATTACCCTTCAACGCGCCCACATCCGAAAAGGACTCGGCGTTGAGGTTGATTTTCTGATGCTGTGAATACCCGGAGAAATCCAGAGTGTCGTTGCCTCCCCCATCCCACACACAGAAAATAGAATTGTCATTCGCCGACTTCAAACTAAGCGCTTCACGGTTCGTATTGGAATTAAACCCATAGGTCGTGTCGGTATTGCGTGTTTTAGTATTCGCCCCATAAAGTTTCTGGGCAGCCGCTATGTCATCCATCATCGGCGCAGAGGGGTACAGCGATTTAAAGTCATGCCCGGGCTGATTTTTCTCCGAAAAGTAACTCATGACAGAACGCGCTTGAGTATCCCCGGCATACGTTGCATGACGTCCATAGTTACCGTTACCGTCATAGTTTCCCGGATGCTCCAACCCAAGGGCGTGGCCTAGTTCATGAACTAAAACCATACGAAAGAAATGCCCCGGTGACGGGTTCGCCCCCACATTCTGCGTTCCAATGTTTGCGGAAGTCTGGGTCATAGAGCGATGGGGAAGTGAAGCCACCCCTCCCGAGGAGTCAGGCATGTCATTGATATCAACATGGCCGTCACGATGCGGCGCTTTTTCGGTAAATGTCACGTTAGCGACATCCTGCCAGGACTGCATTGCCTGCCTGGCTTGCTCTGCCTGCTGTGGAGTGAAGCCCTTGGCGACGCGATAGGACAACGTGGTTTTGCCGTCACCGTTATTGTCATGAACCTTGTAACCGCCGCGGGTGAGCTGTTTCCCAGCCTGTTGCGAAGTGAACACCGGCTTTTTGCTGTTTAGCGTAGATACCTCAGCAGGGCCCTCAGGGCTGAAACTGCTCCCGGGATCCAGCGCGTGGGGCACACCAACATTAGTTGTGGATGGTCCTGGCATTCTCATAAACCAAAGTCCTCATAAAAATCAGACTCGAACGATAAAATTTAAAACATTCGAGATACCGATTCCGCCCAACAAGAGCAGCAGTAGTTATCGGCACCGCTTTAAATTCGCACACTCCCTAGCCGCAGGCCAGCGACGAATTAATTCAACTCGACACACTCTAAAATTTAAAAACACTTTGACCCAACAACCGAAAAACTCTGAAACCGCAGTAGCGGAACCACCGCCCGGCAAAAACGATAAGCACCTGTTTTATATGAAAATAAAATTCCACAACCACGCTTATGGTCATTTTTATTGCAAAGCATTATTCACAATCAGACAAGACCCTTACCGTACAAAAACATATAGCCGACTTAAACTTTTTAACGCGCCCTACACAACAGTTTGATTAAAGGGCGAATAGCAGAATAGGAAGTGAAGGAAAAAATCCACAGGTTGCATAGAGGGGTTTTATGTCTGGCCCTCAACGGTAATTCAAGGCACTGCAACAGCCGATCAGGCTGATCTCGCCCAAACGCAATCATGAAAAACATACGGATGCTACGGCCAATGAATAGCTGTGCAGAACGCGCAACGCGATTGCCCCATGGAACCACGAAACAGGAAGGCATCACCGAGATAGCCTGGTGAAAAGCGCACCACATCAATATGAGCGTGTCTGGAAGGTAACGATGCTGCACGTGACAGGCAGGCTTGAACGCGATGCCGCGCACGTCCAAACCTGGAGAGAAGGAAACCTGGGTAACGGCTTTTAAAGCAGAAAGGTGTTCACTGATCGAAGCGTGGGCTCAGCTGAATATCGACCACACCCTGTTGAGGAAGCCTTTGAACGACGAAAAAATTTTCTCGAAAAACCCTCCACCGGGCCGAGGGGCCGGTTCAGGTTCGGGCTCAGGCTCGGGTTCAGTCGGCTCTGAAGTAGGCGCCGGGATGGGGTCCGAAACAGGCACGACAGGGGGGGGCGGCGTCGGCGTCACGGTCGGCGCTTGCCCGTTCCAGATCACGTCCGTCTGTTTGATCTGGCTTTGGCTGACCACCAGGAGGTCCGCCGAGCCATTGCCCGTCGTATCCACCGCCAATGTGAAACGACCGGTTTTCGGGTCCTGGCCGAGCACGGCGTCCCCGGCTTTGCCGCTTAATCGTTCAGAGAAATTCAACGCTTTGAGCCCCGCCTCCTGAAGAACGCCGGTCAGGTCGATCTTGTCGATCCCGCTTTGGAAGTCCTGGATGATGTCAGGTTTTTGCGCGGTTGAATCGCTGGCACGGTGGTAGACAAAGGTGTCTGCCCCAGCGCCACCGAACAACGTGTCAGCCCCCCTGCCACCCGTAAGGCGATTATTGCCCTCGTTTCCCGTCAAAGTATCGTTGCCAGCACCACCAATGGCGTTTTCCACCATGACGCCCTTGGCAATCGACACATTCCCGCGCAAGCCACCCACATCCGAAAACGCCTCGGCCTTGAGGTTAATGGTTTGGTTCTGGGTGAACCCGGAAAAATCGAGTGTGTCGTTACCCCCGCCATCCCAAACAGTGAAAATCGGTTTGTCACTCCCACGTTTAAGGCTGTAGACCTCCCGACCAGAATTGGAATTGAAACCGTAGGTAGTGTCGGTATTGCGGGTTTTGGTATTGGCGCCGTAAAGCCGCTGTGCTGCGGCGATATCGTCCATCATCGGTGCCGCTGGGCTGAGCCGGGCAAAATTGTGCCCGGGCTGATGGGTCTCTTCCCAATAACTCATGACACTGCGTGCCTTGGTGTCCTGGGCATATTCGGCATTGCGCTCGTAATTGAAGCCCTGGCCATTGTATTTACCTGGATGGCTCAGCCCCAGGGTATGCCCCAGTTCATGGATCAACAAACCCAGGAAGTGGCTGCCCATTGTCGGGTTCTGCCCGCCCTGGGTGCCGATATTGGCCGGGACTTTCGCATAATGACCGTGAGGCAAGCCTGCCCAGCCTCCCGATCCCCCAGTCCCTTTGATAGTGATCGTGCCATCGGTGTTTGAGCCATTTTCAACAAATTGGATATTGGCAACATCGGCCCAGTATTGAAGGGCCTGCCTGGCTCGTTCTTTCTGAGCCGCATTAAACCCCCCGTCGAACTTGAAACCCACGACAACTTTGCCATCTTTATTACTGTCCCTAAACTTAGCGTCAGTGCGCGTAATATGCTTCGCCGCCTGGTCGGTGGTGAACGATCTTTTATTATTGGCCCAAAGAATAACTTGGTTCTCGTCAGCAGAGAAATGGGAGTGCGCCGTCTCTGGGACAGGCGACTGGAAAGACTGCCTAACTGGGATATGCATGGTGCTTGACTACTCTGAACAGTGAAATGACCCGTCCATGTATAGAAGTTATCGATGCTGACTGATCCGTTGTCGGCCCGATAAAGCTCCCATATAGAAAACACCTTCACCATCATAAATTGCTTGCAAGAAAACACTATAAACACGGCTGCAAAAAATCTGCACAAGTTTTATTCAGCGCCAGCCACCCACCCTTCATTAACCGCCATAAAACCCTGATGCGGCAGGCGTCATAAACTTGCACAACATTAATTTAATCGGGTCAATAATTAACTTTCAAACATCCAGCAACCCACTCAAACACATCAGAAAAAAATAAGCTTGGCGCCAGGGTTTTATCTGAGCGCTGGCATCACCACGCACTACATCAATGAGTTGCCCCAACCTACCGGGATTGGGGTCAGGCGCATACGCTATGCCCATGGTCCAGACAGCACAGCAAACGTTCGACGGTATGCGCCAGCGGGCCGGAATTATCCAGCACGAACAAACCCGCGCCGTGGCCTGCGATCAATTGGGCAGTAAACCGCGCATTGCGCGCCAGGCGCTCCTCGATGTCCGCCAACGACTCGCGCCCACGCGCAATCAGACGTTGGCGCAACACCGCTTGGTCCACCGTCAGCAGCAACACCAGCAAGGTCGGATATCGCTCGCGGGTCTGCGCCAGGTGGGCACGGGAGCCGTTTACCAGGACGTCGTCGCCAGCGGCCAGCCAATCGTCGATGTCCTTGGGGATACCGTAGGACAAGCCATTCGCCTGCCAGCTCAAGGCAAATGCGCCCTCGGCCTCCATCGCCGCGAACTGCTCGGGGCTCACCCCTTGCGCCGCTTCACCCACCGCCTCCGCCGACCGGGTGATCACCCGCCGCACCATGCGGCATCCACGCTCGACCAGGCGTGGGCGCGCGGCGTCCAGCAGGCTGTCCTTGCCCGAACCCGATGGCCCGATGAGATAGATCAACCTGCCCGCCATTCAAAACACCCTCTTCGCTTGTCTTCAGACCTGTAACGGCGCCCCGGTGTCAGTTCCCCGCGCGTCGAGCGTCGTAGGCGCGGGAAAGTATTTCCAGCCAACAGACCCTTGCAGGCCGGCGCCGGCCACATTACCCGAGTGTGACCCACCGCGCACCACGCGCGGTACCTGTACCCAGGCTTTCCGGGCTTGTTCGAGTAAGTATGTGAATTTGTAACAACGATACAACATGAAACAAATGCTCGATGGTCGCCCCTTCTCACAATCTATAAAAAGCTCAGCACGTTCCTACATGGGAATGTTTTTCATCCTACAGCTGACAGTTTAAACAAGGATCTAGAACATGGAGTTCGACGTAATTGTAGTAGGCGCAGGCGCCATTGGCGGTTCTATCGCGTATGAACTGAGTTCACGGGGCTTGAAGGTTTGCCGGGTCGGTGAGACCGCCCGAACCAACGCTGCATCCAAGGCAGCCGGTGCCATGAATGGCTGTTTTGGCGAAGTCACCAGCGGCCTGTTGGCCAGCGAGCATGGCCGCCTCAAACTCAATATGGACCGTCAGGCACAAGACCTCTGGCCCGCCTGGGCCGAACGCCTGGCCGCCGACTCCGGCATCAGCACCCCGCTGTTCAGTGCCAGCGGCACCCATGTGTTGCTCAACAGTGCCGGCATGGACGAAGTCGATACGGTCAACTACGAAGCCATCGAGCACACACTGCAAGCCTATGGGGAACAGTACGAAACCATTGATCCAAGAGCCATGGAATGGCTGGCACCGGATCATCTGGTACGTCCGCTGCGCGGGCTGTTTATCCCCAATGAACACGCCGTTGATTCGCACTTGCTACTGGAAAAGCTCGACGCCGCGCTGCTCGCCAACCATGGCACCTTGATCAATGAGAACGCCCGCCGGGTGATCGCCGAAGGCGCAGTCGCCACAGGGGTGGAGTTGCTCAGCGGTGAGGTGCTGTGGGGGAAAAAGGTGGTAGTGGCTGCCGGTGTTCAGTCTCTGGACCTGCTCAGCGAGTTCGACACGCTCGTCAACAAAATCCCACCGTTGTTCAGCGGATATGGCGTGTCCATTCTGGTCAAGCTGCCTGAGGGCATGGCGTTACCCCAATCGGTGATCCGCACCCCCAATCGCGCGTTTGCCTGTGGCCTGCATTGCGTGCCACGTGGTGACGGCGTGCTGTACCTGGGCGCGACCAATATCCTGTCCGAGCGCCCCAAGCACCATGCGCTGATTTCGGATGTACAGTTTTTGCTCGATTGCGCCGTCGACCAATTGAACCTTGACCTGCACAGTGCCGAAATTATTTCGATCCAGGTGGGCAACCGTCCCATTCCAGCCGACGGCTTCCCTCTGATCGGCGAATGCGGCATGCAAGGGCTGTGGCTGGCAACCGGGACATACCGTGATGGCCTGCACCAATCGCCGCTGCTGGCAGCCTACATCGCCGACTGTTTGACCGGCGTCAAGAGCACCGGCCTGGACTTGAGCACCTTCAACCCTGTGCGCGCCCCACTGACCGGGCTTGCTCGCGAGCTGACGGTTGGCGAAACCGTCAAGCAGATGTTTGCCACCGGTTATGAATATCGCTGGGACGTAAAACCTTACTGGCTGCCCATTCTCGATAAAGGACTGTCGAGCAATTACCAGCAACTGATCGATGAACTGCACCCCTCGTTCACTCCCCCTCCGGAGCTGGTCGCATTCTCCTACCTCTATGAGTCCATGCGCGTGAAGCTGGCGCAGTACTACAAGGAGTGGTCATGAGTCTGGGTAAACAGGAGCAGGAGGCGATCGCCCTGGCCCGCGTGCAGCTGGAAGCGGCCGGCGTGTGGGACCCGGACAATGACCTGGATAGCCTGGTCGATCGCTTTATCGTGCGTGCCGACAAACAGCGCGCACTGGATGAGTTCAGGCTGGCGGTCAGCGAGCGCTGCAATCGGATTCCGTTGGGGCATATTGTCGGCACGGTCGCGTTCGACGACCTGCCCCTGGTTGTGGGCAGCGGCGTATTTATTCCGCGCCCGCACAGCACGGTGATTCATAAGTGGCTGGACGATGCCCGACTGGCGACGGGAACCTGCGTGCTGGACCTATGCGCCGGCAGCGGCGCCATTGGCCTGGCCATCGCCCGGCGCCGGCCAGACCTGCGGGTGACCTGCGTGGAGTTTGAAGACGTGGCTGTCCACTACCTCAAACGCAATATCGCCCGGTTGGCCACCCACGACGTGCATGTCAACGCGATGCAGGCGGATATCCGTGAAACCCCTGCATTCGCTGGCTTCAAGCACCAGGTCGGGCTGATTGTCGCCAACCCGCCGTACGTTCCTAGGCAAACGCAGTTACAGCCCGAATGGGGCAGCCATCATCCCTCGGCGGCCGTCTATTCAGGTGCCGATGGCCTGGACCTGACACGGCACATCATCGCCTTGGCGACCACTTTGCTGACACCTGAGGGATGGCTGGTGATCGAACACGGCGAGGATCAAGCATTCGCCGTTCGTGAGTTGTTCCAACAGCACCACTTGCTTGACGTCAGCACTGTGATTGACCGTGAGTCATCAGACACCACAGGCACGTCCGTCATGACCGTGGGCCGCTTATCGAACGCTGTTCAAGCATAGGAGTTTTTAAGCCATGGATGCACACACCAAACCAGACTGGATGACCATTCGCCGCGACAACACCACCAGCGCCCTGGAGAGTGCCTATGCGGAGGGCCTCACGGGCCTCACCGTCGCGAGCCGTGAAGGCAAGCGCATCACCCTGGCGCAGGGCGGCACGTTCACCGAGTTCGTTTCCTGTTCTTATCTGGGCCTGGAAACCCATCCTGCACTGATCGACGCGGCGCACCAGGCACTGGGCACCTTTGGCCTGCACCTGTCCTCGTCACGCAGTGCCATGCGCCCGGTCTATTTGCCAGAACTGGAGTCGCTGCTCAGCCGCGTCTATAAAGGCTGCGGTGTCAGCGTGTTCACCTCCACCAGCAGCGTGCACCTTGGCGTACTGCCACTGTTGGGCAGCAATTCGCTCAAGGGCTATCCGATCAAAAAGCGCGCCCACTGGTTGATCGATAAAACCGCTCACGCCTCGATGCAGGTGCTGCGCGGCATTCTGCAGCAGTTTGGTGAAGTGTCCCGTGTCGAGGCCACCGATCCGGAGTCGATGAGCGTGGCCTTGAAACACTGCGCTGATCGCCAGGAAACGCCGATTCTGTTGATCGACGGTATCGGCTCGATGAGCGGCCTGGTGCCCATCGCGCACCTCGCGCGCCAACTGGCGGACGCCGCAGGCTACCTGTATGTGGATGATGCCCACGGCATCTCGATCGCAGGGCGTCATGGTGCTGGCTACGCCCTGGCGGCGGTAGATAACCAGTTGCCGCACAACATGATCCTGGCCGGTTCTTTGTCCAAGGCCTTTGGCGGAGCGGGCGGGTTTGTGGTGGTGAGTGACCCGCGGGATATCCCGTCGATACACACACTGGCCAACCCCCTGGTGTTCGGTCACTCGATCATGGTGCCAATGCTGGCCGCCAACGTGGCGGCCGCGAAGATTCACCTGAGCGACGAAATAGACGGCCTGCAAGACCGCCTGTGGAGCAACGTGCGCCTGTTTGATTCGCTGACCCACAATCGCCTGCTCAACGCCGGGGTTCAATCCCCGGTCAGGGGCGCATTTTTCGAAACCGAAGAAGACGGCCTGCAAGCCTGCCGGATCCTGCGCGACCACGGCATCCTCATGTTCCCGGTGTTCTACCCTATCATCGCCAAGGGAAAAGCCATGCTGCGCTTCGCCTTTTCGGCCAGCCACGGCGATCACGATATCCGGCAACTGGCCCAAGCCTTGAACGAGCTCACCCGTGCAGGCTTATGGAACGCCACTGCGCTACCCGAGGCCACCGCCTGACCCTTCACACACCCGCACTACGTCGTACACATCAAAGGAATGAATATGACACGGCACCAGCAAATTTCACGTGCAACTCCGTCCACCATCCTGCAACCCATGCGGGATCAGTTGGACCGGATCAACACCCACTTGGTCGACCTGCTTGGCGAACGCATGAGCGTGTGCATGGAGATCGCCGAACTCAAGGCGGCCCATGACATCCCCATGATGCAGCCCAAACGTATCGTTCAAGTGATGGATCAGCTCGCAAGCCACGCCTCGAAAGTCGGCTTGAGGCCCGATTACGTTCAGTCGGTGTTCAAGCTGATCATCGAGGAAACCTGCAACCAGGAAGAGCGGTTGATTCAGCAGCGCCTGGGCCAGGGGCAGCGCTCATGAAAATATTGCTGATTGATAATTTTGACTCCTTCACTCAGAACATCGCCCAATACCTGTACGAGGTCACAGGTGTGTGCGTCGATATCGTCACCAACAGCGTGGCGTACGAACACCTGCACATTGAACAATACGATGCCGTAGTGCTTTCACCGGGCCCTGGGCACCCGGGCGAGTACCTGGATTTTGGCGTGTGCGGGCAGGTTATCCTGCGCTCCCCGGTACCCTTGCTCGGCATTTGCCTGGGGCACCAGGGTATCGCCCAATTCCTTGGCGGAACCGTCGGCCACGCGCCCAACCCGGTGCACGGCTACCGCAGTAAAATCCAGCACGCCGGCAGTGGTTTGTTCCGCGACCTGCCAGAGCAGTTTGAAGTGGTGCGCTACCACTCCCTGATGTGTACCCATCTGCCTGAGGAGCTGCGCTGCACGGCGTGGACGGAGGAAGGTGTGGTGATGGCGATCGAGCACCAAAGCCGTCCGATCTGGGGCGTCCAGTTCCATCCTGAGTCCATCGACTCGGAGTATGGGCATGCGCTGCTCAGTAACTTCATCCGCATGGCACTCGAGCACAATGGGCGCCAGCGCGTGCCGACGCGACAGAGCCCGGCCAGTGCTCAATCGGCCAAGGAGCACTACGTCGCGGTAGGCGGTTTGCTCAACCTGCAATTGGCCTATCGAGTCCATTCGGCTGCGTGCGATCCATTGGCGCTGTTCACCACGCTTTATGCCAATGATCAGCATGCTTTCTGGCTCGACAGCGAAAAATCCGAACGGCCCAACGCGCGCTATTCAATCATGGGCAGCGGCCAGGCCCAAGGGGCTATTCGCCTAACCTATGACGTCAACAGCGAAACCCTCACACTTGAAGGCCCCAAAGGCAGCAGGCATGTGGCAGGTGATTTCTTCACCCTGCTCGGCCAGCTCATCGAATCGGTCAACGTGGCAGTCCCGCAATACCTTCCGTTTGAATTCAAGGGTGGTTTTGTCGGGTACCTGGGGTATGAACTCAAGGCCCTGACCGGCGGGAACAAGGTCTATCGCTCCGGGCAACCGGATGCCGGCTTTATGTTGGCGCCGCATTTCTTCGTCTTCGACCACCATGACCAAAAGGTCTACGAGTGCCTGTTAAGCGCGACGGGCCAACCCCCGCAGTGGCCGACGTTGCTGACCTCAATGCCAGCACCTCAGAGCACCACGAACACACGGCGTTTTGTCCCCGGTGCAGTGAATGAACTTGAGCTATCACTCGAAGACAGCCCCGACAGTTACATCCGTAAGGTCAAGCAGTCGCTGCAATACATCACCGATGGTGAATCCTATGAAATATGCCTGACCAACCGCGCGCGAATGAGCTACGACGGCGCGCCCCTCGCAGCCTATCGGAGAATGCGCGAAGCAAGCCCAGTACCTTATGGGGCTTACCTTTGCTTCGACAGCTTCAGCGTGCTGAGCGCATCACCCGAGACCTTTTTGAGAATCGATGAAGGCGGCCTGATCGAGTCCCGCCCCATCAAGGGCACCCGTGCACGCAGCAAAGACGCTGAGCAAGATCAGCGCCTGCGAGATGACTTGCACGCCTCGACCAAAGATCGCGCCGAGAACCTGATGATTGTCGATCTGGTACGCCATGATCTGAACCGCGTGTGCCGTTCAGGGAGTGTGCATGTGCCGAATATTTTCGCCGTGGAGAGTTTTTCCTCGGTACACCAGCTCGTCTCTACGGTACGTGGACATCTACGCAGCGACATCTCGTCAATGGAGGCCATCAGAGCGTGCTTTCCGGGAGGCTCAATGACCGGTGCGCCGAAAAAGCGCACGATGGAAATCATCGATGGGCTGGAGACCTGTGCACGGGGTGTTTATTCCGGAGCGCTGGGCTGGATCTCCTTCAATGGCAGCGCGGAACTGAGCATCGTCATCCGCACAGCGGTATTGCATAAACAACAGGCTGAGTTCGGCATTGGTGGCGCCATCGTCGCCCACTCCGACCCGAAAGAAGAACTTGAAGAGACGCTAGTCAAGGCCAGCGTGCCGTACTACAGCTTTTGCGCAGGGAGCGACACATGAATACCCAAGCAGTAGTCGTATTAGGAGGCGCTGGCCTCATCGGCTCACTGATCAGCCGTATTCTCAAGCAATACGGATACATCGTGCGCGTCGTGGATCGCCGTCCGCCGGATTTCGACTGTGAGTTTCACGAAATGGACGTGACTCAACCGTTCAATCATTCAGGGGCTGTTTTTCGCGACGCCATCGCCGTGGTGTTCGCTCTGCCTGAAAGCGTCGCGGTCAGCGCGATTGCCTGGGTGACCCGGTGCTTGCCTTCAGACGCGGTAATGATCCCCACCTGCTCGGTGCAGGGCCCCTTTTTCAAAGCACTGAAAGCAGCGGCGCCGCAGCAAAGGTTTGTGGGCGTCAACCCCATGTTTTCGCCCAAGTTGTCCGTCCAGGGGCGCACGGTGGCGGTCTGCGTGGAAGACGTGCAAACCCCGCAATCCTTCATCGAACGGCATTTGATGGAGGCCGGGATGAAGGTCCGTCGAATGACGCCCGCCGCGCATGATGAGCTGATGGCCCTGTGTCAGGCCTTGCCCCATGCAGCCATTCTCGGATTCGGCATGGCCCTGGCCCAATCTTCGGTCGACCTGGACATCGTGGCAGAGGTCATGCCGCCGCCCATGCGTACCATGATGGCGCTGCTGTCGCGCATCCTGGTCAACCCGCCCGAGGTGTATTGGGACATACAACTGGAAAACGACCAGGCGACCGCTCAGCGTGAAGCGCTGGTGCAGGGCCTGGAGCGCCTGCAGGAAAACATCGTGGAGCAGGACTATGAGCGCTTCAGAAGCGATTTACAGAGTGTTTCAAAGGTCTTGGGCAAACGCTTGAATGCAGGCGCCGTAGACTGCCAGCATCTGTTTTCATTGCTGAACTGAACGATGACCTCGCCAGGGAATGGCGAGGTGTTTTTTCACAACTCGCCACTTTTCCAAGAAGGAGCCGGTGATGTCTTTAGCGGCTGATGAAGTAACACAACAACCACGCTCACGCCGGTGGTTGGCGCTCGCAATATTGATGCTGCCAGTCTTGCTGGTGACCGTGGATAACACCGTGCTGGGTTTTGCCCTGCCCAAAATCGCCGAGGCCCTGCACCCCAGTGCCAGCCAGCAATTGTGGATGATCGATGCCTACTCACTGGTGCTGGCAGGGTTGCTCATTTCCATGGGTAGCCTGGGTGATCGCAAAGGCCATCGCAAACTCCTGCTGATCGGCTCACTGGGGTTTACCCTGGTGTCGGTGATGACCGCTTATTCCAGCACCGCCACGCAGCTGGTCGCGGGACGGGCGTGCATGGGGATCTTCGGGGCAATGTTGATGCCGTCAACGTTGGCGTTGATTCGCTCAGTGTTCGACGACCGGGAAGAGCGTCGCCTGGCCGTGGCGATCTGGGCAACCACCTTGACCGTCGGTTCTGCGCTTGGGCCATTGGTCGGCGGCATACTGCTGGAGTTCTTCAACTGGGGGTCGATTTTTCTCCTGGCCGTGCCGGTGCTGGTGCCTCTGTTGATCCTCGGCCCCTGGCTGCTGCCTGAGTCCGAGCCGGACGCCTCGGGGCCGATGGATGTCATCAGCATTGTGCTCTCGATGGTCGCCCTCAGTGCCCTGGTGTACAGCATCAAGCATGTCGCCAGCGAAGGGCCGGATGCCTGGGCACTGGCGACACTGGCCGTTGCAATCGTGAGCGGCTGGCAATTCGTACGCCGTCAGTTGCACCTCCCTACCCCCTTGATGGACCTGAGCCTGTTTCGCAACAAGACGTTCAGCGGC
>Ga0308163_10002389_pt1 | contig 17342 bp, 16 predicted proteins | sample PhyTR1_FD_201037 | JGI IMG/M metagenome (GOLD analysis project Ga0308163, IMG submission 201037) | Phyllosphere microbial communities from UC Gill Tract Community Farm, Albany, California, United States - DLSLT.R1 | ecosystem: Host-associated > Plants > Phyllosphere > Unclassified | place: USA...
GGCATTCTTGGCCGCGTTGCTGCCGCGCAGGATGACCGCCACGGCCAGCCTGCCGGTGGGACTCACGGCCAGGCCTTCGGGGCCGTCGCCCACCACGACCTTGTCGATCACGCGGGGCGGCATGGCCTCGAGGTCGATCACGCTGACCGTGTCGACCTGTCCGTCGGAGGCGCCGGCATTGCCGTTGTCGGCCGTGAGCGCGAGGCGGCCATCGGGCGTGACGTCGACGTTGTAGGGCCACAGGCCAGCGGCCAGATCGACCTTGCCATAGGTCACCTTCTCGCCATCCACGTCGAGCAGCGCGACCTTGTGGCTCGGGAACTTGACGGCCAGGGCCCGCTTGCCATCGGGCGTGAAGCGGACATGCGCGACCGATTCGCCCATGGGCACGGTGTCGATCAGCGTGACCTTGCGGCCGTCGATGCGCAACACGCCGATCGAGTTGTCGGCGCGATGGGCCACCAGCGCCAGCGTGCCGGCACGATTGATCGACAGGCCCGAAGGCTGGCGTCCGACCGCGAGCGTGTCGATCAGGGCCGGCGGCGTCGCGGCCAGATCGATCACGAAGAGCCGGTTGTCGGGCACCTGCCGACGCGCGCCGCCCTCCTCCACCACGTTGAGCGAATTGGCGACCAGTGCCAGCGTCTCGTCGGCATTGATGGCGAGATTGGTCGGCGGACCGGCGATGGTGTTGTCCAGTGCCAGCGAGCCGACCAGCCGAGGAGCCAGCGGATCGGTGCCGATGTCGAGCACCTGCACGGTGTCGCGCCCGTGCGGGCCCAGCACGACACCGCCGGCATCGTTCCAGGACTGCTTCTCGTCGTTGGCGACGAGCATGAGCTGGCGTTTCTGCGTGGTGGCGCCCGTCGCCGACGATGGCAGGCCGGCGCAACCGGCCAGTCCGATGGCGGCACCGAACAGGACCAGCACGCTACGCAGGCGCGCCGCGCGCGAGCGGCACCGATGCGGGATGTGGACGCGGGGATCGGAACAGTGAGTCTGCATGGCTCTTGTCTCTCTTCTGATGGGAATGGCGGGAAGAACCGGATCGCTCGTGGCGGCCGCGCCGTGGCTCCCATCAGTCCATGTGCCGGCGCAGCGCCCGCACGTCGGCATGCAGCGATGCGGCCCAGGCGCGGCGTTCACGTCCGTTCGCGGGTTGTGGCTCGCCGAAGCGCACGATCGCGCGCAGCGGTGGCGCCCCGAGGGTATGCCACAGCGAGCTCAGCAGGTTGTCGTCGTCGATGTAACGGGCCGCCAGACTGGGGATGCCGCTGGCATCGTCGACGTAGCTCAGGGCCATGGGCTGCACCGACGCACCGGCAGAAATGGCGGCCTGCAGCAGGTTGGCGTGGAACGGCAGCACGTCCCGGCCGTCGCTGGTCGTGCCCTCGGGGAACACCGCGATGGCGTCGCCGGCGCGCAGCGCCTCGGTCATGTGATGCGCCACCCGCAGCGCATCGCGACGCCGTTCGCGCTCGATGTAGAGCGTGCCGGCGCCATCGGCCAGCGTGCCGATGACCGGCCAGCGACGCACATCCGACTTGGAGACGAAACGCACGTGCCGCGCGGCATGGATCGCCAGGATGTCCAGCCACGACAGGTGGTTGCACACCAGCAGCACCGGACCGTCCGCGGATGGCGCGCCCTGGATATCCAGGCGGACGCCCATCAGCGCCAGCATGCCGCGCGCCCAGCGTTCGACCTCGCGCTCGCGCTGGTCCGGGTCCAGGCGCGGAAAACGCCGCCGGATGATCCACCAGCCGCGCAGCATCTGGACGATGGCCCGCAGCAGCCGCCAGCCGGCGCGGAGCGATCGCATGACCCGCAACGCGTGCGTGGGGACCTAGTCGGCCCGGCCCGTGGCCTGGGAACGCGAATCGTGTTCGTGCACGATCCGCCCGCCCACCAGGGTCGCCCGCGCCGCGCCACTCAAGGCATAGCCGCTGAATGGCGTGCTCTTGCCCTGGCTGCGCAGCGCCTCGGGACGCACCTGCCATTCGAGCGTCGGATCGATGACGCACAGGTCCGCCCAGCCGCCCTCGACCAGCCGACCGGCACCCGCCGCCTCGGGCGCGGTGAGGATGCGCGCGGGCGCGGCGGTGACGACCTCCAGCGCGCGCGCCAGGCCGGCGCCGCTGTCCTCGCCCCACTTGAGCGCCAGCGGCAGCAGCAGTTCGAGCCCGGTGGCGCCGGGCTCGCTCTCGGCGAACGGCAAGGTCTTGGCATCGGCATCGACCGGGGTGTGGTCGGAGACCAGGGCATCGATGGTGCCGTCGGCGAGCGCGGCGGACAGCGCATCGCGGTCGCGCTGCTGGCGCAGTGGCGGACTCAGGCGCGCCCGGCTGTCGAAGTAGCCGATGTCGGCATCGGTCAGGTGCAGCGAATTGATGCTGACGTCGCAGGTCACCGGCAGCCCGTCGGCCTTGGCCGCGCGCACCAGGGCGACGCCGGCCGCGCTGGAGAGCCGGCACAGATGCACGCGCGCGCCGGTGCCCTTCATCAGTTCCAGGATGGTGAACAGCGCGATCGTCTCCGCCGCCACCGGCACGCCGGCCAGGCCCAGGCGCGTCGCCAGCGCGCCGCTGGCCGCCACGCCCTTGCCGAGATCGCGATCCTGGGGCCGCAGCCAGACGGTGTAGCCGAAGGTGCTGGCATAGGACAGCGCGCGCTGCAGCACCTGGGTGCTGCCCAGGGGCACGTCGGCCTGGCTGAAGCCGACGCAACCGGCATCGGTGAGCGCGACCATCTCGGTCAGCACCTCGCCGGCGAGACCGCGCGTGACGGCGCCGAGCGGGAAGAGCCGCGCGCGCCGCAGCTTGCGGGCCCGGTAGTGCAGCATCTCGACCAGCCCGGGCTCGTCGAGGACCGGATCGGTGTCGGGCGGGCAGACCAGGCTGGTGACGCCGCCGGCCACCGCCGCGGCGAGTTCGCTCTCCAGCATGCCCTCGTGCTCGTGGCCCGGCTCGCGCAATCGCGCGGCCAGATCGACCAGTCCCGGCGCGACGATGCAGCCGGCCGCATCGAGCGTGCGTTCGACCTCGAAGCCGGCCGGCAGCGCACCGATGGCGCGGATCTTGCCGTCCGCGATGGCGATGTCGGCGACGCGATCGAGACCCGACGCCGGATCGACCACCCGGCCATTGGTGATGAGGATGTTCATGACGATGCGTCCATCGGCGCACACGACGCCGACGCGGAAAATCTTTCGGGAAATGCCACCGGACCGGCGCCGCCGGGAGGTAGGCATGGCCCCCGGAAGGGGGTTGGCGAAGCGCCACGAAGTGCGCGAAGACCGGGGGAGAGCAACAGTCTCATGCTTCGTTGCCCGCCACGATGCTCATGACGGCCATCCGCACGGCGATGCCGAAGGTGACCTGCGGCAGGATCACGCTCTGCGCGCCATCCACCACCTCCGAGTCGATCTCGACGCCGCGGTTGATCGGCCCCGGATGCATCACGATGCAGTCGGACTTGGCGAGCTGGAGCTTCTCCGGCGTCAGGCCGTAGGTCTTGAAGAATTCCTGGCTGGAGGGCAGCAGCGCCCCGCTCATGCGTTCGTTCTGCAGCCGCAGCATGATGATCACGTCGCAATCGCGGATGCCCTCCTCCAGGGTGTGGCAGACGCGCACGCCCATCCCGGCCATGTCGCCGGGCACCAGCGTGCGCGGGCCGACCACCCGCACCTCGGCGCAGCCGAGCGTGGTGAGCGCATGGATGTCCGAACGCGCCACGCGCGAGTGCAGCACGTCGCCGACGATGGCCACCGTCAGGTTGGAGAAATCCTTCTTGTAGTGGCGGATGGTGAACATGTCGAGCAGCCCCTGCGTGGGGTGCGCATGGCGGCCATCGCCGGCGTTGACCACATGGACGTGCGGCGCGACATGCTGCGCGATCAGGTAGGGCGCGCCGGATTCGCCGTGACGCACCACGAAGATGTCCGCCGCCATCGCCGAGAGGTTGGCGATGGTGTCGAGCAGGGACTCGCCCTTGCTCGCCGACGAGCGCGCGATGTCGAGATTGAAGACATCGGCCGACAGGCGCTTGGCGGCGATCTCGAAGGTGGTGCGGGTGCGCGTCGAGTTCTCGAAGAACAGGTTGAAGACGCTCTTGCCGCGCAGGAGCGGCACCTTCTTGACCTCGCGGTCGCTGACGCTGGTGAAGTTGGCGGCGGTGTCGAGGATGTGCGTGAGGATGCCCTTGGGCAGCCCCTCGATCGACAGCAGATGGACCAGCTCGCCGTGCTTGTTGAGCTGGGGATTGCGCTTGTAGAGCATCAGGCGCTGGCCTCCACCTGCAGGCTGAACGCGCCCTGGGCGTCGCGGGCCAGGGCCAGCGACTGCGTCTCGGGCAATGTCAGGCGCGCGGCCGCGAAGTCCGCCGCCACGGGCAGTTCGCGCCCGCCCCGGTCCACCAGCACGGCCAGGCGCACGCGGGCCGGACGGCCGAAGTCGAACAGCTCGTTGAGCACCGCGCGGATCGTGCGGCCGGTGTAGAGCACGTCGTCGAGCAGCAGCACGTCGGCGCCATTGACATCGAAGGGCAGCGCGGTCTGGGCGCTGCTGGAGAGGCCGCGACGCGCGAAGTCGTCGCGGTGCATGGCCGAGGAGATCACGCCGGGCGCGCCGGACAGGCCGAGGTCGCGCTGCAGTCGCTCGACCAGCCAGACGCCGCCGGAGGCGATGCCCACCAGCCGCGTGTCCGCGCGCCACAGCGCCTGCACGCCACGCAGCAGGTCGCCATACAGCGCCTCGGCGTCGGGAACGGAGTTCGTTGCACTCAAGAAAGGCTCCTCAAAAATTGCTCCAGGATGATGCAGGCCGATGCGGCGTCGGCATCGCGCGCGCCCGCGGCCAGTGCCTCGGTGGTGCTGTAGCGTTCGTCGACCTCGTAGACCGGCAGGCCGAAGCGGCCCCGCAGCTGGCGTGCGAATCGCTGCGCCCTGGCGGTGTTCTCGTGACTCGCGCCATCGGGGTGGAACGGCACGCCGACGACCAGCGCGTCGGGCTGCCATTCCTTGATGCGCGCCGCGACCTGGGCGAAGCGCGCATCGCCCTCGGCGCGGATGGTGGCCTGCGGCGTGGCGCTGCGCAGCAGGCGGTTGCCGGTGGCCACGCCGGTGCGCTTCTGGCCATAGTCGAAGGCCAGGAAGGTCTGCAGGCCGGGCGCGACGGCCGCACCCGCGGCGGCCGCGCCGGCGTCGGGTGCCTTCACGGGCGGGATCGCGCGCCGCGCCTCATGCATGTCCCGCATCGGGCGAGAGCGTCCAGGCCTCCAGGCCGAGCAGCAGCAGCGCGCGGTCGTAGCGCTCGCCCACGGGGGTATCGAAGATCACGGCCGGATCGGCACCGACGGTGAGCCAGCTGTTCTCGGCCAGTTCGGATTCGAGCTGCCCCTCGCCCCAGGCCGAGTAGCCCAGCGAGACCAGCACCCGCCGCGGGCCGGCGCCGGTGGCCATGGCTTCCAGGACGTCCTTGGAGGTGGTCATCTCCAGGCCGCCGGGAATCGTCATGGTGGAGGCATAGACCGACTCCTCCGGCCGGTCGGCGGCGGCGAAGACCGGCTCGTGCAGCACGAAACCGCGTTCGGTCTGCACCGGGCCGCCCTGGAACACCGGCGCCGCGCCGAGTTCGGGCCGGGCGAGGTGGAGCTCGATCTTGTCGAACAGCGCCTGCAGGTTGATGTCGCTGGGTTTGTTGATCACCAGGCCGAGCGCGCCGCGCTCGCTGTGCTCGCAGAGGTAGACCACGCTGCGGCTGAAGGCCTGGTCTTCCAGACCCGGCATCGCGATCAGGAAATGATGCGTGAGGTTCATGCGGGCAGAATCGGAAGCCATATGCCTCCGATTTTACCGGCCGTCGACAAGACTTATCCCAAGGGACTCCTCTGGCTGCGTCGCGACCTGCGCGTCGACGACAACGCCGCGCTCTGGATGGCCCTGCGCCATTGCCGCGAAGTGATCTGCGCGTTCGTCTTCGACCGCGCCATCCTCGACGACCTGCCACGCGCCGACCGGCGCGTCGAGTTCATCCGCGAATCGCTCGTCGAGCTCGAGGCCGACCTGCGCGCGCTCGGCGGCGGACTGGTCGTGCGGCATGCCGTCGCCGAGACGGAGATCCCGGCGCTGGCCAGCGCCCTGGGCGTGCAGGCGGTGTATGCCAACCACGATCACGAGCCCGCCGCGATCGCGCGCGACGCCCGCGTGCTGGGCGCGCTCGCCAACGCCGGCATCGCCTTCCATACGGCCAAGGATCAGACGATCTTCGAGCGCGACGAGATCCTGACCAAGGCCGGTCAGCCCTATGGGGTGTTCACGCCCTACAAGCGCGCCTGGCTGGCCAAGCTCGACGACTACCACCTCAAGGCCTATCCCTCGCGTGGCTATGCCGATGCGTTGGCGCCACCGCCGGCGTCCCATCGCGCTCCGGTGCCCTCGCTGGCCGATCTCGGCTTCGAGCGCACCAACCTGCGGGAACTGGAGATCCCCACCGGCACCCAGGGCGGGGCGGCGCTGTTCGAGGATTTCTTCGAGCGCATCGACCACTACGACGGCGCCCGCAACTTCCCGGCGGTGCGCGGACCCAGCTACCTCAGCGTGCACCTGCGCTTCGGCACGGTCTCGATCCGCCAGCTCGCCGGCGTGGCCCACCGGCTGGCGCTGCAGGGCAATGCCGGCGCGGCGGTCTGGCTGAGCGAGCTGATCTGGCGCGACTTCTATTCGCAGGTGCTCTCGCATCATCCGCGCATTGCCGAGGGCAAGAGCTTCAAGCCCGAATACGACCGCATCGTCTGGCATCACGGCAAGCAGGCCGATGCCCTGTTCGATGCCTGGTGCCGGGGCCGCACCGGCTATCCGCTGGTGGATGCGGCGATGGCCCAGATCAACCAGAGCGGCTACATGCACAACCGGCTGCGCATGGTCGTGGCCTGCTTCCTGTGCAAGGACCTGGGGATCGACTGGCGGCGTGGCGAAGCCTATTTCGCGCTGCATCTCAACGATTTCGAGCTGGCGTCGAACAACGGCGGCTGGCAATGGGCGAGCTCCAGCGGCTGCGACGCGCAACCCTACTTCCGCATCTTCAATCCGGTGTCGCAGAGCAAGCGCTTCGACCCCGACGGCAAGTTCATCCGTCGCTACCTGCCGCAACTCGCGAAGCTGTCCAACGCCATGATCCATGCACCCTGGATGGCCAGTCCGGTGGAACTCGAAGCGGCCGGCCTGCGGCTGGGCGAGGACTACCCCCGCCCGATCGTCGACCATGCCGAGGCACGCGACCGCACGCTGCAGCGCTATGCCGCCGTGCGCGCGCCAGCCGTCGACGCCAGCGCCAGGCGGCGCTGACGGCCGGCCGCCACCGACCGGACCGGACCGGACCGGACGGAAGCGTGTGTTAACTTAGATCCGATGCCCCGACCCCCTCCCGCAGCCAGGCGGGGAAGCGTTCACACACGCCCGGCGCCGCGTTTACAGCGGTGCGGCGATCAGCGATGATCGTAACAACTTGTTCTAGCTCCCGAGTCCCGCTCCCCCATCGATGGCCACTGCCGAACCCCTCGCCAAAGACAACACGCCGGTCGCCCTTCCCGGCCTCGCGCGGGCGCTGATCTCGGCCGGCAAGCTCGAGGGCCGGGCGGCGGAGGACATCTACCGCCGCTCGCTGTCCAGCCGGACCAGCTTCATCGCCGAGCTCACGGGCACGGGCGCCGTCTCGGCCTCCGATCTCGCGCACACGCTGTCGAACGCCTTCGGCGCCCCGCTGCTCGACCTCGACGCCATCGACCCGCAGCGCCTGCCCAAGGACCTGCTCGACCCCAAGCTCTGCCAGGCTTATCGCATCGTCGTGCTGAGCAAGCGCAACAACCGCCTGATCGTCGCCACGGCCGACCCCTCCGACCAGCAGGCGGCGGAGAAGATCAAGTTCGCCTCGCAGATGGGCGTCGACTGGGTCATCGCCGAGTACGACAAGCTGTCCCGCCTCATCGAGGCGACGGCCGCGTCGGCGGCCGAGACCATGGAAAGCATCGTCGGCTTCGAGTTCGATGCCGGCGACTTCAACCTCGACACGCCGGTGGAGGTGCCTGAGCAGACCACGGTCGAGGTCGAGGATGCGCCGGTGGTCCGCTTCCTGCACCGCATGCTGCTGGACGCCTTCGCGATGCGGGCCTCCGACATCCACTTCGAGCCCTACGAGCACCAGTACCGGGTGCGCTTCCGCATCGACGGCGAACTGCGCGAGATCGCCAGCCCGCCACCCGCGATCAAGGACCGCCTGGCCTCGCGCATCAAGGTCATCTCGCGACTCGACATCTCCGAGAAGCGCATCCCGCAGGACGGGCGCATGAAGCTCAAGCTGGGCCCCGAGCGCGTGATCGACTTCCGCGTCAGCACGCTGCCCACGCTGTTCGGCGAGAAGATCGTGATCCGGATCCTGGACCCGAACAGCGCGCGCCTGGGCATCGACGCCCTGGGCTACGACGCCGACGAGAAGGAGCGCCTGCTGACGGCCATCGGCCGCCCCTACGGCATGGTGCTGGTGACCGGGCCGACCGGCTCGGGCAAGACGGTGTCGCTCTACACCTGCCTGAACCTGCTCAACAAGCCGGGCGTGAACATCGCCACCGCCGAGGACCCCTCGGAGATCAACCTGCCGGGCGTCAACCAGGTCAACGTGAACGAGAAGGCCGGCCTGACCTTCGCCACCGCGCTGCGCGCCTTCCTGCGGCAGGACCCGGACATCATCATGGTCGGCGAGATCCGCGACCTGGAGACCGCCGACATCTCCATCAAGGCCGCCCAGACCGGCCACCTGGTGCTGTCGACCCTGCACACCAACGATGCGCCCACCACGCTCACGCGCATGCGCAACATGGGCATCGCGCCCTTCAACATCGCCTCCAGCGTCATCCTGATCACCGCGCAGCGACTCGCGCGCCGGCTGTGCACGGCCTGCCGCGAACCGGCGGACCTGCCCCGCAAGGCGCTCCTGGAAGCCGGCTTGCGCGCCGAGCAGCTCGACGGCTCGTGGAAGCCCTACCGCGCCGTCGGCTGCCCGTCCTGCAACAGCGGCTACAAGGGACGCGTCGGCATCTACCAGGTGATGCCGATCTCCGAGGCGATCCAGGAGATCATCCTGCGCGACGGCAGCGCCCTGGACATCGCCCGCCAGGCCGAGGCCGACGGTGTGCGCTCGTTGCGCCAGTCGGGCCTGCTGAAGGTGATGCAGGGCCTGACCTCGCTGGAAGAAGTCCTGGCCGTGACCAACGAATAGCGGCGCCCGGCATCCAGGCGCAGCCCCGAATCGAGCATTTCCCCAACGGAAGCGAACACCCATGGCAACGGCAGCATCCAATCGCACCCTCCACAAGGAATTCATCTTCGAGTGGGAAGGCAAGGACCGCAACGGCAAGCAGGTGCGTGGCGAACTGCGCGCGGCCGGTGCCAACCAGGCCCAGGCCACCCTGCGCCGCCAGGGCGTGCTGGTGTCGCGGATCAAGCGGCGCCGCGCGCGCTCGGGCAAGGCCATCAAGCCCAAGGACATCGCGATCTTCACGCGCCAGCTCGCCACCATGATGAAGGCCGGCGTGCCGCTGCTGCAGGCCTTCGACATCGTGGGCCGCGGCAACGCCAACGCCAGCGTCGCCAAGCTGCTGGGCGACATCCGCAGCGACGTCGAGACCGGCTCCTCGCTCTCGACGGCATTCCGCAAGTTCCCGCGCTACTTCGACAACCTGTACTGCAACCTGGTCGAGGCCGGCGAGGCGGCCGGCATCCTGGAGGAACTGCTCGACCGCCTGGCGACCTACATGGAGAAGACCGAGGCCATCAAGTCGAAGATCAAGTCGGCGCTCATGTACCCGATCTCGGTGGTCATCGTGGCCTTCATCGTCGTCGCGGTCATCATGATCTTCGTGGTCCCGGCCTTCAAGGAGGTGTTCACCTCCTTCGGCGCCGACCTCCCGGCGCCCACGCTCTTCGTCATGGCCCTGAGCGAGTACTTCGTCTCCTACTGGTGGCTGATCTTCGGCACGCTGGGCGGCGGCACCTATTTCTTCCTCCAGGCCTGGAAGCGCAACGAACGCTTCCAGAAGGTGATGGACCGCGTGCTGCTGCGGCTGCCGGTCTTCGGCGCGCTGATCGACAAGTCGTGCGTGGCCCGCTGGACGCGCACGCTCGCGACGATGTTCGCCGCCGGCGTGCCCCTGGTCGAGGCCCTCGACTCGGTCGGCGGCGCCTCGGGCAACTCGGTCTATGCCGATGCGACGGTCAAGGTCCAGCAGGAGGTCTCCACCGGCACCAGCCTGACGGCGGCCATGACGAACGCCAACGTCTTTCCCTCGATGGTGCTGCAGATGACCGCCATCGGCGAGGAATCGGGCTCGATCGACCACATGCTGGGCAAGGCCGCCGACTTCTACGAGTCCGAAGTCGACGACATGGTGGCGGGCCTCTCCAGCCTGATGGAGCCCATCATCATCGTCTTCCTGGGCGTGCTGATCGGAGGCATCGTGGTGTCGATGTACCTGCCGATCTTCAAGCTCGGCCAGGTGGTCTGAACCCCATGGACGCGATCGGATGGCTGGCGCTGTCGCGCGACGAGACGGCCCTCCTGGCCGGGGTGTTCGGCCTGCTGGTGGGCAGCTTCCTGAATGTCGTGATCCACCGCCTGCCCCGCATGATGGAGCGCCAGTGGGCCCTGGAGACCACCGGCGCCGTGGACCGCCACGAGACCGACGGTCCCGGCGCCACCGCGGCAGCGGCGGCCGCCACGCCCCCCGCCGAGCCGCCCTACAACCTGATGGTGCCGGCATCGGCCTGCCCGGCGTGCGGCCACGCGATCCGCTGGTACGAGAACATCCCCGTGCTGAGCTACCTCGCGCTGCGCGGTCGCTGCGCGGGCTGCGGCACGCGCATCAGCGTGCGCTATCCGCTGGTCGAGCTCGCCACCGCCATGCTCTTCGCCTGGTGCGCCTGGCGCTCCTTCGGCCAGGGGCCGTGGGTGCCGCTGGCCTGGTGCGGCTTCTCGGCGGCGCTGCTCGCGCTGGCGCTGATCGACTGGGACACCACGCTGCTGCCCGACGACATCACGCTGCCGCTGCTGTGGGCCGGCCTGCTCGCCGCGGTCTTCCGATGGACCGGGGTCGCGCTCGTCGATGCGGTGTGGGGCGCGGTGGCCGGCTATCTCTCGCTCTGGTCGGTGTACTGGGTCTTCAAGCTGGTGACCGGCAAGGAAGGCATGGGCTATGGCGACTTCAAGCTGTTCGCGGCCTTCGGCGCCTGGTTCGGCTGGCAGGCGCTGGTGCCGATCATCCTGATGGCCTCGATCCTCGGCGTCATCGTCGGCGTGGCCATGAAGCTCAGGCACAACCTGCGCGAAGGCGGCTATGTGCCCTTCGGCCCGTTCCTGGCCGGTGCCGGCTTCACCGCGATGGCGATCGGGCCGGCCGGCATGTTGCACGCGGTGGGCCTGTGAACGCGCCGGGGACCGCCACGCCGCTGCGCATCGGACTGACCGGCGGCATCGGCAGCGGCAAGAGCACCGTCGCCGGCCTGCTGGTCCGACGGGGGGCCGGCCTGGTCGACACGGACGCCATCGCGCGTGCGCTCACGCTGCCCGGAGGCGCCGCGATGCCGGCCGTCGAAGCCACCTTCGGCATTTCGGTGGTGGCACCGGACGGCGCCCTCGACCGGGCGCGCATGCGCGATCTCGTCTTCCACGATGCCGATGCCAAGCGCCGGCTCGAAGCCATCCTGCATCCCATGATCGGCGAAGAATGCCAGCGCCAAGCCCGGATCCTGGCCGACCGCCCGGCCATCGTCTTCGACGTGCCGCTGCTGGTCGAATCGGGGCGCTGGCGCTCGCGTGTCGACCGGGTGCTGGTGGTGGACGCGACGGCGGCGACGCAGCGCCGGCGCGTCATCGAGCGTTCGGGCTGGGCGCCCGAGGCGGTGGATGCCGTCATCGCGCAGCAGGCGACGCGCGCGATGCGCCGCTCGGCGGCCGATGCCGTCGTCTTCAACGACGGCCTGACGCTCGAAGCGCTCGGTCATCAGATCGAGGTCCTATGGCGGCGTTGGGTGCCGGGCTATGATGGACCGCGAAACTGATACTAAAGCGTGATTCTCTACGAGTACCCCTTCAACGAGCGCATCCGTACCTACCTGCGACTGGAGCATCTGTTCCGACGCCTGGGAGAGCTGGTGCCGGCCGAATCGGCCCTCTCGCATCACTACGCGCTCATGACCATCTTCGAGGTCATGGACGTCGCCGCGCGCGCCGACCTGAAGGCCGACATCCTGCGCGACCTCGAACGCCACAAGAGCGTCTTCAACGCATATCGCGGCAATCCAGCCATCTCCGAGACGGCGCTGGACCAGATCGTGCGGCAGATCGAACAGAACTTCACGGCCATCCATGCCCTCAACGGGCGGGCCGGGCAGGCCCTGACCGAGAACGAATGGCTCATGAGCGTGCGCAGCCGGGCCAGCATCCCGGGTGGCACCTGCGAGTTCGACCTGCCGGCCTACCACGCCTGGCAGCACCGCCCGGTGCCGGCCCGGCGCGCCGACCTCGAACGCTGGCTGGGCGCGCTCACCCCCCTGATCGAGTCGGTGTTCCTGCTGCTCAAGCTGATGCGCGATGCCGACGTGCCCTACAAGGTCATGGCGACCGGCGGACAGTTCCAGCAGAACCTGCCACAGGGCCGGACGTTCCAGCTGCTGCGCCTGCGCATCGATCCGCGCCTGCGCGCCATCCCGGAGATCAGCGGCAACCGCCTGATCGTGCTGGTGCGGCTGATGCGCCATGGCCCGGACGACCGGCTGCACGCCATCAACGACGACATCCCCTTCGAACTCACCCTCTGCGCATGATCAGCGGCAAGAAGACGACTCCCGACGGCGAACGCATCGTGCGCTGTCCGGCCTGCGGCCAGGACAGCATCTACGCGCCGAGCAATCCCTATCGCCCGTTCTGCAGCGCGCGTTGCAAGGGCATCGACCTGGGTGCCTGGGCCAGCGAGGAATTCCGCATGCCCGCCGATGCGCCGCCGGACGACGAGCCCTTCGGCGATCCGCGCCAGCAACACCCCTGAACGGAAAGGCCCGCGCGGCCCGGCTCGAAGGTTCAGTCGAGCGTGGTCGACACGCCCGGCCCCAGGATCTCGGCCGCGCCGCGTTCGTCGGCCAGCCAGCGCAGCACCGGCAGCGCACCGGGCAGGACGGGCGTCACCTCGAGGGGCAGCTGCTGCCAGCGCATGGCCTGGCCCTCGCGCATCTCGAAATCGCCCCGCCAGTCCATGACCTTGCACCAGTGCAGGCGCACCAGCGCATGGGGATAGTCGTGCTCCGTGACGCGCCAGACGTCGGCGCCCTCGATCGTGATGCCGAGCTCCTCGTGCAGCTCGCGCCGCAGCGCCTGCTCGACCGTCTCGCCGGGTTCGATCTTGCCGCCGGGAAATTCCCAGAAGCCCGCATAGGGCTTGCCCGCCGGCCGCGTGGACAGCAGCAGGGCGGCGTCGGCACGACGCACCAGGATGCCGACGGCGACCTCGGTGTGCTGGCGCTCCGGCGCCACCGGCGCGGCCGTCGTCATGCCGGCGTGGCGTCCGCGCCGGCCGCGCGGCCGGCGAAATCGCGGGCGAACTGGTAGGCCACGCGCCCGCTGCGGGAGCCGCGCTCCAGCGCCCAGACCAATGCCTCGGGCCGCGCGGCCTCGATGGCCGCGGTCTCGACGCCGAACGACGACAGCCATTGCGCGACGATCGCCAGGTACTCGTTCTGGCTGAACGGATAGAAGCTGACCCACAGCCCGAAGCGTTCGGACAGCGAGATCTTCTCCTCGATCACCTCGCCCGGATGGACCTCGCCATCGTCCGTGTGCTTGTAGCTGAGGTTGTCCTTCATGTACTCGGGCAGCAGGTGGCGCCGGTTGCTGGTCGCGTAGATCAGCACGTTGGGCGTCGAGGCGGCCACCGAGCCGTCGAGGATCGACTTGAGCGCCTTGTAGCCGGGTTCGCCCTCATCGAAGCTCAGGTCGTCGCTGAAGACGATGAACTTCTCCGGCCGGTCGGCCACCACCTCGACGATGTCGGGCAGGTCGGTGAGTTCGGCCTTGTCGACCTCGATGAGCCGCAGGCCGCGGGGCGCATAGGCTTGCAGGCAGGCGCGGATGAGCGACGATTTGCCGGTGCCGCGCGCGCCGGTCAGCAGCACGTTGTTGGCCGGCCGGCCCTCGACGAACTGACGCGTGTTGCGCTCGATCTTCTCCTTCTGGACGTCGATCTCCTTGAGCGCGTCGAGCGGCATCGGACCCAGGTGCCGCACCGGCTCCAGCACGCCATGGCCGGTGCTGCGGCGCCGGTAGCGCCACGCGATCGATGCGTTCCAGTCGGCCGGTGCCTGCAGCGGCTGGGGCAGGACCGCCTCGATGCGGCCGATCAGTTGCTCGGCCCGCTCGATGAGTCGTTCGAACTTGTCATTCATCTCTCTGTCTCTCGTCTCTCTGTCGTCCGTTCTGTTCCCGTCCGCGAGCACCGGGGATGTCAGGATCGGTAATCGGCGTTGATGGTGACGTAGTCGTGGCTCAGGTCGCAGGTCCAGACGGTGTCGCTGGCCTCGCCCCGTCCCAGACCGATGCGCACGCCGATCTCGCTCTGCTTCATGACGCGCTGGCCGTCCTCCTCGCGGTAGTCCGGATGGCGTCCGCCGTCGACGACCACGTGGACGTCGTCGAGATGCAGGTCGATGCCGGTCTGGTCGAGGTCCTCGATGCCGGCGTAGCCGACCGCGGCCAGGATGCGGCCGAGGTTGGGGTCGCTGGCGAAGAACGCCGTCTTGACCAATGGCGAATGCGCCACCGCATAGGCCACCTGACGGCACTCGGCGGCATCGCGGCCACCTTCGACACGGATGGAGATGAACTTGGTCGCTCCCTCGCCGTCGCGCACGATGGCCTGGGCCAGCAGCCGCGAGACCTCCTGCATCGTCTCCAGCAGCGCCCGCCCGTCGGGCGTCTCGAACGAGTCGACGACATCGTGCTCGGCCTGCTGCGTGGCGATGACGACGAACGAATCGTTGGTCGAGGTGTCGCCATCGATGGTCACGCGGTTGAACGAGGCATCGGCCAGGGTCCTGGCCAGGGGCTGCACCAGCGCCGGAGCGATCCGGGCATCGGTGGCGATGAAGCCGAGCATGGTCGCCATGTTGGGACGGATCATGCCGGCGCCCTTGCTGATGCCGGTGACGGTGACCGTGGCGCCGCCGATCCGCACCTGGCGGCTGAACGCCTTGGGCACGGTGTCGGTCGTCATGATGCCCTCGGCCGCGCGCGCCCAGTGGTCGGGCGCCGCGTCGGCGATGGCGGCGGGCAGGCCGGCCTCGATGCGGTCGATCGGCAGCGGCTCCATGATCACCCCGGTCGAGAACGGCAGGATCTCCTCGGGCGCGATGTTGAGTTCGCGCGCCAGCGCGACGCAGCTCTGGTGCGTGCGCGCCAGGCCGTCCTCGCCAGTGCCGGCGTTGGCGTTGCCGGTGTTGATCAGCAGCGCCCGGATGCCGTAGTTCTTCGCCAGGTGCTGGCGGCAGACCTGGACCGGCGCGGCGCAGAAGCGGTTCTGCGTGAAGACGCCACCGACGGTCGCGCCCTCGTCGATCAGGACGACCGTCAGGTCCTTGCGGTTGGCCTTGCGCACGCCGGCTTCGGCGACGCCGATGCGCACGCCGGCCACGGCATGGAGTTCGGACGGAACGGGAGCGGAGAGATGGACGGGCATGGGAGTGATGGTGAAAAAGATGGATGACGAAGACGGCGTGACCAGATCATGTCAGCGATCCATGACACTGCCCATGGCGCGAAGCCTCGAAACCGTAGCGCCTCAACGCCAGAGATGCCGAGGATCCGGCTCCGCCGCCCCCCTGGCATCGCCCCCTGCAAGGGGGTTGGCGAAACGACACGAAGTGCGCGAAGACTGGGGGTTCACGTCAGTTTGCCGTGGCACTGCTTGAACTTCTTGCCACTGCCGCACGGGCACGGATCGTTGCGGCCCACGCGCGCGAAGGCGCCGGCCTGGGCGCCGATCGCGCTCGTCGCCGCCGCCGCCGTCCGGCGCTGGCTCTCCTCGTCGACGCGCACCTCGACCTCGCCGGTCTCGGTCGGCGCGGTGTAGGTGAGGTTGGTGATCGACTCGGCCTGGTTCTCCATGTGCTCGGCGGCCTGCTCGAGCTGTTCGCCCGATTGCACGCGCACCGTCATGAGCTGGCGCGTGACCTCGTTCTTGACCGAGTCGAGCAGCTGGCCGAAGAGCTCGAAGGCCTCGCGCTTGTATTCCTGCTTGGGCTGCTTCTGCGCATAGCCGCGCAGGTGGATGCCCTGGCGCAGGTAGTCGAGCGAAGCCAGATGCTCGCGCCAGTGGGTGTCGATGCTCTGCAGCAGCACCATGCGTTCGAACTGGGTGAAGTTCTCCTTGCCGATCAGCGCCAGTTTGGCGTCGAACTCGGCATGCGCGGCCTTGACGATGCGCTCCAGCAGGTCCTCGTCGGACATGGCCGTGGCGGACTCGACCTCCTGGCGCAGGGGCAGCTCCAGGCCCCATTCGTTGGCCAGCGCCTTCTCGAGCCCGGCCAGGTCCCACTGCTCCTCGACCGATTCGGCCGGCACGTACTGGCGCACCAGGTCGGTGAAGCACCCTTCGCGCAGGCCGGTGATCTGCGCGGTGAGATCGGCGGCGTCGAGGATGTCGTTGCGCTGCTGGTAGATGACCTTGCGCTGGTCGTTGGAGACGTCGTCGTACTCGAGCAGCTGCTTGCGCACGTCGAAGTTGCGCGCCTCGACCTTGCGTTGCGCGCTTTCGATGCTGCGGGTGACGATGCCCGCCTCGATGGCCTCGCCATCGGGCATCTTGAGGCGGTCCATGATCGCCTTGACGCGGTCGCCTGCGAAGATGCGCATCAGCGGATCGTCCAGGCTGAGATAGAAGCGCGAGGAGCCCGGGTCGCCCTGGCGGCCCGAGCGGCCGCGCAGCTGGTTGTCGATGCGCCGCGATTCGTGTCGCTCGGTCGCGATGATGCGCAGGCCGCCCAGCGCCTTGATGGCCTCGTGGTCCTTGGTCCATTCGGCGCGGACGTGGGCGATGTCGGCCTGTTTGGTGGCTTCGTCGCGGCCCTCGTCGTTCTCGATCGCCTCGATCATCTTCTCGATGTTGCCGCCCAGCACGATGTCGGTGCCGCGACCGGCCATGTTGGTCGCGATGGTGATCATCTTGGCGCGACCCGCCTGCGCCACGATGTCGGCCTCGCGGGCATGCTGCTTGGCATTGAGCACCTGGTGCGGCAGGCCGGCCTTGTT
>Ga0308163_10002391_pt1 | contig 17337 bp, 13 predicted proteins | sample PhyTR1_FD_201037 | JGI IMG/M metagenome (GOLD analysis project Ga0308163, IMG submission 201037) | Phyllosphere microbial communities from UC Gill Tract Community Farm, Albany, California, United States - DLSLT.R1 | ecosystem: Host-associated > Plants > Phyllosphere > Unclassified | place: USA...
CAGCGAGATGTCGAAGTGGTTGTTCGAGTGCGAACCCCAGGTCAGCCCGAACATCTCGCACAGCTGGGCCACGCGCACCGAACCCTGCATGGTCCAGAAGTGCGGATCGGCCAGCGGGATGTCGACCGACTGCAGCTGCACCGCGTGGGCCATCTGGCGCCAGTCGGTGGCGATCATGTTGGTGGCGGTCGGCAGGCCGGTGGCGCGGCGGAATTCGGCCATGGTCTCGCGGCCGGAATAGCCTTCCTCGGCGCCGCAGGGGTCTTCGGCGTAGGCCAGCACGCCGTGCTTGTCGCGGCACAGGCGGATCGCGTCCTTGAGCAGCCAGCCGCCGTTCGGATCGACCGTGATGCGCGCCTGCGGGAAGCGCTCGTGCAGCGCCACGATGGCGTCCATCTCGGCTTCTCCGGCCAGCACGCCGCCTTTCAGCTTGAAGTCGTCGAAGCCGTAGCGCTCGCGCGCCGCCTCGGCCAGGCGCACGATGGACTCGGGCGTCAAGGCTTCCTCGTTGCGCAGCCTGAACCAGGCGTCGCCGGCGTCGCGCTCTTCGCGGTAGGCCAGGTCGGTGCGCGCGCGGTCGCCGATGTAGAACAGGTAGCCCAGCATCGGCACCGCCTCGCGCTGCTGCCCTTCGCCCAGCAGCGCGGCGACCGGCACGTTCATGAACTGGCCCAGCAGGTCGAGCAGCGCCGATTCCACCGCGGTGACCGCGTGGATGGTCGTGCGCAGGTCGAAGGTCTGCAGGCCGCGCCCGCCCGCGTCGCGGTTGGCGAAGGCGCTGCGCATGGCGTTGAGCACCGCGTTGTAGTCGCCCAGCGATTTGCCCACCACCAGCGCGCGCGCGTCTTCGAGGGTCTGGCGGATAGCTTCCCCACCCGGCACTTCGCCCAGGCCGGTATTGCCGGCGCTGTCGGTCAGGATCACGACGTTGCGCGTGAACCAGGGGCCGTGGGCGCCGGAGAGGTTCAGCAGCATGCTGTCGCGGCCGGCCACCGGCACGACGCGCATGGCGGTGACGACGGGGGCGCTGGATACTTGGTGGTTCATGGAGTCTCCGAAACAGGATGGGTTTGACGGACTGGCCGGCTTCGGCCTTTGTTGTCAGACATCTTACAAGACCTTGCGCAGATAGGAAAGCGGATCGGGGCCAGCGGGCTTGCCGGATGATTTTTTCGGCAACTCGTCCGCCGGCGGCGCCGAACGTTATAATCATGGTATCCATTGTCGACGAATTCCCAACGCATGAGTACCAGCATCGTCCCGCTGCACGCCGCCGGCCGCAAGAAATACCGCAACCTCGCGCAGGGCGTGGTCGAGGAACTCAGCGCGCGCATCCGCGACGCCGAATTCAAGCCGGGCGACAAACTGCCGCCCGAAGCCGCCATCATGGAAGCCTATGGCGTCAGCCGCACCGTGGTGCGCGAGGCGATCTCGCAGCTGCAGGCCGGAGGCCTGGTGCAGACCCGCCACGGCATCGGCACCTTCGTGCTGGAACCGCCGCAGCGCGGCCTGGGCATCGGCACCGACAGCATCGTCACCGTGCGCGACGTGCTGGCCATCCTGGAGCTGCGCATCAGCATGGAGACCGAGGCGGCCTGGCTGGCGGCCACGCGCCGCAGCGAAGAGCAGGTAGTGGAGCTGGGCGCGGCGCTGGCGGAAATGCAGCGCGCCTTCGAGCGCGGCGGCACCTCGGTCGAGGCCGACGTGCGCTTCCACCAGCTGGTCGCCCAGGCCACCGGCAACCGTTATTTCGTCGAGCTGCTCGGCCAGCTCGGCAACGCCATCATCCCGCGCGCGCGCCTGAACACGCCGGAACTCGACACCAAGCCGGCCGTCTACCTCGAACGCGTGAACCGCGAGCACGAGGATATCTACAAAGCCATCCTGCGCCAGGACGCCGAGGCGGCGCGCGCGGCGATGCGCACCCATTTGTCGAACAGCCGCGAGCGCCTGCGCGAAGCCCAGCAGCGCCTCGAAGCCGGCCAGGCCTGAAAGCCGGGCCCGCCGCAGGGTTTTCCCTTGCCTAAACCTTATCGTGGTTGTACGATGACTTACAACCGATCTTGATCGATCCGGCCCGGTGCGCACGACGATGCGCCCCGCGGGCCGGTGGCCGGTGTGGAGACGCCGGCCCATGGCACAGCAAGTCAGCGGACAAACATACTACAGGCCTGACATGAATCGCATTGCACCCGGCGCGCACGCCGGTAGCCCCGTGGCGGGCGGGATGGGCAGCAAGGTGGGTAACTACCGCTGGACCATCTGCGCCCTGCTGTTCTTCGCCACCACCGTCAACTACCTCGACCGCCAGGTATTGAGCCTGCTGGCCCCCTCGCTCTCGGCCAGCTTCGGCTGGACCAATTCCGACTACGCCAACATCGCGGCCGCCTTCCAGTTCGTCTACGCGATCTCGCTGCTGCTCGCCGGCCGCGTGGTCGACCGCCTCGGCACCAGGCGCGCCTACATGCTGGCGATCGTGATCTGGTCCGGCGGCGCCGTCGCCCATGCCTACGCGCTGGGCCTGGGCGACGCGCTGAACGGCTTCCTGGCGGCGCTCGGCCTGGCGACCGTGCCGGCCTCGGTGGGCGGCTTCGTCATCGCGCGCGCCATCCTGGCGGTCGGGGAAGCCGGCAACTTCCCGGCCGCGATCCGGGCCACCGCCGAATACTTCCCGAAGGCCGAGCGCTCGCTGGCGGTTGGCATCTTCAATTCCGGCGCCAACATCGGCGCCATCCTCGCACCGCTGACGGTGCCGCTGATCGCCGCGCTGTGGGGCTGGCAGGCCGCCTTTGTGTGGATCGGCGCGATCGGCTTCCTGTGGATCGGCTTCTGGGCCGTGCTGTTCGACGAGCCGGCGCGCCAGAAGCGCCTGTCGAAAGCCGAATACGCCTACATCCAGGATGGCGCGGCGCCCGACGCCACCGCCTGTGCGACGCCGGCGCGCAAGGTCGGCTGGCTCGACCTGCTGCGCTGCCGCCAGACCTGGGCCTTCACGCTCGGCAAATTCCTGACCGACGGCGTGTGGTGGTTCTTCCTGTTCTGGCTACCCAAATACCTGTCCGATAAATACGGCATGAAGCCGACCGAGATGGCGCTGCCGCTCACCGTCCTGTACAGCATGACGATGGTGGGCAGCATCGGCGGCGGCTGGCTACCGGCCTGGTTCATGCGCCGCGGCCACGCGGTCTACGACAGCCGCCTGAAAGCCATGCTGGTGATCGCCGTGTTCCCGCTGGCGGTGCTGCTGGCCCAGCCGCTCGGCAGCCTGGGTTTCTGGCTGCCGGTGATCGTGATCGGCATCGGCGCCTCGGCCCACCAGGCCTGGTCGGCCAACCTGCTGACCATGCCGGCCGATATGTTCCCGAAACACTGCGTGGCGTCGGTGGTCGGCATCGGCGGCCTGGCCGGCGGCATCGGCGGCGTGCTGGTGACCAAGCTGGGCGGCGCCCTGTTTGACCACTACGGCGCGCTGGGCAGCATCCAGACCGGCTACATGGTCATGTTCGCGCTCTGCGCCGGGGCATACCTGCTCGCGTGGGGCGTCATCAAGCTGCTGGTGCCGGTGCACCGGCAGGCGCGTCTTCCTGGGGAATTGAACAATGCTTGAACATCGCATCGAACGCATCGAAGGCATCGCGTGCAAGGTGGGCGAAAGCCCGATCTGGAACGCCTTCGAGCAGGCCTGGTACTGGGTCGACATCCCCGCGAAGCGCATCTGGCGCCTCGATTACGCCAGCGGCGCCAGCCGCCATTGGGAGGCGGAGGAGATGGTCGCCTGCATCGCGGTGCACGCGGACGGCGGCCTGGTGGCCGGCATGGAGACCGGCATCTTCCGTTTGCGCCTGCGCGAGGACGGCACGGTGGATGCCGCGAAGCTGGCCGCCCCTGCCGGGCTGGGACCCGGCATGCGCTTCAACGACGGCCGCTGCGACCGCCAGGGCCGCTTCTGGAGCGGCACCATGTGGATGGACATGGCGCAGGCGCGCCCGGTGGGCCGCTTGTACCGCTACGACGCGCACGGCCTGTCCGCGCCGCAGGCCTCCGCGCTGGTGACCCAGAACGGCCTGGCCTGGTCGCCGGACGGCGCCACCATGTACCTGTCCGACTCGCATCCGACGCGCCAGCGCATCTGGGTGTTCGACTACGACCGCGACGAGGGCGTGCCGCACGACCGCCGCCTGTTCGTCGACATGAACGCGCATCCCGGCCGCCCGGACGGCGCCGCGGTCGACGCCGACGGCTGCTACTGGATCGCCGGGAACGACGGCAGCTGCCTGCTGCGCTTCACGCCCGCGGGAGTGCTGGACCGCACGCTGGCGCTGCCGCTGACCAAGCCCTCGATGTCCTGCTTCGGCGGTCCGGACCTGGATACCCTGCTGGTGACCTCGATCGCGCCCGGCATCCATCCCGACGACACCCTGGCCGGCGCGGTGCTGCTGTTGCGCCCCGGCGTGCGCGGCCTGGCTGAGACGCCCTTCGGCGCGGCCTGAGGCCGAGCAGGCGCCGCGTCGCCGCGTCGTCGCGCCGGCCCTGGCGGCCGGTGTTGGTGTCCTGTCGTTTCAAGTCGGTTAGTTGCAGATACACGGGTGTCGACGATCCCGGCGCGAATACGCTATCGTTCCGCCTCGCCTGCTCGCCCTCACTACAAGGAGTCCCGATGACGGATGCCGTCCATTTCTACGAACCTCACCTTGGCCACGGCCTGCCGCACGACCCGTTCAACGCCATCGTCGGCCCGCGCCCGATCGGCTGGATCGCCTCGCTGTCGGCCGACGGCGTGCCCAACCTGGCGCCCTACAGCTTCTTCAACGGCTTCAACTACACCCCGCCGATCGTCGGCTTCGCCAGCATCGGCTACAAGGACAGCGTGCGCAACATCGAGGCCACGCGCGAGTTCACCTGGAACCTGGTCACCCAGGCGCTGGCCGAACCCATGAACCAGACCTGCGCCGCGGTCGGCCCCGAGGTCGACGAGTTCGTCCTCGCCGGCCTGGCCACCGCCCCTTCGCGCACGATTGCCGCGCCGCGCGTGGCCGCCAGCCCGGTCTCGTTCGAATGCCGCTGTACCCAGATCGTCCAGCTGCAGCGCGCCGACGGCGCGGCCGTGCCGACCTGGCTGGTGCTGGGCGAAGTGGTGGGCGTCCACATCGACCGGGCGCTGCTGAAGGACGGCGTGTACGACACCGCGCTGGCCGGCCACCTGCTGCGCGGCGGTGGTCCGGCCGATTACTTCACGGTCGGGCCGGAGCAGCGCATGCGCATGTTCCGCCCGGGCGCGCCACGGTGAATAGCACGGTCGTACAGTGCCCCAAAAGGCCACGATCACGTATGATTGCTGCCCCGGAGCCGCATCGCGGCCCGCGTGCGCACAAGAGGACAGGCGCGGCGCCGGCGTCGGCATGCCGCCAGCCGCCACAGAATAATCAACCACCCGCCGAACCAACGGCACAGGAGCAATGATGAGCATCGAAAGCAGTCAGGACGAATCCAGGGACACCCAGTTGCGCGCAGACGCGCTCGAATACCACCGCAGCCCGGTGCGCGGCAAGATCGAAGTCGTGCCGACCAAGCCGCTGTCGAACCAGCGCGACCTGTCGCTGGCCTACTCGCCGGGCGTGGCCTACGCCTGCGAGGAAATCGCCGCCGACCCGAGCACCGCCGCCGACTACACCTCGCGCGGCAACCTGGTGGCCGTGATCTCCAACGGCACCGCCGTCCTCGGCCTGGGCAACATCGGCCCGCTGGCCTCGAAGCCGGTCATGGAAGGCAAGGGCTGCCTGTTCAAGAAATTCGCCGGCGTCGACGTGTTCGACCTGGAACTGGCCGAGAACGATCCCGATAAGCTGGTCGACGCAATCGCCATGCTCGAGCCGACCGTCGGCGGCATCAACCTCGAGGACATCAAGGCGCCCGAGTGCTTCTACATCGAGAAGAAGCTGCGCGAGCGCATGAACATCCCGGTCTTCCACGACGACCAGCACGGCACCGCGATCATCTCCAGCGCGGCCCTGCTCAACGCCCTGAAAGTGGTGGGCAAGGACATCGGCGCGGTCAAGCTGGTATGCTCCGGCGCCGGCGCCGCCGCCATCGCCTGCCTCGACATGATGGTGACCCTGGGCGTGCGCCAGCAGAACATCTTCGTCACCGATTCCAAGGGCGTGATCTGGCAGGGCCGCGACGCCAGCATGGAAGCCAACAAGGCGCGCTATGCCCAGGATACCTCTGCGCGCACCCTGGCCGACATCGTCGACGGCGCCGACGTCTTCCTGGGCTGCTCGACCGCCGGCGTGCTGACCGGCGACATGGTCAAGACCATGGCCGACCAGCCGATCATCCTGGCCCTGGCCAACCCGGAACCCGAGATCCGCCCGGAAGTGGCCAAGGCCGCGCGCCCGGACTGCATCATCGCCACCGGCCGTTCGGACTATCCGAACCAGGTCAACAACGTGCTGTGCTTCCCCTACATCTTCCGCGGCGCGCTGGACTGCGGCGCAACCCGCATCACCGACGAGATGAAGCTGGCCTGCGTGACCGCGATCGCGGCCCTTGCCGAAGCCGAGGCCAACGACGCCGTGGCCGCCGCCTACGCCGGCGAAGACCTGAGCTTCGGCCCCGACTACATCATCCCGAAACCCTTCGATCCGCGCTTGATCGCCGCGATCGCCCCGGCCGTCGCCGCGGCGGCCGCCGCCTCCGGCGTGGCGGCCCGTCCGATCGCCGACATGGACGCCTACCGCGACAAGCTGGGCGAGATGATCTACCACACCGGCTTCTTCATGAAGCCAGTGTTCTCGAAGGCCAAGGCGCTGCCGCGCCGCGTCGCCTACGCCGAAGCGACCGACCAGCGCGTGCTGCGCGCGGTGCAGACCGTGGTCGACCAGGGCCTGGCGCGTCCGGTCCTGATCGGCCACCCGGCCGAGATCGACGCCGCGATCAAGGCTTCGGGCCTGCGCCTGCGCCGCGAAGTCGACTACGCCCTGGTCGAGCCGGAAGCCGGCGTCGACGCCACCCTGCAGGGCGCGCGCCTGGTCAACGCCGGCCAGGCCGACGCCCTGGTCTGCGGCATGGCCGGCAGCTACGACAGCCACCTGGTCCACGTGAAGAACGAGATCGGCCTGGCCCCCGGTGCCGAGGTGCTGGCCGCGATGAACGCGCTGGTGCTCGACAAGATGACCCTGTTCATCACCGACACCTACGTCAACGACAACCCTTCGGCCGAGGAACTGGCGGCGATCACCCGCCTGGCCGCCGACGCCATGCTGCACTTCGGCGTCGAGCCGAAGGCTGCCCTGCTGTCGCACTCGATCTTCGGTTCGTCGCAGCGCCCTTCTGCCGTCAAGATGCGCGCTGCGCGCGACCTGCTGGCCGCCGGTGCGCCGGAGCTGAAGGTGCTGGGCGAAGTGCACGGCGACGCCGCGCTGTCGGAAGACATCCGCCGCCTGTACCAGCCGAAGGACGGCCAGGACGGCGGCTTCTCGGGCAGCGCCAACCTGCTGGTGATGCCTTCGCTGGACGCGGCCAACATCCTGTTCAACGTGCTCAAGGTGACGTCCGGCCGCGGCGTCACCGTCGGCCCGATCCTGCTCGGCGCCGCCAAGCCGGTTCACATCCTGAGCCCGAGCGCGACGGTGCGCAGGATCGTCAACATGACGGCGCTGGCGGTGGCGGGAGTGCGCTAGGCACTGCTTCGGGCCGGATCGCACGCAGGATCGTGCCGGCTCGAACACTGTCTCCTCCGGGCAGGCAGGAGCTCAGTTTTCTCGCGCAGCGACGAGGCGTGCGAATTGGGCCCCTGCCTGCGCAGGGGCGACGGTCTTCCTTGCAGTGGCCTTCACATGCGGGCCGGTTTTCCTGCAATCGGGCCCCTGCGTGCGCGGGGACGACGGTCTTCCTTGCAGTGGCCTTCGCAAGCGCGCCGGCTTACCGCGCGCGCCGGCGCCGTGCCGACGAGCTCCAGCCCTCCAGGTCCACTTCTTCCCGCATTTCCGCACAAGCCGCCACCAGCTTGTCGACCTCCCGCTCTTCCAGTGCGCAATTGAGCGTCAAGCGCACCAGCGAGCGGTTCTTGGCCGTTGCCGGCGCGCAGAACACCGCGCCCTGGATGCCGCGCGCCTCCAGCGCCTTGCGCAGCGCCAGCGTCTTCGGTTCCGGCCCAGCCTCCAGCGCGACGATCTGCTCGCTGCCGTCGTCGATGCAATAGCCCAGTTGCGCCAGGCGCGAACGCACCTCGCGGGTGATGCGGCGCAGCGCGGCCCGGCGCTCGTCCGCGCCGCGCACCAGGTCGATGGCGGCGTCGAACCAGGCCAGCTCGTGGTTCAGCAGGCAGGAACTGAAGATCGCCGGGCGCGAGGCCGACAGGAAGTAACCCTTGAAGCGGCTTGAGCAGGTCAGCAGGCCGGCGCGGCCCGCGAAGGCCTTGGCCAGCGAAGCGGTGCGGAAGTGCACGCGGTCCTGCAGGCCCATGTCCACCACCAGCCCCGCTCCCTGCGGCCCGTGGGTGCCGAGCGAATGCGACTCGTCCACGACCAGGATGCTGCCGCTTTTCTCGGCGATCTCCACCGCCTCGCGCAAGGGCGCGACGCTGCCGTTGGTGCTGTACAGGGCGTCGATGACGATCACGCCGCGCCCGTGCTTGCCAACCTGGCGCGCCAGGTGGCCGGCGTCGTTGTGCAGGAAGGGCACGCCCTGGGCCTGGGCCGACTGCACGCCTTCCCACAGCGAGGCATGGGCCATCATGTCCAGGTACACCGGCACCCCGGGCGCCGCGATGCTCTGCAACAGCCCGACGTTGGCCGCCCATCCCGACTGCGCCAGCACCGTATCCTCGGATTCCAGGTAATCGGCAAACTTCGCTTCCAGCCGGTGCTGGGCGCTGCCGGCCTGCAGGAACACCGAGGACATCAGCGCCTGGCCACCACGCTCCTCGAGGCAGCGCACCTGTGCCCTCACCAGGGCGGGATCGTTGGCGATGCACAGGTAATCGTTCCCCGCCAACATTACGTCCCCGCTGCCGGGGCGCTTCCATACATGCATGTGTTCTCCGCCCAGCAGCTGCTCGACGCGGCCGACATAGTGCTCGTCCATGCGCTGGGTGACGAAGGCCGGCAGCAGGTGGCTGGCGGGTTGGAACGGGTGCTGGACGGCGGCTTGGTGATCGGAATCGCGGGGCATGGTCTTCTCCAAAAAAATATTCATTTTGCAATTTAAGTTTATCGACGATTAACTGAAGCCAAGACCTTTGATTGAAATCAATATCCAGTAGTCAAATCAGATCAAGATCGCCATGTTGTTGCATCAGATCAATTTCCCCTATACCTCAGCGATGAAGCCTTTTTCGAGCGGCGCTTCCAGGCCCGCGACCCTCGGCGGCCTTCAGCAGGCCCTGCTCAAGTGGCTGCTGGTGCAGCAGCAACAGCACGTGCTGGTGGCCAACCGCCTGCGCTTCCTCGCGTGGATCGGCTGCCTCGGCATGCCGGCCTACTATGTGGTCTGGACCATGTGCTTCCCCCAGCATTACGAGAGCCCGGCCCTGCGCGCGCTCGGCGTGATGCTGTGCATGCCCGCCCTGTTCGCCCACTGCTTCCGCGACAGCAGGCTGCTGCGCATCTACGAATTCGTCGGCGTGTGCTATGTGCTGCCCTTCTTCTTCACCTATTTGTTCCTGATGAACCACGGCTCGGCGGTGTGGGCGCAGTCGCTGCTGGTGGCCCTGATCGTCCTGTTCCATTTCGACTGGTGGTGGGCGCTGGCCTGCTTCACGACCGGCACCGGCGCCGCCTTCGCCCTGTTCCTGCTGTCCGGCGACGGCACCCCGCTGGCCGGCACCCACATCCTCGAACAGGCGCCGATCTACTGCTTCACGATCGTGGTGGTCTCGGCCGCCAAGCTCGGGCGGCGCGTGCTGGCGCGCGAAAAGATGTCCGGCATGGCGCAGGCGCTGGCGATGGTCTCGCACGAACTGCGCACGCCACTGATGGGCGTGGCCGCCAATGTGCGCGGGATCGAACGCGTGCTGGCCGGCGACGGCGCCGGCCGCGCCGACGTCGATGCCGCGCTCGGGCGCATCCGCTACGACGTCGCGCACATGAACCGCATGATCGACCTGTTCCTGCATTCGGCCACGGTGCTCGAGCGCGAACTGGCGCCGAACGAAAGCCTGTCGATGGCGCGCGTGGTGACCGCCGCGATCGAACGCTACCCCTTCACCAGCAGCGAGCAGCGTGGCCTGGTCGAGGTGGTGGTGCGCGGCGACTTCCAGTTTGCCGGACGCGACGAGCTGTGCACGGTCCTGCTCCTGAACCTGCTGCGCAATGCGCTCAAGGCCTTGCAGCGCAACGACAAGGGCAAGGTGCGGATCGTCGTCGACGGCGCGCGCGTCCGTCCGCGCCTGCTGGTGATGGACAGCGGCTGCGGCATCCCGGCGCGCCAGCTGCCGCTGATCTTCGAGCGTTTCCATTCCGACCCTCCGGGTTCCGGCGCCGGCATCGGCCTGGCGCTGTGCCGCGACATCGTCCGCGCCTGGCATGGCACCATCCGCTGCCGCTCGCGCGAGCGCGTGTACACCGTGTTCACCCTGGTTTTCCCCCGCGCGGGCCTGGAACCCGTCCCCGCGCCCCACTGACCGAGCGCGCGCCATGACCCTGCCCATCTACCAGCATCCGAGCACCACCGTCCTCGTCGACGACAGCGCCAGCTTCCTCGACAGCCTGCGCTTCCAGCTCGGCGACCACCTGCCCTGCAAGACCTTCGACGATGCGATCGCCGCCATCGCGTGGCTGCGCGCCCACAGCCGCGCGTCGGTCCCGCCGAATTTCTTTTCGCCGGGCGTCGACGCCTTCGCCGACCAGCCGCTGAACGTCGCCCTGCACGTCGAACGGGTGTGCAAGCTGGCCACCGATCCGCAGCGCTTCGCCACGCCCTCGGTGCTGGTGGTCGACTACTCGATGCCGGGCATGAACGGCGTGCAGGTGTGCGAAGCGGTGCGTGACCTGCCCTGCCGCCGCATCCTGCTGACCGGCGCCGCCGACGAGCGCATCGCCATCGACGCGTTCAACCGCGGCCTGATCGACCTGTACATCCGCAAGAGCGACCACGACGCCCTGGAGCGCCTGGAAAACGAGTTGCAGGCCCTGCAGCGCCGCTACTTCCTGGAACAGGCCGCCCCCTTGCGCGGCCTGCTGCCGCTGCACGGCTACGGCTTCATCGACGACCCGGCCATCGTGGCGCTGGTCGGGCAGCTGATGGAGCGCCACGACGTGGTCGAGTACTTCCTGGTCCACGCGCCGACCGGTTTCCTGATGCTGGACCGCGAGGGAAAATCCTGGCTGCTGGTGGTGGAAACCGTGCAGAGCATGCAGGCCCACCTGGAAATGGCGTACGACAGCGGCGCTCCGCCATCCTTGCTCGAAGCGCTGGAGCAGCGTTTGATCATTCCGGACTTTAGTGCGGGCGACGGCATGTATTCGCCGGCATTCGGCAAGGACTGGTTCCGCTATACGGCGCCGGCGCGCATCTGCGAGGGGCGCCAGCGCTATTACTGGGCGATGTTCGAATCGCGGCCGGGGTGCGTGCGGGAGGGGCCGGTATCGTTTGCGGAGTATTTGCGCGGGAAGCCGCAAGCTTGACGGCTTCCGATGATTATTTGCTATGCTTGAGCTCCCCACAACCGCCAAGCCACCGCAATGCCCACTTCCCGCAAGCTCCTGCTGGCCCTCGCCCTTCCCTGCCTCGCCGCCACCGCTGCAAGCGAGGAAGCACTTCCCGTCCACACGCTCGACAACGGCAGCGTGCGCGCCACCGTCAGCGAGGCGATCGGCGGGCGCCTGCTCTCGTTCGGCCTGGCGGGACAGCCGAACTTCCTGCGCCTGGACACCAGGGCCGGCAACCCCGCTGCGCCTGTCGACGTGAATGGCGAGAATGTCGGCTACTTGGGCCACGAGGTCTGGGTCGGTCCGCAAAAACAGTGGTGGGTGCACCAGGACCTGCACGCCGCGCGCGCCAGGGCGAAGGCGGTGTGGCCGCCGGACCCCTACCTGAGCCTGGCGACGTACACGCTGGAAGAAAGCACGCCCACGGGGCTGGCGCTGCGCGGACCGGCCAGTCCCGTCACCGGGGTCGAGCTGAAGAAGCGCTACGCACTGGTCGAGGGCAAGCCGAACAGCCTGCGCCTGGACGTTGCCGCCACCAACCGCCGCGCGACCCAGGTAGCCTGGGACATCTGGTTCAACACGCGCGCCCACGCCGATACCTTCGTCTACGTGCCGGTGGCGTCGAAGGATGACGTCAGGGTCGAGGCGGCGGAGGCGGGCCGTCCGGCGCCGCGCTACCAGCTGGCGCAGGGCATCTTCGCGCTCGACGTGCCGGCGCCCGCCGCGGCGGACGCCGCGCGCAAGGGAAAGGTGTTCCTGCAGCCCTCGAACGGCTGGCTGGCGGGATTCCGCGGCGGCCAAATGCTGGTGATCCAGTTCGCGCACCAGGCGCGCGCGGCGATCCACCCGGACCAGGGCCAGGTCGAGCTGTACCACGACGTCGAACCGGGCCAGCCAGAAGCGGGCATCCTCGAGATGGAAGTGCATGCGCCCTACCGCAAGCTGGCGCCCGGCCAGGCCATGCAGGCGCAGGAAGTCTGGACCGTCCTGCCCTACGACGGTCCGGCCACGCGCACGGCGCACCTGGCCTTCCTGCGGACCCACGCCAAGGAACTCGGCCTTTCCGGACTCTGAACGAAGCGGGTCGATCCGGTCGCATTCCTTCTGAGCAACGCGAATCGCCGAGTCATGGCATGATAGTCTGCATCTTACGTTTCACCTTTACTGGAGCCTGTCCGGTATCGCGGGCATGGCGCAGACATTCGGCGCTACCGGGACAGGTTCGTATTCGATTCGGACATCATGACTTCACATAGCACTTACGACGCGATCGTCATCGGCGGCGGCCTGGCGGGCCTGGCGATGAGCCGCCGGCTGCACCAGGCGGGACTGGACCACATTACTTTGGAGCGGCGCGCGGCCTTCTCCGACGAAGGCTTCGCGATCAACCTGCCGGGCAATGCGATCGCCGCCCTGCACGCGCTGGGGCTGAAGGAGCAGGTCAACGCACTCGGCGCGCCGACCCGGCGGCGCGAGTACCGCGACCACCGCGGCCGCGTCCTGTTCGAGGTCGACGAGGACGCTTTCTGGGGTCCTGTGTACCGCCCGCGCTGCGTCAGGCGCAGCGACCTGATGGCCGCCCTGCGCGAGGGCCTGCCGGAACGCAGCCTGCGCATGTCCTGCGCGGTCGACGCCATCGTCGAGGAGCGGCTGGGCGCGACCGTCGTGTCGACCGATGGCGCCTCCTTCGACGCCCGCCTGCTCATCGGCGCGGACGGCGTGAACTCGCGCACCCGCGCCCTGGTCTTCCCCGACGCCGGTACCCGTTCAGCCGTGCTGTCCAGGGCCAGCTGGCGCTTCATCGCGCCCGATCCGGGCATCGGCTGCTGGACGGTATGGGCCGGTCCCTCGGCGCTGTTCCTGCTGATCCCGCTCGGGAATGGCGAAGTGTATGGCTGGGCCAGCGACACGTCCGGCAAGGCGCAGGGCGACGGCAGCGGCGTTCCCGACGTGTTTGGCGCCTTCCCGGCCGAAGTCGCGCGCACCGTCGATTTCCTGCGCCAGCACCCGGGCAACGTCCACCATTCTCCACTGGCCGAAGTGCGCCTGCCGCGCTGGGGCAAGGAGCGCGTGGTGCTGATCGGCGACGCGGCCCACGCCACCGCGCCGGTCTGGGCCCAGGGCGGCGCGCTGGCCTTCGAGGATGCGAACGCGCTGGCAGGTATCCTGGCGCACGATGGCGACTGGACCGGCGCCGCAGCGCAGTTCGAGGCCGAGCGGCGCCAGCGCGTCGACCATGTGCAGGCGATGACCGACAAGATGTCGAAGGCCGCGCGCCTGCCGGCCGCGATCCGCAATTTGCTGCTGCCTTTCGTCGGCCCGAAGAATTACCGCGCCACCTACGGACCGCTGCGTGCCTGAGCGGCGCGCTGCGATTATTTTGGCTGTGCTCACGTTAGGTAGGTGAACTCCAGGCAGCCCGGCGGCCCTGGCCATTGTCGAGCTGCCCCATGGGTGCGGCAATGCAGACCCTGGCTTTTGAGGAAGTGTTCGCGATCCTGTTGTGGCTCGTCGATAAAGTCCCCCACAGACTCATTAAGTCTGCAACAACAAGCATGACCTGCGAGCGACTATAGCTTGTCCTGTAAGCAACAACTTACTAAACTGAGCGACGTGGGCTATCGGCCAGGAGCTGCCGTTAGCTCGTTAATTAAGGAGGAAAGATGCTCAAGGTTGCAATTTTCAACGTGTTGAAGAAGAACTGGTTGCTCGTGGTGGCTATTCTCACAGTAAGCGCGGTCTTCCAGTACTGGCGTGAGCATTCGGTTTCTCCGTTGATGCTTTTCCTCGTCCTGCTTTCATCAATCGCAGCCGGACTTCTCGTCGCGCTCCCGGTCGAACTTCACAAACTACGTAATGCCCGCTAGTAGGGCCGCTGATCGTCGCTGAATGCCGCGACCGTCAGGTATGGGTCGGGGCCTGCCGAACACTGGAAGGCAGAAATCGGCCATTTGTGGACGGTCGCGCAAAGCGAATCGACCGTTTCAGATTACTGGGCAGTTAGTTAGTTGACATCGAGCACGATGGAGAGCACGCTGGTGTCTCCTCAACTATTCGGAGTTGGAATGAGACAGATCGCATCGGTCTTCGTCCTCGCCGCCGTTTTGGCATCACCATTCGCTAACGGCCAGCAGTCAAACGCAGTCGGAAACGCGGTCGAGGCAGCCAACCGCTGGCTCGCACTCGCCGATACAGGCGACGGTGCCGCTACCTGGGATGAGGCGGCACCATCATTCCGAACAGTTGTTCCTAAAACCGCATGGCCAAAGGCACTGAAGCAGGCGAGGCAACCGCTTGGCGCAGTGATGTCACGCAAGTTATCGTCGTCTGAGCTCAAGCATTCGCTCCCCGGCGCACCGGATGGGCAGTATGTCGTGATCCAGTACGACACGCAGTTCGAGCATAAGGCGCACGCGGTAGAGACAGTTATTCCAATGCTTGATCAGGGCGGTAGTTGGAAGGTTTCTGGGTATTTCGTGAGGTGATGAAACGTGGCGCTTCGAGACCAGCCGCTTATCACCTTTCGCCTTTCAATCATGCTTTATGCTGGCGCTACAGAAGGATAACGCTCTGCGCGATCGGCGCTGTTATTGAGACGTCGACCGTCCGGTATGGGTCGATTTCGGCCGTTCGCCCAACATATCAGCTTGCTGAAGAGAAAAAGTCACGGACTGTCACAAGAGGCTTGGCTCAGCTCGGATCCCGGCCTTTCGCTTGCCATAATGTTGTCGTCGAGGCAGATGACGAAGTACCTGTCCGCCAGCGGTCACCGCTCGAATATTGTTAGCTACTTCCCCACCCGACAAATCGGGCGATTCCCGTTGTTAATTGTTAACAACGCTCCAAAAAAGGTAACGGATTTGCCCCGTCTGGAGCGTGGTGGCTTGTGCCATGCGAACCTCTGAATAGGAAGGATTGGAAACGGATTCAGAGGGAAAGCCGCGTAGGCTCTTTTTCGAGCATAGCACGGCCTGTTGGCTGGCGTCCTCGGAAAAGCGATTTCGGCCCAAGTCCGGCGTTGGCAGTCGCAGCCCTATGTTATTTCAAAGCCTTGTTGAGCGTGTTCAGTGCATCATCCACCTTCTTCTTGTTGGCATCGCTGCCAGTCGCCTTGACCGTGTCGTACAGCGTGGCGTACCTCACCAGCACGCCCCACATGGCCCGCAGGCGCATGTCATCATCCATTTTGCCTTGCGCCAGCGCGCTCAACGTATCGATCTGTCCGCTGAGCTTTTCCTGCGGCAGTTCCTTGTCCATTGTCTGGTCGAACGCGTCGCCGGCGTCCAGGGCGGCCTTTAGCGGGCGGCCAGCGCCGCGTACACGTTGTTGAGGCAACCAACGCCCGTGAGATCATCGGCAAGCGCTTGCTCATGGACATCGGCGCAGACAGGGAACAAGACGCTACGATAGCAAATACGAGGTCCCGAAAAAGCGTGTATTTCCACACAGACCGCTGTGCTGCTCGACTTATATCAAATCAACGAAGTTTTCTTGGCTCAGCACTAAAGCTTGATTCACCTCAAGCGCAGACCAAATTTCAGTGTCGCCTTCCAATGGCTGGCTACCATCAGTCGTGATGCGGATGTGACCGTGTGCCTTTTTATGCGACGTGTTTCGACAGGATGCACGATGGATACAAACCTGGTGCGGCAAAAAGCAATCCAAGAAGTTCCAAGCAGCAAAGAAAAGATCCAATATTATGAAAACGCGATTCCGGATTTCGTCGCGCAGGCAATGAACGGTTGTTACGGCGACCTGTATTCTTCGATTGCCTATCTGCGTCTCGCCGGTAAATTGAGCGCCTCCACATGCACGTATGTCGCCGGTGTCGAAGGCGCGATCCGCTCGATCTTCCTATTCGAACGCGAAGGCGAACTGGTCAAGATATTGAATGGCGCCATCAAGACCGACCAGGAGGAGGTCGGCAGGTTCGCCAACTATATATTTGGCAGAATGCCGCAGATTCACAAGATCTGCTTCCCCGGCGTGCACATGAAGGAATTGCAAGTGCCTTATCCGTATCAGCGTTTCTTTTCCGGCGAAGACATCGTCATTTCCTTCGGCGGTACCGCCGACGAATATGCCCAGCAACTTGGTAAAAACACCCGCAAGAGCATCAAGCGGCATGCCACGGCACTGCGCAAGCGCCATCCCGGTGCCGGCTACAGCGTGGTGAAGGGGCATTCGATCGATGCGCCGCTGGGCAATCTCATCGTCAACTGGAATCGCCAGCGGATGTCCGACAAAAACAAGGTTTCCGCTTATAACGAAGACGAAGTGCGAAGGATCACGGCGCTGGCGTCCCAGGACGGCATGATCGGCACGATCAGTGTTGAAAATCGTGTTCGCGCGGGCACGATCTGCTGCCGTGTCGGGGATACCTGCTATCTCGCCATCATGGGCCACGACAGCGAATACAACGAGTTCAGTCTCGGGATGTTATGTAATTACTGGACCACCCTGGAATGCCTGCGCATGGAATGCAAGGAAATCAACTTGATGGGTGGCCGTCTGCCTTATAAATACAGTTTCCTCGGAGAGCCGCGGCGCTACGATTGCGTAGTCCTTTACCGCAATCGCAATGCGCTGGTCCGGAACATCAAGGACGCCATCAAGACGGCGCTGCATGGCTACGCGACCGATGTGAAATTGTCGATACTGGATTGCGAGCGCAAGGAAGGCGTGGCCG
>Ga0308163_10002392_pt1 | contig 17336 bp, 15 predicted proteins | sample PhyTR1_FD_201037 | JGI IMG/M metagenome (GOLD analysis project Ga0308163, IMG submission 201037) | Phyllosphere microbial communities from UC Gill Tract Community Farm, Albany, California, United States - DLSLT.R1 | ecosystem: Host-associated > Plants > Phyllosphere > Unclassified | place: USA...
CGATTGTGGTGTAAGAAGTTGGTTGCGGGGACCCGCACTGGACGGTGTCACATCTCACCAGCTATCGACATCTGAGATCGCGAGTTTGTCCCCTCAGCTCGATCTACTTCGAGAGGCGCCACAGATTATCTGCCCTTGTCGCCGGGTCCAAGGAAACGGCGATTTGCGACCAATTTGGGCCATCCCAGTTGAGCGCGCTAACGGCCGCTCCCGACAGAAGCTGTCAATCCGCTCCCATCGTACCGTTCCTCAAGGATTGGCTTGGTCGAGCCGCCGGTATTAGCGTAGGTCCTTGGCTGCCAAGAGAGGGATAGGTGACGAGCTTTCGCTTTTTGCACGCGGCCGATATACATCTCGATAGTCCGCTGCATGGACTTTCGCGGTACGAAGGCCTGCCCGTCGAGGACATCCGTTCGGCCACACGGGCGGCTTTCGACAATCTCGTTCAGTTTGCGATCGATGAGGCGGTCGACTTCGTCGTCCTCGCCGGCGACCTCTTCGACGGCGACTGGCGCGACATGGGGACCGGACTCTACTTCGCTCGAATGATGGGGCGCCTTAATCAAGTTGGCATCCCCGCCTTCGTCCTTGCCGGAAACCATGACGCAGCCTCGGTGATCTCGCGCACGGTCCCTTGGCCACCGAACGTCCGCCTGTTCGAAGCTCGGCGCCCGGAAACCCACCGCCTGCCGGACTTGGCCGTGGCGGTCCACGGGCAGAGCTTCTCCACGCCGGCCGTCACAGACAATCTCGTGCTCGCCTATCCGCTCGCCGAGGAACACTACTTCAACATCGGCATGCTGCACACCGCCCTGGCCGGCCGTCAGGGCCACGCCGACTACGCTCCCTGCAGTGTCGACGACCTTCGCTCGCGCGGATACGACTATTGGGCGCTGGGCCATGTCCACGAGTTCGAGATCGTCAGCACCGAGCCCCACGTTGTGTTTCCTGGTAACGTGCAGGGCAGGACGATCAGGGAGACCGGGCCGAAGGGCGCCGTGATCGTCACCGTCGTCGACACAGAGGTCACGTCCGTCGAACGCGTCGAACTCGACGTGCTCCGCTGGGTGCGTCTCGATGTGAACTGCACAGGCGCTGTCGATGACGCCGTCGCCGATCTGATCCGGACGGAGCTCGGAAGGCTTCATGGCGGGAACGGGTCCGGCCGCCCCCTCGTCACGCGCGTGACGCTGTCGGGCGAGATGTCGGAGGCCGGTGCGCTGCACGACCGGGCCTCCACGCTGCGTGACGACATTCGGGCCATCGCAGCCGCGATCTCGGCCGAGCTCTACGTCGAGAAGGTCAAGGTCATGGTGACGGAACCCGCACGCGAGCGGGTCGCGATTGGCGAGGATCTCGGGGCCCTGATCGACGACGCCTCCGCCGATCCCGGTCTGGTCGCGGCACTCGAGTCCGATTTGGAGCGATTCATGCTCGCGGCGAGTACGACCCTCGGCGACGCCGAAGAGGGGGAGCTGCGTCTGTCCGCGTCTCAGGGTGATTGGGCCGGTGTGCTGCGCACAGCATCGACGGCGCTACGGTCGCGGTTGACGAGGGGCGGCTGACTATGCGCTTCTCCCGCCTCTCCCTTGAGCGATATGGTCGTTTTCAGGATTGCGAGATCGACTTTCGATCTGGCAACCCCGACCTTCACGTCATCTATGGGCCCAACGAAGCCGGCAAGACGACCTCGCTTTCGGCAGTTTCCGACCTCTTGTTCGGCTTTCCCACGCGCTCCCCATACAACTTCCTGTTCGACTACTCGCTCCTCAGGGTCGCTGCCGTGCTCGAGGATGGCGGGACCACATTGGCGTGTCGCCGCAAGAAGGGAACGAGCGGCACGCTTCTGAACGCGAGTGACGCGACGATCGACGAAGCCCCGCTGGCGGCGATGCTCAAGGGCCAGACCCGTGAGACGTTCGGCCTTTCGTTCAGCCTGGACCAGGACGCCCTCCGTTCGGGCGGTCGCGCGATGGTCGAAGCGAAGAACGACGTCGGCCGGACCCTGTTCGCGGCGGGTTCCGGATTGACCGGAATCGCGGACGAACTCAAGCGCCTTGAGGCCGAGGCCGATGCAATCTGGGGCCCAACGACCAGGGGAAGCCGGACGTTCACGCAGGCCCAGCGCCAATTCGCCGACGCGTCGAAGGCCGTCAGGGACGAGGGGCTGAAGCCGAAGGCGTGGTCTGACGCGAAGACCGCCACCGAACGCACGCGCGACGCGCTCGATACCGCGCGCAGGAAGCGCGACGGGGTCCAAGCCGAACTCCGGTCCGCGGAACGTGCCAGGCGCCTGGCGCCGCTCGTGAGGCGTCGCGACGAGCAGCTCGATGCGCTCCGTGGCTTCGACGGCACTTTCGACCTCGGTCGCCAGCGAGAGGACTCCACCGAGGTCCTGATCCGCGACGCCGACGCATCGCTCCGCAAGATTTCGGCCACAGAGCAGCTGCGCGCCGATGTCGCCGATCGCCTCTCCAAGATTTCTCCTGATCCGGACGTGCTCGCCGAGGCCGACGAGATCGACAGGCTGGTGGCGGAGGCTGGCGCAGAGCTGAAGGCGACCCGCGATCTCGTCGGACTGGAGGCAGAGCACACCGACGTCGGCGCCTTGGTCCGACGTCTGCGCGCCGAGGCTGGCGCGAACGCCGATGTCGCCCCGAAGCGCGACGTTGCCGCGCGTCTGCGCGATTTCGCAAGGTTGCATGGCGAGCTGACGGTCGCTGCTCGCCAGATTTCGGAAAGTCGGGAAGGTGTCGACGACCGTCGCAGGCGCGCCGCCGCCACGCTCGCGGCGAATGCCGTCGACGGCAACGCGGACGCGCTCGCCGACGCGGTTGATGCGGCCCGTGCGCTCGGAACGGATGCCGACGCCCGCTGCGAAGCCATGCGGAGCAAGGCGGACGCGACGACCACGAAGTTGGCGGACCTGATCGCGCGGCTGGCGCCTTGGTCGGGGCGGATCGAGGAACTCGCGCGCCTGCCTAGGATGGACGCCACAGAGATTCAGGCTGCGCGTGACGCGATGGCTGGCCTCGCGACCGATATCCGTCGCGAGGAGGATGGTGCGCTCCGCGCATCCGACCAGGCGGCAGTAATAGCATTGGAAATCTCCCAGCTCGCGACCGGGGCCGCCGGGTCGCCCGACGAGATCACCGATGTGCGGGCGGAACGCGATCGCTGCTGGCAGCCGCTCCGTCGACACGTGCTCGACGGTGACGACCTGATCTCGCCGGCAGACACTGTGGCGAACTTCGAGGCGAGCGTGGCGATGGTGGACGAGCGGGAGGATGCTCGCTTCGCCAGTGCTGGTGCGTCCGGCCGTCTCTCGTTGCTGAATCAGACCAAGGCGTCGCACGAGCTTGAGAAGGGTCAGGCCGCGGGCCGTGCCCAGATAGCGCGCGATCGGCTAGAGGCGGCTACCTCCGCATGGCGCAAGCGACTGGCCGACGTTGGGCTACCAGAACTCGACCCAACACAGTTCCAGTCATGGCAGAGGGACCGCGAGAGCGCCGAGGCGGCCCAGGCAGACCTGTGCGAAATGGTCTCCGACGCCGATCGGTCGGAATTGAGGAGGAACGCGGCGCGCGCCGGCCTGTGTGCTGCTCTTGGCATAGTCGATGCCGACGGCGAACTCGCACCGATGCTCGCCACAGCGGAGCGGCGCCGTGCAGGTGATGAGGATAACGCGCGGAAGCGCCTGCTGGCCCAGTCGGAGATGGGCCAGATCGACGCCGACGCGGCTGCGCTCGACCGGCGACAGCAGCGGGTCGACGTTGACGCCGAGGCCAATGGAGCTGGATGGAAGGCTGCACTCGCCGAGGCGGGGCTCGACATCGACGTTGTATCGTGCGGTGCCGTTCTTGACCTGCTCGACGAACTGCGGGAGGCGACCGCGTTGGAAGCTCAGCTTCGTCGCCGGATTGACGGAATCGCCCGGGATGCACGGGAGCATTCCAGCGCCGTCGAGCAGCTTGTCGCCAAGGTCGGTTTGGAGCCTGGCGACACGGCGGCACGCCTGCGGACCCTGCGCGAAAGATTGGCTGCAGCTCGAGCCTCGGTGACGCTGATCGATTCACTAGACGACGAGGATCGTCGTCGCGAGAGCGAGGTGCGGGAGGCCCAGGCGCGGTTGAAGGCGACCGAAGAGTCGATCGCTCCGCTGCTGCTAGAAACCGCCTCGGATGATCGGGCGGAGCTAGCGGCCGCAGTCGAGCGCTCAAGGGCTATGCGCTCACTCCGTGAGGAGATCGCCACCACGGAGAAGGCGATCGTCGAGGCCGGCGACGGATTGGCGCTGAACGACCTGCTCGCCGCAGTGGAGGCATCCGATCCCGATCAGCTTGCGGAGCGCCTGTCCTCGCTCGGTTCGCAGCTTGAGGAGCTCAACCTCACGGTCGACGAGGCCGCGACCGCGCACGGTGATGCGCGCAGCACGTTCGCGGGCCTCGACACCGAGGGGACGTCTGCGGTGGACGCGGCAGCTGACGCCGAGCAGGCGCGCTCCGAACTGGAGGTGCTGTCCGAGCACTATATTCTGAGGAGGGCTCAGGCGGTCACGCTTAAGTGGGCCATCGAGAAATACCGCGAGAAGCATCAAGATCCGCTACTGCTACGTGCGGGCGACCTGTTTTCGACTTTGACGATCGGACGTTACGCGACCCTGAAGGTCGATGCTGACGGACCCACTCCCAGATTGCTCGGCCTCCGTGACGACCTGCGCACAATGGTCGAGGTCGATGCGATGAGCGAAGGCACGACCGACCAGCTTTTCCTTGCACTCAGGCTGGCGGCGCTTGAACAGTCGGTGGCGGCCGGGATCAGCCTGCCGTTTCTGGCCGACGACCTCTTCGTGAACTTCGACGATCAACGGGCTGAGGCCGGCTTCAAGGTATTGGCCGAGGTCGCTAAGAAGACCCAAGTCCTATTTTTCACTCACCATCCACATCTCGTGGAGATCGCCAAGTCGGTCGTTGGGCCCGAGATACACTCCGAGTGTTCGTTATCGTGACGGCATCGCCGGCAGAGGGAACGTGATGGTCCCGCCGCCTCAAGCCACTGGAGCTGACGCTGGCGAGCCCTGCGGTGAAGGTGCCACTTCGGCTGGGGCCGGGTTCGCCTCGCCTTCCGCCGGTTCGTCTTCGTCCGCGTCGCTGATCCGCATCATCATCCTGTAGTGGGCGATATGGCCGGTCTTCTCGAAGACCTGCTCGAACACGCGGAGGTAGCTCTGCACGGCGTTGTCGTCGGCGGCGAGGTAGATGTCGTCGTGCGCGCTGTGGGATCCGTCATTGATCCATGAGAACAGCGAGGCGCAGACTTGGGCGTCGCGACCGATGAAGAGCGCGACAATGGCATCCTGTCGCCAGCCGCCGAGGACAACGAGATAGTTCTCCACGATACGCCGCAGAGTGTTCTGGATTGTGAGGTTTGCGCGCTCGGAATTACGCACGTCCTCCCAGAGTAGCTCGTAGGACGTCTTCACCGGATTGAATGCATAATGGTGGAGCGACGAGACATTGTCGCGCTTCCGTACAACCCAGAAGGTCTCGTCCTTCCGGCAACCGGAGGCAGGCCGATCTCTGTCGTGGCTCACCTCCTTGTGGAAGTAGATGTTGTGCGTGAGCACGAAAGCCTGTCGGACCGAGCCCTTCCCAGCACGAACGTCGCCGACCACCTTCCGAATAAGCGCGCTGACGATGAACAGCACATCGGAATCCAGGCTCGAGACGGGATCGTCGAACACCACCACCTTCTCGACAGTGGTGCCCGTGCCTGACGTGCTGCCGGCCAGCATGTGATAGAAATAGAGGAAGGTAATGAACGACCGTTCGCCTTCACTCAGCGTCTTTGCGGCGTCAGATCCGTCGAGGCGGACGATCCGGTACATGTCCCGGCGTTCGCCGGCGACGGCCAGCTTGAAGCTGGTGAAGCCGAACGAGGCGAGGATGCGGTTGATCTCGTCAACAGTCGGCTTGACACTCGTGATGCTGGCCTCCTTGCCCTTCAACTGAACATCGAGCCGGGCACGTTCGCCTTTTTTCTCAGCGATCTTGGCTTCGAGGCCCTCGATCATCTTGCGGAGCTTGGTCGCCGAAGCCTCATAGGTCGTGAGGTCGGTGCGGCGCTCCTCGACGATGAAGCGCCATACCTGCGAGGTCAGAGTGCGCTTCGACTTCGACAGGTCGCGAATGGTCTCGTTGTATCCAGCGATCGCCGTGTTCGCCTGCGTCAGCAGGTCGCTGATCGCCTCCGCGAAATCCTTCGTATCCTCGAGTATGACCTCATTGCTGGGTTCGCGGCGTTTTGCCACCAGGCGCTCATGGTTGAGCTCGAACGCCGTCTTGAGGGCGTGGTAGCGCTCGTTAAGCGTCTCCGGATCAATGAACTTGCCGGGCGAGGCCACGAGGGCATCGAGACGGTCGCAAACGGCCTTCGTGGCGGCCTCATAGCGCGTGATCAGCTGCGCGATCTCCGCGAGATCCGCCTCATACTGCTCGTCGAAGAACGCGTTGAGATCTTCCAACAAATTCGCGGGGGCATCCTGCTGGCAGAAGGGGCACGGGCCGTCCGCCGCCGTAAGATACTCCACGCCCAGTTTGACCCAGTCGCTGTTGCCCAGCCGACCTATTAGGGCGGCAACGACGACGTCGTCACGGCCGACAACCTTCCGTCCGAGGATCGCCGACTTCTCCAAGGTGGGGAAGGCGGTGAAGGCGATCGGCTGGATAGCGGCTTCCGGCGGCGTTGCATCCTGAAAGACGGTCGCGGCACGCGCGGTGAGATTCTCAAGGGTGGCGACGTCGGTCTTGTTCTCCGCAGCCTCGTTCAGCACCTTGTTGCAGAAGGCTACCTTGCCCTGCCGGTGCCCGGTCATGGCCTCCTCGAAAACCGCCTTGTGGGCCTGCTGCGATTTCCAGCATGCCTCATCGAGGAGCGATCGCGCGTCTGCAAGATCCTTACGGCTACCACCCGTGCCATCGTCGCCTTCGAGCTTCTGGCGCAGCCCGTCGATTTCGCGGTCGAGCTTGCCGATCTGCTCCTGCAGGCTCTCGATCTCCTCGACCGCCTTGGTCGAATCCTCGCCAAGCGTGAAGATGCCCTTCAGCTGCTCTCCGAAGTTGGATTCGGCGAAATCACGGTTGTAGACGAGGGTCGGTATCGCCCGGCCGTCCTTCCACGAGACGCTGTAGCCGCTACGGGCGGCAGGATCATGGATGGCGCGGGATACAGTTGTCTTCCCGCAGCCATTGTGACCGAAGAGGTAGTTGATCTTTTTAAGGTCGGTGAGCTTCTCACCCGCGGCTGGATATGTCGCCTCGCCAGCAATCCCTATTGAAGTCAGCACCTACGCCCCCAAGAGCTAGTATTCCCCTGAACCGATCTAGCCGCCGGCGCGCCATGCTTCCAGCCGCATTGCCCACATTGATCCGTTCTCGCACTGAAAAGGCTCTTGCCAAAGAGTTTTGCACATCGGCGGTCGGACCCTTTGTCCATCGGGCATCGTCTGCTTCAGACAGAAGCCGCCATTCAAGCCGTTCGTCGGGAGCGGCGGGAAAGTCCCAACGCCGGCCATACCGGCTGAGCCACGAGCCTCTGCTTTCGGGATCCTGCCGCCAGGTCCTGAACAGAGAAACCTAACTCGCTCGTCGCTGCAGATAACCTTATTTCAAGTCGTCCGCTTCTACGTCCGTCATCGGAGGCGTGAGCGTGTCGTTCCGACAGGAGTGGAAAATGAAGTACTGGAACCGTAAGAAGATCGTCCGTGGCTCAGCTCCCAAGTCGATTACTCGAATTGGGCTTGCACTAATTGCAGCTATTGAAGCCGGCGACGCCGATTGGCCGAAGCTGCTGCGCATGGGCCGACATGACAGGGACGACGACCTGCATCGCTACGAGGTCGAAGTCGAGCTTGCGCCCGGCCTCGTGCTGCCCATGGAATATGGGCTGACCGAGGAATTGGACACCGATCCGGACGAAACCTCCTATGACGAAGCCGGCGTGCTCGACTGGACGCTCGAAGGAGTGGAGGCGTGTATACCAAACCTGGAGTATCTAGCCGACGAGGTGCACGAAGCACGCAAGTCTGCGCGCGCAACCGTCGTGGAATGGCAGAAGCAGGGCCTTCCGGTCCGATTCGTCGACGTCCATCTTGCACCGTACGATCACTGGCGCGGAAGCACCGAGCCGCTTACGAGAGTTCTTCTGGAAACACTCGACCGGAACCTGCAACCGGCCGTGGAGAAACTTGACAGTCAGGCAGAGCCAGACGCCGTCTCGATGTTCGCCGATGCTCACCACGACCTGCGTCAAAGGACCGAGCAGCGGGACGCGCTGATGCGACAGGGTGCGACGGGCTTCATCAACCAGCTTGCGCTGAACGCGATCAGTCAGGTCGGAGACGTAGCCGTCACGCTTCGACGCTTCCGAAGCGAGTGGCGGTTCCGGCTTGCTGACGATACCCGAATCAGGATCGAGGACGGCATGGTGGATGCCGCTAACTACGTCGAAGAAAACCGCTTCTCCTGGGATCGCGACGGCTTCTCGGTCAGCGCTGCCGTGGAGCTGAAATGCGACGTGGTCACCGCAATCGGACGTCCCGTGACCGAGTTCATCGAACACCGCTTCCTCTCGCGGGACATGTCAGTGTTGAAGGCAGAGTGGTCGCTCGACCACACCGGAGAACGCCGCCTCCACGTTGACCTCGCCATGCCCTTGCGGCTTTTCTGCTCGACCACGGGACGGGTTTGGGATGCCGCTCACGACGGGCGCAACAAAGGCAACGTCGTCCCGTTCGGACGTCGTCACGCCTGAAGAGTTGCGACGGCAGCGCCGGGCGCGGTGGCAAGCGGCCACCGCCGCCTCCGGTGCCCGCCGAAACGCGCCACACGCTTGACCTCGCGGGCGCATGAACATATCTGGCGCACACAATCTCCCAAGTGCGGGATTGTGTGCGCGGTGACTGTCACGCGGCTTCTAGCCGCAGCAGCAAGCATCGTACCGGACCGCTGGTCCGGAAACCGACGGTTGGGCACCGCGGCGGCACGAGACGGACGCATGATACAGACCAGGGGCGCGCTCCCGCTCCTTCATCGCTGACCTCCGGTCAGCTGTCTGACGTCCGCCCAAGGAGCTGTTTCCATGTCCTGCAATATCGCTGACTTCTTCGTGCCTGCGCGTGATGCGCTGCCCTGCCCCATGCCGATCACGACCCACCGCGACCTCGTCTCGGGAGGCCACGCATGAGCCGCGATCGCTCCGCTGCCGCAACCCCGCTGCCGCCGCTCGCGCATGACGGCCGCCTGACACAGCTCGCCGCCGAACGCTTCCCCGTCGAGCGCGCACCGATGAGTAAGGGCGATCGCGCCGCATACTGGCTGGGTGAGTACGTCAAGGCGCGCCGCGAGCTACCGCATCTCAAGCCCAGCGACTTGCTTGCGCTCATCGCGGAGCAGGACGCCGCGGCATGCGGCGCCACCTTCACCCGCATCATCAAGCGACTGGCACAGCCGCATCTGGTCGACAACACGAAGGCCAGCCCCTCGCCTGCTCCCGCACCGCGCCGCAAAGTGCCCGTGCCCGTACCACCCGTCACCTCCCCCCATCCACTTCAGAGCACGGCGACTGCCGCGCCCCCGCCCCCGCCATCCGACAGCGATGATGACAATAGTGCAACGGACTCCGATCTGCTCGCACGCATGGGGCGCATGCGGGCGACCCCGCCGAGGCAGCAGGTATGAAGCTGCGCAAGCACGCCGACCGGCCAATGCTGCTGGCCAGCGGCAGCAAGGCCGGTGGCAGCGCCAAGACGAGCGTGCTGCTCGCCACCACTTCGCTCGCGCTGCTCGCCGGCTTGCGCGTCGGCATCATTGATGCCGACGCCGCGGGCACCAGCGCGATCTCGCACCGCGTTCAGCACCCCGACGTGCAAGTCATCCCGCTCGTTGAAGGCACGCGGGTGCCGGCGCTGCTCGATCAGTTCGCGGATCGCGACATCATCCTGGTCGATGTTGGTGCCAACGAGCTTCTTCAGGAGCGGACATTCGCCACATTGGCGCGCCTCGCGCAACGTATTGGCGGACGTGACGGCAACGCCGCCATGCTGGTGTCGCAGATCCCGCACAAGGCCAACATCATTGATGACATGCGGGGAACCGTCAACGCGCTTGGCGACCTGCTCGACATCCACATCGTCCAGCAGAACATCGATCGCACACGGGCTTTCGAGACACTGCCACCGTCGCTTGCCACACTGCCGCGGCACGAGGTCCCGTACCTTACACCAGCCGTGCTCAACATGGCGCTACCGACGGGCTGGGTTCCGGCCGACTTCATTCGTCATGGGCTCTACGATTATGAGCGACTGCGTGGGCAATGGGCCGCACACCTGCTGCACATCGCCACCTCCAACGGCTTCGCGCACTGGCTTGGTATTGATGCCGCGATTGCTGTCCTCACGCAGATCGCCCCGCTGGCACCCCGTCATCCGCTGCCCCTCCATGTGTCGGCAGATCGTCTCACCGATGGCGTCGTCTATTGCATCGAAGCTGCGGAAGACGCGCTTGCTCGCATCAAACTGACCGACGACCCCACAGAGATCCTGGAAGCGAAGCGTCTCCATCGCTGTGCCATCATGTGCTTCGATTGGTTGGTCGCATGATGGCGCTCCATAGCCGCGGGGCATCTCCTCCAGTTCGGCGTCTGGCCGGTGACCAGATATCGACATCATCACTGGCGGCGCTCGTGTTCCGGCCGCCTGTTCGTGTCCTGCAGCATCAGCGCAGCTGGGGTGACCAGAGGGTCAGCACGGAAGTGGGCGGTAGAGAGGGCAGGATGGGCCCGGTAAACCGGGCCATGCGGTTGTTCCGCGCTGCGCTTGTCACACCCGTGGCAGCCGGAGGCTGCGATGGGCGTCGTTGAACCGACGCCGGGCGGCGGATCGCGCGCGATCTCGACCAAGCTCGACCCAGCGCAACTCGCGAGGTTCGAGCTGGCGGTCGCGGCCTCGGGGCTCAGCCGTGCGGCGTTCGTCCGTGCAGCGGTGCTGCGCCAGATGGTCGCGCTGCACCCGTACGAACCGCTGATGGCACAAGGCCTCGCCACGCTGGCGGCATGCCGGGCCGCGATGAAGAGCGGTAAGGCGGTGGATGATGCGCTCGTGCGCCGGCTCGATGCGCTGATCGAAGCGCTGCACCTGCTGGCGGAAGTGGAGCTGCGATGATCATCGTCGCGATCAGCCACCGCAACCGCCAGCAGCGCCGCGCCATGGCGCGCGCACGCGGGCAGCAGGTGGCGCGTGCCACCGGCGCACAGGTGCGCGCGCATTTCATGGCGCTGTCGAATTATCTGCGCGATGCCGACCCTGCTGCGCTGGAGGCTCTCGGCCTCGCGGACCACGCCGACCATGCGCTGCTCGGCTATGTCACCGATCAGGCGCATGGCGGCGAGAAGGTCGACCTCATCGGCTACCGCAACCTGCCCGCCAACTTCGAGCGCGCGCAGACCGAGATGCTGGCGCAGATCGCACGGGCCCGCGGCACCGATCCCATCGAGCATTACGTCATCAGTTGGGGTGACGGCGAACACCCGACGCCGGAACAGGTCCACGAAGCGGTCGCGCTCCTGATGCGTGTCCTGAGCCTCGAGGAGCATCAGGCGATCTACGCCGCGCACCGCAACACCCGGCACTATCATGTCCATGTCGCGGTCAACCGTGTGCACCCGGAGAGCGGCACGGTCGTCGCAGCAGGCGACGGCTGGCAGCTCAACGCGGCCGGGCAAGCGGCAGCCTTGATCGAGCATCGCCAGGGCTGGTCCGCCGAGAGCGGCGCGCAGTACCGGGTCGTTGCCGACGGCGTGCGCCACATCGACAGCGACCGACTGGTCCGCCATGCCGATGGCAGCGCCACCGGAGTGCACCCGCCCGACCGCCGCACCCTGGACAAGCCGGTCGACAGGCGGCTGTCGCGCGGCGCGCGCGGCTACGAGGCGCGGACCGGACGCATGTCCTTCGAGCGCATCGCGATGACGATCGCCGCCCCGATCATCGCGCGTGCCCGCTCGTGGGACGAGCTGCACGAGGAACTGGACAAGGAGGGTCTCGGCTACGCAGGCTACGGTACCAACGGCGCGCGGATCACGATGGGCGAACGTGCGATCTCGGCGAGCATTGCCGCACGCGGCGCGGCGCTCACGCAGCTTCAGCGGGCCGACCGGCTCGGCGCCTTCAGGCCGGGCAAGCCCGAGCAGATCGTCACGCGCAAACCGCGCTACCTGCCGGGTCAGGAACGACGTCCCGGCTATGAGGCAGCGCGCGCTGCGCACGCAGGCGCAGTGACCGTCGCACGCGAACAGCTCGGCGCGCAGCGCGCGCAGGCACGTGCGACGATCATCGCGTGGCGGCGGAGCTTCGCCGCCGAGATCAACGCCGGCAACTGGCGCGGGCGCGGCGACCAGCTGAACGCGACGCGCAAGCTGTTCGGGATGCACTTCGCCGGAATCGAACGGGAGCTGATGGCGGCGACCGCACCGGCACTGGCCGCGCTCGATGCCGCGGCTCGCTTCCCCTCCTACGACGCATGGTGCGCAGGCGCGAGCGCCCCGTCTGTCCCGCAGGCACTCGGCCTTGCGGTGCCGATGGTGGTCGCGTCGTCCGGCGACCATGCCGCCGCGGGCGTTCCGGTCGCGGGCTATGAGTGGCAGCGCCGCGAAGGCGTCTGTATTTACCGCCGCGTCGGCCAGCCGCGGCCAGCGTTCACCGACCATGGGCCGACGCTCGCCATTCACACGCTCCAGCGTTCGGATGTGGTCGCGGCGCTCAAGCTGGCGCAGCAGAAATGGGGCCAGGTAGAGCTGATCGCGGGGAACGACACCTTCCTGCGCATGGCGGTCGAGGTCGCGGACGCGGAGAAGATCACGCTCACCGGCAAGCTCGCAGCGCGCATCCGACAGGAACTCGCGCAGGATGCTACAAGATCAACCCTGCCCGCACCCACGAGACCTGCACCGACAACCGAAACGGCACCGACATCGACCAGCGCGGTGTCGCTGCCGGCAGCGACGACGATGTCCCAACCGCCCTCACCTGCCCCGCCGACCCGCGACGAGATGCGCGGTGAGCATCCGGCGGTCGATGCATGGCTGGATGAGTGGCGGCGTGATCCGAAGGCGATGGCAAAGCTGAGGCCGCTGGCGGCGAAGGCATTCGCCGATCCGAAGGCGCGCAACCTGCTCGATCAATGGGCTGCCGAAGGGCTACCGACCGCAATGCGGTTGCGGCAGCATGCGGCTGACCATGCGCGGATGCTGGCGGCACAGGCGCAGGCACCCGGTCGCGGGCTGGAATTGCGGTAACCGGCACGGCAGCGTGTCACTGCCGTGCGGCTGCGCGGTCAGCTGGCGAGATGTGCCTCGCACACGTTACGGACGAGATCCTGCAGGACACCGACGCGTTCGGTAAGCCACGTCAGTTCCTCGTCGGTCACCATGTAATGCGGTGAGTAGCGCGCATCGACGTAGGCGCGGCGGAGTAGCTCGAAGCTGCGCTGCTCGAAGCGCGTCGTTCGTGGCCATGCCGTGATCAGCGACGGCGCGATGCGCTCGGCCTGCGAGCGCAGGAAATTCAGCTTGTGCGACTTGGGGCTGTAGAGCGTCAGGACCAGCAAGGTGCAGTGATACAGGCGCTCAGCGGCTTGATGAAGATCGAAGGCTGCAACGTTGCTAGAGCCGCGAGCAGCTTGAAACTTCGCACCTTCAAGAAAGTCGATCGCACCGGGAAACCAGTGCTCATAGGCTGACCTTCTTTCATGTGCAGCAACTTCAACCGACAAGCGCTGCGGCTTCTCGAACGGATGATCTTCGGCCTCGTAGAGCGCAATTCCGTCACGCACGATGTCAACGAAGAATGGTCGCCCGCGCTTGGCCTGGCGGTTCACGTCGGTGAGGCTGTGCACGATGAAATTGGTCGGCGTCCGCAGCCGCCCGGTGATCGTCTGCTCCTGCAGCAGCCGGTCGTCCGCACCACGCCAGTATTCCATGACATCGGCCAGGTCGTCATCGTTGACGACCACCAGCAGGTCATAGTCGCTGAAGTATCCACCGACCGGATCGGCCACCCAGTCACCGCGCGCTTACGAGCCGAACAGCACCAGCTTGAGGATGCGGCCCGCCTTGCGGTGCGGGGCGTTGCGGCCCTTCAGCGCGTCCTCGAACTCGGCGAACAGGATGCGCGGGACCAGCTCGAGCTCATGCCGTTTGGCCAGGGGCAGATGATCGAGGTCGCGGCGCATCTGGACCGTGCCTAGCCGATCCGGGGGCGTGCGCGCCAGCCATCGCGGCACCCCACCCCTGTCCCGACAAGAATCATCAGGAGAGCGATCATGAAAAAGACACGGACTTCCCGCGTGCGGCCAAAAGCAGCCGCGGCATGGAAAAGCTGCTTCGCTGGTGAGGAAGTGAAGAGCCGGAAGGAAGGGAAAAAGAGGTGGCGAGAGCCAGCCTCGCCCGCAGTGCTCTTCAGCCTGCTGCGCGTCAGCGCAGCCGGTGTCCGTCGCCCCGCCTGGGGGCTCCACCTCATCGCGCGTCCGCCACCATGCCCGTGTTTCCGGGGGTGACGGCGCGTGTCTCCTGGACCTGTACATCATGCTGCCATCCCACATCATCACCGCGGTCGCCTTCGCGCGGCTCGACCTCGGTGACACCCTCGATCAACCCGCACCGCAATTGATCGGTGCCGCCACCTTCACCGGCCATGTCGCGAACGCGAGCGTGGAATTCGCGCTCGATGCCGCGGTGCTCAGTGCAAAGGATGCGCCCGAGGCGCTGCTGCTGTGGCTGAACCACCGGCTCGAGCACGACCGCAGCACGATCACCGGATACGACCTCGCCGCTGACGCGCGGCTGCTGGAGGCGCTGCCGCTGGGTCGCTGGTCGCCCGCCGTGCGCGTGCTTGCCGGGCGCCGTCAGCCGCTCATCGACCTCGGCGCCATTGCCGATGGCGAGCCGATCGACTTCCGGGCGTGCTGCGCAGCGGTCGGCGTCCCTTGCTCGATGCGCGATCCGGTCCGCGACTTCACGGCGTGGTGCACCGGGCGCCACGACGTGATCGTCGGCGCGCTCGAACTCGACGTGATCGCGGTCTGGCGGCTGACGATGATGCAGATCGCGGCGCGCACCAGCCTCGGCGCCGAGGTCCAGCGCATCATCGACGCTCACCTCGCCTGCTGGCTGCGCAGCGCCGACTTCGCAGGCGCTGCCACGCACCTCGCAAACCTGAACGCCGCCGGTCCCGCCACCCCGCCTTCCACCACGCACTGAGCCGGAGATCTCCTATGTCCGCCATCACCCACGACAGCTTCGCGCTATCGCCGTTCACGCGTGCGGCAACCGTCATCACGCTTCGCACCATCTCGGTCTGCCCGGGCCTCACCTTTCAACCGTTGGGCAGTCCGCCGATCGGCATCGCGCTGTTCAGCGTCGTGCCGCATGCAGATGGTTACGCCTTCCATGCCCAGGCGCATGCGCTGCGCGACGACGCACTGCCGGACACGCTGGTCACCTGGCTCGAAGAGCGGTTGCCGGCCACCGGCGCGGTGCTCACCCGCGAGCGCGACCATCTCCGCCACATCTTACGTGGTGGATCGGACACGTTGCGCCATCCCCGCGTGGCAGCACTCGTGCGCGATGGTGCGGAACGCGTGCGCGTCGTGCCGGACGCGGCGATGCGCCATGTGGCGGCGCTGCCGGCGCTCGGCATGCCGTGCCTGTGCCGCGCGGGCGAGGACTGCTTGCTCCAGCTGCCCGCGTTCTTCCTCCCCGATCCTGACGAAACCGAGGCCGGGCTGATCCGCGTCGCGCAGGCGACGTGGAAGCGCTGGGCCGAGCAGCATGCCGCCTGGACCGGGCACGACCACCCCGCGCGCGTCGCGCTGCAGGCGCTGGCAGACCGCGCCGCTGGCGCCGGCGATGCCTGATCTCCTCCACCATCTCCAAGGAACATCACCCATGAACGCCATCACCACGCTGCACGCCCGCCGTGCGGTCAGCATCCGTCCGATCTCCGCCAAGGGCTTCCGCCTCTTCGACACCGATCGTCGCGCCACCCACGCGACGGTCACCGCCAACTACCTGTATGTCACACGTCAGGCCGGATGCGATGCGCTCGGCCCGCTCGACTTCCGGCACCGTGACGATCTTATCGCGCACGGGCTCGAGTTGTCTGCCAACCATCCGCGCTGGGCCGAGGAGGACGGCCGCATCTGGCGTGAGGCTGACGCGGCGACCGCCGGCCTCGCCCCTGACGCGGTGCGCGCCTGGCACGTCGTCGTCTCGCTGCCGAAGACCTGCGATACCGACGACTGGATCGCGATGGTGCGTAATTACGCGCGGACCACCATTGCCGCGCATGGTCCCGCCATCGCATGGGCGATCCACGCCAAACCTGACGGCGACGGTGGCTGTTGCGTCCCGCCGCACGCGCATCTCGTCATGACCACCCGCGTGTGGCGCCACGACGCCCGCCACGGCCACACCGTGCCGAGCTGGTGTGGCCCCGCCATGCAGGCGCGGCTTCACGCCGACTGGCTGGCGCTACTGCCGGACGCGATGCGCGCTGCGGCGATCACGCCCTACCGCGCCGGCACCTACACGCCCGCGCATCCCGACTGCGCTGCGCTCGCCGAGCTGTTCGGCAACACGGCCCCCACGACCAAAAAACCCATCGCCCGGCGCATCCGGCGCCGGCCCAGCCGCAGGATCAGAGAGGAGCGGAAGTGTCCCTTCGAAGGGAAGGGAAAATGAAGAAAGGCACCATCATGCTCACCCTCCAGCACTATCTCCGCGCCGCACGCGACCTGCTCGTCGGCGATGTCACCGCGCCCATGCTCAACTTCAGCGGCGGTCCGCTGCTCGACGAACAGCAGCTTCAGCCGCTCTGCGCCTTCGTGCGCGAAAGCCAGCAGGAGCTGGTCTATCTGCACTTCGGGGCCGATCTCGACGACGGACCGCTCACCTTCCAGTCGATCGTCCCGCGCCGCAACGTCATCGTCATCTGCCCGGCGGGCGAGCTCTGGGCCCCGCTCGGCAGCGGGCGTTGCGCGCTCGTCGGTGCCGATGACCACAGTGGCTATCAAGCGTTCGCGGGCGGCGAACTCGCCTTCCACAAGGGCAGTCGCGCCGCCGACCTGCAGCCCGGCATCCAACGCGCGCGCAAGCGGCTCATCGCTCGAGCACGCACGGTCTCGGTAGACGGAACCGAGCGCAACACGCGCGCTATCCTGCGCGCCTGAAAGTCACGCCTGCCTCACCTGCGCCGGCTACACGCCGGCGCACCCTTTCAGCAG
>Ga0308163_10002393_pt1 | contig 17336 bp, 13 predicted proteins | sample PhyTR1_FD_201037 | JGI IMG/M metagenome (GOLD analysis project Ga0308163, IMG submission 201037) | Phyllosphere microbial communities from UC Gill Tract Community Farm, Albany, California, United States - DLSLT.R1 | ecosystem: Host-associated > Plants > Phyllosphere > Unclassified | place: USA...
AGGTTGCCGACCAGGATGACTTTATTGATGCCGCGCGCCATAGGGTTGCTCTTCCGTTGTCCGAGGGCAGGCCGCAGTCATATCACAGCCCCGGGCGGGGTGCAGATCTGCCGGGCCGCCCTTGGGAGAATTGGGGGGATCCAGATTGCACCATCTTATCATCGCCGCCGTCCCCGACCCTGTCGGAATTCCGGCCGGGAACGACCGGAAACCTGCTCGAGCCATATGCCGCAACGGTGACGGCGGTTCACTCCCCGCGCCGCAGGCCGCTGGCCGCCAGCCCGAGGGACCTCCCGGCCCCGCCATCACGGTGCATGGCATGATGTCGCTTCACCGTCTCCCCGCCTGCTGAAATGACCATCCGCGGTAAAGCCACCTCCCTCGATATCGCCCACCTGGCCGGCGTCTCCCAGCCCACGGTGTCGCGGGCGCTGCGCGGCAGCCCGATGGTCAACGCCGAAACCCGGCAGCGGATCCTGGCGATCGCCCGGGAGCTGAACTACAAGGTCGACAAGAACGCCTCCAGCCTGCGCCTGCGCAATGCCGGCACACTGGCCCTGCTGTTCTTCGAGGACCCGACCAATGACGATTCGCTGATCAACCCCTTCTTCCACGCGATGCTCGGCTCGATCACGCGGGCCTGCGCGCTGCGCGGTTATGACCTGCTGGTCTCCTTCCAGCAGCTGTCCACCGACTGGCAGGCCGATTACGAGGACAGCAACAAGGCCGACGGCATCATCCTGCTCGGCTATGGCGATTACCACGAGTCGCGCGAGCGGCTGCAGCGGCTGGTCGAGCAAGGCACCCACTTCGTGCGCTGGGGCGCTTCCCTGCCCGACCAGCCCGGTGTCTCGATCGGCAGCGACAACTTCCAGGGCGGTTTCGACATCACCGCCCACCTGCTCGACCAGGGCTGCCGCCGGATCGCGTTCGTCGGCCACGCTTCCAGCCACTATCCCGAGTTCGAGCAGCGCTATCGCGGCCACGTCGACGCAATGCGGGCGCGAGGCCTCACCGCCGAGCCCTCGCTGCAGCACGATGCGATCACCACCGAGCAGTCCGGCTTCGATGCCTGCCAGGCGCTGCTGGCGCGCGGTGAGCGTATCGATGGGCTGTGCGCGGCCAGCGACCTGATCGCGATCGGTGCGATGCGCGCCCTGCGCGAGCATGGCCTGCGCGTGCCGGAGGACGTGGCGGTCACCGGCTTCGATGACATCCCGCTGGCCGCCTCGGTGTCCCCGCCGCTGTCCACGGTGCAGCAGGACACCAAGCAGGCCGGGCACCTGCTGGTGGAAAAGCTGTTGGCGCTGATCGACGGCCAGCCGGTGGAAGGCCAGAGCATCGCGGTGAAGCAGGTGCTGCGGGAATCCTCGCTGCGCCGCTGAGTCCGTTCAGGGCACCCGCTGGAAGCTCAGGCTCTCGAAGCTGAGGGACCGCGCCTGGCCATCGGCCACGTGGAAGGTCAGCCAGTTGCCGCTGTTGGGGACGAACTCGACCCGGACCTGGTCAAGGTGTTCGCCCGCGGTGGCCACCGCGTCCAGCTGCCCCCAACGCAGCCGCAGTGCCTGGTCACCGGCCGCTTCGACGTTCATCTCGCCGAGCAGCGGGTGCACGTATCTGCCCACGTAGCCATCGCGCGGCAACGTTCGCAGCCACGGGCGTGCCTGGATCGCCTGGCGCTGACGCGCCATGTTCCGCTGCGCCTGGGCCGCCGTTGCCTGCAGGGCCAGGAAGCGGGCGGCGGAGCTCGCTGCGATCCCCTGCTCATGGAGCAGCACGCCATACACGTGATCGGCGATGAGATTGGTCAGCGGTGCGCCCAGCAGGTCCTCGTTGTTGAGCACCACCAGTGCGATGTTCTGATCAGGCATGAAGGACAGGTGCGCGTGGAAGCCGGCGAATCCGCCGAAGTGGTGCAGCAGCCGGTGGCCTTTGTACTGCCCGGTGTACCAGCCCCAGGCATAACCATCGCGCGCAAAGTCCAGATAGCGCGCGCTCAGCGCGACCTGCCGCTGCTGCGAACGGCTGATCACCTGCGGTGCGAAGGCCGGGGTGCCCGCGCACGGGAACTGCGCAATCAGGAACCGGGCCAGGTCCGGTGCGCTGGCGACCATGCCACCGGCCGCCTGCATCGTCCCGTCCGCTTTGCGCAGATACAGGGCCGTGGTCGGTTGCGCGCTGCCCAGTGAGTACGGCTTGGCCAGGGGCCAGCCCGCCGTTTGGGCACGGCTGATCCGGGTGCTGGTATGGCGCATGCCCAGCGGATCGAACACCGCGCGCTGCAACTGGTCCTGCCACGGCAGCGCGTCGTGCTGGTCCATCCAGATACTCAGCAGGTTGTAGCCGAGATTGGTGTAGCCGAAGGTGCCGTGGGGCGCGTCCGGGTCGCGCCGGGTCGCGCCCACCAGCGCCAGCCGCGAGGCAGCGTCATGCACGCCGCTGAAAGCAGTGGCCCAGACCAAGGCGGGGTTGTCCACGCCTGCGGTATGGGTGAGCAGATCACGCACGATGACCGCCTCGGCATCGATACCTTCCAGGCGCATCTGCGGAAACATCTGCTGGAGCGACATCGCCATGTCGAGCTCACCGGCGGCCTCCCTCTGCAGGGCGTTCAGCACGAAGAACGGCTTGGTCGCCGAGGCGATGTAGAAGACGGTGTCGGCCGTGACCGGCGTACCGGCGGCAATGTCCGCCAAACCGTAGTAGCCCTCATGGATCACTTTGCCGTCCTTCACCACGACGACGGCGGTACCGGACGGCAAGCCGGTCGCCGCCTTGGTCTGTTCGATGAGGGCGGACAGCGGGGCGAAATCGAGCGGCGTGGCGGCGCCGACCGGAGACAGCACGGCCACGGCAAGGCCGGCACAGAGTGCCAGGATGCGTTTCATTCGAGGGTCCTGTTGCAGAGCAGCCGACAGCGGACCTGCCGGCTGGGGTGGGCGGCCGCATCCGCGGCCTGCGCCGGGATGCCGACGGTCAGGCCGCGGCGGACAACCGGCGGGCGATCGGTCGGCGGGCCGTACGCTGGCTTACTTCAAGCGGCGATCCAGCACGAAGTACACCACGTTGCCCAGGCCGGTCGCCCCGAGCAGCAGCGCGATCGCACCCGGCGTGACCCGGTCGATGCCGAGCAGATCGACCAGCCCGAAGGCCAGGGCCAGGGTCAACATCACGCAGCCCCAATGCAGCGCGGCCAGCCGGCGCTTGGTGGTATCGCCGGCCAGCAGCGAACGCACCAGCTCCTCCGAGCCGCGGGCTTCGACGATACGGCGGCGCGTGTGGCCATCGACCACGCTCTTGATGGCATACACGATGCCGAGGATCAGGACGACGGGCAGAATCAGGTTGTAATCCATGGTGCGTTCGTTCCGTTGAGGAGGGGCTTGTCCACTGAGATACGGCCACGGCGGGATCGGTTGCACGGAACACAGTTGCAACCGGAGAGGCACTCGACGTATCTCTATGGAACATGCGCACGTCGCCGCCCCCTCCTGCCGACTGTCTCGATGCCGACCGGAAACTGGTCGACGCCATTCTGTCGCGCCAGCCCGGGGCGTTCGAGCAGCTGGTGCGGGAGTATCAAGGCCTTTGCTGGCGCGTGGTCGATCGCATGGTCCGCCACCCCGACGACACCCGCGAGCTGTGTCAGGAAGCCTTCCTGCGCATCCATCAGACGTTGCATCAATACCGCGGCGAGAGCGCACTGAAATCCTGGGTCGCGCAGGTTGCCTATTCGATTGCCAAGCGGCACCTGGAACGGCGACGCATCCCGCTGGTGGAGAACACCGTAAGCGACGACGGCACCGCCTTGATCGATCGGGTCGGCGATGGCATCGATCTGGAAGCCCTGACCAGCGAGCAGGACATCAACGCCCACCTGCATGCGGCCATCGACGCCCTGCCCCCGCTGCAGCGCACCCTGCTCACGCTCTACCATCTGGAAGAGATCTCCATCGCCGAGATCGCCACCCTCACCGACCTGGCCGAAGGCACCATCAAGAGCCACCTGTTCCGCAGCCGCAAGCGGCTGCGCGAACTGCTCGAATCCCGCATTGGAGTGCCCGCATGAGCAGCACAGACGACTCCCGGATCGACCCCGACGAATGGCAGGCCCAAGAACGCGGGCTGCGCGCGGCGCTGAGCGGCCAACGCGCCGGACCGGACGCCCCCGATTACCTGCGTATTGCCCAGGCGATCGCCTCTGCGCCGCAGAGCGGGCCGCCGATGCGCTTCGCCCGCGATGTCGCCGTGCACATCGCCCGGCATGACGCCGGGATCGAACGCTGGGTCTCCCGGGCGCTGCTGGGGGTGCTGGCGGTCGCGGTGCTGGCGTTGGTTTCGCTGTTCGGCCCGGCATGGTGGCGCGCGATCGAGCACGCCGCGGGCAGCGCGGCGACCGGGTGGCTGCTGGCTGGCGCAGCCTGCGTGGCGCTGTCGTGGCTGGCGGCCCGTTGGCGGGCGTCCGGCCGGAAGCACCCATGACTTACGGCGGATGCAGGCTATCTGAATAGGGCGGATAACCGATCCATCGCCCAGGGGAAGCTGTCCGCATGCTTGAGATCCGCGCGCTGTCCAAGACGTACGCCAATGGGGTCCACGCCCTTGCCGGTGTCACCCTCGATATTCCCCGCGGCATGTTCGGGCTGCTCGGCCCGAACGGCGCCGGCAAGTCCTCGCTGATGCGCACCCTGGCCACGCTGCAGGAAGCGGACAGCGGCACCGCCACGTTGTCGATTCCGGGCGAGGCGAGCATTGATGTGCTGCGTGACAAGGATGCGGTGCGCCGGCGGCTGGGGTATCTGCCGCAGGACTTCGGCGTGTACCCGAAGGTCAGCGCACTGGATCTGCTTGAGCATTTCGCAGTGCTCAAGGGCCTCACCCACAAGGCCCAGCGCCGCGAAGTGGTGGACGCGCTGCTGCAGCAGGTCAATCTGTGGGGAGCGCGCAAGCGCAAGCTGGGCACGTACTCCGGCGGCATGCGCCAGCGCTTCGGCATCGCCCAGGCGCTGCTCGGCGACCCACGCCTGGTGATCGTCGATGAACCTACCGCCGGGCTCGACCCGGAAGAGCGCAACCGCTTCCTCAACCTGCTTGCCGCGATCGGCGAGAACGTGGCGGTGATCCTGTCCACGCACATCGTCGAGGATGTCACCGACCTGTGCCCGAGCATGGCCATCATGAACAAGGGGCAGGTGCTGCTGACCGGCAAGCCCAGCGATGCGATCGACGCGCTGCAGCACCAGGTCTGGCGCAAGCAGGTGGACGTTGCCGAACTGCCCGCCTACGAAGCCAACCATGTGGTGCTGTCCACCCGCCTGGTCGGTGGCCGGCCGGTGATCCATGTGCACAGCGCGACCGACCCCGGCGACGGCTTCGCCGCCGTTGCTCCCGATCTGGAAGACGTCTATTTCCAGCGACTGCGCCTGCAGTCGCGGGCCGCCTGACCGGAGCCCGCCGATGATCGCTGCCTTCTTCCGCTTCGAGCTGCGCGAGCAGCTCCGTTCCCCGCTGCTGTGGCTGCTGGCGGGCCTGTTCGCGCTGATGGCCTTCGGTGCCGCGTCCACCGACGCGATACAGATCGGCGGTGGCACCGGCAACGTGCACAGCAATGCACCCATCGTGATCGCCACGGTGCTGGGCATGTTTACCCTGCTGGGCATACTGGTCTCCACGCTGTTCGTCAGCAACGCGTTGCTGCGCGACTTCGATCTGGGCACCGCCGAGCTGATCTTCGCCAGCCCGATCAAACGCCGCGACTATCTGGCCGGGCGCATCGGTGCGGCCCTGGTCAGCGGGCTGCTGGTCTACGTGATCATCGCCCTGGGCCTGGCGCTGGGGCCGTTCATGCCTTGGGTGGATCCGGCCCGCATGGGCCCGGTCTCGCTGTACAGCTATGTGTGGGCCTTCGGGGTGATCGTGATCCCGAACCTGGTCTTCACCACGGCGCTGCTGGCGTTGCTCGCGGCCACCACGCGCTCGATCCTGTGGGTCTACATCGGCGTGATCGGTTACTTCGTGCTGTACGGCGTCAGCGCCGCCCTGCTCAGCGACATCGACAACACCTGGGTGGCCGTGTTGAGCGAGCCGCTCGGCCTGCGCGCGCTGTCACGGACCATCCGCTACTGGTCGGTGGCCGAGCGCAACAGCGGCCTGCCCGCCGTGGCCGGTCAGCTGCTGGCCAACCGCGCGCTGTGGCTGGGCGTGGCGGCCGTACTGTACGCCGCCACGTTCGCCTTGTTCCGCACCGAACGCAGCGGCAGCGCCGGACGTCGCTGGGGACGCAAGAGCGCCCTCGTGACGACCGCGCCCGCACAGCGGCCGAGCCAGGTCGTAGTGCCCCGGGTGGTGCCGGGCCACGGCGCCGGCACCGCGTGGAGGCAATTCCTGCACCAGGTCCGCTTCGACACCAGCGGCGTGCTGCGCAGCGTGCCGTTCCTGGTGCTGCTGATACTGGGGCTGTGCAACTTCCTGCCCGGCGCGCTGTTCCGCCAGACCCTGTACGGCACGCCGATCTGGCCGGTCACCTCGGAGATGCTGACCGCCCTGCAGGGCGCCTACAGCTGGCTGCTGATCATCATCGTGCTGTTCTTCGCCGGCGAACTGGTCTGGAAAGAGCGCGCGGCCCGGATCAATGAAGTCACCGATGCGATGCCCGTCCCCAACTGGGTCCCGCTGCTGGCCAAGTTCGCCACGCTGGTGGCGGTGATCGCCTGCTTCCAGGCGATCGGTGCGCTGGCCGCGATCGCGGTACAGCTGAGCAAGGGCTACACGCAGATCGAGCCACTGGTGTATCTCAAGACCCTGGCACTGGACTCGGTCGTCTACCTGTTGATGGGCGGCCTGGCGCTGGTGCTGCAGGTACTGACCAACAACAAGTTCATCGGCTACGCGCTGCTGATCGTGGTGATGATCGGCCAGGCGGTGCTGGGCATGCTCGACTACACCCAGAACCTGTACAACTTCGGCAGCTGGCCGATCGCGCCGTACTCGAACATGAACGGCTACGGCCATTTCCTGCCGGGGCAACTGGCTTTCCAGGGCTACTGGGCGCTGTTCCTGCTGGCGCTGCTGTGTGTCGCCTCGGCGTTCTGGGTCCGTGGTGTCGGCACCAGCCTGCGCCAGCGCCTGGTGCTGGCGGGCCGTCGCCTGCGCGGCCCGGCCGGGCTGGGCGCCGCCGTCGCAACGCTGGCCTTCATCGGGCTGGGCGGCTGGCTGTACTGGAGCACCAACATCCGCAACGAATTCCTCTCACCGGACCAGCAGCTGGACCTGCAGGCCCGCTACGAGCGTGAACTGTCGCGCTACCGCGACCTGCCGCAACCGCGCATCGTCGCGGTGGACAACCGGATCGACCTGCACCCGGAAACCCAGTCGGTGGTGATCGATGCGTACTGGACGGTGCGCAACACCCACACAGCCCCCATCGCGCAGCTGCACGTGGCGATGAACGACGACAAGCAGCTGACCGCGGTCGACCTGGGCGGCCAGACGCTGGCGGTGCATGACGCCGAACTGGGCTATCGCATCTACCAGCTGACCGCCCCGCTGCAGCCAGGGGAGGAACGCCGCATCCACTTCCGCGTCAACCAGCATCCGACCGGCATCACCTCCGATCAGGCGCCCACCGACCTGGTGGAGAACGGCAGTTTCTTCAACAGCCGGCTGCTGCCCTCGTTCGGGTACGACCAGGGCGTGCAGATCACCGACCGAAACGAACGCCGCAAGCGCGGCCTGGGCGAGCCGAGCCGCATGCCCAGGCTGGAAGACCAGGCCGCCCGCGCGAACAACTACGTGACCGACGATGCCGACTGGCTGGCCTTCCGCAGCACGATATGCACCGCACCGGACCAGATCGCGCTGGCGCCGGGCTACCTGCAGCACGAAGCGACCGTCAACGGGCGGCGCTGCTTCAGCTACGCCATGGACCGGCCGATGCTCAACTTCTATGCCTACCTCTCGGCGCGTTGGGAAGTGAAGCGCGCGGCATACAAGGGCATCCCGATCGAGGTGTACTACGATGCGCGCCACGGCTACAACGTGGACCGCATGATCGAGGCGGTACAGAAGTCGCTGGCGTATTACGAGGCCAACTTCACGCCGTACCAGCACCGGCAGGTGCGCATCATCGAGTTCCCGGGCTACGCGCGTTTCGCCCAGTCGTTCGCCAACACCATCCCCTACTCTGAATCGATCGGCTTCATCGCCGACCTGCGCAATCGTGACAAGGTGGACTACGTGTTCTACGTGACCGCCCACGAGGTCGCGCACCAGTGGTGGGCGCACCAGGTGATCGGTGCAAACGTGCAGGGCGCGACGATGTTGTCCGAATCGCTTTCCCAGTACTCGGCGCTGATGGTGATGGAGAAGGAGTACGGGCGGCAGCAGATGCGCCAGTTCCTGAAGACGGAACTGGATGGCTACCTGTCCGGGCGTGGCAGCGAGGGCATCGAGGAGCTGCCGTTGGCACGGGTGGAGAACCAGCAGTACATCCACTACGAAAAGGGCTCACTGGCGTTCTACCGCCTGCGCGAAGAGATCGGCGAGGCCGCACTCAACCGTGCGCTCAAGCGTTTCCTGCAGGACAAGGGCTTCCAGCAACCGCCCTACACCACCTCGACCGAACTGCTGGGCTACATCCGGGCGGAGACGCCGGCCGACCGCCAGCAACTGGTGACCGATCTGTTCGAGAAGATCAGCTTCTACGACAACCGCGTGCTGGCCGCGACCGCGCGCAAGCGGGCGGACGGCAAGTACGACGTCACGCTGAAGCTGCATGCCGAAAAGCGCTATGCCGACGGTGACGGCAAGGAGACCGCTGGCGCCATGGACGACTGGATCGAGCTCGGCGTGTTTGCCAACGCCCCCTCGGGCAAGGAGCGCGACCAGAAGGTACTGTACCTGCAGCGCCACCACGTCACCGAGGCCAACCCGTCGATCACCGTGACGGTGGACGGCAAGCCGGATGAAGCGGGCTTCGATCCCTACAACAAACTGATCGATCGGGTCTCCTCGGACAACCGGCGCAAGGTGACGCTGCAGTAGAACGCAGCGTCAGCGCGGGCCGTCGGCGAAGTCCTTCAGGATTTCGCCGACGCCCGATGGCGAGATCTCAAACCCCAGCGGCGTGCCGGGGTTGATCACCACGCCGTAGCCGCCGGGAACGCGCTTGAAGTGGAGGATATCTCCATCGCTGACATCGCCCCCCCTGACCAACCTGGTCGAAGGCGCAGCCAAAACCCCTGACTTCTCGGCCCGAAGATGGCTGCACACGCGGCCCAGATCACCCTTTGGATTTAGCGTCCAGCGCGGCAAATGCACTCACCCAGGCTTGCACTGACTGCAGCTGCGGCGGGAATTATCCCGACACCAAAACACTGCCTCGCCCCGTACAAGCCGTAGCAGAAATCCGATCAATCCAAGCTGAGTGCCGAGGCACGATGACAGTGCCGGAGAAAGTGGTCTTTGCATAAGACGAAAGCCCATCTTGCCCATGGAGCGGCAAGTTGATGCTCGTAGCTTGGATCGAAGATCTTCGTTCGGCACTCTCTCTTTCAAGGGGCTTGCGATGAGAATTTTGATTCGGGCAATTGTATTCCTCTGGATTTACTCAGGCGCATATCAGATCGCTTCCGCGCAACAGCTGGTACTTTGTTCAAACTGCACTCAGCCATATGAGTATGAATCTGCCGCAGAAATTGCTCACGGACCGCGCAGAGGCTGGGAAAGCTATCTCGTAGTGAACCCAAATACATCCAAAGGCATGTTCGCCAGCGTAGTCTACGTGCCACCTGGTGAGGTACCGATGCGTCTGGAGCGCGCAATCCCACGCACGGAGAACGATCCGGGAAATTGGATTGTCGTGGTCCCGAAGTCCAGGAAGCCCAGCAGCACACACTCTACAATGCAAGGAAATGGTGACTTCTCAACATCATCGTCCGGACTTCATCATGGCCAGCAACTGCAGCTGGATGCAATCGTCTCCATGTCGAAAGAGTGGGTATTTATAAAGCCACAAAACAATAGTGGATACTTCAACAGCTTTAATGATGCGCTCCAGAACATGGCGGCTGTGGATAGCGTCATCAGGATTGGACACACGACTACCAACCCTGCTTGGGTCAACGATCAAATCAACGGAAACCTCGTCGCCAGCTTGTTTCGAGCACTGGAGTCATTTTTCGGCCGAGGGATAGGCGGCTGCCTCCTGATGGACAATGGCGACGTGGCGTGCTGGCAGATAAATGTACTTGCCCCTGGCGCCGCGAGGCTTGTTGAGGGAACGTCGAAGGACGCAGAGGGAAATGAAATCCCCGCAAGTGGCACATTACCGAATGGATCCGGCACTGAGGTCAACGTGCACCCGGATACACCACATCCAGGCTACGTATCCTATGACTGGGGCCAGTATCAGTACCGTTGCGGTCACGTGAACGGAAAACTCAGTCATTGTGAATGGATTGCCCCACGCTGAGGCACGGCAGAATGAAATCAGTATTGCTACTAGTCGGCATGATCGCAGGTGCTGCGGTTGGAACTCTGGCTGGATTCTGGCTCGGCAGCTGGAATCACCCCAAGCCTATCGACGTGTTCACAAATGAGCTGGCCACATATATCAGCCTGTTGCATGACACCGACGGCACGCCTAAGGATCTGCAGTGGACGCGGGATGCGCTCGCCTTGCAGATGGCCAATACGCTTGTACTGGCTGGAAGTCATCCAAAGAGCTCCTCCATTCCCGGAACTGAAGACCGCCTCAAGGCTATCGCCGCACGTATCCTTGAGCAGAACCTACTGGTAGAAGTTAAGCAGCGAGATGCGCGTGAGCTGGCGCACAGCGTGGCAGCTTGCATCGTGAGCGAGAGCGCGCCAGATTTCTGCCCTTCTCATTCTGATCAGGCAACAAGGTGACCCTGCAGTAAGGTGCAGCGTCAGCGCGGGCCGTCGGCGAAGTCCTTCAGGATTTCGCCGACGCCCGATGGCGAGATCTCAAACCCCAGCGGCGTGCCGGGGTTGATCACCACGCCGTAGCCGCCGGGAACGCGCTTGAGCACGTCCAGCATCAGCATGCGGATGGTATGCGGGGCCTGCTGACTGTGGAAGCCGACGCGGCTCATATCGGTGAACACCGACACGTGCAGTACGCCCTGCTTGTCGAACAGCAGCGGATCGAAACCGCTGCCATCCGGCGTCACCAGGCTGCCGGTGAGCAGCACCACTTCCGACGCCACGAATGCCTTCATGAACAGGCCGATCGGCAACTGACCGTCCATCGCGGTCTTGAGCAGGCTTTCGATCGGGGTCTGGGGGGCAGCATCGTTCATGGAATGCGGGGGTATGGGCGGGGGCCGCTAGTGTACCGCCGGGGGTGCCGGGAGCCGGCCAGCGGCCGGCACTACGGGCTGGCCGGATCGCCAACGAGGTAGAGATGGAACGTGGGGTCATCGTCGGCCAGCGCGACATGCGGGAGGCCGAGCCGCGGCAGGGTCCGCAGCCAGTAGGCATGCGCAGCCACGTCGCCGCGGAACACTGCGAGCAGCCATTGCCCCTCGCCGGGGCGCAGCAGTGTGCTGACCACATAAGCGGCCAGGCCTTGCCGCCGGTACTTGGGGAGCACGAAGAGGTCGGCCAGTTCGGGATAGTGGTGCCCGTCCCGTTCCACCCGGTCCACCAGCACGAAGCCGGCGAGTGCTTCGTCGACGAACAGCAGCCGTGCCCACTGCGGGTCATCGCGCAGCGAGGCCTCGACGTCGCGCCGGTCACAGTCGAACAGGCCGTCGGGACGTACCTCTTCCCCGCTCCAGGCCGAGGCCTCGAAGTAGTAGAACTGCATCAGATGGAACAGGCGCTCGGCGTCGCCGGACGTTGCGTGGCGCAGGGACAGGCGTGACATGGACACCTTACTCGGGAAGACCGCACTGCGCGGTCGCGAGCCCGATTGTAAGGCCCGGCCCACCGCAAACGGCAGACCGGGCATCGCCCGGCTACTTCGCCAGGCGCTTCGTGCGCGCACGCTGGTCGTCGACCGCTGCCTTCAACTGCTGCTGCAGCGCCGTCTGGTCGACCGGTGCATCCAGCACGAACACGCGCACGCCGTGTGCGGGTACCTCGGCAGTCAGCGACCCCTTCACCGTCTGGCTGGCACCGCCCAGTGCGTCGCGCCAGGTACCGGCCTGTAGATAGCGGCGGACCTCAAGGGTGCGGGCGGTGTCACCCTTGTTGAGCAGGACCAGCGCGGTCTGGGCGGTATCGCCCTGCTGCAGCACGCGGAAGAACACCGCTTCATCGCCGTGCAGGCGCTCGTTGACCTGCAGCCCGCGCTGCAGGGCGGGGGTGGCCTCACGCAGTTTGGCGATGCGTTGCAGCGGCGCGTAGATCGGGCTCTTCGGCGCCTCATCGACGCGCTTCTGGCCGAAGTAGGCACGGTTGCCGGCATGCTCGGCGCGGCTGCGCATGAAGCCGGTTTCCGAGCCGTAGTAGATCACCGGGATGCCACGCGCGGTGAACAGCCAGTTGTGGGCGTCGATGAACCCGGCATCGGTTGCGTCCAAGCGCGCCATGTCGTGGTTGTCGTAGAAGCTCATCAGCTCGTACGGATTCGCATATGGCCCATGGAGCAGGTGCAGCGGTTCGGCCAGCGTCTCAAAGCCCTTCTGTTCTTTGCCGAACACGGACGACAGTGCGCCACGCAGCGGGAAGTCCAGCACGGAGACGTTCGCATTGGCCGGCCAGGTGTGCTCGGCGATCTTGCTGGCGTCGTAGTCGAACGCTTCGCCGAACATGAACATGCCCGGATGCTCCGCGCGGATGCGGTTGACGAAGGCATGCCACCACGGGTGTGGCAGCCAGCCGATGGTGTCGATGCGCAACGCATCCACGCCCTGCGCGGTCCACTGCAGGTACGCGCCCACCAGGTAGTCCATCACCGCCGGATTGTGCTCGTTGAAATCGGAGAGTTCGGCCAGGTTGCCATCGAAGATCGAGCCGCTCTTCCCGTCCACCGGGCCGATGTTGTTGTAGAACGCGTGCAACGGGTTGTGGACCGGGTCCAGCTGCTGCGGCGGGAGGTTCTGATGGTCGGCGATCAGCCGGCCGTCCTTGTCGAAGATCTGCCCGAACTGCGGCTGCGCCACCGGCATCGTCCACGCGGGCGAGCCATGGTTGCCCACGATATCCAGCACCACCTTCAGATCGGCCGCGTGCAGGCCACGGGTGAAATCGGCGAAGTCCAGGTCCTTGCTCGGCAGATGTTCGTCGAGCGTGTAGAAGTTGACGCCCCAGTAGCCGTGGTAGCCGGTCTTGCCGCGGTCGGTCAGCGTGCTGGTGCAGCTGATCGGCTTGCTGCCGGTGAAGGCCTGGTCCGGGTTGTCGATGATCGGGGTGATCCACACCGCGCCGAAGCCCAGATTGCGGATGTACGCGGCGTTGTCGAGCACCCCCTTGAAGTCACCGCCCAGATAGCCGATGTTGCCGTCCACCTTGTCCGGGCACGGCACCGGGATGTCGAAGGTGGGGTGTGCACCGCCCTGGTCGCGGTGATCGTTGGACGGGTCGCCATTGACGAAGCGGTCGGTGACCACGAAGTAGACCGCCTGGCTGGCGAACGGCTCACGCGTGCCGACATAGTCCGGGCGCTCGACGGCCAGGGCGGGACTGGCGGACAGCACGAATGAAAGGGCCAGCGACAACGACGAATACCGGGACATCAGACACGCTCCTGTTGGGATGGCACATACAGCACGCACAGGCCGGCCAGCAGCAGGCTACCGCCCCCAAGTGCGAGCACGTGCATCGGGTCACCGCCCAGCCACGTGCGCAGCAGGAAGCCGAGCGCACTGGCCGCGACCAGCTGCGGGATCACGATGAAGAAATTGAACAGGCCCATGTAGATCCCCATCTTGGCCGCCGGCACGCTGTCGGACAGCAGCGCATACGGCAGCGACAGGATCGAGGCCCAGGCGAAGCCGACGCCGACCATGGACAGCAGCAGCCAGTGCGGATCTCGGATGAACAGCATCGAGATCAGCCCCAGGCCGCCCAGCCACAGGTTGACCAGGTGACTCCAGCGCAGGCCCAGTGCGCGCACCATCAACGGGATCAGCAAGGCCGCCAGTGCGGCGAAGCCGTTGTAGGCACCGAACAGCACGCCAACCCAGTTGGCACCTTCGTTGTAGGCGGCCGAGGCGGTATCGGTCGAGCCGAAGTGCGTACCGGCGACGGCGGCCGTGGTGTATATCCACATCGCGAACAGCGCGAACCACGAGAAGAACTGCACCCACGCCAGGCGACGCATGGTGCGTGGCATCGCACGCAGGTCGTCGACGATGGTGGCCAGCATGTTCGCGCCGGGCACGCAGCGCGCCACACCGAGCAGCACGCCATAGGCGACGCAAAGGCCGGCGAGCACATACAGCATGCGGTCACCCTGCTGCGACGCGATGGCGGCGGCAAGCACGAGACCGGCCGCCACCCAGCCACCGATCTGCGCCCAGGGTGGCGGTCCGGCCACGCGCGCACTGTGGTGCACGGCGGCCGGCTCGGCATCGTCGAAGCGGGCCAGTTCGGCAGGCGAGTACTCCCGGGTGCTGACCACCGTCCAGGTGATCGCCGCCAGCAACACCGCCGCGCCGAAGTAGAACGCGTAGCGCACGGTATCGGGCACCTGCCCCGCTGCGGCCGTATTGGCCACGCCGAAGTGGGCCAGGATGAAAGGCAGGAAGCTGGCGACGATGGCGCCGATGCCGATGAAGAAGCTCTGCATCGCAAAGCCGGTCGGCCGCTGCCGCGGGGCCAGCTGATCGCCGACGAACGCGCGGAACGGCTCCATCGATACGTTGATCGAAGCATCCAGCACCCAGAGCGTGCCGGCCGCAATCCACAGCGTCGGCGAATTCGGCATCACCAGCAGGGCGAGCGTGGTCAGTACCGCACCGATCATGAAGAACGGGCGACGGCGGCCCCAGCGCGTCCAGGTGCGGTCGGACAGGTAGCCGATCACCGGCTGCACCAGCAGGCCGGTCAGTGGCGCGGCGATCCACAGCCCGGGCACCGCATCCATCGGGGCGCCGAGCGTCTCGAAGATGCGGCTGGCATTCGCGTTCTGCAGCGCGAAGCCGAACTGGATGCCGAGGAAGCCGAAGCACATGTTCCAGATCTGCCAGAACGACAGCGTCGGCTTGGGCGAACGGCTCATCGGCGCGGCTCCGTCGAGGCCGCCACCGGCATCAGGGTCAGTGCGGATACGCGCGCCTGGTTGAGCACGCCCGCGCTGCCGCCCTTGCCGCCGTTGTACTGCGCGAAGTGGGTCAGCGCGCTCATGTTGAAGCCCTCCTCCAGCGAGATGCGGCAGGCCCCTGCCGGCGTCTCGAACTCTACGGCTGTTGAATCCTGTTCGCCCACGCTGTGCGGCATCACGATGGGGCGGCGCTGCTCGGGCTGGCCCGCACACTGCAGCACCAGCGTCTTCACCGCTGCGGTCACGCCGGTGTTGATCGGGCCGTTGGGGTTGTTGTATCGCAGCCGTGCACGCCAGCGGCCGGCGGTCGGTGCGGTCCACTCCCACTGCGTGTCGCCGGCCAGCACCTGCTGCGGGCCGATGCAGGTCATCGGGCTGTGCAGCGATTCCAGCGCGCCTGCACGGCGGGTCAGGCTCAGGCAGTGGCTGGCACCGTCCTTGACCAGCGTGGCGACACCCTGCACGGGCACTACTTGCTGGCCGTCGCGCCACAGCACGTGCCCGACAGGCACCGTGATCTGCCAGCCAGCCGTCGTTTCACGCGGCACCGGGGCGGCGGGGGTGGCCGGGGCGAACACCGCCGAGGGACGCAGGATGGCCGGTGATGGCGTCGCGCCCGTGGCATGCAACGGCACCAGCTGCACCGTGGTGGTCGTGCCGTCGCGCTGGATATCACCCGCCACCAACAGCTCGCCGGCAAGCTGCTTCGGTCGCACCAGCACGTAACGCTGTTCGCCATCGTCCAGGCGGATGCGGTCCTGCGCACCGAACAGCGTCGGCACCAGCGACACCGGTAGCTTCGGCGCGATACGACCGTCGTCCTCCACGCCGAACACACCTTCCAGCACCATCGAGAGATAGCCGGCCACCGACCACAGCTGGCGTGGCGAATTGACCACCGGGCCGCTGAGGGCACCTTCATCGACATGCACCGCCAGCGTGCGCATCTCGTAGTTCTCCATGTTGGAACCGGCCAGCGCGGTGCCGCGCATCAGCGACTCGATCTCCATGGCGATGCGCGGGGCATCGTCCAGCCGGCGCGCCGCGCGCAGCGAGTACGCGCTGACGAAGGGCCAGATGCCGCGGTTGTGGTAAATCGGCTGTTGGGCTTCCTGGGGCCAGACGACCGGACTGCCACCGGCCACGGCCGGGTAGTTCGACAGGGCACGCCGCGCGCGATCGGCCGGAAACACATCGGCCAGCACGCCCAGCGACAGCGCGAGCAGGTCGTACTTGGCATACGGCACGGGGTGCGCGGCTTCACCGATGTAGCTCATGTACTGCCCGTCATCCTCGCGCCAGAAGCGCGCGTCGATCTGGCGGGCCAGCGCGTCGGCCCATTGACCGTACGTGGCAGCCCGCGCATCGCCGTGCTGGCGCGCCAGCTGCCCGGCCAGCCGCAGGGCCTGGTAATGGAGCACGTTGGTGGACAGCGCGAAGGACTCGCCGATGAAGCGCACGTCTTCGCGGGTCCAGTCCGGGTAGGTCTGCTCACGCCAATCCAGGAACGAAGTCTCGCCGCGATACAGGCCGATCCGTGCATCGAACACCGCTGCACGATCCTGCGCCAGGGTGGCCTGCAGTGCCTGCCAGACCTGGTCGGCAAAGGCCGCGTCATCCAGCAGCCCGCGTGCGGCCAGGAACCACACCACGCGGTCGCTGCTGATCGGCCAGCTACCACCGGAGCCGGTGTCCTGGGCGACGAACAGGCCTGGCGTATGCCCATCGCGTGCGGTGGACAGCTTGAACTGCAGCGACTGGCGCGTGCGTACCGGATCCAGACGCGACAGCGCCAGATCCGCGGCGAAGCTCACGTCGCGGGTCCACACATAGGGCCAGCGCTCGCCGGTCTGGAAGCACTCGCAGTCCACGGGCTTACCGTGATTGAAGGCCGGGTCGCGGATCGCCTCCACGCGGTCGGCATCCATCTCCTGCTGGGCCAGTCCGAACAGCGCATCGAACAGCACACTGCCGGTTTCGCTGCGCATCGGCTGCGCGTTGACGCGCACCTCGCCCTGCGGTGCGTGCAGACGGTAGCCACCTTCAGCGGCGGTCTCGGCACGCGCATGGCGGCCATCGAAGTCCAGGTCGGCCGCACGTGCGG